>ENA-UOWK01000772-UOWK01000772.1-bioreactor-metagenome-genome-assembly--contig:-NODE-772-length-13604-cov-28.171304_pt1 | contig 13604 bp, 11 predicted proteins | sample MGYA00238157_ERZ761612 | MGnify/ENA primary metagenome ERZ761612 (study PRJEB28901, sample SAMN06268035) | bioreactor metagenome | isolation source: Joint BioEnergy Institute, California, USA... | reverse complement strand
GTCAGCTGCAGTTCGGCGGTATCGTCCTCGGTACCGTGGCAGCGCTCGTGATCTACCACGCCGGCAACGCGATCGCGCGGGCTCGCAAGACCGGGGCGGACGACGGTGGCCCGATCGTCCCGATCGGTCAGCTCGGCGGCGACCCGGACTGAGTTCCGGCGTCGCCGTTCAGGCGGATTCGCGGACGACGAGCTGCGTGTCGAGCAGCGTCTCGTGCGGCGGGAATCCGCCGCCGAGGAGCGTGAGCAGCACGTCCGCCATGACTTCGCCCTGCTGGAGCGAGGGCTGTCGCACGGTGGTCAGCATCGGGGAGACCGACGTGGCCACCGGAGAGTCGTCGTAGCCGACGATCGCGACGTCCTCGGGAACGCGGAGCCCCGCACGCGCGAGCTCGACGAGGATCCCGCGGGCCATGAGATCGCTCGCGGCGAAGAGGCCATCGAACTCCGCGCCGGCGTCGAGGATCCGCCGCACGGCCGCCGCTCCCGCCGCCGCCGTGAAGTCGCCGTCTTCGACCGCGACGGGCGTCAGGCCCGCGGCATCCACTGCTTCGAGGAACCCTGTCAGACGATCGATGCCGCCGGGCATCGTCCGCGGGCCGGTGATGGTCGCGAGACGCGTCCGGCCCTGGTCGATGAGGTGCTGCGTGGCGAGGCGACCCCCCTCCACGTTGTCGACGTCGACGTAGTAGTCGCGCTCGCGCTCACGGACGGGACGACCGCCGTAGACGACGGGCATCGCGGCGGCGATGCGGTCGATGAAGGCGTCGCTCGTGTGGTGCGAGACGATGATCGCGCCGTCGACGGCCCCGCTGCGGAGGTACTCCGTCGCCTTGTCGTCGGGGTCGTCGCTGGCGATGATCAGGTTGAGCACGTAGTCGGACTTCGAGACCCGCTTGTTGATGCCGCTGACGATCGCGGCGAAGAACGGGTCGCCGAAGAACCGAGTGGTGTCCTCGGGTACGACGAGGGCGACCGCCATCGTCGCCCGGCTCGCGAGCGACCGCGCGGCTCGGTTGGGCACGTAGTTGAGCTCGTCGATCGCCCGGCGTACGGCGGCGAGCGCAGCGGGACTGACCGCGGTCGACCCGTTCACCACGCGCGAGACGGTGGAGCGGGACACCCCGGCTGCGGCGGCGACCTCTTCAATGGTCACCGGCGACGCGATGGTCACCGAGGGGGCGCTCGTCACCGGCGAGTGAAGGGTTTCGGACACGGTCACCTCGGGGAGTGCAGTCAGTCGATCGCTCGGTCGGCGATGACCCGACGATACTCCAGCGCGCTGTCCTTGAACGTCCGTTCCTGGGTGTCGTAGTCGACCCGGATGAGCCCGAACCGCTTGTCGTACCCCCACGCCCACTCGAAGTTGTCCATGAGCGACCAGTAGAAGTAGCCGCGCACGTCGACGCCGGCATCGGCGGCGTCGAGGATCGCTTCGAGGTGGCCGCGCAGGAAGTCGACGCGGTCCGCATCGTGCACCCGGGTCTCGCCGCCCTCGACGACGGACTCGTCATCGTAGGCCGCGCCGTTCTCCGTCACGAACAGCGCGGTGCCGGCATCCTTCGCGTACTCGTCCCACACCCGCTCGAGCAGCACCGTCAACCCGGCGGGTTGCACCTCCCAGTGCATCGCCGTGCGCGGGAGTCCCCGCTCGTACCAGTGGATGCCGTCGCCCGCCGGCCACGGCGACCCCACGACGCGGTCGGTCGGGGCATCACCCGGCAGGGGCGGGTCCGCAGGAGCCGTGCCGCCGACGAACTCGCCGTGGTAGTAGTTGACGCCCAGCACGTCGAGCGGCTGCGAGATCGTGGCGAGGTCGCCGGGGAGAACGGCCGCCTCGAACCGGGCGACCTCAGCAGCGTCGACCGCGCGGATGTCCTCCACGATGTCCTCGGGGTAGCTCCCCCGGAAGATCGGGTCGAGGAACCACCGGTTGAACTGTCCGTCGATGCGGCGGGCGGCGTCGACGTCCTCGGGCCTGGCCGGATCGGCCGCCTCGGCGACCGTGAGATTCAGCGTGATGCCGAGGTTCAGCGCGGGGTCGCGGCGCCGCAGCTCCTCGACGACGAGGCCGTGCCCGCGCAGCAGGTGGTGGGATGCCAGCATCCCGTCACCGATGCTGAACCGGCCGGGCGCGTGGATCCCGCCCGTGTAGCTGAGGAACGACGAGCACCAGGGTTCGTTGAGGGTGGTCCAGTCGGTGACGCGATCGCCGAGGGCGTCGTGCACCGTCAGCGCGTACTCCGCGAACCGCTCGCTCGTCTCGCGGGCCGTCCATCCGCCGCGTTCCTCGAGCGCCTGCGGCAGGTCCCAGTGGTAGAGCGTGAGCCACGGACGGATGCCGGCCGCCAGGAGCTCGTCGACGAGACGCTCGTAGAAGTCGATGCCCTTCGGGTTGACGGGACCGCCGTCGGGCCGCACGCGCGACCACGACGTCGAGAACCGATACGTGTCGAGGCCGAGCTCCGCCATGAGCGCGACGTCGTCTCGGTAGCGGTGGTAGTGGTCGCACGCGACGTCGCCGTTGTCGGCCCCGATGACGGCGCCCGGCACGCGGCTGAACGCATCCCAGATCGACGCGGTGCGACCGTCCTCGAAGGCGGCTCCCTCGATCTGGTAGGCGGCGGTCGCCGCTCCGAAGAGGAAGTCGGTCGGGAAGGGGCGGGGGGTTCGGACGGGCACGGGGGCAGAGTACTCCTGCGAAAGGACGTTCACGGTGAGGCCGTCAGCCCTTGACCGCGCCGGCCATGATGCCGCTGACCAGCTGCTTGCCGGCGAAGACGAACAGCAGGATGAGGGGCACGGTCGCAAGGAGCACGCCCGCAAGCACCTTCGAGTAGTCGACGAAGTAGTTCGCCTGCAGCAGCGACAGAGCGACGGGGAGGGTCGGGCTCTCGCGGTCGAGCACGATGAAGGGCCAGAAGAACTGGTTCCAGGCTCCGACGAACGTGAAGAGGAACAGCATCGCGGCGGCAGGGCGGGCAGCCGTGACACCGACCGTCCAGAACGTGCGGATCTGGCTGGCTCCGTCGACGCGCGCCGCCTCGATGAGCTCATCGGGCACCGTCTGGCCGATGTACTGGGTCATCCAGAACACGCCGAAAGCGCTCGTGAGGGCCGGGACGATGATGGCGCCGATCGTGCCGGTCCACCCCATGTCGGCGAAGAGGATGTACAGCGGGACGACACCCAGCTGCATCGGGACCGCCATGGTGGCGACCACGAAGGCGAGCAGGAACTTGTTGCCGCGGAAGCGCAGCTTCGCGAACGCCCAGCCGGCGAGTGTCGAGAAGACGACGACGGATGCCGCGATCAGCGTCGAACTGAAGACCGAGTTCCACAGGGCGAGCCAGAAGTTGACCGCAGGGTCGTTCACCACGGACAGAGCGTTGTTGACGAAGTTCGCGCCCGGGAACCACGACATGTTCGGATCGTTGATCGTGAACTGGTCACCGGAGCCGATGAGGAACGACCAGTAGTAGGGGAAGATCGCCGAGACCGCGACGACGCCGAGTCCGACGTAGACCCAGAATCCAGCGCGGACGCCGCGGATGCGGGTGGTCCGCTCGCCGCGACGACGCCGGGGCGCGTTCGGGATGTTCTCTTCGACGATGGCCAGGGGCGGCTCGCTGACGGTGGTCATCGTGCGGTGTCCTTCCGTGCGCGTCGCGGCATTTTCACGCCGCGGCCGCCCTCGTCGCGGACGAGGCGGCGGGTGATGAGGAGGTTCGCGAGACCGATCACCACGATGATGATGAAGAGGATCCACGCGAGGGCGGCGGCGCGACCGAAATTGAACTCGCCCCAGCCGATGTTGTAGAGGTACAGCGTGATCGTCAGCCACTGCTGGGCGGGTCCGCCCTCGCCGGTGTTGTCGAACATGCGGGGCTCGTCGAAGATCTGCAGTCCGCCGATCGTCGAGGTGATGATGACGAAGATGAGGGTCGGACGCAGCGACGGCAGAGTGATGCTGACGAACTGGCGGAACGCTCCGGCCCCGTCGACGGTCGCCGCCTCGTAGTACTCGCGGGGCACGGCCTGCATGGCGGCGAGCAGGATGAGGGCGTTGTAGCCGGTCCAGCGGAAGTTGACCATCGTCGAGATCGCGACGTGGCTCCAGAACGGGTCCTTGTGCCACGCGATCGGGTCCAGTCCGACGCTCGTGAGCGCGTTGTTCACGAGTCCGTGCACGTCACCGAACATGTTGCTGAAGATCAGCGCGACCGCGACGGGGGCCATGACGAAGGGGAGCAGCACGCTCATCCGCCAGAACGTCTTCGCCCGGATGTTGCGGTCCAGCATCGCAGCGATGAAGAGCGCCAGGAGCAGCTGCGGGACCGTGGAGAGCAGGAAGATGCTGAAGGTGTTGCGGAGGGCGACCCAGAACTTCGGGTCGTTCAGGATCCAGGCGTACTGATCGAATCCGACGAAGGTGCCGGAGTTGCGGATGAGGTCCCACTCCTGGAAAGAGATCACGGCGGTGAACCCGATGGGGAACAGGCCGACGATCGCGAACAGGATGAAGAAGGGCGAGATGTAGAGGTACGGCGAGACCTTCACGTCCCAGCGGCTGAGCCGCTGGCGGAAGGAGAGCACACGGATCGGACGGTCCGCGGCGGTGGGCCGGTCCTCCACGGGGGTGTGTGGGCGGATGTCGGTGGTGGTCACGAGTCGTCTCCGTGGTGGTCGAACGATGGTGGGGATGCCGGCCGCCGCAGGGCGCGGCCGGCATCCCGGTCAGGGACGGATCAGAAGGCTTCGACCTCGGCGACCCAGGTCTTCCACGCGGCGTCCTCGGACTCCGACTTGTCGAAGACGCGGTTGACCGCATTCTGCAGAGCGTCGTGGTACTTGAAGTAGTTCGCGCTCTTGAACGGGAGGACCGTGACGGCCTCGGCGCGGTCGGCGCCGATCTCACCGGTCTTCGCACCGTTGTAGTAGTCGTTGACGTACCCCTGGAGGTCGGCGTTCTCGTACGCGTCGACCTGGCTCGGGAAGGCGCCCACGTTGACGAACGCCTCGACCTGCTGCTCCGGGGCGGACAGCCACTCGGCGAGCTTCTGCGCTTCCTTGACGTTCTTGCCGTTGGCGGGGATGGTCAGGTACGAGCCGCCCCAGTTACCGCCACCGTTCGGGAACGTGTTCGCGATCTTCCAGTTCTTCTGGTCCGGCGCGTAGCCGGAGATGATGCCCTGCATCCAGCCGGGGCACAGGACCGTGGCGAAGTCGTCGCCCTGGAAGGACGCGATCCAGTCGTCGCCCCACTGCGCCGAGTAGGCGGAGTTGGGGACGGCGCGCTCGACGACACTCTTGTAAGCATCGGCGATCTCGGGGTTCGAGGTCGCGATGACGGAACCGTCGGGCTTGTCGTAGGTGTACTCGATCTGGTTGACGATGCCCTGCAGAACCGAGTTGGCCGAGTCGATCATGGCCTTGCCCGACGCCTCGCGGTACTTGTCGGCGACGTCGAAGTAGTTGTTCCAGTCGCCGTCGAACAGCGCCTCGACCTCGGCGGGCTCGGACGGCAGGCCGGCGGCCTCGAAAAGGTCCGACCGGTAGCAGATCGCCTGCGGACCGATGTCCGTGCCGTACCCGATGATGTTGCCCTCGGGGTCGGTTGCGGCCTTCTCCTTCCAGTCCAGCCAGCGACCCTTGAGGTCGTCGGGAACAGGGGCGAGCAGGTCGGAGTACTGCATGGCCTCGCTCAGCCAGTCGACCTCGACGGCCTCGATGTCGGCGAGACCGCCCTTGCCGAGCTTCTGGAAGAAGTTCTTGCGGGCGTCACCCGACTCGGCCGCCTTGTTGTGGACGATCGTGACGTTCGGGTTCGCGTCCTCGTACTTCTGGAGGAACTCGTCGGTGTAGCCGAAGTTGTTGAAGGTCGCGATGGTCAGCGTGACCTTCTCGCCTTCGGCTCCGGTGCCGCCCTGGTTGCCGCCGCCGGCACAGCCGGCGAGGACGAGAGCGGAGGTGGTGGCGACGCCGGCGATCAAGCCGACGCGGCGCAGGGCGCGTGCGTTCACAGAACACTCCTTTGTGGTGTGGCGAGAGCAAGGTGCAAGGGTCTCCGCGTGGGAGCGCTCTCATCGAGTGGTGTCGACGGTATGGGATCGCTCCCACGAGTGTCAAGAGAGCGCTCCCATGAGGTCTGTCACGGTTTGGTCACAGCGCGCGGAGAGTGCGGACGGTGCGGCACGCCCGCGGGCTCTAGACTGGTCGCGCACCCTGCCCGCGACATCCCGGAGCTTTCTGATGCCCACCATCGTCGTCGACGTCATGCCCAAGGCCGAGCTTCTGGACCCGCAGGGGAAGGCCGTCGCCGGAGCGCTGCAGCGCCTCGGCCACGCCGGGTTCGGCGACGTCCGCATCGGCAAGCGCTTCGAGCTGACGGTCGACACCGCCGACGAGCAGACCCTCGCCGCGGTCCGCACGATCGCCGAGGAGATCCTCTCGAACTCCGTGATCGAGGACGTCGTGGGCATCGAGGTCGTCGAGTGACCGTCCGCGTCGGGGTCATCACCTTCCCCGGCTCGCTCGACGACGGCGACGCCCGCAGAGCCGTACGCCTGGCCGGCGCCGAGCCCGTCGCCCTCTGGCACGGCTCCCACGACCTCGAGGGCGTCGACGCCCTCGTTCTGCCCGGCGGTTTCAGCTACGGCGACTACCTGCGCGCGGGGGCGATCGCCGCGCTCGCGCCGATCATGTCCGAGGTGAAGGATGCCGCAGCCAAGGGCATGCCGATCCTCGGCATCTGCAACGGGTTCCAGATGCTCGTCGAGGCCCACCTGCTGCCCGGCGGCCTGATCCGGAACGCCCACCAGCAGTTCATCCGCCGCGACCAGCGCCTCGTCGTCGAGAACGCGGACACCGCCTGGACGAGCGAGTTCCGCCGCGGCCAGGAGATCGTCATCCCCCTGAAGAACGCCGACGGCGGCTACATCGCCTCCGACGAGACGCTCGCGCGCATCCAGGGTGAGAACCTCGTCGCCTTCCGCTACGCCGGCGTCAACCCGAACGGGTCGATGGACGACATCGCAGGGCTCACCAACGAGCACGGCAACGTGGTCGGCCTCATGCCGCACCCCGAGCACGCGATCGAGCCCGGCTTCGGGCCCGACACCGCGGTCGCGATGCGGTCGGGCGTCGACGGCCTGAGCTTCTTCACGGCGGCCGTCTCGGCCGTCGTGCACTCCGCGGCCTGAGCCGGTTCAGGCGGTCAGACGCCGCGCCAGGTACGGCGCGGTACGGCTGTCGGGGTCCTGGGCGACGGCATCCGGTGTCCCCTCCGCGACGATGCGACCTCCGGCATCCCCGCCCGACGGACCGAGGTCGATGACCCAGTCGGCCGCCGCGACGACGTCCATGTCGTGCTCGACGACGACGACGGTGTCCCCCGCGTCGACGAGCGCGTGCAGCTGCGCCAGGAGTCTCCGCACATCGGCGGGGTGGAGCCCCGTCGTCGGCTCGTCGAGCAGATAGAGGGTGTGGCCCCGCCGCGCGCGCTGCAGCTCGGTCGCGAGCTTGATGCGCTGCGCCTCACCGCCCGACAGCTCGGTCGCCGGCTGACCGAGGCGCAGGTAGCCGAGCCCGACGTCCTGCAGGGTCCGGAGGCTGCGGGATGCCGCGGGCACCGCCTCGAGGAACGTCGCCGCCTCGTCGACCGTCATCGCGAGGACGTCGGCGATGTTCTCGCCGCCGTAGGTCACCTCGAGCGTCTCGGGGTTGTAGCGGGCGCCGTGGCACGTCGGGCATCGACCGTAGCTGCCCGGTAGGAACAGGAGTTCGACCGTGACGTATCCCTCGCCGAGGCACGTCTCGCACCGGCCTCCCGCCACGTTGAACGAGAACCGGCCGGGCGCGTAACCGCGTTCGCGCGCGAGGTCGGTCGCGGCGAACACCGTGCGGACGGCGTCGAAGAGCCCGGTGTAGGTGGCGAGGTTCGACCTGGGGGTGCGACCGATCGGCTTCTGATCGACGCGGACGAGCCGGTCGAGGGCGTCGAGTCCTGTGACGGCCCGCACCCGCATCGCGTCGGCCGCCGCCGTCGGCACCATCGCCTCGGCGATGCGGTCGGACGGCTCGTCGGCGTCCGCCGCACCGTCGGCATCCGGATCGTCGACGGCACCGCCGCGCAGGTGACGCTCGACGACGTCGCGCAGCACGCGGCTGACGAGCGTGGACTTCCCCGAACCCGAGACGCCCGTCACCGCGGTGAAGACGCCGAGGGGGACCTCCACGTCGAGTCCGTCGAGGTTGTGCAGCGAGACGCCCTCGAGCGAGAGGATGCCGGTGGCCTCCCGACGCTCGCGGGACACGGCCTCGTCGTCCTCAGGGAACAGGAACGGACGCGTCGCCGATTGGGCGACACCCGCCAGCCCCCCGACCTCGCCGGAGTAGAGCACCGCGCCGCCGGCCTCACCCGCGCCGGGGCCGACGTCGACGATCCAGTCCGCACGACGGACGACGTCCATGTTGTGCTCGACGACGAAGACGGAGTTGCCCGAAGCGCGGAGCTGTTCGAGCACGTCGAGCAGGGGCGCCGCGTCGTCGGGGTGGAGCCCGGCCGACGGCTCGTCGAGGACGTAGACGACGCCGAACAGGCCCGACCTCAGCTGGGTCGCCAGGCGCAACCGCTGCATCTCGCCGGGAGAGAGCGTCGTCGTCACGCGGCCGAGCCCGAGGTAGCCGAGACCGAGGTCGAGGAGCACCTGGATGCGCGCGACGAGGTCGGTCGTGATGGCCACGGCGACGTCGGTGCGCTCACCCGATTCGGTGGTCGGGAGGGCGGGCGCGGCATCCCGGATCTGCGTCGTCGGACGGAGCACGTCGGCGAGCTCGCGGATCGGCAGGGCGTTCAGCTCGGCGATCGTTCGGCCCGCGAATGTGACAGCGAGCGCCTCGCGGCGAAGGCCGGTGCCGCCGCAGACCGGGCAGACGCCCGTCCGGACGAACGCGAGCACGCGGTTCCGCATCGACGCGCTCTGCGAGTCGGCGAGCGTATGGAAGACGAATTTCTTCGCGCTCCAGAACGTGCCGTTGTAGGGCTTGGCGACGCGGTCGCGCTGCGGCGTGATCTGCACGACGGGCTGCTCGTCGGTGAAGAGCAGCCACTCACGGTCGTCCCGGTCGAGCTCGCGCCATGGCCGGTCGACGTCGTACCCGAGCGCGATCGTGATGTCGCGGAGGTTCTTGGCCTGCCACGCCCCCGGCCACGCAGCGATCGCGCCGTCGCGGATGCTCAACGACGGGTCGGGCACGAGGGTGTCCTCGGTCACCGTGTGCGCGACGCCGACTCCGTGGCACTCGGGGCAAGCCCCCGCGGCGGTGTTCGGCGAGAACGCGTCGGAGTCCAGGCGCGTCGTGAACCCGGACGGGAACGTGCCCGCCCGCGAGAACAGCATCCGGAGGGAGTTCGACAGGGTCGTGACGGTGCCGACGCTCGAGCGCGAGCTCGGTGCGCCGCGGCGCTGCTGCAGCGCGACGGCGGGCGGGAGGCCGGTGATCGAATCCACGTGAGGGTCGTGGCCCTGCTGGATCAGCCGCCGCGCGTAGGGCGCGACCGACTCGAGGTAGCGGCGCTGCGCCTCGGTGAAGATCGTGCCGAAGGCCAGCGACGACTTGCCCGAACCCGAGACACCGGTGAAGGCGACGATCGCGTCGCGGGGGACGTCCACATCCACGTCCCGCAGGTTGTTCTCGTTCGCCCCGCGCACACGGACGAAGGCGTCGGGGTTCGCGCGGGGGTTTTCAGGCATCGAACCAGCCTAGGTGTCGGCCGGGTCCCCCGGGCCGGGCGATAGCCTCGGATGCATGGCTTCGATCAGCGTCAGCGTCCCCTCCGCCCGCCTCGCCGAGGAGCTCTCCGACATCGACGGGGCGGACGTCTTCGTCTGGAAGATGGATGCCGCCGCCCCGCGTTCGCGCATCGATCTCGTCGTTCCGCCCTACATGGCGGGCAACCCGCTCGGATGGCTCGAGGGAATCGAGGTCGGCCTCGTCCAGGGTCAGTCGATCGGCTACGAGGGCATCGAGGACCGCCTTCCCGCAGGCTCGGTGTTCGCGAACGCGGCGACCGTGCACGAGGCCGCGACGGCAGAACTGGCCGTCGCGCTCACCCTGACGGCGCAGCGCGGCATCGACCGGTTCGTCCGGGCGCAGGCGTCCGGCGACTGGGCGCCGGTGCAGACCACGGGTCTCGCCGACCGCCGCGTCCTACTGCTCGGCTACGGCGGCGTCGGCAAGGCGATCGCGGCGCGTCTCGCCCCCTTCGAGGTCGAGCTCGTTCCCGTCGCCTCGCGCGCGCGCGACGAGGACGGTGTCCACGTCCACAGCGCGGACGAGCTGGCGGAGCTGCTCCCGGGGGTGGACATCGTCGTGGCCTCGCTCCCCGGGGGCGACCAGACGCGGCACATCATCGACGACGCATTCCTCGCCGCCCTCGCCGACGGCGCCCTCGTCGTCAACGTGGGTCGCGGGTCGCTGGTCGACACGGACGCCCTCGTCGCACACGTCCGGAGCCGCGGCATCCGTGCGGCCCTCGACGTCACCGACCCCGAGCCGCTGCCCGCGGATCACCCGCTCTGGACGCTCGACGGCGTCGTCATCGCGCCGCACGTCGGGGGCGCGACCGACGCGATGCACCCGCGGATCGTGCGGTTGCTGCGTCGGCAGATCGGGCACCTGCTCGCGGGCGAGGAGCCCGAGAACGTCGTGATCCGGACCTGATCAGACGGTGAAGACGCTGTGCACGGGGCCGCACACGGTGCGGCCCTCGAGTGCGGTGAGCTCCATGAGCACGGACGTGCCGGCGAGGCTGTAGCCGAGCTGCTCGAGCAGCTGCTGCCCCGCGCGGAGCGTTCCGCCGGTGGCCAGGACGTCGTCGACGAGCAGGACCCGCGCACCCTCGGCGAGGTCGCCCGACATCTCGATCGTCGCACTGCCGTACTCGAGGTCGTAGCTCACCGAACCGGCGGGACGCGGCAGCTTGCCCGCTTTGCGGATCGGCGCGAGGCCCGTCCCCGAGGCGATCGCGATCGCGCCGGCGAGCAGGAAGCCGCGTGCCTCTACGCCCGCGACGACGTCGAACGAGCCGATGAACGGTTCCGCCATCGCCATGGCGATGGTGCGCAGCCCCGCCGGGTCGGCCAGCAACGGCGAGACGTCGCGGAAGAGGATGCCGGGTTCGGGGAAGTCGGGGATCGTCGCGATGAGCGATTCGGCTCGGGCGAGTGCGTCGGGATTCACTGGGTCGAGAGTACTCGCCCTGCCTGATGCACCGTGCGCAAGCGCTTGCGCTAGGCTGGCGCGCATGACTTCGACCCCCTCCCCGACCGCCACGTCGACGCTGGCACCGATCGGCGAGAGCCGCCCCGGCGCCGAGTGGTGGCGCACCGCCGTCATCTACCAGATCTACCCCCGCTCCTTCGCGGATGCCTCGGGCGACGGCATCGGCGACCTGCCCGGCATCACGTCGCACCTCGACGACCTCGCCTCGCTCGGCGTCGACGCCGTGTGGCTGAGCCCCTTCTTCACCTCTCCGCAGAAGGATGCCGGCTACGACGTCGCCGACTACCGCGACGTCGACCCGCTCTTCGGCACCCTCGGCGACTTCGACGACATGCTCGAGGCGGCGCACACCCGCGGCATCCGGGTCATCATCGATCTCGTCCCGAACCACTCCTCCGACAAGCACGTCTGGTTCCAGCAGGCCCTCGCCGCCGCTCCCGGCAGCCCCGAGCGCGCCCGCTACATGTTCCGCGACGGTCAGGGCGAGAACGGCGAGCTGCCCCCCAACAACTGGGAGTCCGTCTTCGGCGGTCCGGCATGGACCCGCATCCCCGACGGCCAGTGGTACCTGCACCTGTTCGACAGCTCGCAGCCCGATTTCGACTGGACCAACCCCGAGGTGCGCGCCGAGTTCGAGGCGACCCTGCGCTTCTGGCTCGACCGCGGCGTCGACGGCTTCCGCGTCGACGTGGCCCACGGCCTCATCAAGGCCGACGGACTGCCCGACTACACCCCGCCGGCCGAGGCCGACTCGATGGGCGGCGCTGAGCCCGTGCCGTATTGGGGCCAGGATGGTGTGCATCAGGTGTGGCGCGAATGGCACCGCGTGCTCGACGAGTACGAGGGCGACCGCGCGCTCTGCGCCGAGGCATGGCTGCCGACGGTCGACGAGACCGCGAAGTGGGTGCGGTCCGACGAGATGCACCAGGCGTTCAACTTCCCCTACGCGATGAGCGAGTGGGATGCGGCGCAGCTGCGCGAGATCATCAGCGAGTCCCTGCGGGCCTTCCCCGCCGTCGGAGCTCCGGCCACGTGGGTCCTCTCGAACCACGACGTCATCCGCCATGCGACCCGCCTCGCTATGCCGGGTCACCCCCAGGGCCACGGCGTCGGGCCGGACACCCCCGGCAAGCCCGACCCCGCCGCCGGCCTGCGTCGCGCTCGCGCGGCGACGTCGCTCATGCTGGCCCTCCCCGGCTCGTCCTACCTGTACCAGGGCGAGGAGCTCGGCCTTCCCGAGGCGATGGAGCTGCCCGACGACGTCCGCGAGGACCCGACCTGGTTCCGCACGAACGGCGAGCGCTACGGCCGTGACGGATGCCGGGTCCCGCTGCCCTGGACCGCCGACCAGGGCGCGTTCGGCTTCAGCCCCACGGGCGAGAGCTGGCTGCCCCAGCCGGCGGAGTGGACGGCACTGGCCCGGGACGTGCAGGAGGACCAGCCGGACTCGACGCTGTGGCTGTACCGCACACTCCTCGCGACCCGTCGCGCACACGAGCTGGGAGCGGGATCGCTGGAGTGGCTGGACGGCTACGGCGACGACGTCATCGCGTTCCGGAACGGCGATGTCACGGTCATCGCCAACGTCGGCACGACCCCGGTCTCGCTCCCGAAGGGCACGCTGCTCGTCGAGAGCGACGCGTTCGCGGGTCGCGAACTGCCGGCCGACACGACCGTGTGGATCGCCGCGGACTGACGTGACCGGCATCGACGACGTCGCCCGCGCCGCAGGCGTCTCGGCGGCGACCGTCTCACGTGCGCTGAGCGGGCGCGGGCGCATCTCGGATGCGACCCGCACCCGCGTGCGGGCGGCCGCAGCAGACCTCGGCTACGTGGTGTCGGCTGCGGCATCCGCTCTGGCGACGGGGCGTGCCGCGAACATCGGCGTCGTCGTCCCGCTGCTCGACCGGTGGTTCTTCGCGAACGTCCTCGACGGCATCGCGAGCCGCCTCGCCCCGCAGGGCTACGACATGACGCTGTACAGCATGAGCGAGGACCGGATCCAGCGGGACGGCGTGCTGGACGTGTCACTGCGGCGCGGCCGGGTCGACGGGCTCATCGTCCTCTCCGTCGCGCTCACCGACGACGAGATCGACCGGCTCCTCTCTCTCGACCTGCCGGTCGTGGGTCTCGGCGCCACCACGCCGCGCCTGCCCGCGCTGCGCGTCGACGAGCTGGCCGTCGCCCGGGCAGCGACCGAGCACCTGCTGCACCTCGGTCACCGGCGCATCGCGCACATCGGCGCGGGACACGCGGGAGATCCCGGCCTCGACATCCCGTCGCTGCGCCGGCACGGTTTCACCTCGGCGATGGCGGATG
>ENA-UOWK01000771-UOWK01000771.1-bioreactor-metagenome-genome-assembly--contig:-NODE-771-length-13626-cov-24.526417_pt1 | contig 13626 bp, 11 predicted proteins | sample MGYA00238157_ERZ761612 | MGnify/ENA primary metagenome ERZ761612 (study PRJEB28901, sample SAMN06268035) | bioreactor metagenome | isolation source: Joint BioEnergy Institute, California, USA... | reverse complement strand
ACCAGGTCGGTGAGGATGCCGCGCACCTCGTCCGAGCGCATGATGATCACCAGCAAACCCGCGAAGGCCACGGCGGCCATCGTGGCGATGGCGTACTCGGCGGTCGCCGCGCCGGACTCGTCGGCGAACAGCGCCGCCGCGCGGCGGCGGGTCAGGGTGGGCAGATCGTGGGTCGTCATGGTTCTCCTCCGTTGGGTTGCGAATGATGGGCACGTCGAGAGCTCACAGGGTGAGCGAGGTCGTGGTGAGCACGGAGAGCAGCATCGGTCCGACGCCGAGCAGCAAGAATGCGGGGAGCGTGCAGACCCCCAGCGGAAGCAGCAGCCGGCCCGAGAGCGTCGCGGCACGGAGTCGCCCCTCGGTGCGCGCCGCCTGACGGCGGGCCGCGGCATCCGCGCGCAGCAACTCGACTGCGGGGGCGCCGGCGGACCGCGACAGGGCGAGCACCGCCTCGGTGCCGGCCGAGGGCGCGAGACCGGACGCGGCCGTCGCCACTTCGACCGCCCGCGGGATGGACACGCCGCCCGAGAGCGCGATCGCGATCACCTCGGCATCGAGTCCCGGGATCTCCTCCCCCGGCTGCGCCCGCGCGACCAGGGCACGCGTCCACCGGTGGGTCACCAGCATGAGGAGTCCTCCCGCGACCAGGCAGACGGCACCGGCGGGGGTGGCGAGCACCGAGAACGGGTCGAACCCGAGAGCGGCGCCGAGGCCCAGCGCCACGAGGGGCAGCCACGCGATCAGACGCGCGGTCGTCTGAGGCTCGGCGAGCGCCGTCCGGACGTCGTCACGGGCCTGGTGCGCGTCGCGGAGCGCCTCGGCGAGTCCGCGCAAGCTCACCGCGAGCGGCGCCCCGACGACCGTCGCGACGCGCCAGGCTATGCCGATCTGCTGCCAGGCGCCCCCGCGCTCGGCGAGAGCAGACTCCGCCGAGCCACCGGCATCCCGGCGCTCGCACACGGCGATCGCGGCCGGATCTCCCCCGTCGGCGAGATGACGCCACGCGGCGTGGGGCGCGATCCCCGCCTGCAGAAGGACGGCGAGGCGCTGCACGACGGCGGCGACCTCCGCCGCGTCCGGCGACGGCGCTCGCATCTTTCGACGCATCACGACAGCTCCTCGATCTCGAGCCGGTCGGCTCTGACGACCGGTCGGGCGAGCCCGACCACGCGGCGCACGCCATCCGATCCGCGCTCCACATGGACGACGGCGCCGATCGCACTGGCCGTCTGCCGCGCAAGGGCACGATCGTCCATACCGGCGAGGGCTCCCAAGGCCTCGAGCCGTGCGGGCACGTCGGCGAGGCCGCTCGCGTGCACTGTGCCCGCTCCGCCGTCGTGTCCTGTGTTCAGAGCGGTGAGGAGCTCACGGATCTCCTCACCGCGGCACTCCCCCACCACCAGGCGGTCGGGACGCATGCGAAGCGCTTCCCGGAGCAGCCGTCCGAGCGGAATGGCACCGACGCCCTCGAGATTGGCCTGGCGCGCCTCGAGACGGACATGGTGAGGGTGGGAGATCCGGAGCTCCGCGACGTCTTCGATGGTGACGATCCGCTCCGAGACGGGTACACGCCCCAGCAGCGCGGCGAGCAACGTCGTCTTGCCTGCGCCTGTCGCACCCGTCACCAGGACGTTGCCGCGCCGGTCGACGAGCCTCTCCAACCGCGAACCGATCGCCGCGTCGAACGCGCCGCGTCGACCGAGGTCGTCGAGGTCCGGCATCCCCGTCGCCGGCAGCCGGATCGAGATCGTGGCCCCCGCGCAGGAGATCGGCGGCAGGACCGCGTGAACTCTGACACCGTGCTCCCACCGGACGTCGGCGCACGGAGTGGCGTCGTCGAGATGGCGCCCACCGAGCGCGATGAGGCCGACCGCGAGGTCACGAACGGCGTGCTCGTCGAGCCCCCAGTCCGGCACGCGCTCGGTTCCTCCTCCGCGATCGACGTAGAGACCGTCGCAGCCGTTGACGAAGACATCCGTGACGTCCGGGTCCGCAAGGTATCGCCGGAGCGGAGCGACCACGGGATGCCCCGGTACCGGTCGAGGCTGCGCGGCGGTGCCGGCACCTCGGCGGGCGACGATGAACGGATGCGGCATGTCGGCGACGCTAGGCGGCGGCATACCCCCACGGGCCCTGACGGCTCACCCACGTGCATGACGACCGCCGGAGCGGGCGTGTGCAGAAGACGGCGGGACCTCACGCCGAGAGAAAGAGGAGGGCGGCACCCAGTGGGGGGAAAGGGTGCCGCCCACGCGATCGCGCATCAGGGGGGATCAGTGCGATCGCGAAGCCGAATCGATGTTCGGGCGATAATGATCTTACGCTCATCCCGGACGCGACCGCGCCCCTGCATCTTGTGAATTCGCCCTCACCCACTATCGGCGGTAGTCGCGCGTCGGCGCCGAAAATTAGAGTGACCGCATCGCCGCACGAGGCCACGACGGCCGGGACGCAAAGGAGCGCCGCATGAGCAGCCAGATCGACCACCTCCTCACCGAGACCCGACGCTTCGCGCCGTCCGCGGAGTTCGCCGAGCAGGCCAACGCGCACGCCGATCTCTACGACGAGGCAACGGCCGACCGTGAGGCGTTCTGGGCCGAGCAGGCGCGCGCGCTCCACTGGGAGAAGCCGTTCACCAAGGCTCTCGACTGGTCGAACCCGCCATTCGCGACCTGGTTCGAGGACGGCGAGCTCAACGTCGCGTACAACTGCCTCGACCGCCACGTGGAGGCGGGTCACGGCGACCGCATCGCCCTCCTGTGGGAGGGTGAACCCGGCGATGAACGTCGCGTCACGTATGCCGAGCTCACCGACGAGGTGAAACGTCTCGCGAACGTCCTGACCGACCTCGGCGTCGAGTCCGGCGACCGCGTCGCGATCTACCTGCCGATGATCCCCGAGGCCGTCGCCTCGATGCTCGCCGTCGCCCGCATCGGCGCGATCCACTCCGTCGTCTTCGGCGGCTTCTCCGCCGACAGCCTGCGCTCCCGCATCGACGACGCCGGCGCGAAGCTCGTCATCACCAGCGACGGCGGCTACCGGAAGGGGAAGATCTCCCCCCTCAAGCCCGCCGTGGACCAGGCACTCGGCGACCGCGGACACGGCCCGCAGGAGACCGTGGAGCACGTCCTCGTCGTCAAGCGCACCGAGAACGAGGTCAGCTGGCAGGAGGAGCGTGACCTCTGGTGGCACGACCTCGTACCCGCGGCATCCGCGGATCACGTCGCGCAGCCCTTCCCCGCGGAGAACCCGCTGTTCATCCTCTACACCTCGGGAACGACGGGGAAGCCGAAGGGCATCCTGCACACGAGCGGCGGGTACCTCGCACAGGCGGCGTTCACGAACAAGGCCGTCCACGATCTCCACCCCGAGACCGATGTCTACTGGTGCACCGCCGACATCGGGTGGATCACGGGGCACACGTACGTCACCTACGGGCCGCTGGCCAACGGTGCGACCCAGGTGATCTACGAGGGCACACCCGACACCCCGCATCCCGGCCGGTGGTGGGAGATCGTCGCCAAGTACGGGGTGACGATCCTCTACACCGCGCCGACCGCCATCCGATCGTTCATGAAGCTCGGCCGCAGCATCCCCGAACAGCACGACCTGTCGTCGCTGCGCCTGCTGGGCAGCGTCGGCGAGCCCATCAACCCGGAGGCGTGGATGTGGTACCGCCACGTCATCGGCGGCGATCGCGCACCCATCGTCGACACGTGGTGGCAGACGGAGACGGGCGCGATCATGGTGTCCGCACTGCCCGGCGTGACCGAGACGAAGCCCGGGAGCGCGCAGGTGCCCCTTCCGGGCATCAGCCTCGACGTCGTGGACGACCAGGGTCAGGAGGTCGGCAACGGCAACGGCGGTCTGCTCGTGCTGACGGAGCCGTGGCCGAGCATGTTGCGCGGCATCTGGGGCGACCCCGAGCGCTTCAAGGAGACCTACTGGGACAAGTTCGCCGATCAGGGCTTCTACTTCGCGGGCGACGGCGCGCGCCTCGACGAAGAGGGCGACGTCTGGTTCCTCGGCCGCGTCGACGATGTCATGAACGTGTCCGGTCACCGCCTGTCGACGACGGAGATCGAATCGGCCCTCGTCGGTAACGAAGCCGTCGCCGAAGCGGCGGTCGTCGGTGCGTCCGACGAGACGACGGGTCAGGCGGTCGTGGCCTTCTGCGTCATCAAGGAGTCGTACATGAAGGCGAACTCGCTCGACGGGCTCGTCGACAAGCTGCGCGCGTGGGTCGGCGATCAGATCGGCCCGATCGCCCGCCCACGCGATGTCTACATCGTGACCGAGCTCCCCAAGACCCGCAGCGGCAAGATCATGCGACGCCTGCTCCGCGACGTGGCCGAGGGACGCGAGGTCGGCGACACGACGACCCTCGCCGACACGATGGTCATGTCCACCATCAAGGGTCAGGTGACGCAGAAGAGCTGAGCGGGTGCCCCGGCAGCCTCAGGAGAGGGAGAAGACGACCTCTACCTCGACGGGGCTGTCGATGGGCAGCGCCGCCACACCGACGGCGGAGCGGGCGTGCCGTCCCGCGTCGCCGAAGATCTCGCCGAGCACGGTGCTCGCGCCGTTGATGACCGCGGGGTGTCCGGTGAACTCCGGCACGGATGCCACGAATCCCGTCACCTTCAGGACGCCGGTCAACCGGTCCACGCCTCCGACGGCGTCGGCCGCGGCCGCGACGGCGTTCAGGGCGCACTGGCGAGCGAGCGACGCGGCCTCGTCGGCGGACACGAGCCCCTCGCCGTCGCCGACCTTGCCCGTTGCCGGCATCGTGCCGTCGACCATGGGGAGCTGACCGGAGGTGTAGACGAGATCGCCGTGCACCTTCGCAGGGATGTAAGAGGCCAGCGGTGGGACGACCGAACCCAGCTCGATACCGAGCTCCGCCAGCCGTGCGGTGACCGACATCAGCCCTGACCGAACTGTCGCGCGGCGACGGCCGCGGCATCGAGCCCGGCGTTCGCAGAACCCTCGCCGCCCGACGGACGCTTGAAGTAGCCGACGAGACCGCCCTCGGGGCCGGTGACGACCTGCACGAGCTCCCACCCCTGCTTGCCCCAGTTGTTGAGGATCGCGGCGGTGTTGTGGATCAGCAGCGGAGTGGTCATGTACTCCCACGTGGTCATTTCGGGTCTCCCGGAGGTCGTCGCGGCGCGGCCCTGGCGGGCTCGACATAGGGAGCGTCACCGAGGCATCCCCCAGCTATCTCCCTTACGATCAGCCTATGCCCCACTCGAAACGCACGGCCACCGGTGTGCTCGGAGGCCTCATGGGCCTCGTCGGCCTCAGCGCCGTCGCTGGCCTCCTCGTCTCGGCGACCATCACTCCCGCCATCGCGGTGTCCGGGTACGCCGCATCGAGCGCGATCCAGATGTTCGAGGACATGCCGAGCTATCTCAAGATCGAGAAGCTGATGCTCCCGACGACGATCTACGCCAAGAACGACGAGGGCAAGGACGTCAAGCTCACCGAGTTCTACGACCAGAACCGCATCCCGGTCACCTTCGATCAGGTCGCACCGGTCATGTACGACGCCATCCTCTCGAGCGAGGACAAGAACTTCTACACCCACGGCGGCATCGACCTGATCGGCACGCTCGGTGCGCTCGCGCGCAACGCGACGTCGAACTCGAATCGCGGCGGGTCGTCGATCACGCAGCAGTACGTGAAGAACGTCCTGCAGCAGGCCTGTGAGGCGAAGGCCACCGATCAGGACCAGGTGTACGCCTGTTACAAGGAGACCACCGCCAACCAGGGCACATCGGGCTATCAGCGCAAGATCCAGGAGATGCGCTACGCGATCCAGCTCGAGAAGAAGTACTCCAAGGACGAGATCCTCATCGGGTACCTCAACATCGCCCACTTCGGCGGCTCGGTCTACGGCATCGGCGCGGCGGCCCGCCACTACTTCGACACGACGCCCGACAAGCTCACCATCGCGCAGGCCGCGGTGATCGCCGGCATGGTGCAGGAGCCGAACACCCTGCGCATCGACAAGCCCGGCGGCTCGGTCACCAACAAGGCGGGCGAGCTCATCAACAGCAAGGACGACGGCTACCGCCTGACCAAGGTTCGGCAGGACTACGTCCTCAACCGCCTGTTCGAAGACAAGAAGATCACCAAGGCAGAGCGGGACGAGGCGATCGAGGCTCCGATCGCTCCCAAGATCACTTCCCGCCCGCAGGGCTGCTCGGTGGCCAAGGGGTCGGAGTTCTTCTGCGCGTACGTCACGTCGATCATCCGGAAGGACGAGGCGTTCGGCAAGACCGAGAACGACCGACTGGCCACGCTGCGCCGCGGGGGTCTCAAGGTTTACACCACCCTGAACACCGGGTTGCAGGAGAAGGCGAACAAGGCGATCTCCGTCGTTCCGGCCAGCGTGAGCTACATGGACCTCGGCGCCTCGGGCGTGCAGGTCGAGGTGGGAACGGGACGCGTCCTCTCCATGGTGCAGAACCGCCCGTGGAGCGACCAGGTCGGCGAGAAGGGCACCACCCAGGTCAACTACAACGTCCCCGTGGCGAACGGCGGCGGCGGCCACTCGGCCGGGTCGACCTACAAGGTCTTCAGCCTCATCAACTGGATGCAGCAGGGCCACTCCGTCAACGAGATCTTGAACGGTCGCATCGGCAAGAAGTCGGTGGAGACCTGCGACGGCAACACTCAGACGGTGTGGACCGGCCCGGGCAAGGCGCCCGACGGCACCAACAAGATCGGCAACTTCGAACGGAATCCCGGATACAGCGGAACCGTGGCTCGCTTCACGAAGGACTCGTTGAACTCCGGCTTCCTGACCATGGCTGAGAAGATCTCGGTCTGCTCCACGAACCGGGTGGCGATGGATCTCGGAGTCACCACGGGCAACGGTGGACCGCTCGACGAGCAGAACCAGCCGTACGACGTGCTCGGCTCACAGGCCGTGGCCCCTGTCGACATGGCCAACGCGTACGCGACGATCGCGTCGAACGGCACCCTCTGCGCGGCGAAAGCCATCGATCGCGTCGTGGACGCGGACGGCAAGGATCAGCCCATCCCCGACACGAAGTGCGAGCGGAAGCTGAGCGAGGATGTGGCTGCCACGGCGGCGTACGTCCTGCAGAGCGTCATGTCCGCCAGCGGAACCGGTAGCGGCGCCCGGACGTTCGACGGCGTTCCCGTCTTCGGGAAGACCGGCATCCACGAGTTCATCCACACGTGGATGATCGGGTCGAGCTCGAAGGTCACGACCGCCGTCTGGGTCGGGAACGTCAACGCGAAGAAGAACAGCAAGGGCGAGTGGGTGAACGAACGCCTCGACGAGCACGTCGTGAGCGGCTACAAGCTCTCGCGCATCCGTAACTCCATCTGGCCCGCCATGCAGCGCGCAGCCAACGCGGAATTCGGCGGCTCCGCGTTCCCGAAGCCCTCCCAGGAGCTGACGAAGCGTTCGTACGCCCAGCTGCCCAACGTGGTCGGCTTGGACGTGGACGCCGCGACGAAGCGCATCGAGGAGGCCGGCTTCAGCGTCACCGTCGGCGACCCGGTGGCCTCGCCCGAGGCCGAGGGCACCGTCGTCGCGCAGAGCCCCGGCGCAGGTCGCGTCGTGTCCGGCACGACGGTCACGATCAGCCCCAGCGACGGCAAGGGAGTCGTGGTTCCCGGCGTGAGCGGAACCCCGCAACAGGCGGCTGCCGCGCTCACCGGGGCCGGGTTCACGAACCTGGAGCAGAGCTGCACCCAGGACGAGGGGGCTCCGCCCGAGGGCGTGGTGACCGGGACGGATCCCGCCGCCGGTCAGACCGTCGGCCGGGACGATGCCATCACGATCCAGTACCAGGCCAAGGACTGCGGCGGAAACGGCGGCGGTCCCGGGAACGGGAACGGGAACGGGAACGGCAACAACGGCGACGGCAACGGCCCGTGAGGCCTGCGTCACGGACCGCCCTCACCGCGTTCGGCGCGGTGGGGGCGGTCGGCGTCTCGGCGCTCGTGTGGGGCATGGGGATCGAGCGCTACCTCTTCACGGTGCGCCGCCACGAGCTCGCCGTCCTCCCCGAGGGCAGCCCGTCGCTGACCGTCCTGCACCTGTCGGATGCCCACATGGCCCCGTGGCAGCACCGGAAACAGCGGTGGATCGCCGATCTCGCTGACGCCGTGCAGCCCGACCTCGTCGTCAACACGGGTGACAACCTCGGTCACGATGAGGGGATCCGCGGCATCCGAGCGGCCTTCGACCCCCTCCGCGGAGTGCCCGGCTTCTTCGTCCACGGCTCGAACGACAAGGTCGCCCCCAGTGGGCGGAACCCGCTCAAGTACTTCACCGGGCCGTCCGATCACCCCGTGCGCGGCCGCCGCCTCGACACCGACGCGCTGGACGCCTATCTGAGCGACCTCGGGCAGACAGCCCTCGACAACACGGCGGCGAGTGTCCGTGTCGCCGGCCTGCGCATCGATGCCCTCGGCGTCGACGACGCGCACCGGGAGTGGGACGACCTCGACGCTGCGACCACCGCCTTCGAGACGCTGCCCGACGACGGCGCCCCCCGCCTGCGCCTGGGTGTCACTCACGCGCCGTATCAGCGCGTCCTGAACGCCTTCACGGATGCCGGTTCCGATCTGCTGCTCGCCGGTCACACGCACGGCGGTCAGGTCCGCATCCCGTTCGCGAAGAAGGCGCTCGTCGCCAACTGCGACATCCCGCTCGATCAGGCCCGCGGGCGGAGCCAGTGGACCCACGGCGGGCGGACCGTGCCGCTGAACGTCAGCGCGGGACTCGGCCACTCCATCTACGCCCCCGTCCGCTTCGGGTGCCGGCCCGAGGCATCCGTCCTCGTCCTCCGCGCCCGACGCGCCGACGATTCGCCCGAGGGGCGGTCGGCAGGGTAAGCTTGGAGGGTTGCCACGGGGTGTGGCGCAGCTTGGTAGCGCGCGTCGTTCGGGACGACGAGGCCGCAGGTTCAAATCCTGTCACCCCGACCGCAGAGAGGCTCCGCCGGATTCCGGCGGGGCCTTTCGCATCCCTCCTCGGAGGGGCCATCGCACCTTCCACGGAACCGGAGCACCATGACCTCTCCCCGCCTCGTCGCCTTCGATCTCGACGACACGCTCGCGCCCTCGAAGACCGCCATCGATCCGCGCATGGGCGACCTCCTCCTTCGCCTCGCCGAGCGTGTCGAGGTGGCGATCATCTCGGGCGGGCAGCTGCAGCAGTTCCGGACGCAGGTGGTGGAGAAGCTTCCCGAGACGGATGCCGCGACCCTCGCCCGCCTGCACCTGATGCCCACGTGCGGCACGCAGTACTACCGGCTCACCGCCGACGGGATCGAGACGGTGTACGCCCTCTCCCTGACCGACGACGAGAAGTCACGGGCGCTGTCCGCCGTGGAGGAAGAGGCGAAGCGCCTCGGCCTCTGGGAGAGCGAGACCTGGGGCCCCATCCTCGAGGACCGCGGTTCCCAGATCACGTTCTCCGCACTCGGCCAGTCCGCTCCCCTGGATGCCAAGACGGCGTGGGATCCCACGGGCGAGAAGAAGAACGCGCTGCGGGACGCCGTGGCAGCCCGCATCCCCGATCTCGAGGTGCGCTCGGGCGGGTCGACGTCGGTGGACATCACGCACCGCGGCATCGACAAGGCCTACGGCATGCGCAAGCTCGCCGAGCAGACCGGCATCGCCCTCGACGACATGCTGTTCGTGGGCGATCGCCTCGACGAGCACGGCAACGACTATCCCGTGCTGGCCATGGGCGTCACCTGTCACGCCGTGGCGGGCTGGGAAGACACCGCCGAGTTCCTCGACGGGCTGATCCCGACCCTCTGAGCCCTCAGCGGAGCCGCTCGCCCGACTCGCGCAGGTAGCACCGCGCGCACATCGATTCGTAGGTGACGCGGTCGGGCGACAGCTCGTCGATCGCGACCTGATCGCCGTCGAAGACGAACCGTCCGCCGACGAGGCGCGCATTGAAGAGAGCCTTGCTGCCGCACCGGCAGATCGTCTTCAGCTCCTCGAGGCTGTGGGCGAGCTCCATGAGGCGAGCAGACCCGGGGAAGGCGCGCGTCTGGAAGTCCGTCCGGATGCCGTACGCCAGGACCGGGATGCCGTCGCTCACCGCGATGCGCAGGAGGTCGTCGATCTGCTCAGGGGCGAGGAACTGCGCCTCGTCGACGAGGAGGCAGGCCACGTCGGTCCGCATGTCGGGAACGAGGGCGGCCTCCGCCTCGCGCTGGACGCGGCGGCGGTGCTCGGCGAACACCTCGCGCGCGTCGTCGTCGGGGCCGATGAGGAAGTCGACCGTGCGTTCGACGCCGAGGCGGCTCGAGATCTGGTCGGCGCCCTTCGTGTCTATCTCGGGCTTGGCGAGCAGCACGCGTTGGCCGCGCTCCTCGTAGTTGAACGCCGCCTGCAGCAGGGCCGTCGACTTGCCCGAATTCATCGCGCCGTAGCGGAAGTACAGCTTCGCCACGGGCGCGTCTCAGACGTTGATCTGCAGCGCGGCCGCGGTCTTCTGCAGCACCTCGGAGGCCGTCTCGGGAGACGTGTTGAGCGTCCGACCGTACGTGGGGATGAGCGTCTTCAACGTGGGCTCCCACGACGCAAGACGGTCGGGGAAGCACGTCTTCAGCAGCCCGAGCATGATCGACGCACCCGTCGAGGCGCCCGGGGACGCCCCCAGCAGGCCGGCGATCGAGCCGTCGGCGGAGCTGACGACCTCGGTTCCGAACTGCAGCACGCCGCCCTTCTTCGGGTCCTTCTTCATGACCTGAGCGCGCTGGCCGGCCTGCAGCAGCTCCCAGTCCTCGTCGCGCGCGCTGGGCATGAAGTCGCGGAGCGAATCCACCTTCTTGCCGTGGCCCTTCAGCAGCTCGCTGACGAGGTACTTGATGAGGCCGGGGTTGTCGATGGCGACCTTCAGCATCGGCAGGATGTTGCCGGGGCGCACCTGGGCGATGATGTCGGTCATCCGGCCGTTCTTGAGGAACTTGGGGCTGAACGTCGCGAACGGACCGAACAGCAGGGACGCCTCACCGTCGACGACGCGGGTGTCGAGGTGCGGGACCGACATGGGCGGCGCACCGACGGACGCCTGCGAGTAGACCTTGGCCTTGTGCTGCGCCACGAGCTCGGGCTTCGACGTCTTCAGCCACTGCCCGCCGATCGGGAACACGCCGTAGCCGGAGATCTCCGGGATGCCGGAGCGCTGCAGCAGCTTGATGGCCCAGCCGCCGGCGCCCACGAAGACGAAACGCGCACGGACCTTCCCGGGCGTACGACCGACCGTCTGGCGGTAGGTGACCTCCCACGTGCCGTCCTTCTGACGCTTCACGTTCCGGACCTCGCGGTTCGTCTCGACGTCGACACCCGAGGCGGCGAGGTGCTCGAAGAGCTGGCGCGTGAGCGAGCCGAAGTCGACGTCGGTGCCGGCCGGAACGCGGGTCGCCGCGAACGGCTCGCCCTTGCGGCGCTTCTGCATGAGCAGCGGCGCCCACTCGTTGATGACGCGGGAGTCCTCGGAGTACTCGATGCCGGCGAACAGCGGCTGCTCCTTGAGCACCTCGTAGCGCTTCTTGAGGAACGCGACGTCCTTCTCACCGCGGACGAAGGTCATGTGCGGGGTGGCGTTGATGAAAGTGGACGGCTCGTCGAGGACCCCGCGCTCGATGAGCGCACTCCACAGCTGACGCGACTGCTGGAACTGCTCGTTGATGCCGATCGCCTTCGCGGGGTCGATCGTCCCGTCCGGGCCCTCGGGCGTGTAGTTCAGCTCGCAGAGGGCGGCGTGACCCGTGCCCGCGTTGTTCCACGCGTTGGACGACTCCTGTGCGACCTCGGAGAGGCGCTCGAAGACGCCGATCTTCCAGTCCGGTTCGAGCTGCTGCAGGAGGGTGCCGAGGGTGGCGCTCATGATGCCGCCGCCGATGAGCAGCGCGTCGTACGAGTCCGTCGGACTCACCGCGGCGGGGCCGGCTGCTGCGGCGTTCTCTGCGGCCTGATCGTCTGCTCCGGGATTGTCAGTCACGGTCATCCAGTCTACGTCGCCGCCGCACCCCGGGTCGCCGCCTGCCGACCGCGGAGGCAGCAGGAAAGCGTGTTCTTTCCCCTGATGAAAAGGGGGATGCCGGGACTCCGGCCGCGCACGGCGGGACCCGGCATCCGTCCTCAGACGCGGGCGGCCAGGTCCGCGGCGACGAGCTCGGCGATCTGGACGGCGTTCAGCGCCGCGCCCTTACGGAGGTTGTCGTTGCTGATGAACAGCACGAGTCCCTTGCCGTCGGGAGCGGACTGGTCGGCGCGGATGCGGCCCACGAGGCTCGGGTCGGCGCCGGCGGCGGCCAGCGGCGTCGGAACGTCGGCGAGGGCGACACCGGCGGCATCCGCGAGGATCTCACGCGCACGATCGGGCGTGATGTCCTGCGCGAATTCGGCGTGGATCGAGAGCGAGTGGCCGGTGAACACCGGGACCCGGACGCAGGTACCGGCGACGCGGAGGCCCGGGAGTTCGAGGATCTTGCGGCTCTCGTTGCGGAGCTTCTTCTCCTCGTCCGTCTCGTTGTCGCCGTCGTCGACGAGGCTGCCCGCGAACGGGATGACGTTGAACGCGATGGGCGCGACGTACTTCTGGGGCTCCGGGAACTCCACCGCGGCGCCGTCGTGGACGAGGCCGATCGCGCCGCCCTGTGCGACGACCGACTCGACCTGGCCGAGCAGTTCCTCGGCGCCGGCCAAGCCGGAGCCCGAGACCGCCTGATAGGTGCTGACGGTGAGGCGGACGAGTTCGGCCTCGACATGCAGCGGCTTGAGGACGGGCATCGCGGCCATGGTCGTGCAGTTCGGGTTCGCGATGATGCCCTTGGGGAGATCGTGGATCGCGTGCGGGTTCACCTCGCTGACGACGAGCGGCACCTCGGGGTCCATCCGCCACGCGCTCGAGTTGTCGATGACGACGGCACCGGCCTCGGCGAAGCGCGGCGCGTGCGCGCGGGATCCGGTGGCACCGGCGGAGAAGAGGGCGATCTGGATGCCGGCGGGGTCAGCCGTCGCGACGTCCTCGACGACGATCTCGCGACCGTCGACCTCGATCGTCGACCCTGCCGAGCGTTCCGTCGCGAACAGGCGCAGCTCGCGGATCGGGAAGTCGCGGTCGACGAGGATGTCGCGCATCACCGTCCCGACCTGGCCGGTGGCGCCGACGACGGCGACGGAGAATCCCGATTCGGAGAAGACGGTCATGATGCGGTTCCTCGAGGGTGCGGCGCCGCGCGACGGGGTCGCGACAGGGCGCAGGAGAGCGGGTTCCGGCGATTCTACCGGCGCGTCGCGTACCGCGACCCGCATGTGTCGCCGCAGGGCGCTACGCCCAGGCTCGGAGCTTCTCGGGGTTCCGCATCATCCAGACGTCGGTGATCCGCTCGCCGTCGGTCGCGAAGGTCACCACCGCGGCGAGGAGACCGTCCATCCGGATCGCGAACCCGAGCCCGTCCCCTGTGACGGCGGGCTCGTATGCCGCGGTCGGCTGCTTCGCTGCGAGCCCGAGGAGGAACCGCGCGACGTGATCTGCACCGCGGACGGGCCGCCGAGCGGCGGACACGATCCCGCCGCCGTCCGAGACCAGCACGACGTCGGGCGCGAGCA
>ENA-UOWK01000770-UOWK01000770.1-bioreactor-metagenome-genome-assembly--contig:-NODE-770-length-13643-cov-7.451722_pt1 | contig 13643 bp, 12 predicted proteins | sample MGYA00238157_ERZ761612 | MGnify/ENA primary metagenome ERZ761612 (study PRJEB28901, sample SAMN06268035) | bioreactor metagenome | isolation source: Joint BioEnergy Institute, California, USA | place... | reverse complement strand
ACGCCGAAGCATTTCGCGGCCTACGGCGCGGTCATGGCGGGCATGGAATACAACATGGTCGACATCTCGACGCAGACCCTGCGCGATGTGCACCTGCCGCCGTTCAAGGCCGCCTTCGATGCCGGCGCGGTCACCGTGATGTCCTCCTTCAACGACATCAACGGCGTGCCGGCCAGCGCCAACGCCGAACTGCTGACCGACATCCTGCGCGGTGAGTGGAACTTCCCCGGCGTGGTCATTTCCGATTACACCGCGGACATGGAACTGGTCGCCCACGGCTATGCCGCCGATGACCGCGATGCCACCGCCAAGGCGTTCACCGCCGGCCTGGACCTGAGCATGCAGAGCGGCTTCTATGCCGAACACCTGCCGGGCCTGGTGGAAAGTGGCGAAGTGCCGATGGCGGTGCTGGATGAAGGCGTGCGCCGCATCCTGTGGCTGAAGGAAACCATCGGCCTGTTCGACGACCCGTACCGTTCGCTGGACCCGGCGCGCGAAGCGGATACCTCGCACATCGCTGCGCATGATGAACTGTCGCGCGATGCCGCGCGCCGTTCGATCGTGCTGCTGAACAACCGCGACAACGTGCTGCCGCTGCAGAAGACCGGGCAGAAGATCGCGCTGATCGGCCCGTTCGTGCAGGACCGCGAGAACATCGAAGGCTGCTGGACGCTGTTTGGCGACAAGGCGCGCTATGTGGATCTGGAGACCGGCGTGCGCGCGGCGATCGGTGACCCGGCGCTGCTTGAAGTGGTGCCCGGCTGCGATCTGGAAGCGGCGGTGTCCGGTGGCATCGAGGCCGCCGTGGCTGCCGCGCTGCGCGCTGACGTGGTGGTCCTGGCGCTGGGCGAACCGCAGCGTTACAGCGGTGAAGCGCAGTCGCGGGTGGAGATCACCCTGCCGCCGGCGCAGCAGGCGCTGGCCGAAGCCGTGGCCATGACCGGCAAACCGGTGGTGGTGCTGCTGCGCAATGGTCGCGCGCTGGCCCTGCACGGGGCGGTGCGCAATGCCCAGGCGATCGCGGTGACGTGGTACCTCGGGACGCAGACCGGCCATGCCGTGGCCGATGTCCTGTTCGGCGATTACAGCCCGTCGGCGCGTCTGCCGGTGAGCTTCCCGCAGGTCTCCGGGCAGCAGCCGTATTTCTACAACCACCCGCGCACCGGTCGCCCGGAGCTGCCGACGATGTCGGAGTTCAAGGCGCGCTGGCGCGAGATTCCGAACGAGCCGCTGTACGCCTTCGGCCACGGCATCGGCTACGCCAGCTTTGCCTACGGTGTGCCGCATGTCAGCACCGCCAGGCTTGGCTGGGATGACACCCTCACCGTGACCACCACCCTGACCAACACCGGCACGGTGGCGGCCGAGGAAGTGGTGCAGCTGTACGTGCACGACCGCGTGGCCAGCCGGGTGCGTCCGGTGCGCGAGCTCAAGGATTTCCGCAAGGTGCTGCTGCAGCCGGGCGAATCGAGGGACGTTGCGTTCACGCTGGACCGCTCGCAGCTGGCCTTCACGGGTCGCGATGGCGTGCTGCGCGCCGAGCCCGGCCTGTTCGATGTCTGGGTGTGCGCGTCCTCGATCACCGGCGAAGCGGCGCAGTTCGAGCTGCTGGCGGGCTGAGCTCCGCCGTGGGGCCGTGCCGGGCGCGCACCGGCACGGGGCAGGTCTTCGAGCCACCCTGTGTCGTACCTGCCATGGGCCGGGGCCGGCCCCCGGGTCCCCGGGCCCCGCACCGCCGCCCTGCGGGCCTGCATGCATCGCCGACTCACGCCGGCTGCGCTAGCCTGCGGCTCCTTGTTCCCTGCAGGAGCCGCGCATGCGCATGACCCCTCCGCTGTCGATTCCCCTGATGCTGGCTTCCAGCGTGTGGCTGGCCGGCTGCTCGCCGAATGCGGTACCCGCGCCGCAGGACCCTGCTGCGCAGGATCAGGCGACGACCAACGGACCGTCCGGTACGGCAGGCGAGGGTGCCGACCCTGCCGCACCGCCGCCGATGCAGGGCCCCGCGGCCCCGACGCCGCCGGACGATACCGAGGCCCCCCCGCCGCCCCCCCGCGACGCGCCGTTCCAGCCAGCCGCCCCCGCCGAACCCGCGACCCCGCCGCCGACCAACACGCCCCCGTCCGAGCCTGCACAGGGGGATGCCCGGGCGCGCATCGAGCGTGTCCTCGGTGATGCGGCCGCGTACGAAACGGTGTTCACCGCCCTGCAGCAGGGCGTAGCCCGTGGCGACCGGGCGGCCGTGGCGGCCCTGATGCGCTATCCGCTGCGCGTGGACGTGGCGGGAAAGCAGCGCCAGATCCGCGATGCCGCCACCTTCGAGCGTGAGTACGACAGCATCGTCACCCGCAACGTGGCGCGCACCATCGCCGCGCAGAGTTTCGACACCGTGTTCGCCAACCAGCAGGGCGTGATGATCGGCAACGGCCAGGTCTGGCTCAACGGCATCTGCGGGGATGCCGCCTGCGCGCGCAGCGATGTGCGCGTGGTTTCCATCCAGGAATGACCGCCCGACGTGCCGGGCCATGGCGACCCGGCGCGCAGCGGACGGGGCGCCTCAGCCCTTCGGCGTGAGCTTGAGCAGGCGGGCGTTCTTCCCGTCTTCCAGCACCCACACGGCGCCGTCCGGACCCTGTTCCACTTCGCGGATGCGCGCGCCCATGTCGAAGCGCTCTGCTTCGCTGGCGGTCTCGCCATCCAGCTTGACCCGCACCAGCGCCTGCGATGACAGGCCACCGATGAACCCGCTGCCCTTCCACTGCGGGAACAGGTCACCGCTGTAGATCATGAAGCCCGCCGGCGAGATCACCGGGTTCCAGGTGACTTTCGGCGCGGCGAACTCCGGGCGCGTGGCATGGTCGGGGATATCCCGGCCATCGTAATGATTGCCGTTGGAGACCACCGGATAGCCGTAGTTGGCGCCGCGCTCGATCAGGTTCAGCTCATCGCCGCCCGCCGGGCCCATCTCGTGCAGCCATAGTCTGCCGTCCGGCGCGAAGGCCAGGCCGAGCGCATTGCGATGTCCCAGCGACCACACCTGTGCGGCCACGCCGCCCTGCGAGGCGAAGGGATTATCCGCTGCGGGGGAGCCATCATCATTCAGCCGCAGCAGCTTGCCGAGATTGCTGGCCATGTCCTGCGCCGGGTCGAACTTCTGCCGCTCGCTGGAGGTCAGCCACAGCTTGCCGTCCGGACCGAACGCCACGCGGTGGCCGAAATGCCCGCGACCACTGACCTTCGGTACCTGGCGCCAGATCACCTGCAGGCCCTGCAGCGAACCGCCGCCCTGCGCGTCCAGCACCAGTTTCGCGCGGGCCAATGCGGCGCCGCGCGTGTCGTTGGGGCCCTCCTCGGCGAAGGTCAGGTAAACCAGGCCGTTGCGGGCGAAGTCCGGATGCAGCACGACATCGCCAAGCCCGCCCTGGCCACCGTAGGCCACCTTGGGCCCTCCGGTGATCTCGTGCCGGGTGCCGCTGGCAATGTCCAGGTGCTGCAGACGGCCACCTTTTTCAGTGACCAGCAAGCTGCCATCGGGAAGGAACGCCATGGCCCACGGTTCATCGAACGAGGCGACGTCGGCGGCGTTGAACGCGGCGATCTTCGATACCGGCCCGGTTGCCGGCTTCGCGGCCGACGCGGCGGCGCTGGGCGCGGACGAGGAAGCCGCCACGGCCGATGTGGTATCAGGCGGGGCCGCATCGCAGGCGGTGATGACGAGAGCGCAGGCGAAACTGACGGCGAACGATAATGGACGTTTCCGGGTCATGGGTATCTCCAGGAGGGGATGCGGATGGCCAACCCCTTCTGTATACCATCGACGGTGTGCAGCCGCCGTCCGCAGCCAGGGCAGCGACGGACAAAGCGAAGCCGGGCCTGAGCCCGGCTTCACCCCCGAAATAACAGTGTTGCTGCGGCCCGTCAGGTGCCGCCAGGCGTCCGCGTGTCCAAGCGTGGATCGGCGAGCAGCGCCTCGTCCCAGCCGCGGCGCACTGCAAGGCGGGCACGCTCCCACTCCAAGCGGCTGCTTCCGCGCTCGGCGAGCCAGCGGTCCTCGAGCTCGCGCTCGACTTCGTCATAAGCGCGGGCAATCTGCTGGGCACGCGACTCATGGCCAAGCCGGTAAGCGGGCTCGTACTCATCGAACGCAGCGTTGGAATCGAAATACGGCTCGCTGGAATAACGCTCACGCCAATAATCAGTGAAGGTCTGGCGCTGCACGCCATCTTCAGGCACTCGGCCGGGAATCTGGTAATCGGGGCTCATCGGTCGGGCTCCGCTTGCTGGGGATGAGGGTCCAGAATGCAGATTGCCCCGTTAATGCTTCGGGCCGGCGATGTGAGTGCACGGTCAATCGTTCATGGAAGGCGCGCGGGGGAAACGGTAGATCACCGCGCCGACGGCGAAGGCGGCCAGCGCGGCGAGAATGTTCGCCAGGCTTGCGCTCAGGAACAGGCCCACGCACACCAGCAGGGCCAGCACGGGAATCAGCGGCCCCCCGGGCAGCTGCAGCGCACCGGGGCGGTCGGCGAAACGCCGCGCCAGCACCAGCACTGCCGCGGCCGTCCCGATGTAGGCGAACAGGCGCGTGGTCATCGACAGCAGCGCCAGCTGCACGAACGAGCCCGTCAAGGCCAGCGCCAGCGCGATCACGCCCTGGCACAGGATCGCCGCCGCCGGCGTGCGGAAGCGCGGATGGACCTGCGCGAGCACTTTCGGGCCATAGCCATCGCGCGCCAACGCGAACAGGAAGCGCGGTCCCATCATCATGGTGTTGCTGTTGGTGCCGAGGATGGAGATCGTCGCGCCGACGGTGAGGATCAGCGCAAGCGCTTCGCCGCCGAAGCCTGCGGCGGCATCGGCGAGCGGCGCGGTGGAGCTGGAAAGCACCGGCAGCGTGCCCTGCGCCACCACCTGCACTGCCGCGTAGATCAACGTCACCGTGATGATCATCGTGATCAGTGCGAAGGGAATATCGCGCCGTGGATTGCGGTACTCACCGGCCGCGGCCGGAATGTTCTCGAAGCCGGCGTAGGCGTACAGCAGCAGCAGCGCGGCCTCGCCCATGCGCTGCATGTCACGCGGGTCCGGCCGCTCGCCGGCGAAGGCCAGCTGCGGGTCCACGAAGAACGCGCCGATGGCCACGAACAGCACCAGCGGCACCAGTTTGCCCACCACCAGTGCCACGCCGGTGCGCGCGGCCGAACGCACGCCGATGATGTTGACCCAGGTCAGGAATCCCAGCGACAGCACGATCACCGCGATCCGGCCCGGCCCGGTGCCCCCGCCGGGCCAGAACCGCGCCACGGCATCGGCCAGCGCGTTGCTGAGCGCGGCCGCCGAACTGATGCGGGTCAGCCAGATCATCCAGCCGATCTCGAACCCGGCAAAACGCCCGAAGGCTTCGCGCGCGTAGAGGTAACTGCCCCCGGGTTCATCGAAATAGCTGGCGGCCTGCGCGTAGCACAGCACCAGCAGCGCCACCACGACGCCTGCGGCGACCACGCCCCACAGGCTGAAGGGGCCCAGCAGCATGACCGTGGCGGCGGGCAACAGGTAGATCCCGCTGCCCACCACATCGTTGATGGACAGCCCGACGATCTGCCAGCGGCTGACCGCGCGCTGCAGACTGGGCTCGGGTGCGCTGCCGCCGGGCTGCGCGCCGGGGAGGGGGGTCACAGCGCGGACCCCTGCACGGCGGGCAGCGGTGGCAACTGCCACTGCGCCTGCAGCCGAAGGTAATCGGCACGTGGCAGCAGCACCAGGCGCGGCTGCTGGTCGGCGTCCAGCCACTGCAGCAGAGCCGCCATGCGCGGCCCGGGCATGGCGGTGCAGCCGGCGGTGGCCTCGCCGGGCTCACGCCAGAGGTGCGCGAAGATGCAGCTGCCCTTGCCCGGCTCGTTGCGTGGGTTGTGCGCCACCACGAAGCCCTGCCGGTAGCGCACATCCTGCGGGTCCTGCAGGTCCAGCCGCATCGGTTCGGTCGAGCCTGCCACCGCTTCGGCGCCGACGCGGTCAGCGTCCACGATGCGGTTGTACAGGGGCGAATCGGGCACGTCCATGCAGTAGCTCGTGGCCTGCATCGGCTGGTACGCCAGCCCGGTGCGCGCGGTGGCGGCCGCACCGAATGCAGTGCCCAGGGCGAACACACCGGCGGGGCTGCGGCCATCGCCTTCAACCTTGTGTGGGCCGCCCTGCTCGATCTGCGCCGGGTGCAAGCCGATGCCCCACGCGCTGCCGCTGCGCCCCAGCGCCACGGCGAATGGTTCCGCAGTAGCCTGCCAGCCGCTGGCACCACGCTCGAAGGATTGCAGCTGTCCTCCGCTGCTGTCCCAGCCATCGGTAGTGACCACCAGCAGCTGCCGCGCGCCCTCGAGCGGGTTGGCGGCGGCCGTGCCGGCCAACGCCAGCAGCGCCAGCGCGGCGGCGTGAAGCCGTGTTTTCATCGCGGTGCGTGTGCTCGACATGCTCGGCTCATCCTTCCGGTACAGAGCGTTATAGCACCTGCGCCGCCGCGGCCCGCGCCCGTGGCGTGCCCGTCCTCGCGCTTACTGCAGGGGCTTGAGCCCACGCACCCCGGTGATGCCCAGTCCCGGCGCATCGCCGATGCGGATCACCGCCTCATCGAACCGCACGTTGCCACTGACCGGATCGAACCGGCACAGCGCCGGGCCATCCAGATCCACCTTGGTGACCACGCCGGCCCTGGCCACGGCCAGGTGGGCGGCAGCGGCCACGCTGATGCTGGATTCGATCATGCAGCCGATCATGCACGGCACGTCGTGCACCGCGGCGATGTCGGCGATGCGCAGTGCGTTGGAGAGGCCGCCGGCCTTCATCAGTTTGATGTTGATGATGTCCGCCGCCCGGTCCCGGATCAGGTCGACCACCTGCCGTGGATTGAACGCGCTTTCGTCGGCCATCACCGGGGTGGCCACCCGTTCGGTCACGTACTTCAGGCCGGCCAGATCGTGCGCCTTGACCGGTTGCTCCAGCAGTTCCAGCACCACACCCGCCTGTTCCAGCGCATGCATGGCCTGCACCGCCTGCTTGGCGCTCCAGCCCTGGTTGGCATCCAGCCGCAGCGTCGCGCGGCCCTGCACCGCCGCGTGGATCGCCTTGACCCGTTCGACATCCAGCGTGATGTCCTTGCCGACCTTGATCTTCAGCGCGGTGTAACCGCGGTCGATGGCGGCCAGCGCGTCGGCCACCATGGTGTCGATGGCATCCACGCTGATGGTGATGTCGGTGGAGATCATCGGCTCGCCGCCGCCCAGCAGCTGGTACAGCGGCGCCCCGTGCAGCTGCGCCCACAGGTCATACAGCGCGATTTCCACCGCAGCCTTCGCACTGGTGTTGTGCTCCATCGCGGTGTGCACCAGCGTACAGAGCCGGTTGAGGTCGGCAACCTCCTGGCCGAGCAGCCGCGGGGCGATGCACGTGCGCACCGCCGCCACGATGCCGCCGTGGGTATCGCCGGTAATCACCGCCGTGGCGGGTGCACTGCCATGGCCGATGTGCCCGGTGTCGGTGTGGATGCGCAGCACCACATCCTCGGCGGCGTCCACGGTGCGCAGCGCGGTCTTGAACGGGGTTTTCAGCGGCACGCGCAGCATGCCCAGCTCGAAGCGGTTGATCTTCATGGGCTGATCTTCATTCGGTCGATCCGGAAGGTGCGCGGCTGCCGACGCGCTGGATGCTGGTGATGCGGTCGATGTAGCGCTGCGTATCGCTGGCCATCATCGGCTCCAGCGGGGTGACTGAGACCCCGTTGAGCCGGGCCTGCACGCGGGTGCCGTCGGCGCTGGCCCAGCTGCCGCCGGCGGTGTCATGGATCACCCAGGTACGTCCCTCCACCCGCCCGATCACCAGCATCACATGGCCCGGGATGTGCACCATGTCGCCCGGCTGCAGCCCCGCCACGGCGCGGTCCCGCGCGGCGGCATCGTCGCGCGTGGTGAACAGCCGGCGCGCCGGCAGCGGGCTTTGCGCCTGGGCGCCTGTGTTGCGCGGCAGCAGCACGCCGAAGCTGCGGTAGATCTCGGAGATGAACCCACTGCAGTCACGCGCGTTGTAATCGTGGCCCCAGCCGTAACGTTCGCCAAGGAACTTGAAGGCCTGCTGCAACAGCAGACGGGGTGTCAGCGCCAGGTAATCCGCGGCGCTGTCCTGCGCGCGCGGCAGCAGGGCCGGCACCAGGCGCAGCGAGCCGTCGGGTTCGCGCACCGGCAGCTGCACCACCCAGGCTGCATGCGCCTGCTGGCCGTTGACCGGCTCGCCCGGTGGCCAGCCGGCCAGCACGGGAACACGCACGCCCATGTCCAGCTGCAGGCGCGAAACACGCGGCTCCTCGGGCGTGTAGGCGGTCATCGCCGTGGCCCCGGTGATGACCCGGTACGGCCCCTGCGTGGCATAGCCCAGCACCTGCGCGCGCTCGCCGAGCGCCACATGATCCGCCGCGATCCACGCGCTGTACCGTTCGCTGTGCACGAAATACCAGCGGCCATCGGCGCTGCGGTGGATCACCGCGACCTTGTCACCGGGGAACAGCGCCGATTCCTGGAAGCGGTCGATATCGGGGGTGTCGGTGCTGCTGAACACGCGCACCGCCGTGGGAAAGGTCCGCAGTGACGCGCGCTGCACGACCAGGCCGTAGCGCGGCGCCGCGCGGGCCGGCACGTTGGCGCGGTCCAGATTGCGCTCGATGGCCCCGCGCAACGTGGCCGTTACCGGCGTACCGTCTTCGCCGTACAGCGTCCGCGCCGGCCACGCTGACAGCGCGTCGATGGCCGCGTGCACCGCGCGGGCAGGCACCGTCGCCGGCAACGCGGCGATGTCCTGCAGGTGCGGATCCTCGGCCCGCAGGCGCGCATTCTGTGCGGCGATCTGCGCCGGCAGCAGCATCGGGACGTCGGCCTGTGGCATCCGTGCGGCCCAGTAGGCGGGCGTGAGGTAGGCCTCGTGCAGTCCGATGACATAGGGCAGCGGAGCGCCCGCATCCGGCGCCGCGGCAGGCCGCGCCTGGAGCGGGGATGCGGCAGCCAGCAGCAGGCACAGCGCCAGCAGCGGGCGCCGCCCGGTTACCTGTTTGAACGCCTGCCGCATGCGGTTGCTCCTGACCTGGACCACGAACATGAAGGATAGTCGGTACAGGGGCGGCCGGGACCGCAGGCGCACCCTCTACACTGTGGCCATGAACCTTTCCCTGCATTTCGGCCTGCTCGGCTCGCTCGAGGCCGCCGGCATCGCCCTGCTGATCGGACTGCTGGTCCACGCGGTCGTGCATTACCTCACCCGGCCCCTGCGCTGGGCGGCCGGCCACACACTGGCCTGGTCGTTCGGCGTGTCGGTGGTGATCGGCGCCGGCATCGACCTGTGGAAACTGTTCTACATGGGCATCGTGCGCATGGAGTCGCCGTTCTATGCGCGCCTGTTCCTGGCGACCATCCACGATCCGAACGAGCTCGGCACGCGGGTCGTGCTGGAAATCATCGGCGCGCTCACGGGCGTCGCCCTGGGATGGCTCATGTTCAGTGCGCGGTCAGCCGCTGCAAACGAAGAAAATCGCTAACAGCATGTTGCGGTCGGGTTAAAAAATGACGGCTTGAATGTGTGCCTTACGCTCCTCTCACCAGTCGCTAACCATCGACTTAATGGAGGCGGGAGCGCAAAGGGTTAACGCTGTGTTGGACTTTGGATCGAGTCGCAACAAGCATTCATTTCGGCACTGGCAGTGTGGCAACCGTACGGACGACACACCCCGTGCCACATTCCACAGGAGACCTCTTCATGACCGATCGCATCCGCAAGCCCTTCCTCGCCCTGATCGTCGCCGCTGGCAGCGTGCTTGCCCTTCCGGCCATGGCGCAGTCCACGGCCGGCCAGGCGCAGACCCAGCAGGATGCCGCCGCCGCGTCCTCAGCGTCCGGCGCGGCACAGTCCGGCGCAGGGCAGGCGGCCGGGCAGGCAGGCGGTGGCGGTGGCCAGACCTGGGCCAGCCTGGATACCGACGGCAACGGAACGATCAACAAGACCGAGTCGCAGGCCAATGCCGGCCTCGCGCAGGTCTTCGATCAGGCCGATGCCAACAAGGACGGCGAACTGACGCCGGATGAGTACAAGGCCTTCGTAGAAGCCCAGCGCGGTGCTGCGGGCGCCGCAGAGGGCAACTGATTCCAGCGGCCGGCCGTCACGGTCGGCCTTTTCCACCCGCGGCCATGCGGCCGCAACGACCCGCCCGCCACCGCGCCCCCGGTGCGCGGGCTGGTATCCTTTCCGGATGATCACTGCAGCTTCCACGCCCGCCCGCGCCCGCGCCCGCGCCCTCGGCCTGATCGGCTTCGACGGGGACGATACCCTCTGGAAAAGCGAGGACTTCTATCGCAAGGCGGAGGAAGACTACCTGGCGCTGCTTGCGCACTACGTTGATGTCCATGACACGCAGACCGCGCGTCATCTGCTCGAGGTGCAGCGCCGCAACCTCAAGGTGTTCGGCTATGGCGTGAAGGCCATGACGCTGTCCATGATCGAGGCCGCCATCGAGATCACCGGCCAGCGCATCGGCGCCGCGCACATCCAGCGCATGCTCGATATCGGCCACGAAACCCTCCGCCATCCGGTCGAACTGATCGACGGCGTGCGCGAATCGGTGGCCCGCATCGCCGCGCAGTACCCGGTCGTGCTGATCACCAAGGGTGACCTGTTCCATCAGGAAGCCAAGATCAAGGTCGCGCAGCTGCACGACCTGTTCCCGCGCATCGAGATCGTGTCCGAGAAGGATCCTGAAACCTACGCCCGCGTGCTGGCCGAGTTCGATCTGCCGATGGCACGCTTTGCAATGGTCGGCAATTCGCTGCGTTCGGATATCGAACCGGTGGTCACGCTGGGAGGCTGGGGCGTGCATACGCCGTATGCGGTGACCTGGGCCCATGAAACCGAACACGGCGTGGCCGACGACGAACCGCGCATGGTCACTGCCGATACGGCCTGGGACTGGCCGGCGGCGATCGCGCGCATCGAGGCGCTGGCGACGGCCGGCGCGGCCTGACACTGGCCTGACAATGGCACGCGCGTGCGGCAGAATCAGGGTCATGACCTTCCTGCCGCGCCTGCTGTTCTGCCTGCTTGCCCTGTCCGGTGCCGCGCATGCGCAGCAGACCGAGGCGCTGTCGGCGGCTTACACCGTGCACACCGGCGATGCCTGGGTGGATACCTGGCTGCAGGACGTCAACCGCTATGCGGAACGTTACCCGGACAGTTTCCTGGATGAGGTCTCGCGGTATGCCGACGTGCCGCGCGGCTACGTCGCTGCGCTGGTCAACACCCATGGCTGGCAGGCGGCCGATGTCTACTTTGCGTGCTTCTGGGCCAAGGCCATCGAGCGCAGCTGCCGTGACAGCGTGCGTGCCTTCACCTCTGATCCGCAAGGCGGCTGGGAGGCCGTGGTGCAGCGCCTGCCCGTGCAGCCGGAGAACCGCCACTGGCGCTCGGTCCGGCATGCCATGGTGGCCAGTTACCGGCACTGGGATCGCCCGATCTCGCTCGATGCCACACTGCGCCGCCAGCTGGACCCCTCCGCGCGCTGAAGCGGCTGCAGCCATGCTGCTGTGCGTCTCGCGCCGGCGCTCGGCAGCGGTGACAATGCGGTGTCACGCTGTTCCCGCTTCCCTGTCGAGTCTCCCATGAGCGCCGCCGCCTTCGTTTCGCCCGATGCCATCCGCAGCCTGTTCGCGCAGGCGATGTCCCGCATGTACCGCACCGAGGTGCCGCTGTACGGCGATCTGATCACGCTGGTGGCCCGCATCAATGCACAGACACTTGCGGCCGACCCGGCGCTGGCCGCACAGCTGCAGCGCAACGACGAGCGCGCGCGTCTGGACGACGAGCGCCACGGCGCCATCCGCGTGGGCACCGCCGCCGAGCTCGCCACGCTGCGGCGCCTGTTCGCGGTGATGGGCATGCAGCCGGTCGGTTACTACGACCTCAGCGTGGCGGGCGTGCCGGTGCACTCCACCGCCTTCCGGCCGACCACTGCCGCCGCGCTGGCCGCCAACCCGTTCCGTGTGTTCACCTCCCTGCTGCGGCTGGAGCTGATCGAGGACGCGGCACTGCGGGAGCAGGCGGCGCAGATTCTGTCGCAGCGCTGCATCTTCACCGAGGCGGCGCTGGCCCTGATCGAACAGGCCGAGCGCGAGGGCGGGCTGGGCGCCGACGATGCCGGGCACTTCGTGGCCCAGGCGCTGGAGACCTTCCGCTGGCACAACGCGGCCACCGTGGACCTGCCCACCTACCACGCGCTGCAGGACGCGCATCGGCTGATCGCCGACGTGGTCAGTTTCCGTGGCCCGCACATCAACCACCTGACCCCGCGCACGCTGGACATCGACGCTGCACAGGCCGCCATGATCGCCCAGGGCATGGCCGCCAAGGCCGTCATTGAAGGGCCGCCGCACCGGGCCGTTCCCATCCTGCTGCGGCAGACCAGCTTCAAGGCGCTGGAAGAGCCGGTGCATTTTCCGCGCGATGGCGGTGGCGATGCCGGCACCCACACCGCGCGCTTCGGGGAGATCGAACAGCGTGGCCTTGCGCTCACCCCGAAGGGCCGCGCGCTGTATGACCAGCTGCTGGCGCAGGCCCGCGAAACCGATGGCGCCGGCAGCAGTGGCGGCGATTATGCTGCGCGTCTGCAGGCGGTCTTCGCCGGTTTCCCGGACGATGCCGCCACCCTGCGCAGGGAAGGCCTGGGTTACTTCCGGTACCGGTTGACCGAGGCCGGGCGTGCGGCCGCACGCAGCGACCTGCCTGCCGAAGCGCTGATCGAAGCCGGCCTGGCCACCGCCGATCCGATCATCTACGAGGATTTCCTGCCGGTCAGCGCGGCGGGCATCTTCCAGTCCAACCTCGGCGGTGGCGAGCAGCGCACCTATGCGGCGCACGCCAACCGCGAGGCCTTCGAAACCGCGCTCGGCGCCCCGGTGCATGACGAATTCGCGCTGTACGAAGCGCTGCAGGCCGAGTCGCTGGCAGCGCTGCATCCTTGACGGTTCCGCCTGACCGTCCCGTACTGACGGTCCCCGTGCACGCCGGGCCACGGCCCGGCGCACGTGACGATGCCCGGGTTCAGGCCTTCATCGTGCCGGTGTCCAGCCAGCGCTGGTGCCAGCTCAGTGCTTCGGGCAGCAGGTGCGGGGTGTGCTTGCCGTAGCTCTCCCGCTGCGCGCGGTCGAAGTAGTCCTGCAGCTGCGCGCGGAAATCCGGGTGCACGCAGGTATCGATCACCACCTGCGCACGCTTGCGTGGCGTCAGCCCGCGCAGGTCGGCCAGGCCCTGTTCGGTCACGATCACCGAGACATCGTGCTCGGTATGGTCCACATGGCTGACCATCGGCACGATGGCCGAGATGCTGCCGTTCTTCGCCGTTGACGGACTCAGGAACGCGGACAGGAAGCCGTTGCGCGCGAAGTCACCGGAACCGCCGATGCCATTCATGATCCGCGTGCCCATCACATGGGTGGAGTTGACGTTGCCGTACAGGTCGGCTTCGATCATGCCGTTCATGCCGATGCAGCCCAGCCGGCGCACCAGTTCCGGGTGGTTGGAGATCTCCTGCGTGCGCATGATGATGCGCTCGCGGTAGAAGTCGATGT
>ENA-UOWK01000768-UOWK01000768.1-bioreactor-metagenome-genome-assembly--contig:-NODE-768-length-13660-cov-5.306725_pt1 | contig 13660 bp, 15 predicted proteins | sample MGYA00238157_ERZ761612 | MGnify/ENA primary metagenome ERZ761612 (study PRJEB28901, sample SAMN06268035) | bioreactor metagenome | isolation source: Joint BioEnergy Institute, California, USA | place... | reverse complement strand
ACAAATCGTGACCTTATCGGAGTCTCATATCAGTTTCAGGCATCAAAAGTCAGAACACAGTATTGGGAACAGTCTGCGAGTGGCGGCAAAGGCGCTGAAACTCAGTCAGGGTGGGATATTAAAGGTAACAAAGAACTGTAATATCTCAAGAACATTGGATGGTTTAACACGTTCCGAAGCTTTTTATTTAAGGTGTCCATCAAGATTGGCACCTTCATATTTTATCTGCCCATAAGAATGTTTCTTAAAGTATAACTCTTAATCCGATGAGACAGTCTTGACACATTCATGAAGCATTAATGAAAATTAAGACTCATATGTTAAGCCAGAACTCAAAAAAGTTTTAATGCTCTGAAGAATCATTGCCGACTGGCTAAATGGTAATCCAGGGCTGGTTATTCAGTGTGGCTTGAAATCAGTATCTATAGCGGCAAGTTTAGAAATTTTGACAACTCCCCCGCCGGCACGCCGAAGGCGTCATGCCATAAACCTGACGAAAACGATGACTGAAGTGTGCTGAAGAGTGGAATCCACACTGAAAAGCAATGTCGGTCAGCGTCAGGTCAGGTCGCTCAAGCAACGTCCGTGCGCGCTCCATACGACGGCGCATCACAAACTGGTGTGGCGCTTCGCCCGTGGTGTGACGGAACATACGGGCAAAGTGAAACTCACTTAATGCCGCTTCCTGCGCCAGCACCGCCAGAGTTAAAGGCTGGTCGAGATGGGTTTCAATAAATTCCAGAACACGTCGTAATACCGCCGGCGCCAGTCCGCCACGCACCTGTGGCAGTTGCCACCTGACTTCGCTGTAGTGCTGCAATAGATGGGTCAGAAGCAGTGTGGATGCACTGCTCAGCATCAGCTGGCTTGCGGGCTGTTGCCAGTCACTGCTCAGAAGAAAGTGCCGATAAAGCTGGGTAATGCGGTCATCAGTGGAAAAGATTTTTTCATGCAGATTTAACTGCGCCGGGCTGCGGTCCCAGACCCGTTCGGCCAGTTGCCGCAGCTGGTTCTCGCTGCAATAGAGATGAACAAAGGCGAGATCGGCACGCAGATCCCAGGTTGATTCCGTGCCTGCCGGCATCAGACAGAAGCGATCCGGTGCGCCACCATTACGCCAGCCGTGTGGGGTTTTATGCCAGGTATCGTAGCCGCCCGCGACATAAAGGCTCAGGGTGTGATGATCGCTGAGGTTGGTGACGCGATCGCCGCTGTTGAACCAGGCTGCCAGCTGAATGCCACTATTAAGATGCACATGGTCACGCAGTTGCGCTTTGTGACGTTGCAGCATTTCAAAGGTCTGGTAGGTACGCATCGAAGTATCAGTTCAGATAAAACAGAAGGTCAGTTTACGGATTGTAAGGGACAGAGAACAGGTCACATTGGGACGGAGGATAAAAATGCGCAAGATTTTGCAAATCCGGCGCAATGCCCTGCAAGACCAGAACGCAGTGCAGATGCAGAATCAACGCTTTAGATCGGAGAATCTGGCATGAACCTGTTTTTGTATCTTTCTGTTGTACTTATCTGGGGCACGACCTGGATCGCGATTTACGCGCAACAGTCTGCGGGCGATAACGCCGTGGTCGTCGCGGTGTTCTGGCGGTTTTTGCTGGCTTCACTGGTCATGCTATTGCTGCTTACGCTGATAAAACGGCTGCACAGACTGACACTGCAGGATCATCTCTTTTGTATGCTGCAGGGCTGTTGTGTCTTTGGCTTCAACTTTGTCTGTTTCTATTACGCGTCCGGCTATATCAGCAGCGGACTGGAGTCAGTGATTTTCTCAATGGCTGTCATGTATAACGCCATTAATAGCTGGGTATTCTTCCGTCAGCGCCCCTCTGCACGTCTGATTCCGGCGGTAGTGCTGGGGATGGCAGGCATTGTTGCCCTGTTCTGGCACGATCTGCGCAGCACGCAGGCCTCGGCAGAATTGATATGGGGCATTGGATTGAGTGCACTGGGCACCCTGGGATTTTCATTCGGCAATATGATCAGTCAGCGACATCAGCGTCTGAAACGCGACGTACTGACAACTAACAGTTACGGCATGTTATACGGTGCGGTTGCGATGGCCCTTGTCTCGCTGGCACAGGGGATTTCGCTGCAGCCAGCATGGAATACCCAGTGGGTGGGAGCCTTAACTTATCTGGCTCTGGTAGGGTCGGTGATAGGGTTTGGCGCCTACTTTACGCTGGTCGGTCGCATCGGAGCCAGTCGTGCTGCATATACAACTGTCCTGTTTCCGCTGGTTGCACTGGCACTTTCCACCCGATACGAAGGGTACGAATGGCATGCCAGCGCCATCCCTGGCCTTGTCATGATTTTGCTGGGCAATGTTGTGATGTTTGCCCGCTGGCCGGCAAGCCGTCGCCGGGTCATTATCTGACATGAATGCGGGCTAAGGCCCGCGTCCGGATGGGCGTTACGCCGACTGCTGCTGAAGAAGTTTCTGTGGTTGATTGATCGCTTTACGCGCAATCCAGTAAAGCAGAACACGCTCATCGTCACTATCACGATCGGCCATGGAGAGCAGTTTCAATGCCAGGGTCGATTTGGTCACAGGCTGCTGTTCTGTACTGAGTTCAATCACCGCCTGACCGATGATGCAGCAAACGTCATCCTCACTGCTATTGGATTCATATGTCCGGTCTTTCATATTTCCTCCTGTTAAGTGAGTTGTAAGTCTGGCAAATAATCTGGAAACCCGCTCACAGAAACAGCGAAATGAAACATTATCTTACGGCTAATTACGCTTACACATCATGATGCCGTATTGGTTACTTTTCCCGTTACGCCCCGTCGCTGCACCTGTGACGATGCCGTTCATACCCTCTGAAGAGCATTTCATTCCCTGATCCGTTCTATTCATGCCTTTATTACACACGCACGCGAAGCACGGCTTTATTCTGACCGCAGTTTCCAGATTCCCGGACGGGAGAGAAAAATCATGAACCAGACTCAACAGGCTTCTTACCAGCGTTCCCGCTGGCTTACATTGTTCGGCACGGTAATCACTCAGTTCGCGCTGGGGTCAGTCTACACATGGAGTTTGTTTAATGGCCAGCTGTCACAGAAGCTGGATGCCCCCGTCAGTCAGGTCGCTTTTTCTTTCGGCCTGCTGAGTTTAGGTCTGGCTATCGCCTCTTCGCTGGCCGGTAAATTACAGGAACGTTTTGGTGTACGCCGCGTCACTATCGGTGCAGGTGTACTGATGGCACTGGGTTTCTGGCTCACCGCTCACGCAAATAACCTGATGATGCTCTATTTCAGTGCCGGCTTGCTGGTCGGTCTGGCCGATGGCGCAGGTTACCTGATGACGTTGTCTAACTGCGTGAAGTGGTTCCCTGAGCGCAAAGGAATGATCTCTGCCTGTGCGATTGGGGCATACGGTCTGGGCAGCCTGGGATTTAAATTTATTTGCGGGGCGCTGCTGGCGACGGTGGGTCTGGAACAGACCTTCATGATCTGGGGCGTGCTGGCGATGTCGATGATTATTCTCGGTGCGCTGCTGATGCGTGAAGCACCACTGCAGCAGATCGGAACCTCAACTAAAGGTCAGCAACATACGCGGGATTACACGCTGGCACAGTCGGTACGTCTGCCGCAGTACTGGATGCTGGCGCTGATGTTCCTGACCGCCTGTATGAGCGGCCTCTATGTGATAGGCGTTGCCAAGGATATCGGCGAAGGCCTGGTGCATCTTTCCACGCAGACAGCTGCCAGCGCAGTAACAGTGATCGCGATTGCCAACCTGAGCGGTCGTCTGGTACTGGGTGTGCTCTCTGACAAAATGATGCGCATCAGAGTCATTTCACTGGCGCAAATTGTGTCGCTGATCGGAATGAGCGTGCTGCTGTTTACCCGGATGAATGAGATGACCTTCTTCCTGTCACTCGCCTGTGTCGCCTTCAGCTTTGGCGGCACTATCACAGTGTTCCCATCGCTGGTGAGTGACTTCTTCGGGCTCAACAACCTGACTAAAAATTACGGTCTGCTCTATCTCGGCTTTGGTATCGGTAGCGTGCTGGGTTCACTGGTCGCCTCACTGTTTGGTGGTTTCACCGTCACCTTCAGCCTGATTATGACGCTGCTGGTCATCTCGCTGTTCCTGTCACTCACTATCCGCTTACCTCAGAGTTCCATCACAGCAGAACCGGTGTTGCAACGCCATTAACGCTTACTGACAATGATTACGGGCCGCAATTAAGCGGCCCGTAGTCGTTTAACCGCGGAATCGCGGCTCTGCCATTCCCGCCACCGCCAGGTCTACTGCAAAGATATCGCCGGACTGCGGATAGCGTGCCAGCTCCTCTTCCGTGCGATCTTCACGTGAACTGGTAATGAACAGCGTTTTAAGATCGGCACCGCCAAAGGCCACCATGGTTGGCCACTTCACCGGCAGCAGGATCTCATCGACGATTTCGCTACTCTGCGGATCGATACGTACCACGCGTCCGCCATCAAACTGTGCAGACCAGTAAAATCCTTCACTGTCCACAGCAGCGCCATCCGGTAGCCCGCCCTTCGCGTCGAAACGACGGAACAGCGTGCGCTCACCCGGTTCGCCCTGCTCATTCAGCGGATAGCGATAGAGCGCCTCATTTGGCGTGTCGCTGTGATACATCCAGCGTCGGTCAGGAGAAAATGCCAGCCCGTTGGAAATTTTAATGTCGCGCGCCTTCACCTCCAGCTTCAGGTCAGGCGTCACACGGCACAGCAGGCCGCCGTTTTTGTCCTGCGGTTCCCACAGGCTGCCGCACCAGAAGTTACCCCAGGGATCAACGCGGCCATCATTAAAGCGACTTTGCGCAGCGATACCGGGATTCTCTGCGACCTTTTTCTCCGGCTTACCCTGCGCATCCAGCAGCCAGACACCGCCGCGCAGTGCCGCTATTATCCCGCCCTGCTCACGCAGCCCAATACATCCCACCTCTTCCGCCTGCGGGAAGGTTTGCAGCTCGCCGCTGACTGGATTAAAACGGTGAATGGCCGGTGCCAGGATATCGACACAGTAGAGCACCTGCTCCTCCACTGACCAGAGCGGGCATTCGCCCAGCTCTGCCTGTAAAGCCAGAATATTTTTAACGTCATGCGGCATGTTTCTCTCCCATTGAACTGACATGCTAATAATGTAGTGGTAAAAACTTTTAAATGAGAATTATTTTCGCTTGATTTTGAGACTATTCTCTTTGATAGTATTAATTATTCAGTTCATTCCGATGTTTTTAATTCCCCTTGCTGCATAATTCAGCATTTTGAAATATTCCGTCATATCTTCTTAAATAACTCTACAAAGCCTGCATCTTCACTCCACTTTTCCGGCGTAGTGTCGTAGTCATTGGAAAAGAGGAGAAGCTTCCGATGAAGAGATTAATTAAAGTCGCTTCTGTCGTTGCACTGATGACGTTATTAAGTGGTTGTATCATCAGCCCACGACACGACAATGGCTGGCATCGCGGTGGTGGCGGCGGATATCATGGAGGCTACTATGGAGGTTATCACGAAGGGTATCATGGCGGTTACTATCGCCACTGACGGGCAAAGATGTCACACAGCATAAAATAAAAGCATTACATTTTAAGGGCGGGATATTTATCCCGCCCGTTTTATTTAGCTTTTCAATGCGTAATTACACTGGAACCACGCTTTCTTCAGTCCCGGAATATGACTCTCCTCGGCAGGCAGCGCTTCGACCTTATCAAATCCTTTACTGCTGCAGTAATTCGCCAGATCAATATCCATTGCGTCACGATTGACCTTTGCCGGGTCAAAACGGTACTGAACGGTATTTGAATCCGGATCTTCATCAACACGTTCGAATGCCCCGGGTTTGCTGGCAGTACATCCACTCAGCAAAATCAGCGCTACTGCGCCGGTAATTAGTTTTTTCATAGTTGTTGTCCTCACGTTGCCGCGCAGTGTATGACGCAGCATGTCGATCATCCATAGGATTTATGCGCGAAAATTAAAAATTGAGAAGCTTTTGCCGATTAATGTAATACGATTAAACGGCTATCGCTATCGTGCCAGAAATGACAGGATGTACTCAGACAAGACGAAACGAAGACTGCACCACACCAGGAAATGCCAAAAATAAAAAAGCTGTTCCTCTCTCTTCCCTGCCCGCGCTTAGCGGGCTTTTTTTTGCCCGCTATTCCGCGGTCGCTTACTGACCCGTCATTGCCACCATTCTACGTAACAGGTTAGCGGCGCGTTTGTCAGGTAATGCCAGAATGGCACTGTAGAGATCAATGGACATGCCACACAGCGATGAGCGATCCACTGCCGTGTCAGCTGGCATATTCAGCTGCTGCAGTTTGTCGCCCCATTTCAGAAAGAGGCGTCCGACGATCTTTTGCAGATCATCCTGCGCCTGCGTCTTATCGAGGGGCTTTTCGGGCGGAGGGCTGTTAAGCAGCAACTGCTCCATGGCATCCGCTTCTTTGCGATTCAGCGAAGACGGTAGCGTAGTCTGTAAATTAATTCCTCCACTCACCTGCGGATAGAGAAAACGGAAGCAGAGACCCGGATCGATTTGATTCAGCGCCCGCATCTCTTCTACTGAGACGCCGATATAGTTAACCACCGCTGCATCCGTTGCGCGCATCAGCCGTTGGTTGACCACCTCAATCAGCCAGCCACGCAGTTCACCTGTTGCCTGCAGAGCGGGCTCGCCTGCACGGATTCGACGGGTCAGCTCCTGGGTCAGCAATAACCAGAGCGCGGGTTCCTGCGTTTGCAGCACGCGATAGCCTGGCATCTTTGCCAGTTGATTTACTGCCTGCTCATGCTGGCTTGCCTGCAACTGATGCGGCGCGACCCAGCTGAACCAGAGCAGATTAGCCATGATCAGGGGCAGCAGAAAAATGAGCAGCCCCTGCCACAAACGCAGTCGGGTCGTTTTGATCAGCACAATAACGATCAACGCCAGCAATGAAAACGCAGCCAGCGTAATAAAAAGCAGAGAATTCATGCTGCGGGGTTAATCCTTACGCACATCGATTAGCACAGGACAGTGAGCACGCTCAATCACCGCTGCGCTGACCGAGCCTTTTAATAATCTGTTAAACGAAGAGAGGTGGCGACGTCCCATGATAATCATGCTTGCCTTAAGCTGTTGTGACTGGGCAACAATGGTATCTGCCGCCTCACCCGCCAGGATCACGCCACGCGCATTAATGCCAGCGCGCAGTAACGGTGCCAGTGCATGACGCACCACCATTTCCGCCGTATTTTGCTCATCCTGTGCTGCCACAAAATCGGCCGGGTCTTCACCCGCATCGATTTCCATCGGCTGATTACAGGAGGAGTAGGCAGGATCGACGCAGCACAGCACCACCACATCGGCGCGATGTGCCAGCGCTTCTTCAATCGTCAAGGCAACCACTTTCCCGGCAACCGGAGAGTGGTCTATGGCCATCAGCAGGGTTTTCATCAGATGCTTATCCTTAAATCGCGGCAACTTTGCCGATTTCACGCACCAGCGCCTCTTTACACTTCAGCATCTCGTCACGAAAACGCGCTTCATGTCGCAGAAAACGAGCAGAGGGCACCAGTAAAGAGACAGAAAAGCGACCAAACAGCGTATCCAGCGCAAACGCCATGGTAGAGATCCCTTCCAGGGTTTCACCGCGATCCACGGCGATACCGGTTTCGCGGACTTCCCTGATAAGTTGTAGCAATTGTGGCAATGTTTTCACCGTCTGATCGGTCAGCTCCTGCCAGGCGTCGCCAACAATCGTCCGGACATCTTTTTCACACTCCAGTGCCAGCAACGCCCGTCCGCCGGAGGTACTGTAGAGCGGCAGATTCAGTCCCATATGCGGGACAACCCGAAGTTCACGTGACGCCACGACATGGTGAATAATCGCCAGCTGGCTGCCGCTGGCGCGCGCCAGCGAGACCGTTTCATTAGTATCGGAAGAGAGTTTTTCCAGTAGCGGACTGACCAGATCAACCACGTCGGTATGCACGCTGGAGATCAGTTTTAACAGGGCAGGTCCCAGACGCAATCCGCCCGCCCCACTGCTGCGCACAAGCTCTGCGCTGTCGAGCGCAGCGACAATGCGCTGCACCGTTGAACGGGGCAGTTCCACCGCCTGAGCGATCTCGCCAAGGCTCATGCCGCCCGGCTGTTCGCCCAGCGCATTAAGAATTTTTGCCGCACGGGCGATGACCTGTATACCGCCCGTTTTTTCATCCTCGCGGCTGGAGGGTTGATGTGCCATAGCGTCGTCCTGTTTGAGCTGCCTTACTGTAGCGCGAATGCCGCACTTTTTACAGCCTGTACCACATTGCAATACAGCATACCGGGATGTAATATTACGCCCTGTACCACATTGCAGTACACTGCATCATAATAACGAGATTGCCAGTAATGAACGCTAAGCCCGCCACGCCGCCGGCTCCTCATCCTTTTACACTCCGACTAGCTCTGGGCCTGATCGGCGTGCTTATTGCTGCGCTGACCTCCGGGCTGAACGACCGCGTCAGTGATATCGCGCTGGCTGATATCCGTGCCGCAATCGGCATCGGTTTCGATCAGGGTAGCTGGATTATCTCCGGCTATCAGGCGGCAGAAGTTGCGGCGATGATGATTGCCCCCTGGTTTGCCGTCACCCTGTCGCTGCGGCGTTTTACACTCGGCGTGTCGGCGGGATTTATGCTGACCGGCATTCTGCTGCCGCTGGTGCCGGATCCCACGCTGTTTATCAGCCTGCGCGTGCTGCAGGGGTTGTTTGGCGGCGCACTGCCGCCGATGCTGATGACTGTGGCTCTGCGCTTTCTGCCGCCGCCTTTTAAGCTGTTCGGCCTGGCGGGCTATGCCCTGACCGCGACGTTTGGCCCCAATATGGCAGCGTCGCTGGCCTCAATATGGACCGACCATGTCAGCTGGATGATGGTGTTCTGGCAGGTGGTGCCTGGCATGCTGATTGCGATGGTGCTGATTAGCTGGGGGATACCGCAGGACCCGCTGCGTCCGGAACGTTTTCAGCAGATCGATCTGTTCGGCATGGTGACCGGTTGCATTGCTGTCGCGCTGCTGGTGCTGGTGCTGACCCAGGGGGAGCGTCTTGACTGGCTGAACTCGCCACTGATCGCCGGTATGCTGCTCGCCGCGCTGCCGCTGCTGCTGGTTTTCCTGATCAATGAGTGGTTTCACCCGCTGCCGCTGTTTAAATTACAGATGCTCAGACGGCCCAACCTGGCGCACGGCCTGCTGGGGCTGGCCTGCGTGCTCATCCTGGGGCTTTCAGGTTCCGCGCTGCCTTCGGCCTACTTTGCTCAGGTGAGCGGCTTTCGCACCCTTGAGTTTGCCCCGCTGGCACTGACCGTAGGCCTGCCACAATTGCTCATCGCGCCACTGATTGCTGCCCTGCTCAATATCCGCTGGATTGATTGCCGCTGGATGCTGACGGCGGGCGTCGGCCTGCTGGTGACTGCCTGTCTGCTGGGCTCGCAGATCACCAGTGACTGGGCGCGACAGAATTTCTGGCTGCTGCAAATCCTGCAGGCGTTCGGACAACCGATGATCATTTTGCCGATTTTGATGAGTGCCACCAGCGTTGTGGCCCCACCTGAAGGCCCGTTTGCCTCCGCGATGTTTAACACGGTGCGCGGGTTTTCCAGTATTGCCGCCTCCACGCTGGTTGAGGTTTTCCTTTCTCATCGTGAGCAATTTCATTCCAGTGTCCTGATTAATCAGGCCGCCAGCCGCAGCTGGCTGATGACCGCGCCGACAGCCGATCAGGCCAGCCGCAGTTTGCCGCTATTGCCGGATGGCAGCATCAGCGCCAGCGATAATCTCAGCGGATTCGCCACCCTGGTCCGGCATCAGGCCACGATCCTGAGCCTGAGCGACAGCTGGCTGATGCTGACCGGCTTTGCCGCCTGCCTGTTATTGCTTACCGCCATCCTGCCAAAACGGGTCTGGCCGCCTCAAACTTTGATTCAACACCCTCCCCGGAATAACTGAATATGCGTACTTTTGAAATGAGAAGAACCCTGCTGCTGAGTCTGCTGCTGCTGGTGTTACTGGCCATTGCCTTTGTTGTCTGGACGATGATGACCAGCAACGATCACCGCACCAATGATGCTTACGTCAATGCGGATTACACCCTGGTAGCACCGAAAGTCTCGGGCTACATAAGCCATGTTGAGGTGCAGGATAATCAGCAGGTCAAAGCGGGCCAGTTGCTGGCAACGCTGGATGACCGTGACTATCGGGTGGCGCTGGAGAGTGCTGAAGCTGACCTGCAGGTGAGTCAGGCGAAACTGCTGAGCAGCCAGGCTCAACTGGAACAGCAGCAGTCGATGATTGATCAGCAGAAAGCCAGCGTCGCGGCAAGTCAGGCTTCTGCGCAGTATGCGGGTCAAAGCGCCGATCGCTATAACCGCCTCTATAAAAGCGGCACCGTCGCAGCTGACGATCAGCAAAAGGCCAGCTCAAATCAGCGCTCGGCGCTGGCAGCTGTGCATCAGAGTCAGGCTGCCCTGGCATCGGCAATAAAACAGGTGGGCGTATTACAGGCTGCTGTGCGTTCAGCGGAAGCGGATGTTGCCGCAGCCAAAGCCAGCGTCGATCAGGCCAGGCTGAATCTCTCCTACACGCGCATTACGGCTCCTGTTGACGGCATGGTGGGTCAGCGTGCGGTGCGGACAGGCGCATACGTTTCAGCCGGAACCCGTCTGCTGGCCGTGGTCCCCCTGCAGCAAACCTACATTACGGCTAACTACCTTGAGACGCAGTTAAGCGATGTGCGCCCAGGACAGCGGGTCCGAATCCGGGTTGATGCCCTGCCAGGCGAGACCTTTACCGGTCATGTGGACAGCATCGCACCGGCCACTGGTGCAACTTTTTCAGCGATCGCTCCCGATAACGCCACAGGCAACTACACTAAAGTCGTTCAACGTCTGCCGGTGAAAATTGTGCTGGATGGCGACCAACCGCATCTGGCTCAGTTACGTGTCGGCATGTCGGCGATCCCTGAAATCGAGGCGCCCTAATATTGTGAGCAATATCTCAGAACGGGCCTATTTCATTTGGGTGGGATTACGCGTAAATTAGCGCCTGATCCTGTTCTGAGAGTTATTCAGATCGACCCGGAAGAGAGCAGACCATTACTGAAATGGCGATCTCTTTTCCACATCTGTTCGCGTTGCACTGGTTTGGGATCGCCATCATCGTAACCGCTCAGAGGAGTTGCTTTGTGAAATATGCCTTGATGGGAATATCTTTTTTCGCGTTACTTTGGTTCGGAACCTTTGTTCTGCTGCTGAAGTAATGGCGTGACAGTGCCGCCATGGGGCGACCATCGTGTCGCCCCTGCTGGCTGTCAGCTCTCTTCTTCTGTTTTCATGCTGCCCGGCAATACGCCATCGGCACGAAACATCGCCTTAATTCCCCGCACTGCCTGACGAATACGATCGCTGTTTTCAATCAGCGCAAATCGCACGTGCGTGTCGCCATAGTCACCAAACCCGATACCAGGGGAAACACAGACTTTCGCCTCCTGCAGCATATGTTTAGCAAATTCCAGCGAACCCAGATGTGCATAGTGGTCGGGAATTTTTGCCCAGACGTACATCGAGGCTTTGGGGTTATCCACCATCCAGCCCGCTTCATGCAAGCCTTTGACCAGCACATCACGGCGGCGTTTATACTGCTCAGCAATGTCACGCACGCACTGCTGATCCCCTTCCAGCGCGGCAATGGCTGCCACCTGTAGCGGCGTAAAGGTGCCGTAGTCATGGTAACTCTTGATACGCGCCAGCGCGGCGACCAGCTCTTTATTACCCACCATGAAACCGATACGCCAGCCCGCCATGTTGTAGCTTTTTGACAGGGTAAAGAATTCAACGGCGACATCACGCGCGCCCGGCACCTCCATAATCGACGGCGCTTTCCAGCCATCGTAGACGATGTCAGCATAAGCCAGATCGTGGATGACCAGCACGTTGTACTGCTTCGCCAGCGCAATCACCCGCTCGAAAAAGTCGAGTTCCACACACTGTGCGGTCGGGTTGGATGGGAATCCAAGGATCATCATTTTTGGCTTGGGGTAGCTTTCACGGATAGCGCGTTCCAGCTCATTGAAGAAGTCGACACCCGCCACCAGCGGCACCGAACGCACCTGCGCTCCGGCAATCACTGCACCGTAGATATGAATCGGATAGCTGGGATTGGGCACCAGTACGGTATCACCATGATCCAGCGTCGCCAGCATCAGATGCGCCAGCCCCTCTTTGGAGCCGATGGTGACAATTGCCTCAGATTCGGGATCGATCTCCACCTGATAGCGCTCAGCGTACCAGCGCGAAATCGCTCTGCGCAGACGCGGTATGCCGCGCGAGGTGGAATAACCGTGGGTATCGTCACGCTGCGCCACCTGGCATAACTTTTCGACAATGTGAGGCGGAGTCGGACCATCCGGGTTGCCCATTGAAAAGTCGATGATATCTTCGCCGCGCCGACGCGCAGCCATCTTCAGTTCAGCGGTGATGTTGAAAACGTAAGGGGGTAAACGTTCAATACGCGAGAAACGACGGGGTGTGCTGTTATCAGCCATGATGTCCTCTGGATTACGTAAGCGCCCGGACCGTCCGAGCGACGTGGGTCACTGCGGTGACCCGTTACGAACATAACGTGGCGAGGATCATTTTGTCGAGGGTGGCGGAAAATTTTTTTATTTTTGCGGATTCAGCCGTCCCAGCAGCCAATCGTTCACCCAGTGGCCATCCAGCAGATAATTATCCCGCAGCGTGCCCTCCAGCTGAAAACCGTTTTTCTCCAGAATACGGCGTGACGCCCAGTTCCCTTCAATCACCATCGCCTTGAGTTTGTGAAAATCGGCTTCAAGCAGAAACTGACACAGCGCCGCCAGCGCTTCGCTGCCATAGCCCTGACCACAGTGGCGATGCAGCAGCATATAGCCCACCTCCGCCTGACGATACGGCTCCCATTCCGGGCTGCAGCCAAACAGGCCAATGGGCTCACCGCTGTCCTGGCGTCTTGCCACCAGGCAGAGCATATGAAAACTGCCCGGCTGCCAGGGTGCCAGACGCTGGGTGAAACGCTGTCGAATATCCGCTTCATCAGGGATTTCGCTTACCCATTTCATGGTGTCGGGATCTTCATGGACGGCACGAAACAGTTGCCAGTCTTCGGGTTGTAATTTACTCAGGGTTAGTCTGTCGGTGACAAGTTGCATCTGTGGCTCCCGATGGGCGCGGTTTTCCAGCGGTTACTGGCGCGCGTCATCGCGCAACATAGCAAAACGGCTTCACAGCGACCAGCGTGAAAAACTGTTCCCCTTTATTCCACTCAACTTTTCCTCTTTTTACTGGATTGCCGTAAAAATTGATCTGAAACATTAACTTGTGGCGGGATTGATCGGGGTGCTAGCGGTTCGCGATCACATTTTTTATCATAGAGGCACTTTCCATCGCTCACGAGTCGCCTGTGTCCTCCCACTTCACGATGTTACTGGCAGTCTTTGACCGCGCCGCCCTGATGTTGATCTGCCTGTTCTTCCTGACGCGCACCCGGCCTTTTCGTCAGCTGCTGCAAAAAGATGAGCACACCCGCGCGGAAAAAGTGGCGGTCACTGCCATCTTTTCCCTGTTTGCGCTGTTCAGTACCTGGTCGGGCGTC
>ENA-UOWK01000767-UOWK01000767.1-bioreactor-metagenome-genome-assembly--contig:-NODE-767-length-13662-cov-19.580804_pt1 | contig 13662 bp, 13 predicted proteins | sample MGYA00238157_ERZ761612 | MGnify/ENA primary metagenome ERZ761612 (study PRJEB28901, sample SAMN06268035) | bioreactor metagenome | isolation source: Joint BioEnergy Institute, California, USA... | reverse complement strand
CTGGGTAGCGATCGGCATGGCAAGCGCTGCAATCGAGTCCAGCAATCCCAGGGCCCTGGCCACGGCCAGGCCGGCGATACCGCCGCCCACTATCAATACTCTCATCCGGATACTCGTTCTCTGCTGTGGCGGTGACGATAGCACCCTGCGTCGCGCGGATGAGGCCTGCTACTCGGCCGCCCACGCGAGGCAAAACTGCCGCTGCTGAGCTAGATATCCAGTGACACCGCCAGATTCAAGCCATGTTGGCGTTCATCGTCGGCGTGTCGGTAGCTGTAGCTGCCGCGCAGTGACAGGCCGTCACCGAGGCGCTGGCTGACACCGAAGTGGCCGCGCAGGCTGCGGTCATCCGGGCGATGGCCGGGCAGTTCGAAGTCGATCCCCGGCAGGCTGTTCAGCGACATGCGCAGCTCGGTGGGGTCATCCTCGTATTCGCGCTCCACTGCCAGTTCGCCGAACAGCCGGGTCTGCGGGCTCAGGTCGTACAACCCCTGCAGACCAGCCCCCAGGCGCCTGGACTTGCGCGTCTGGTCGTCGAAGCCCAGAGCAGTGGAACGCTGGCCTTTCTCGCGATACCCGTGCACATCGATGTGCACGTAGTCGGCGCTGATGAAGGGGCTCAGGTGCCACTGGCTGCCTGGCTGGGCGATGTCGTAGCCGATACGGCCGCTGACGGCCCACAGCGTACCGTCGGTGTCACCCTTCTCCGAATTGGTGGCCGGGCCGGCGGCGAACTTGCGTTTCAGGTCGTCGTATTGCAGGCGCCCGGCGCTGGCCGAGAGGTCGCCCCACCAGCGATCGCGCTGGTACTGGGCGAACGCCGTGCCGAGGTAGCTGCGCAGGTTGTAATCGGAATCCGCCGCGCCGGCCTCGAGATTCTGCTCCTGCAGCCCGGCCGCCAGGCCAACCCGCCAGGCCTCATCGAGGCGATAGCTGGCGCCGAAGTTGAGGCTGTAGCCATTGCCATCGGCATTGCCGCCGTAGCGGTCATAGTCCAGCCGTTGGCCGCCTCCGTTGACGAAGGTGCGCCACTGACCGACCGCCTGCCAGGCTTGCCAATCCGCCAGCCATTGGGCGCGCAGCTGATCCTGATGGCCACGCAGGGTACCCAGGGCCATTTCCGGCAACAGGGTGACTTCCCAGGGGGCGGCCAGTAACGAGTAGGCGTAGTCGGCAATCAGGCGCTGGCCGGCAATCGTCGGGTGAACGCCGTCGTTGAACAGCAATTTCGTCGGGTCCGGTGTGCTGCCATTGAGCCCGAAGATCGGGTTGGGGTTGCTGCAACCGGCGAAGCAGGTGCCGATTAGCGTGGCGCGATCGGCCACCAGGCCGTAGCGGCCAGGATCACTGACCACTTCAGCGAGGTAGAGCGGCATGTTCAAGGCAATCACATTGGCGTCCAGGGTTGCCAATTGACTCACCAGCTCGCTGTTGAAGGCTGCGCCCAATGCGCTGACCTGCCCCTGCAGCGGGCTGCCGAAAAAGTTCGGCGTCAAGCCGAGGTCCGGCAGCACCCACACCATGATGTAGCGCGCGCCCGCCTGTTGCAGCGCCTCGGCGCTGTCCACCAGACGCCCCGCTGCGGCCTGCGCGCTGGGCCCATCGATGACCTGAAACTGCAGGAAGTCGTTGCCGCCGCCCGTCAGGTAGTACAGGGCGTTGGGGTCGGCTCGGCCACCCGTGGACTGCAGATAACCGCCGGGCCCGGTGATGGCCTCGAGGATCTGATCGGTTCGGTAGCCGCCGACCGCCCAGTTGTTGCCACCGTCCACGGTATTGGCCGAGCCCAGGCCGGGGCCCGACAGCCCGAGTGCATTGCCCAGCAGCATGGGTGACACCTCAGCGAACACTTCACCACTGCCATCCTGGTAGGTCGGGCCGGTACGGTTGGTGAAGCGAGTGGTCGCCCCTGCCGGGCCATCGGCATCGGCAAACCACCCGGCATCACTGAGGCTGTCACCAAAGACGTAGAGGCCGCTGTATGGCGCGGCACAAAGGGAGCTGGCACTGGCCAGCAGACAGGCAGCCGCGAGCGGCGTGAGGAAGGGTTGCATGGCAAGTCCTTTTATTATTGGAGTGAACCGCTCGACAAATGTAGCCAGTGTTCGATGCAAGCGCAGCCTGATGGATAAAAACGAAAACGCCGCCGTTACCTGGCGGTAACGGCGGCGTTTGCTGGCAATACGTGATCAGCGGGTCAGGCGGGTCAGCGCTTCGCGGTACTTGTCGGCGGTCTTCTGGGCGACGTCGGCCGGTACGGCCGGCGCTGGCGGCTCCTTGTTCCAGCCGGTGGACTCCAGCCAGTCGCGCACGAACTGCTTGTCGAAGCTCGGCGGGTTGCTGCCTTCGGCGTAGCTGTCGGCGGGCCAGAAGCGGCTGGAGTCGGGGGTCAGCACCTCGTCCATCAGGGTCAGGGTGCCGTCTTCGTCGAGGCCGAACTCGAACTTGGTGTCGGCGATGATGATCCCGCGGCTGGCCGCGTACTGCACCGCCGCGCTGTACAGGGCGATGGAGGTGTCGCGTACCTTGGCAGCCAGCTCGGCGCCAATGATCGCCTCGCACTGCGCAAAGCTGATGTTCTCGTCATGGTCGCCCACCGCGGCCTTGGTCGACGGCGTGAAGATCGGCTCGGGCAGCTTGGCCGCTTCCTTCAGGCCGGCCGGCAGGGCGATGCCGCACACGGTGCCGCTCTTCTGGTATTCCTTCCAGCCGGAGCCGACGATGTAGCCGCGCACGATGGCTTCCACGGCGACCGGTTTCAAGCGCTTGGCGACCACGGCGCGACCTTCGACCAGCGGCAGCTCGGCGGCCGGCACCACGTCTTCGACGCGATCACCGGTGAAGTGGTTGGGCACCACGTGGGCCAGTTTGTCGAACCAGAAGTTGGAGATGGCGGTGAGGATCTTGCCCTTGTCCGGAATCGGCTGCTCGAGGATCACGTCGAAGGCCGACAGGCGATCGGTGGCGACCATCAGCATGCGCTTGTCGTCGATCTCGTAGAGGTCGCGGACTTTGCCCGAATAGATCTTTTTCAGGCTCAGGGAAGGTGTGGTCATGTCGAGATAGCGCCTCGTCGCGGGAAAGTCGCGCCGCATGGCGTCAAAGCAGACGCGCCACGGCTGTATGGGCGGCAGGAAAACGCCTGCCTGTGAAAACAAAAGGCGAAACCCCATGGGGTTTCGCCTATCGCCAACCACGTGCCAGGAATGCCTAGCCGAGGTTCTCCTGGATCATGCCCAGCACCCGGCGGGCCACCTCGGCCGGCGCCACGGTGTTGATGTCCTTCTCGACGGTCACCTGCACGGTGTCGCCCACGGCGGTCAGGCGAACCTGGTAGCGCTCGGCGCGTGCCTCGACGGCGTCCTTGTCTTCCGAGCCGCCGAACATGCGGCTGAACAGGCCCGGCTTCTCGTTGGTGCGCTGCGGGCCTTCGGCCAGGTTGACGTAGTAGACGCCGAGGGTGCGGTTGATGTCGTCGACGCGCAGGTCAGCCATGCGCAGCGAACGGCCAACCCCGGACCAGGCGCGGTCGAAATCGGTGCTCAGGTTCAATACCGGGTTGCCGTTGCCGTCCTGCGACAGGGCTACGCGGTTTGGCGCATCGAAGTCGCGGCCGGCCAGCAGCGAAACCGAACCACCCTGCTCCACGCCACGGGTCAGGCTGGCCTGCAGCTCGTCGAGCAGCGCGGCGTCGAGGGTCTTGTTGACGCTGCGCTCGGTGAACGGCACGTCGGCGTTGCTGCCGGCCGGACGCTGGGCGGTGACCACGAAGATTTCGCTGGTATTGCGCTGCACACCTGGCTCGAGGCGCACGTGCACACGGGTTTCGGTGTTGCTGTCGAGGCCGCCGACACGGCCGGCCAGGCGGCTCTGCATGCTGCTCGACAGGGCGTCGAAACGCTGCCAGTCGGTGCTGAATTCGCCGGTCTGCGGGCGTTCGTCGACGATGCGGAAGCCGCCGTCTTCGAAGAACTGGCGAGCGCCAGGCCAGACCTCGGCCGGCACGCGCTGGGCGACCAGCCAGCTGGAGTCGCCGCTGTTCTGCAGGCTGAACTCGCTGACGTTGTCACTGACGGCCAGCGCCTGTGGGCGCGGCACTTCGTATTCGCCCTTGGCGTCGCTGTCGCGAATCTGCTGGGGAACCGGCAGCAGCGGATCCAGGCGCTTGGCCTGGACGTCGGCCGGCAGCTGCATCGGCGCGGTCTGCCGTGCGGTCAGGTAGTCACTGCCGCGGTCGCGGAAGTAGCCATTTTCGCCCCAGATCCAGCCACAGCCACTGGTGCTGGTGATGATCAGGGCAAGTGCGGAAAGTCCGGCCAGTCGCTTCATGCGTCGTAATTCCTCGATTAGACCAATACACCGGACTGGCGCAGGGCCTGACGCAGCGGTTCGTGACAACGGGGGCTCAACCAGGTCAGCGGCAAGCGAATGCCGTCGGCCATCATGCCCATTTCATTCAGGGCCCATTTCACCGGAATCGGGTTGGCTTCGATGAACAGGTTTTTGTGCAGGGGCATCATACGGTCGTTGATGGCCCGGGCAATCGCCGCTTCGCCGCGCATGGCTGCCGAGCACATATCGCTCATCGCCCGCGGCGCCACGTTGGCGGTCACCGAAATATTGCCCTTGCCGCCGAGCAGGATCAGCTCCACCGCAGTCGGATCATCGCCGGAGTACAGGTGGAAGCTGGGGGCCACACGGTCGAGGATGTCACGGGCACGCTGCAGGTCGCCGGTGGCTTCCTTGATGCCGATGATGTTGTCGACCTTGGACAGCCGCTCGACGGTTTCCGGCAGCATGTCGCAGGCGGTACGGCCCGGCACGTTGTAGAGAATCTGCGGGATGGCCACGGCTTCGGCGATATGGCGGAAGTGCAGGTACAGGCCTTCCTGGGTCGGCCGGTTGTAGTACGGGGTGACCAGCAGGCAGGCGTCCGCACCGGCAGTCTTGGCATTCTGGGTCAGCTCGACCGCTTCACGGGTGGAGTTGGCGCCGGTGCCGGCGATGACCGGGATGCGCCCGGCGACCTGATCCACCACGCGGCGGATGACTTCGATGTGCTCGTTGACATCGAGCGTCGCCGACTCGCCGGTGGTGCCGACCGCGACGATGGCATGGGTGCCCTCTTGCAGGTGGAAATCCACCAGCTTGCTCAGGGCCTCCCAGTCGAGATTACCCTGCGCATCCATGGGCGTGACCAGTGCCACCATACTGCCCGCAATCATGCAACCGCTCCTGCCGAAAAAGAGAGCGGTAATGGTACTGGCGCCACCAGCCTTGCACAAGCGACCAGATGGCTGTAGTTACCGGCATTACGCGCGCTCGACAGCACGGCCGAGCATATCTGGTCATTCCCCTGGCGGGCGCTTTTCGCTACCCTGCGAGTTTGTTTGGCGCTGTCTATAGCGCCGGGCGTTCAACGTTTAGGAAGGCTGCATGTCCACCCCCCCAGTTCGCGAACAATTTCTCGTCATCAGCGCCCTCGGCAGCAATGCCATGGAGCTGACCAATGTGCTGTGCCGGGCCAGCCATGAAAACCGCTGCGCGGTCATCAGCACGCGCCTGAGCCGCCACGGCGAGCTCAGTGCGCTGGTGCTGCAGATTTCCGGCAGCTGGGATGCCCTGGCGCGGCTGGAAGCCGGCCTGCCTGCGCTGGCCAAGAAGCACGAGTTCACCGCCAACGTGATCCGCAGCGCCGCCCAGGAAGTCCGCCCCCAGGCGCTGCCTTACGTGGCCTACGTGAGCTCGGTGTACCGCCCGGACATCCTCAACGAGCTGTGCCAGTTCTTCATCGACCACCGTGTCGAGCTCGAGGCGCTGACCTGCGACACCTACCAGGCGCCGCAGACCGGCGGCACCATGCTCAACGCCACGCTGACCGTCACCCTGCCAGCGGGCACCCAGATCAGTTGGCTGCGCGACCAGTTCCTGGATTTCGCCGACGCGCTGAACCTGGATGCCCTGATCGAACCCTGGCGCCCCCAGAATCCATAAGGAGCCCTACCCATGGCCATCGCTATCGATTCCCCCGTTGCCGATTTCAGCGCCCCGGCCACCGGCGGTGATTTCAACCTGGCGGCCCACAAGGGCAAGCAACTGGTGATCTACTTCTACCCGAAGGACAACACCCCCGGCTGCACCACCCAGGGCCAGGGTTTTCGCGATGCCCATGAGGCCTTCGCCGCCGCCAACACGGTGATCGTCGGGGTGTCCCGCGACAGCCTGAAGACCCACGAGAACTTCAAGGCCAAACAGGGCTTTCCCTTCGAGCTGATCTGCGACAAGGACGAAAGCGTCTGCAACCTGTTCGACGTGATCAAGCTCAAGAAGCTCTACGGCAAGGAATACCTGGGCATCGACCGCAGCACTTTCCTGATCGACAAGAACGGCGTGCTGCGTCAGCAATGGCGCGGGGTGAAAGTGCCCGGCCATGTCGACGAGGTACTGGCCGCCGCCCAGGCCCTGAACAAAGCCTGATACATATGAAAAATGCCGCTCGAGAGCGGCATTTTTGTTGGTGCAGGGTCAGGCGTGCATCACGCTTTACGCAACCAGTAGCGAAACACCCCGCCCTCGCTTTCCTCGCGCAGCAGCGCGTGCCCGGCCAGGCGCGCGAAGGCCCGAAAGTCGCGCTGCGACCCGGCATCCGTGGCCGACACCTTGAGCACCTCGCCACTGGCCAGGCCATTGAGCGCCACCTTGGCCTTGAGCAGCGGCAGCGGGCAATTCAGCCCACAGGCATCCAGCTCGGCCTGATGCTCGCCCTGCCAACTCGACACATCACTCATACCACCCTCCGGTTTTGCAGGCCGACAGCATAACCCAAGGCCCGCTGGCGCTGGTCAGGCAAGTGCCCACCCGGCTACAGTACGGCACTGATCCAACAAGAGCCTTGTGCATGAATGTTCTGCGCCCCACCCTGCTGACGCTCGCCTGCCTGCTGGCACAACCGGCCATGGCCAGCGACCTGCCTTCCCTCGGCGACGCCAGCTCCGCGCTGGTGTCTCCGCAACAGGAATACCAGCTGGGCCGCGCCTGGCTGAGCATCGTGCGTGGCCAGGTCAGCCAGCTGTCGGATCCGCAGCTCAAGGACTTCGTCGAAAGCAGCGTCTACCGCCTGGCCGAGACCAGCCAGGTACAGGATCGGCGTCTCGAGTTCGTGCTGCTCAACAGCCCGCAGATCAACGCCTTCGCCGCCCCCGGCGGGATCATCGGCGTCAACGGCGGCCTGTTCCTGTATGCGCAGACCGAAGGCGAATACGCCTCGGTGCTGGCCCACGAACTGGCGCACTTGTCGCAGCGCCACTTCGCCCGTGGCCTGGAAGCCCAGCAACGCATGCAGCTGCCGGTGATGGCGGCCATGCTCGCCGGTATCGTCGCCGCTGCCGCCGGTGCCGGTGATGCCGGTATCGCCGCCATCGCCTCGACCCAGGCGGCGGCCATTCAGGAACAGCGGCGCTTCTCCCGGCAGAACGAGCAGGAGGCCGACCGAATCGGCCTGATCAACCTGGAGAAAGCCGGCTACGACCCGCGCTCGATGCCGAGCATGTTCGAGCGCCTGATGCGGCAGTACCGCTATGACCGTATGCCGCCGGAGTTCCTGCTCACCCACCCGGTTTCCGAATCGCGGATCGCCGATACCCGCAACCGCGCCGAGCAGTTCCCTGGCGGCGGCACCGAAGACAGCCTGCGCTACCAGCTGATGCGCGCCCGCGTGCAGCTGACCTACGAAGAAACCCCCGGCATCGCCGCCAAGCGCTTCCGCGCCCAGCTCGATGAAAACCCGAACATGGACACCGCCCGCTACGGCCTGGCCATCGCGCTCACCAAGGGTGGCCAGTTCGACGAAGCCCGTGACATCCTCGCGCCACTGCTGCAGAAGGCGCCCAACGACATCACCTACAACCTGGCGCAGATCAGCCTGGACTCGGCGGCCAATCGCCTGCCGGCCACCGAGCAACGGGTAAACCGCCTGCTCGAGCTGTACCCCAACAATTACCCGGTCAACCAGGCGCGCATCGACCTGCTGCTCAAGCAACGCAAGATCCCTGCCGCCGAACAGGCGCTCAACGACCTGCTCAAGCGGCGCATGAAGGATCCGGATGTCTGGTATCAGGTGGCGGAAGTGCGCGGGCTGAGCGGCAATACCATCGGCCTGCACCAGGCCCGGGCCGAGTATTTCGCCCTGGTCGGCGACTTCAACCAGGCCATCGAACAGCTCGACTTCGCCAAGCGTCGCGCGGCCAACAACTTCCAGATGGCCTCGCGCATCGACGCGCGGCAGAAGGAGTTGATCGAAGAGAAGCGCATGACCGAGGAAATGCTGCGCGGCTGATGGCGCAGCACTCGGCTGCACCAACTATCGACCGATAGTCCGTGCAGCCGATGGTCAGGCGTTGCCGGCGAGCTTCAGGCGGGCAGCCTGGGTAAAGTCCAGCATGCGCTTGAGCGGCTTGATGGCCCGCGGAATCAACGCCGAATCCACGAACACTTCGTTGCTGCCCTCGCGCAGGCACTGCAGGGTGCGCTGCAGGGTGTTCATGGCCATCCACGGGCAGTTGGCGCAGCTGCGGCACGCCGCACCATTGCCGGCGGTCGGCGCCGCCACGAATTCCTTGTCCGGGCACAGCTGCTGCATCTTGTAGAAGATGCCGCGGTCGGTGGCGACGATAAAGGTCTTGTTGGGCATGCGCTGGGCGGCGGCGATCAGCTGGCTGGTCGAGCCGACCGCATCGGCCAGCTCGATCACCGCGGTTGGCGACTCGGGGTGCACCAGCACCGCGGCGTCGGGGTACAGCGCCTTCATCTCTTCGAGCTGGCGCGCCTTGAATTCCTCGTGAACGATGCAGGCACCGTCCCAGAGCAGCATGTCGGCGCCGGTCGTGTTCTGGATGTAGCGGCCCAGGTGCTGGTCCGGCGCCCAGATGATGCTCTCGCCGTTGTCCATCAGGTGCTCGACGATCTCCACCGCGCAGCTGGAGGTCACCACCCAGTCGGCACGCGCCTTCACGGCAGCCGAGGTGTTGGCGTAGACCACCACGGTGCGCTGCGGATGCTGGTCGCAGAATGCCGAGAATTCATCCACCGGGCAACCCAGGTCGAGCGAGCAGGTCGCCTCCAGCGTCGGCATCAGCACGCGCTTTTCCGGGTTGAGGATCTTCGCCGTCTCGCCCATGAACTTGACGCCGGCCACCAGCACGGTCTGCGCCGCATGCTGGTTGCCGAAGCGCGCCATCTCCAGGGAGTCGGACACGCAGCCGCCGGTCTCTTCGGCCAGCGCCTGGAGCACCGGGTCGCAGTAATAATGGGCGACCAGAACGGCATTCTGGCGCTTCAGCTCCTTGCCAATTTCATCACGGTAGAACGCTTCCTGCTCCGCCGTCAGCGTCTCTGGCTGCTTGGCATCGAGGTGAGCCTGGACAAGAAGTCGTTCGGCAATGTGCGTCATGTCGTCAGGGCCTATCGAGGTCTATCTGCACGGGACGTGGAGTATACCGCCAGACGCGTTGCGCCGGTCGGCCCATGCACGACCGGGGCGCCCGACAGTGGGCGGCGCAGGCGTTGCGCGGGCGCGCATGGTAAGGGCATTGGCGAGGTTTTTTCAATCTCGCCCCCACCGGCAGGCGCGACACCGGTTGATCGCCGCGATAATCCGCCGCATCATCACCACCAAGGCCATCGTTAATCCGTCAGGCGAGCCTCCATCGGGCCTGACCAACCATGCAGCCCACCCTTTTACCTGACCACACAAGCCTGGGCCTGTGTGATCACCCTGAAAAATCAACGGACATACGCACGCCGCAGTGGCCGTTCAGCGATTGAGGATGTCATGGCTTACGAAAACATCGAATGGGACAAGCTGGGTTTCGACTACATCAAGACCGACCAGCGCTACCTGTCGCACTGGCGCGACGGTGAGTGGGATCAGGGCACGCTGACCGAAGACAACGTGCTGCACATCAGTGAAGGCTCCACCGCCCTGCACTACGGCCAGCAGTGCTTCGAGGGCCTCAAGGCCTACCGCTGCAAGGACGGTTCGATCAACCTGTTCCGCCCCGACCAGAACGCCCTGCGCATGCAGCGCAGCTGCGCGCGCCTGCTGATGCCGGCGCCGTCGACCGAGCAGTTCATCGAAGCCTGCAAGCAGGTGGTCAAGGCCAACGAGCGCTTCATCCCGCCGTACGGCTCGGGCGGCGCGCTGTACCTGCGCCCCTTCGTGATCGGTGTGGGCGACAACATCGGCGTGCGCACGGCTCCCGAGTTCATCTTCTCGGTGTTCTGCATCCCGGTCGGCCCGTACTTCAAGGGCGGCATGAAGCCGAACAACTTCGTGATCTCCAGCTACGATCGCGCCGCCCCCCAGGGCACCGGTGCGGCCAAGGTCGGCGGCAACTATGCAGCCAGCCTGATGCCCGGCTCCCAGGCCAAGAAGAACAACTTCGCCGACTGCATCTACCTCGATCCGCAGACCCACACCAAGATCGAGGAAGTGGGCTCGGCGAACTTCTTCGCCATTACCCATAACGACGAATTCGTCACCCCGAAATCGCCATCGGTATTGCCGGGCATCACTCGCCTGTCGCTGATCGAACTGGCCCAGAGCCGCCTGGGCCTGAAGGTCATCGAAGGCGACGTGCTGATCGATAACCTGGGCGATTTCAAGGAAGCCGGCGCCTGCGGCACCGCTGCGGTGATCACGCCGATCGGCGGCATCGAGTACAACGGCAAGCTGCACGTGTTCTACAGCGAGAAGGAAGTCGGCCCGGTGGTCAGCCGCCTGTATGCCGAACTCACTGGCGTGCAGTCCGGCGACATCGAAGCGCCGCAAGGCTGGATCGTCAAGGTGTAAGCCGACCTGCTGGCAGCTCTCAGGAGCTGCCAGCCCGGCTTCGCGGCACACAAAGCAAAAAGCCCGAAGCTCTTGCGAGATTCGGGCTTTTTGCTGCGCCTTCGCGTGGAAGGCTTGATGTGGTGGGTCGTGTAGGATTCGAACCTACGACCAATTGGTTAAAAGCCAACTGCTCTACCAACTGAGCTAACGACCCGTGGTGCGAGCGGTATAATACTGATTTAATTCAGGAATTCAACACCCAGCGAAAAGTTTTTTACTGATAGCGCGTTGGGTCAGCCATGCCGGCGACGGCGAAACCGGCGGCACGCAACCGACAGCTGTCGCACTTGCCACAGGCTCGACCGTCGGCGTCCGCGAGGTAGCAGGATACGGTCAGGCCGTAATCCACACCCAGGCGCGAACCTGCCTGCACGATCTCGGCCTTGCTGAGCATCTGCAACGGCGCCTGGATGCGAATGCGCTGCCCTTCCACGCCCATCCTGGTGGCCAGGTTGGCCATGCGCTCAAAGGCCTCCACGAATTCCGGCCGGCAGTCCGGGTAACCGGAGTAGTCGACAGCGTTGACGCCGATGAAGATGTCCTGCGCGCCCAGCACTTCGGCCCAACCGAGCGCCAGGGACAGGAACACGGTATTGCGAGCAGGCACGTAGGTCACCGGAATGCCCGTGGTCGGGGCCTGGGGCACGTCGATGCTGTCGTCGGTCAACGCCGAGCCGCCGATGCCGCCGAGGTTCATGCCGATGACCTTGTGCTCGACCACCCCCAGCTGACGCGCAACGCGCTCGGCCGCCTGCAGCTCGGAACGGTGCCGCTGCCCGTAGTCGAAACTCATGCTGTAGCAGCGGTAACCCTGCTCTTTCGCCATCGCCACGACGGTGGCCGAATCCAGGCCGCCCGACAGCAGGATGACCGCTTTCTTTTCACTCATGTCAGTGCCCCGGCTCGTCGTTCCAAAGAATCTTGTGCAGCTGCAGCTGCATGCGTACCGGCAGGTTGTCGGCAATCACCCACTCGGCCAGCTGTCGCCCGCTGACCTGGCCATGGCTGGGCGAGAACAACACCTCGTCCACACGCTCGGGCAGGCCGTACTGGATGACCTTGCTCACCGACCAGTCGTAGTCTTCACGGGAGCAGATCACGAACTTGACCTGATCATGGGGCTGCAGGTGCTCGATGTTCTCGTAGCGGTTGCGGCCCATTTCTGCCGAGCCCGGGGTTTTCAGGTCGACGACCTTGCTGACCCGCGGATCCACAGCCGAAACGTCCAGGGCGCCACTGGTTTCCAGGGAAACCTGGTAGCCGGCATCGCACAGTTTTTCGAGCAAGGGGATGCAGTTCGGCTGCGCCAGCGGCTCGCCGCCAGTGACACAGACATACCGCGGGCGATAGCTCGCGACCTGCTCGAGGATGGCATCCAGGGAGAGCAACTCGCCACCGCTGAACGCGTAGGCGGTGTCGCAGTATTGACAGCGCAGGGGGCAGCCGGTCAGGCGTACGAATACCGTTGGCAAGCCAGCGGTACGCGCTTCCCCCTGCAACGAGAAGAAAATCTCGGTAATGCGCAGGGTATCTTTCATAAGGGCCACGGGCGTGACGGCGAAACAGGCCATCCGCCTCCGTTGCGAAAAAGGACGGCGATTCTAAACGAAAACACGCCTGGCTGGCACCTTTGCCCTCACCAACGACAGGATGCAAAAGCGCAGGCACAAAAAACCCGCGACAGGCGCGGGTTTTGGAGGTGCTTTCGGCTCAGCGAATGCGCTGCAGATCGCGCTGCGCCAGCTGGGCGGCAGAAGTACCCGGGTACTGCGCGATGACCTGCTGGAGGATGCCCTTGGCCTTGTCGTTGTTGCCCAGGCGAATTTCCACATCGGCCAGCTTGTACAGCGAATCCGGTACCTTGGAGTGCTGCGGGTAGGCCTGGCTGACCTTGGCAAAGGCCTGACCAGCACCTTGCAGGTCGCCCTTGGCGAGGTTCACCTCACCCAGCCAGTACTGCGCGTTACCGGCGTACTGGCTGTTGGGATAACGACGCAGGAAAGCGCCAAAGGCCTGGCTGGCCTTGTCGAAATCCTTGGCTTTGATGAGGTCGAAAGCTGCATCGTAGAACAGCTTTTCCTTGGCAGGATCGGCCGGCTCGCCGGAGGCTTGGGCCCCTGCGTCACCGGCGCCTGCGGAAGCACCACCGGCGCCATTGCTGGCACCTGCGGCTGAAGAATTCTGGGTGGCGGCTGCGCCAGCGGCGGCCCCACTGCTCAGTCGTTTGTCGAGGTCCTGATAACGCTCCAGGCTTTCCTGCTTCAAACGCTGAATATCGTTCTGCTGCTCTTCGAGCATGCCCCGCAGTTGCGCAATATCCTGCTGCATCTGCTGGAGCTGACTGAACAGCATGCCCTGCGCTGTAGATGGAGTTTGCACTCCACCTCCAGCGTAGGCGCCGGACGTGCCGCCACCGCCTGCCGGATAACCACTACCGTTGCCGGTACCGCCATCCTGAACGGGAACCTGAGCCCAAGCCGCAAGCGGCAGGCTCAGAGCCAAAACGGTTACTACACGTCGGCACGTTCGCATATCGAATTACTTACGCAGTTCGACGCGACGGTTCTGAGCCCAGGATTGCTCGTCGTTGCCGGTGGCAACAGGACGCTCTTCACCGTAGGAAACAACTTCCAGCTGGGCTGGGGAAACACCCTGCAGGACCAGGTAGCGCTGCACGGCCTTGGCGCGACGCTCGCCCAGAGCCATGTTGTATTCGCGGGTACCGCGCTCGTCAGCGTGGCCTTCCAGAACGACGCGAGCGCCGTTGCCTT
>ENA-UOWK01000765-UOWK01000765.1-bioreactor-metagenome-genome-assembly--contig:-NODE-765-length-13766-cov-25.753920_pt1 | contig 13766 bp, 7 predicted proteins | sample MGYA00238157_ERZ761612 | MGnify/ENA primary metagenome ERZ761612 (study PRJEB28901, sample SAMN06268035) | bioreactor metagenome | isolation source: Joint BioEnergy Institute, California, USA | place... | reverse complement strand
GGGGGGGGGAGGGGGGGGGAGGGGTTGAACAGCCGACTGACGATGTATGTAGATCCTCCATAATTTACGTTTCTGTCTTGTTGATATAAAATGCTGTGTCCGACTACTCGACTCGATATTGAGCTGAGTTGAGCTCCGGTTTGGTCTGGTCCCAAGCTTCTGTTCTGTTCTGTTTTCATCAACAGACAACAACAGACAACCATCGACGAATTGTTACCCCCTTCCTACCTACCTACCTACCTAGATGCCTACCTAATATAGTTTTAGTCCGCCATTCGCCACCTAATAAAGCTCTTCTTCATTGTTGCCGCACCCCTGGCCCTGGCATCTTCCTCTCTTGCTTTCTTTGGTACCAAGGTTGTGGATTTACGTCCAGAACCTACCTACTTTGTTACCTACTTACATTTTGAAACAGCTCTGATTTTCTTATTTTTTATTTATCTATTAGGAAACCAAATCGACGGCCAATTCTGCAGATAGTTCACAGATGAGCAGGTCCTCAACCTGTATGATCCAGCCGGCCCATAGGAAGGTCTCTCCTTGGAGGGTTTAGATTAGATGAAATAGACAGAGGATTGTTGCTTCCAAAAGTACTGTTACTACAGTATTCTACTGTAACTTGGGAAATGAGGAGTAAGGTGATACTTGTTGGTTGCGTGTTGAGGTTAAGATCTCCGACGTCGCGACTCGAATAGTGGATGAAGGTACTGTCCCATTATCTATCGAGATATATCGAGAATTAGTACATAGTAGGTCGGACTAGATATACAAGGAAGGATAGCACGCATGCAGCCAGGACGGACGGCATTTGTTAGAGCCAGATATTTAGCATCCTCCCTCATCCTGTTTCATATGGTTTTTCCCTTCTCAGATGACTCTCATATGCATTTTCAAACTGCTTGATAGGCAACTTAGTCGAGCTCCACTCATCCAACAAGTTCTAAGACAGCAATCTCCACGTTACACAAAGGCTGACAATAACAATAAATGCGCTCACAGCGCGAAGAAGCCTGATCAGTCGTCGTCAATGTTCCCACAGTCATTTTCGAACAATCTCTCCAACTCTGTATGTACGAGTTTACATAAAAGTTAGAAAACTGCTCAATAAATATAAAGAATCGTGACGGGGGCGACTTGGACATTGGAATTAGAACGAAGTCCACTTCAATAGACATAGATGCCAACTAAGGGAATCAGGTAGGTAGTATGTATGTACCTGCCAATTCCTCAGTCGAACAATAATCCCTAACGCAGCCGACCGCACCGGTTATCGTATCTTAATGGTAACAGAGATATGAAAGACTGCTACCGCAATCGGAAGACAGAAGAGTTATTGTTATGCAAGATTCCCAGAAAAAGAGAACAAAAGGGTCTGTTTGTCAGTGTTTAGTTCTGTACCTAGCTGACAGTTCCTGTCTGGCTCTTTCTCTTTTGACGTCGAGAAAGGTGAGAATACAATTCAGGGGCTGAGGTTGCTCATATCTTGGGCAGTGGTGATGGTCGTAGTAGTAGTAGGAGGAGACTCCAGTGTATGCAGGTATGTAATGTATCTGCTGATAACATTCAATTGGAAACTCTATTTATTTTCACGTTCTGTTGTTTCCAGCTAAAAGGGGAGATTTCTTGGCCTGCTTCACAAAACCTCCCTTATATTGGAAAAAACATCAGCACCACCTCCTCGACTCCAAATTACTGAAGGCGTGCCAAGATCTGTTTCATGCAGCCTGATAACCTAGGATCTAAAATGCCTTGGCGGAACGCCCAGGGCCAGCTTTCCTGAAGTTTCGTCAGCAGGTATGACATGCTTGAACAGACGTCACACTGCGCGAACCTAGTAATCCGAAGGTATGATGATGAAAGCTCTGATTGTTCTAATCTACCTAACTCATTGACTATTTATCTCATAGAGAATGTGCGATTATAAGCGAATATTGACAGGGGTAGTATAATAGTGCAAGGGTTATGACCTTCCTTGTTCAGATCGGCGTGTGCTGACTAGGTTGATATGCTTCTTGGCATACTAGGGTATAGTGGTGATACTCGGCTGACAACAGAATAGTGCTTTCGCTTGCCCTACTGTGCAGTTAGCACATTCATCAAGTTAGAACCCGACAAGAGGGCAATGTAACAGTATGAAAGTCCAAGCATACCTACTGTAGAGGTCACATGCAAGCTCGAGTCCCTAGTTAAGGAAAGCCATACTTCCTTACAGTCAATGCAGTAATTAATTCCACAAGAACAAAATGGCACTGAGTGACTATTTTCCCCGATAAGAACGGACCACCGATCTACCGAGCTTACGGTCATAGAATTCAGAAAAAAGAATTTGTACTGAAGCTCATATTCATTCACTATGAACACAGTGTCGTTCTATGCGTATTATTAAGCGACATGGCCAGCCATAGCCTGCAGTATTATCATGCGAGACAACTCCTGGGATGAAAATTATTAAAATAATAATTTTCAGGGCGACAATTCGCCAAACGCCAAATTACAACAATATTCGAAAAAAGGGGGACATGGGGTCCGAAAGGTAAAAAGAAGTGAGGAGAAAATGGACGTAACGGGATGCGTCCGCCACCCTCACAAACGAGAAGAACCAGACGCCCGCAGACGTAAAGCACAGATAGGTGTCAAGGTTCAAAGTTCGAAGGGGCTTCGCGGAGATGCTGCTGGGATGACTCGAGAGTGTGCGTCGCGGAGAATAACGAACGCAGAATGCGACAGAAATATGACCATTCCTCTCAGCCAGACGTTGCAAAGCCCAAAGCTCGGAGAATGTATCATTCCCAAAGAAATTCGCCATATCAGAAATTGACGTCACTACTGTCACTGAAGAACAGCGCATTAAGACACGTACATCGTCGACCGTATAGATCTCATTAGTACTGTGCAGACACTGAATTCAATCATTTCGCCATCACATCCACATAACCTCTGCCCTTCTTCTTTCCCCTGGCAGCGGCAACTCCCTTCCGTGCCTGTGGCGCACCGAGCAAGTCGTCTATAGAACTTGCGTTGCTCAGTGATGTTGCAGGCCGAGAAGGGGGTGCCAGACCTGGTCCAGAACCCGGGGGTGTCGAGGCAGCCGGCCCGGTGGAGACAGATCGGGGTATGTTGGCGCCTGCCGGAAGCGGCGCGCCCGTGGAGGATGGTAAGGCCGGGCTTTCGGAGAGCGACGGAGCCTCACCAGATGGCGGCCGGTTGTCTGATTCCGTCGCAGTCGCTGAGGCGGGAGCAGGACCGCTGGAGGCCGTTGGAGGTGCACCTGCCGACGGTGCGCCGCCAGTACTTGCTGTCCTGCTCTGCGGAGCCGGGCCCTTCGGCGGAGGAGGCGTGGCACGCGCTGCAGCGTTGGCGCTGTTCGGATCCTTCTTATTCACCCATTTCTTCAGATTCGTATCGTAATAGAATGAATTCTCTTCGCCAAGATTCGCACGGACTGGCCCACCGGAAGAACTGTCTTTCTTGCCGAACCAGCTGCCAAACCAACTTCTCCTGGAAGATTGTGGAGGCGGCTTTTTGGCTATAGGCACAAGGATTAGTATTCAGCTAAACAGAGTGAGCAAAATGAGATAGCTTACCGTCTTCTTCCGCGGCTCTTCGAACTGCCTCATCCGCTTCACGATTCCTCCGCTCCCTTTCTGCCTTTTGGATAGCCGCAGCGCGGGCCGCAAGATCATCATCGTCGTCGTCGTCATCCATGAACGACTTCTTCTTCGGCTTTTCTTCAACCGGAGACTGCTCTGCATCCTCCGATTCCGCGGGCATATCCGGTTGATATGACGGAGGTTCATAAGTGCTAGTTGGTGGCTCGTAACCGGTATTCCCTGCAGATCCTGGATTTTCGAGAGACTGCCCAAAGGTATCGGAGCCAGGTGCTGGATCAGGATTATAGCGACCTGAATCAGACGACTGTTGCGGTGAGAAAGACTGAGGCTGCGTCTGGGATGGCATGTCCTCCTCCACTGGTGCGAGAGGGACATAGGATGACTGAGGGGGTGTAGAGTGGTATCCAGGTGCAATTGGAGAGCCGTAGGTATAGAAAGGCGCCGACGCATATGGATTGCTGTCACTTGGCGTCGAAGGCTCTTGTGAGCCTCGCCTCTGCGCGTACGGAAATCCAAAGGAAGAAGATCTTTGAGAATCCATAGACGATCTACCACGGTACTGCTCGGGAGAAGAACTGGGAACATACTGGCTTCCCGGGGCATACCGTGAGGCAGGAACCGGTTGCGGCCCAGAAAGGGGGTATGACCCATACAGGTCCGAAACAGAGGGCGAGCGACTTATCGTTGGAGTCCCCGTTACCTTGGCGAAAGGTCCAACATCCTGATCGGCTTTCCCGGAAGCAATGGACGCAGCATCGCTGTCATCGCCGGCAACGAAACTGTTGAACTTGGCCCACATGGACCCAGATACTTTCTCCATGCTAGGCCGAGATATCCACGAAGATCCTCCATCACTAGAACTAGACACCTGCCTCAAGCGCGTCGATAGTTCATCGAGTTCAGAGAATAAGCGCTGATGATAGTATGGAGAAGGTCTGGTGGTTGCCTTGAGGATTCCTCCGATCGCCTCGCAGTATTGCAGAGCCTCAGATTTCTGACCCCTGTCTGCCAGTGAGATGGCGTGCCGCAGTTTCAAAGCCTGGAAGTGCGGCAGAACAGCCGCTGCTGAGCCGGCGAGCACAGAAGTGGCAAACTCGTAGACTTCTGTCAGGAGTATTGCATCCTCATCAAGCATAAATGTGGTAGGGAATTGGCGATGATCAGCTCCGAGAAGTACAATACTTGCCTGCGGGTCATCGACTCCACCGAATATCGGTGCAGGCGACGAAGCCCGTGCAAATATGAAGCATATGTGAGCGGCCTCAATTCGGCCGTAAGACGCGAGTAAATGTCCAAGAGCGACAAGCGCCCGGTGGTCCTCTGGACTGCGGTTGCTCAACACCAGTCCTAAGGTCTCCCGCCACCTATTGAGGCCGTCGAGGGCGTTTTTGGTGGGTCCTTGGCCGGCAAGCTTACTAACCATCTGCAGGCCGGCTCTCGCCGAGGGAGGAACAAGCTCGTCTATGCTCTCTTCGAGATTGCCCGCGAATATCTCATAAAGCGCGGCGAGCGATTCCGTGTTGCCATCAGCCGCACGGACTTCCCTTCGAACAAATTCCTGAACCACCTGCTTCCAGATAGATCTGTCCATGGTCGACGAGATTAGCATTGCATGGCCCCATAGGCGGTTGTCCACGGCATCCCAGACCGCTTTCTCCCGATCCCCGAAGAGAAGGTGGTTCCGGAGCCTCTCCACAGACCGAGGATCGGCGGCATCAGGTTGCGACGAAGCACCCACAGGCTGGTACACACTAGCAGCCATCACATCACCATTGTACGCCTGATCAGATTCAGAACTCTGAAGGCCTGGACATATAATGTTGCGCAACGACTTTTGGATGTCGGCTGTGCCTTCCAAGACGCCATCGTTTTCAACCAAGACCTTAATTATTTTCCAGAGCAGAACCTTTTCCTCGTGCCGCTTATAAGGTTCAGGGTGCAATTGGGCGGCTTCCGAGAATCCTTCATTCTCAAATGCCGCGATCTTGCTCGACAACCAGGCAATGACATCCTTCTTCTTCGACTTGGTTCTGAGGGGCCCCGGGTATCGCACAATGTTGTCCGCAGGAGACACAAACTCATTGAACTGATGGATCTTGATTTCACCAGGGCTCGGCTTGATCATCGGAGTCGGATTACCAGCGGTGTACCGAGGAATATGCCTGGGGAAGCAAGAAACAACAGCACCCCCAAAACCGAAATTGATAATTGGCGCTCCTTTCCAGCGCTCAAGAGGGTCAAATTGTTGCCCGTCCGTAGGTGGTATAAACTCAAGTTGCTGATTAATGCCACGGTTGAGCGTGGAGGTTTGGGATGCGGTATAAGGATTGACCGTCTTTGTCGGAGAGCTGAGATCATGCACAGAGGCGGGCCGTGGCAAAGGTTCCATTGGGGTGATTGACAGACTGGGGGCTGACAATTGCCTGCCGGGAGACTGTGTCTGAGACCTTCTGGGGGGAGCAAACTGCGCATCGCCAGTTGATGGACGAGATTGCGGCCTTTCACCAGTAGGTCTTGGTGCGTATGCAGATTCGGACACGACGCGTCTCGAGAATTCATTACCCGAAGGAGGGGGCGCATAAGGATTCCTGGGAGGAGACATTTGCTGATTATTCGGCGGACTCGCGGAAGATCTCTCGGGTCCCGCATCAGTCTCAGAAGCACCGGAAATGACACCAAGCTGAGGCAATTGCTCCGCGGTCGTAGGGGGAGACTGCTCCAGTGACTGCGGTGGTTGCAATGGGCGAGGAGGTGAAAGCGTAGCTGCGGACGATGCAGGCGGCTCTTCGGACTCCTGTGGCTGATATGCATTCCTCTCATGATGAGCCAAAGGACTTGACGTGCGCGGCTGGAATGGAAGAACGGTCGTCGGTGCAGAAACGTTCGCTGGCTGGGAGGCGTAGCGGTTGCGAGCAGGAGCCCCAGGGGACTGGGGAGGTGGAGCTGGTGAGTATCTAGGGGAGGGCGGAGGCTTGGTACCAGGCTGCAAACCAGGCGGCTTCGGAGAATATCTAGAAGCACTGCTAGGCACTGAAGGAGTGCTGGGAGCGGATATATTCGAGTAAGGACCCACGGGTTCCGGCGGCTGGAGCTGCGACTGGAAATAAGAATCGCCGGAAGGAGCTCCATTATACTGGCCAGGAGTCGAAGGCGGAGGGGTCGCTACGGTGGTTGCCGTACTTCCAGGCTGGGGAGTATACCTCCCTCCGCTTGCAGGGCGAGACCTGGATGTCACAGGAAGTTCCTCGTAGAAGTTTTTGGGAGGAGCCGAAACATACGGAGCTGTAGGGGGAGCTGTGGATGCGGGCGGAGGCGGGACTCCAGAATAGCTGCTGCTTCGAGGAGGTGGCGGCGGCATTCTGCTAGCTGGAGGAGGAACAGGCTTGGATGCAGCAACCGGTTTTCGGGGCCGTGTGAGGTCAGCTGGAAGATCATACGGCGATTTGTAGCCATCCTTAGAGCGATCCACGAAGCTCTCCGCCTTTTTTTCTGGAGCAGGCTTCTGCTGAGGTTGCGCCGAGTATGGCGGTATCCCAAACCCAGTAGTTTCCGGCGTAGCCCCGGGTACAGGCAATCCCTGAACGAGTTCGGATGATGATGGCTGATGGGGCGTGTATGGATTTGGCTGGGCCTGGGATCCCATGGAGCTACGTTGCGCTCGAAAAACGCCATTCTGTCCCTCCGGATGAAGGCTATCTGCAGGTCCAGGAGGGGTTTCAGAGACCGGCTCTTTGCTCGCCGCAGTTTTTGCAGCGAGCTCATCGTCCAATAGCAAGTCATCGTCATCGTCCAGTTCGGCTTGCCATCGAGCCGCCAGGTCCTCTTCAGAGGTCGTCTCCTTCACAGCATCAGTGGACCCAGCCGCACCCTGTGCATCGGACGAGGGCAAGGTAGTTGGCGGATTCTCGTTGATCGGAGAGTCTTGCGCGAAGCTGAGGGAGTCAAGAACCTGGGAAGTGCTTTTGCGCGTAATAGGAGGAGGTTGCTGTACCTCCGAGGTGGACGATTTTTGAGCAGAGCTAAAGAAATCATCGCCCTCGTCGTCATCATCGTCGAAAAGCTTGTCTATCTGACTTTGAGGTTTGGACACAGCCTCAAGTGGTGTCTCAGGAGCATTATCCACGAGGGGTATTCCCTCCTCGAACCTAGATTCGGGATCCTCGGGGATGTAGATAGGTTTCGTCTGCGGCTTCAGCTGATTGAAAAAGTCCTCCTCCGAGCTGTCGCCATTTTCATTCGCGGAATGATCCCAAAAGGCATCATGACCAGTTTCCACGTATCCATTGGTGAAAACGCTGGCTGCGGTTTCTCCTTGAGTGTCCGGCGGTGCACTGTCGCCGTTCCTCACCAACTCTGCATATCCACTTTCAGCGGCCGCATCAGAATCCCCAACAACAGGAGGGAAGGAGTTAGTCCGTCCAAGTATATCCTCTCGTTGGAATGGGTCTGTGGCGGCGCGCGAAAGCCCCAAAGGAGGATCTTGCTTATACCCACCCGAGGATGATTCTGTATTGTTCTGTTCGGCATGGTTCCCAGCATTAGCTTCAAAATGGGCCTGTACATCTCGACTCTCGTGCGAGACTGCAGCCACAGTCGAGCTCCCACTGGCTCCCTCTGCATCCTGCTCTGAAGACTCCTCGAGATTCTTTGGACCGTGGGCTGCCTCTGTATTCTCTTGGGGCCGATCTAGTTCCCTGAGGGATGACTCTGGATCGGATATGGGAACCAAGTCCTGCACGGGGCCTTGCGCTGAGCCTTCAGTCGAATCCAATGCCAAGTTTCCTGGCTCCATCTGTGTCGGACTGGCACTCTCGGCCAGACTCAGAGCGGGATTCGACGCGACAGTTGCAGATGCGGCACCATCATCGGTAGATGACATGATGTCACATAGAAGTCTTCACGATTTTAAAAAGGTGCAGTAAATACTATAGAATCGTCAGTCTGCCATCCCATCATCGGCGATGAGGGACATGCGAGCAACGCCGTGACATAAGGACATGGCGACTCACTTGTACAGAACTGAAAACAAAAGGTAAGGAATACACAAGGGCCTCAGCAGGGACAGAAGCCATGAATCATCGTGACTAGGATGCAACGCCAGATTGCGCGCTCGATGGTCCGTTCTCAGAACCCCAGAATCAGCTGGCGTGATTGAGACCAGCTTGACGCTCTCCGTCTCTTGGCCGGACATGTTTGGTACGCGACCATCAGACAGGCCACGGCGCTATATTGTTCCGGTCCGAGATGGCCAACTATCCTTTTTGGCACTCACAGCGCCACGGACGCTCCGGGGTCTCCGACACAGCCCCAGGTGCCAAGTCCATCGACCCATCTATTCATAGTCGTTGCCTCTATCCCGTATGAGTCAGTTGTTAAGAAAATCTCAGGTTGAATTCATTTTAGATGCACTCCCAGTTACATATGGGTCTTGAGAACATGTCCTCAACTGCTCATGAGATGTCTACTGATTGAGCCATATGTCGTGGACTCCAATAACCTAATGTTTCCATATCTTGACAAACTGGCCTTCTCCTAGTTATCCGCGCCAGCGAACCCGGCGTTACAAGGTGCCTGATGTCAGAAGAAAGTCCAGAGTAGAAACATCCGTCTTCGTTCATTGGAAGCTCTGGCATCCCACCCTGGGCCTGCGCCACACGGCCCGGGCGGAAACCGAGAACTCTCGGCACGTGATCGAGTCCACGCTGCCGATCGGGTGGCTGTATGGTGGGCATCAGGTCTCAGGCTGCATCGTGCTGGCGCTACGCAGTAAATCCGTCGCTGTCTAGTTTCATATCTTCGACTAGACAACCCGATCGGGAACGTGCTTTTTTCTTCTGCAGAGATCAATGCCCTGACTGCATAAATACTCTGTGCGCCTGCCCCGTCTCGAATACGTTGCCGCTTCTCCCTGACCCATAACCGTACGCGACAATGATCCTTTGGAGTCATATCCGCCACTCAACGTGACATGACATACCACTTATTATGCTGCAGGAGCCTGAGGAAACGCTCCTCTGCTGGAAGTTTAAATCCGCGCTGAATCTATTCCAGACCGTTTGAACTATGTCTTTGTCAACCGAGCACCTCCATTCATTCGACGACGCCAGCGCACACGGCGATTCGGGTTCGGAAGACGACCTTGATCTGGAAGAGCTTGACCCCGGGACGACGGATGTTCAGCGCAACGGTCGATCGTCCTTGGATGGCGCTGGAAAGCGGAGAGGCCACAGATCAGGCATCGCACTGAGGAATTTGAGGGCAGGAGGCAGAACTCGTGCATGGGGACGCGATGCGTCGAAATCGCGGCGTGGAGCATCAGAGGAGGACCTTGACGCCCTTCTCGAAGGCCAGGATGATGCGGAACGTAGAGTCTCACAAGGGAGCTCCAATAATTTCGCGGAGGACGACGCCCCTCTCCTTCGCGATCGCGGGCGCGGTCGACCCCACTCTTCGAAGGGCGAGGAGCCCGTATCGACAAGGGGTTCCAGACTACGTTTCCCCAGCTTCCGGAGGACGAATCCATTCCGGAGCGCCCCTCGCGAGAGTGGTGGCCGGGGAGATGACGACCCGGCAAACATACCTGCGCGAGAAGTCTTAGTTGGACAGCCGCAAAAGTCTAAATATCCAGCAAATATCGTCTCGAACGCGAAATATACCCCTTGGAGTTTTCTCCCTCGCACGTTGTATAATGAATTTTCCTTCTTTTTCAACATATATTTCCTCCTTGTCGCTCTCTCGCAGATTATCCCGGTACTGCGGATCGGATACATATCTTCATACATTGCGCCCTTGGCTTTTGTCGTCTCAATATCCCTAGGAAAAGAAGCGCTTGATGACATAGGTCGCCGAAGGAGGGATGCAGAGGCAAACGCTGAAGAGTTCACGGTGCTGTCATTCAGTAACCCTACTCTTCGGGGCCATTCACGAGGTGCCACCGGCGTTTTCGAGGTTACGAAAAAATCTCGAGATCTCAAGGTCGGCGACGTCTTGAAGCTCCGCAAAGATCAGCGACTACCTGCCGACGTGGTGATTCTAAAAAGCACATCGGCCGAGACATCTGGTTCGACTCCCCGAAGTTCCACGGCTCATGGTCCTGATCCGGAGCACCCAGTCGATCTTATCGATACGAACGTGGAATCTCCGACGCGATCGCCAGATGCGCAAGTTGGCACAAGTGGCTCTGCAAAGGAGGGAGGGGATTCCATCGCGGGCGGAACTGATACGTTCATTCGAACGGACCAACTTGACGGTGAAACAGATTGGAAATTGCGCTTTCCTTCTGTGCTCTCTCAAACTCTCCCTCTCGAAGAATTTACGAGGCTGAGGATAACTGCTGGTCCTCCTGACAGGAAAGTCAATGAGTTCGTCGGCACCATTGAGCTGGCACCACCATCATCCACTCCATATGACCCTCATGTCAGCAAGTCACACAGTCCGGCTTCCCCCGATGGAAACCCTGCTAGCGAAGGCCAGGAAACCGAGCCCTCGCGGGGGAATTCCGCTCCGCTGACGATTGACAACACAGCCTGGGCCAACACCGTTCTTGCGTCCAACACCACAACATTTGCCGTGGTCATATACACTGGTTCGCAGACTCGATCCGCTCTATCGACATCGCCCTCGCGATCAAAGGTTGGACTGCTGGAATATGAAATCAACAATTTGACCAAGATATTGTGTGTCTTGACGCTGGCGTTATCCATCATTTTGGTAGCCCTGGAGGGGTTCCAGCCAACCAACGACAAGGAGTGGTACATTGCGATAATGATATATCTAATTCTGTTTTCTACGATCATTCCGATGAGCCTTCGTGTCAATCTGGATATGGCTAAATCGGTGTATGGCCGATTCATTGAGCGAGACAAAGGTATTCCTGGCACCATCGTTAGGACAAGCACGATTCCCGAAGATCTTGGGAGAATAGAGTATCTTCTCTCGGATAAGACGGGGACCTTGACGCAGAACGGTAAGTTTTATCAAAAAAAAGAGTAAAAATAAAAATAGAAAAAAAAAGGAGGCGAGCTGGTCTAACTCTGGAATAGAAATGGAGCTCAAAAAGATTCACGTTGGAACCGTTTCTTATGCCAACGAAGCAATGGAAGAAGTCGCTTCCTACGTTCGGCAGGGGTTCTCGGGCGGTTCCCAGAATGACGGCTCTCAATCTTCATTGATCACTCCGTCTTCGGCGTTCGGTGCTCAGGCTGGCCTGGGTGGTGGTACACGGACACGCAGGGAGATTGGTTCTCGCGTCAGAGATATCATTCTCGCACTTGCCCTGTGCCACAATGTCACTCCGACGACGGAGGAAGGAGATGGAGAGAGGGTTACCAGCTACCAAGCCTCCTCACCCGACGAAATCGCGATCGTCAAGTACACCGAGGAAGTTGGTCTTCGCTTGGCGTATCGCGACCGGCAGAGGATCATGCTCGAGTCGACTCATACGAACAAGGTCGTGGTACGCGTCCGCATCCTCGAGATCTTCCCCTTTACCTCCGACAGCAAGCGTATGGGAATTATCGTTCAGTTCGAAAATGGTGCTGGAACACCCGATCCCTCGAGGGAAGACAGTGAGATATGGTTCTATCAAAAGGGTGCAGACACTGTGATGTCCTCTATTGTCGCAGCGAATGATTGGCTTGACGAGGAGACAGCCAACATGGCCAGAGAAGGACTACGGACTCTGGTGGTGGGCAGAAAGAAACTCTCTGCTCAGCAGTACCAGGAATTCTCCGCTAGCTACAAACAGGCATCCCTTGCTCTGCAGGCCAGAGACGTGAGGATGGCCAAGGTCGTCAGCGAATATCTCGAGCATGATCTGGAACTACTGGGCGTCACGGGCGTCGAGGACCGGCTGCAGAAGGACGTGAAGCCGTCTCTCGAGCTTCTGCGCAATGCCGGTGTCAAGATCTGGATGTTGACGGGCGACAAGGTCGAAACGGCTCGCTGCGTTGCCATCTCTGCGAAACTGGTTGCCAGGGGCCAGTACATTCACACGGTCGCTAAACTGAAGGACAGATCCGCCGCCCAAGAGACCCTGGATTTTCTCCGCAACAAGACGGACGCCTGCCTGCTCATCGATGGCGAATCGCTGTCTTTAATGCTGAGTCAGTTCCGAACGTCCTTCGTTTCGGTGGCGGTGCTACTGCCTGCCGTCATTGCCTGCCGATGCTCTCCTACACAGAAGGCGGAGATCGCGGAGCTGATCCGCCAGCACACCAAGAAGCGCGTCTGTTGTATTGGGGATGGCGGCAACGATGTCTCCATGATCCAAGCGGCCGACGTGGGCATCGGCATCGTGGGGAAGGAGGGTCGGCAAGCTTCCCTGGCGGCGGACTTCAGCATCACGCAGTTCCACCACCTCACGAAGCTCCTTGTCTGGCACGGTCGCAACTCGTACAAGCGGTCCGCCAAGCTGGCGCAGTTTATCATGCACCGCGGCCTCATCATCAGCGCCTGCCAGACGATGTACAGCATCGCGAGCGGCTTCGAGCCGAAGGGCCTCTTCATCAACTGGCTCCTGGTGGGCTACGCGACGATCTACACCAACGCTCCGGTCTTCTCGCTGGTCCTGGACCGCGACGTGGACGAGGAGCTGGCGAACCTGTATCCGGAGCTGTACAAGGAGCTGAAGACGGGACGCAGCCTCAGCTACCGCTCCTTCTTCACGTGGGTGCTGATCTCGGTGTACCAGGGCTCCGTCATCCAGGGCCTCTCGCAGATCCTGATCGACGCCATCAGCGGACCGCGGCTCATCAGCATCTCGTTCACGGCGCTGGTGCTGAACGAGCTGCTGATGGTGGCGATCGCCATCACGACGTGGCATCCCGTCATGATCCTGTGCATCGTGGGGACGGCGCTCGTGTACGCGGTCAGCATCCCGTTCCTCGGGGACTACTTTGACCTGCAGTACATCGTCACGCTGGACTGGGTGTGGCGGGTGGCGGTCGTGTGCGCCGTGTCGGTCGTTCCGGTCTGGATCGGCAAGGTGGTCAAGGGGGCCTGGAGTCCGCCGAGCTATCGGAAGGTCAGAAGTTGATCTCTCTCTCTCTCTCTCTCTCTCTCTCTCTCTCTCTCTCTCTCTCTCTTTTTCTCTCTCTCTCTTTCTTTTTTTTTTTTTTTTTTTTTTTTTTTTTTTTTTTTTTTTTTTTTTTTTTT
>ENA-UOWK01000762-UOWK01000762.1-bioreactor-metagenome-genome-assembly--contig:-NODE-762-length-13916-cov-9.916096_pt1 | contig 13916 bp, 14 predicted proteins | sample MGYA00238157_ERZ761612 | MGnify/ENA primary metagenome ERZ761612 (study PRJEB28901, sample SAMN06268035) | bioreactor metagenome | isolation source: Joint BioEnergy Institute, California, USA | place... | reverse complement strand
CGCTGCAGGCCGAGCAGGAACAGCGTGGCGGCGATGAAATAGCTGGCAGCGACCACCATCCCCAGAGTGTTCATGCGCGCGACCCCCGTGCCGCCGCCATCAGCCGCCCTGCCCCGGTCGACCGGACGGCTTGAACATCTCCAGCATCCGCTCGGTCACCACGTAGCCGCCGGCCGCGTTGCCGGCGCCCATCAGCACGGCGACGAAACCGATGATCTTCTCCAGCGTCGTGTCGGCGTGGCCCAGTACCAGCATCGCGCCGATCAGCACGATGCCGTGGATGAAATTCGAGCCCGACATCAGCGGCGTATGCAGGATCACCGGCACCCGCGAGATGATCACGTGGCCGGCGATCGCCGCCAGCATGAAGATGTACAGCGCCACGACACCATCGATCATCGCGATTCCCCGGGGCCCGTCGCCCGCATCATAACCGCGGTTGAACAGTGCGCCAGAGGCCCGCGACCGATCGCGTCAACCGCCTCGGCACGCAGGCGTTGACCTGTGCACACCCCGCCACTGGCGACGACCCGACGATGGATGGCAGCCACTTCTCCGCCCCGCATGCGTCCGCCGCGCGCGATAGGCTTGGCGACGTGACCGACTTTCCAGACACGGCCGAGGCCGCACCTCCCGCTCTGCCGACGACCCTCGAAGGCTTTCTGGCCAGTGTCGAGCGCCGCGCGTTCCGCTTCGCCGAACTCGGCCTGCGCCACCGCGACGACGCGCTCGACGCGGTGCAGGACGCGATGACGAAGATGCTCGGCTATCGCGACCGGCCGCCGGGCGAATGGACGCCGCTGTTCTGGACGGTGCTGCGCAGCCGGATCATCGACGTGCAACGCCGGCGCACATTCCGCCTCGGCTGGCTCGGCGATGCGCGGATGCCCGACGGCGAGGAGATCGACTGGGCCGACGACGGCCCCGACCCGTCGCGCAACCACGATGGCCGCGAGGCCTGGGGACGATTGACGGCGGTATTGCGGCAACTGCCGCGACGCCAGCGTGAAGCGTTCACGCTGCGCGTGCTCGAAGAGTTCGACGTGCCGACCACCGCGCGCATCATGGGATGCGGCGAGGGCTCGGTGAAGACCCATCTGTTCCGCGCCCGCGAGGCGCTGCAGAAACACCTGGAGGAATTCCGATGACCGGCCCGCACGACCAGGACGATGCCGCGCTGCGTGCGCTGTACCGCCATGCGCAGGACGCCATCAGCCCGGCGACGACCGCGCGCCTGCACCGCGGGCGTCATGCCGCAGCGCGGTCGACGACGCCCGCGCGGCGCGGCTGGGGCCTGCCGCTGGCAACCGGTTTCGCGGCGCTGTGCGCGCTGGCGATCGGCGCGCGCATGCTGATGCCGGCACCGGATGCACCGGCGCCCGCGGCGACACCGGCGCTGGCCGCCGCCGATTCGGCGGCGCGGCTGGACGAGGGCGTCGACGACACCCTGGCCGGCTACGAGGAATCGCCCGACTTCTACCGCTGGCTCGCCGCCAACGAAACCGGCCTGCTGGCCCTGGAGTGAACATGTCCACGTCCCTGCCCGTGTCCCGAATCCTCGCGCCGGCCGCGCTCGCCTGGCTGCTCTGTGGCGCGCCCGCGCATGCCCAGACCGCGCCACCGGCATGGGAGCAGCTCACGCCCGCGCAACGCGAGCAGCTGATCGGCCCGATCCGCGACCGCTGGAACGGCGCGAGCGCCGAGGAGCGCGGGCGCATGCTCGATCACGCCCGCCGCTGGCAGGCGATGACGCCGGCCGAACGCGCCGAGGCGCGGCACGGCATGCACAGCTGGAAGCGCCTGCCGCCCGAACAGCGCGAGGAGGCGCGCGCGCTCTACCGCAAGCTGCGCAGCCTCCCGGAGGCCGAACGCGCGGCGCTGCGCGAACGCTGGAAGCAGATGACACCCGAGCAGCGGCGTCGCTGGGCGGCCGAGAATCCGGCGCCACCGCGGGAGGCGCCCGCGCGTTGATCGGGCGCCGGGCCGCCTGCGCGTCAGGCAGCGACGTCGGGCGCGGCCCCGCGCGGCGGCCACACCGTCTTCGCCACCAGCTCGTCGCTCCAGTCGGGCGAGAGCGAACCGTCGGCGATCAACAGCTGGGCGAAATTGAAGACATTGCGCGCGAACATCTCGCTGGCATGGGTGGCGCCCATCGACGCCAGATCCAGCGGTCCGGCGACGATCACCCCACCGGTCTCGACCGTTTCGCCCGGCCGCGTCGCCTCGCAGTTGCCGCCGCTCTCGGCGGCGAGATCGACGATCACGCTGCCGGATCGCATGCCTGCGACCATCGCCGCGGTGACGATCTTCGGTGCAGGGCGTCCCGGCACGGCCGCGGTACAGACGAGCACGTCGACACCCTTGAGATGCTCGCCGAGCCGGCGTTGCTGCTCGGCACGCTCGTCGTCGGTCAGCGCGCGCGCATAGCCGCCTTCCCCTGCGGCACTGATGCCCAGATCGAGAAAGCGGCCGCCCAGCGACTCGATCTGTTCGCGCGTCTCGGGGCGCACGTCGAAGCCCTCGACCTGCGCGCCGAGCCGCTTCGCCGTCGCGACCGCCTGCAGGCCTGCCACGCCCGCGCCGACCACCAGCACTTTCGACGGCCGGATCGTGCCGGCGGCGGTCGTCAGCATCGGAAAGAACCGCGGCGCCAGCTGCGCGCCGATCAGCACCGCCTTGTAGCCGGCCATGCCGGCCTGCGAGCTGAGCACGTCCATGGCCTGCGCGCGCGTCGTGCGTGGCAGCCGTTCGAGGGGAAAGGCCAGCAGGCCGCGTGCGGTGATGGCGGCAGCACGCGCCGGGTCGGCATCGGGTTGCAGGACGCCGACGACGGCGGCGCCGGGCGCGATCTGCAGCAGCAGATCGGCCGCGGGCGGCCGCACGCACAACATCAGTCCGGCGCCTGAAAGGGCCGCAGCCGCATCGTCGACGAGCGTCGCGCCCGCATCGGCAAAGGCCGCATCGGAAATGTGCGCGCCGGCGCCGAGCCCGCGCGCGATGCGCACGGTCGCGCCTGCGGCGATGAACTTCCTGCAGGTCTCGGGCGTCAGCGGCACGCGCCGCTCGCCTGCCGCCCGCTCATCCGCCACGCCGATCGTCAACGCCATCGACACCGCCCTCGCCTGGAGTCGCTGCCATCCTAGCCCAGCGGCAAGGTCCGGGTCAGGCGTCGCCAGCGCGCGCGGCGAGCGTCGCCAGGGCCTCGGACACGGCCCCGCCGTTGGGACGGGCCTGCAACTGCCCGGCGTCGATCAGCGCCTGCAGCGCATCGGGCAGGAGCAGCAGTTCGCGCGTGCCGCCGGAATTGACCAGCAGGCAGGCACCGCTGAGCGAACTGCGCCAGGCGAGCCGCAGCGTTCGCGCCGTGCCCGATGCGCCCGGCCGCACGAACCGTTGCCCCTCGCTGAAACGGGTGTCCGCGAGGCTCGCCTGCGGATCGGGATCGTCGGGCAGCAGCGGTGCCTCGTCGTCCGCGGGCGGCGTGGGTGCGTGGATCCGGCGCGGTGTGGGGCTGGCGTGCTCGGCCACCAGCCCGGCGAGCCGCGCTTCGGTCGCCGCGTCGTCGGCGCCGCACTGGGCACAGCAATCACGCAGCGCGGGCAGGATTCCGAGCAGCCGGTCGGCGACCGCGCTGCCGCCGTCGTCGGCCGCAAGCCGGTCGGATTCGAGCAGCGCGTCGCCCAGTGACAGCACCTCGCGGTAGCGGTCCGACTGCGCGCCGTCGCGCAACCATGCCTGCGCCAGCGCCTGCCGCCATTCGAGGTCGAGGAAGGCCGCGACCGACGGCAGCAACGGACGGTCGGCCAGGCGACGCTCGAGCTCGCCCGACGCCTGGCGCCGCGCGGCGTCGAGTCGCTCGCGCCCCCGCAGCGCCTGCCACGTTCTGCGTTCGACCGCTTCGGCGCGACGTCGCCCGGCGGCGAGCGCGGCGTCGATCTGCGCCAGTTGCGCGGCGAACACGCGACCGTCCCCATGCGGCGCAGCGAGGATCGCGTCGGCGACGCGATCGGCCAGCGCGTGCAGTTCGAGCGATTGCGGGTCGTTGGGATCGACGCCGTCCCACAGTTCGAGCAGCAGCGAGAGCACCTGCATCGCCGGCGGCGAGGACGGTTCGAAAAGCTGCGGATCCTCCAGCGCGAGATGCAGCCAGGGCACCGTCAGCAGCGCGAGCTTCTCGCGGGCCTCCGGGCCCAGCGCATGGCGATCGGCGAGCCGGTCGAACAGCGCGCCCACGATCGTCATCGCCTCGTCCTGCTCGGCGTCGAAGGCGACCGCGCGCCGGTCGATGCCCAGTCCGCCGGCCACACGGTACATCCCCTCGCGCAGGCGCGCGGCATGGCGATCGCCCGGCGGCAGTTCGCGTCCGGCCTGCAGCAGGGCGAGCGTCGACATGAACTCGTCGCGCAGGAAGCTGCGTTCGGCCGCGTCCAGTTCGGCGCGGCGCGCGTCGCGTTGGCGTCGCGCATGCCGTCGCAGCAGGTTGCCGCGCGGCGCGTCGGGACGCGCGGACGCATGCCCGCCGGCGCCCGCCCGTGCGACCGCATTGCCCTGTTCCCAGATGCGCGTCTTGTTGGCCGGCACCGCGGCGGTCGAACCGCCCAGGCCCGCGATCAGCGCAGCCAGGTCGCTGTCGCCCGCGAGCGCGCAGCCCGCATCGGCCAGGCGCGTGTTGCACCAGGCGTACAGGGGCCCGAGTTCGGCATCGAGCAGCCCCTCGTGCCGGCGCAGCAGCGCCGCCCGCAGCCGGCGTCCGCAGTCGCGTGCGTCGAATGCGCGCAGGAAGCTCTCCACGAGGAAACGCGCGGCCAGCGGGTTCGCGGGACGTCCGCGGAACTCCAGCCGCGCGGCCAGCGTGTGCAGGCGCCGGTCGATGATGTCGCGCACGCTCTCGAAACGGCGGTCGAGCGCCTCGGCGACCGGCTGGCCGATCAACTGGGCCTGAAGTTCGTCGTCCGACAGCAGCGAGTACGCATCGCGCCCGGTCGTGACCGGCGGCTCGGGCCAGGCGGAGAACACCTCGCCGAGCGCCTTCTGCCATTTCTGTTCGTGCTGGATCAGTTCGGCGGCCAGCACCGTGACGCTGGCCAGATCCTCGGCGTCGGCGTCGCGTCCCGGCAGCTCGCCGGTCGCGGTGTCCAGGGCCTGCTGCAGTCGCGCGCGTTCACCGCGAAGGGTTTCGCCCAGCAGCGGCAGCAGGCGCGCGGTCGCTTCGCGGCGGATGCCTTCCATGAGCTGCGACGGCGCTTCCGCCCGCGTGGCGTTACCCGGTCCCTGCGTCGACACGGGCATCGCGCCCACTCCGTCCCCCTGAAGATGTCGGGACAATAACGCAAGCAACGATCATGCGTCTTAACGCAACCACGCCGCGAATGCGCAGCGAATGCCTCAGGCGGAAGCGACGTCGGCCGCGGAATCGTTGGCGGCGTTGAGCTGCTGCCAGAGCTGCTTCATCGCCTCGTCGAACGGCGCATCCACCGCCCTCACCACCGCGCGGCCCGCGCCGACCAGCGCGGCAAGCTCCTCGGGCGACACCACCATGCGACGGATGCCGCGGCGGTTGACGATCAGCAGCCGCTGGGTGAGCGGGCTGATCCACGCGACGCGCGCGGCGGACTCGCGGCCGTTGTCGTCGACCAGCCGCAGCCACTGGCCCACACGCAGCTGGCGCATGCGCGCGGCGATCGTCGGGTCGAACGACAGCGCGTCCTGGCCGCCGACCATGCGCAGTGCCGGATCGGGCGCATCCTCGTCGCCGTCGAGCGGCTGCGGTGCATGCACGCTGCGCGGCGTGTCGGGCAGTGCCAGCGCGGCGATGATGCGCGCGACCGCGTCTCGCGCGGCGTTCGCATCCATGCCACAGCTCGAATAGCACTCGGCCAGCGGCGCCTGCAGGGCCAGCAGCTCGTCGGCGACCGCACCGCCGAGCGCATGGGCGGCGTCGAAGTCGACCTGCACCATCGCATCGCCGACACCGATCGCCGCCAGGTGTCGGGCCGAATCGGGCCCGTCGCGCAGCCAGGTCTGGGTGAGGTGATGGCGCCAGTGGCGGTCGAGGAAAAACGCCACCGCGGCGGTCAATGGCCGGTCGGCCAGGCGCGATGCGACCATGTCGTCGACACTGCGCCGGGCCTGCTGCAGGCGCTCGCGGCCGTGGATCGCCTCGGCCGCCCGGCGCTCGGCCACGTCGGCGCGGCGACGCTGCTGGTCGAGCCGCTCGCGCAACTCGGTCGCCGACAGGTCGAACACGGCCTGGTCGGTCTCGTACTCCTCGACCACCCGATCGACCACGCGCGCGGCCTGGTCGAGCAGGTCGCGGTCCTGCGGTGTCTCGCCGTTGTTGCCATCGCAGGCCTCGGTCACCGCGTCGAGCAGGCGCCGGGCGGGGTGGGCACGCTGGTTGAACATCGAATCGTCGGTCAGCGCGACCTTCAGGTAGGGCATCACGAGGCGACCGTAGATGTCGCGCGCCTGCTGCAGCAGGTCGTTGGCGTCGAACAGCGCCTGGAACAGGATGCCGACCAGGTCGATCGCGTCCTCGTCGTGGCTGCTCAGCGGCGTGCGTTCGGTGTCCACACCCAGCTCGCGCAGGCCGCGCAGCAGTTCGTCGCGGATCACGTCGCCCAGGCGCCGCCGGTCGTCGCCGGTCAACGCGCGCGCGAACGGCGCCGGATCGTCGCCCTGGAGCATCCGCGCGACGCTCAGCAGCTGCGGCATGCCCAGGACCGTGCCGCCGCTGCCGTCGGCGCCGGCATCCATCGGCGCCTCGTGGGTCCGGCGTTCGCGCCACTGGTGCAGTTGTTCCCGGACCAGGTCGCGGTAGCCGCGCGGTGGCGTCGCGCCGACGGGCGCGTGACCGTGCGCCGCCAGCACATCCATGAGTCCGGCCGACAGGGGCCCGTAGGCGGGGACGTCGGAATGCGCGATGGCCGGCGGCGCCTCGGCGCCCGCATGCTCGACAACCCCGCCATCGGGCACCCAGGCGCTTGCGGCCGGGTCTGTGCGCAGCGGCCGGGCCGCCGGCGCCGGCGCACGCACGACCACGTGGGGCGCAGCCGCCGCGGCAGGCGCGCCCGGTCCGATGCCCGCCGATTCGAGCGTGGCGTTGGCCTTGGCGTAGACGTCACCGAGGATGCCCGGCAGTCGCTTGTCGAACTGGTTGAACACCAGCGTGCGTACGCCGGCCGGCAGTTCGTCGGCCTGGAACAGGCGCATGAAGGCCATGACCGGGACTTCGGGCCGCAACGGATTGGCATGCACGCCGCCGATCCCCAGCCGCACGGCGAGCACGTCGAGGCGCTCGCCGAGCGCGGCGAGCGGATGCAGGAACTGGTGGTCCATCAGCTCGACGATCTGCTGGGCAGCGAGCTGCACCTCCAGCTGGCCTTCCGACATCAGCGACAGCGTGTCGGCCGCTGGCGCGGCAGGGCGGTCGGCCAGCCACTGGTCGAACTCGGTCTCGATCGACTTGCGGTAGCGGGTGGCCAGCTCCAGCGCGCGGTGGCTGAGATCCTGCACCGCCATGCGCTCTTCCTGCGCGGTCATGTAGTCGTGGCGGGCGAGCGCCGCCAGCCGGACCTGTTCCTCGATCGCGCTCCAGAACCCCGACAGCACGCCGCCCAGCGCCGTCACCGCATCATGGCGCAGCGTTTCGAGCACGCGCGCGGCGTCGCGGGCGGGACCCGCGCGCATGCCGGTGGCGGCGCCGATGTCGTGGTGATGCGTCATTTGGGGGAGAATCGGGGGAAGGGGCGCAGTGCCCCGCGCATAAGATTCCCGAACCCCCACGACAGGTCTGTGACCATCTCCGCAAATACTGAACACGATGCACTCGCGGTGCTCGACGCGCGCCGCTCGGTGCCCGCCCGGCAACTCGACGCGCCCGGACCCGACGATGCGCAACTGCTGCGCATGCTGCGTTCGGCGGTACGTGTCCCCGACCACGGCAAGCGCGTGCCGTTCCGCTTCGTGCGCATCGAAGGCGACGCCCGCGATGGCCTGGGCGAACGCCTCGCGGCCCGCACCCTCGCACGCGACCCGGACGCAGCGCCCGCCGCGCTCGACAAGGACCGCAAGCGCTTCTCGCATGCGCCCCTGGTGATCGTGGTGGTCGCGGTGCTGGACGCCGACGACCCCGCGATTCCCGAAGTCGAGCGCCTGCTGACCGCCGGCTGTGTGTGCTTCGCCCTGCTGCAGGCCGCGCAGGCGATGGGCTTCGGCGCATCGTGGCTGACCGGCTGGCCGGCGTTCGACGAGGCGGTGCTCGAACTGCTCGGCCTCGGACCGCAGGAGCGCATCGCCGGTTTCATCCACATCGGCACGCCGCGCATCGAGGCGCCGGAGCGCGAACGCCCGGATCCGTCGGCGCTGCTGACCGACTGGCACGTACCGTGACCCTGCCGCCCCAGGCGGTGCAGGCGCCTGCGACGCCGGCGACCGCGCCCTTGTACCTGGTCGACGCCAGCCTCTACGTGTTCCGCGCCTGGCATTCGATGCCCGACGAGTTCCGTGACGCCGACGGCTGGCCGACCAATGCGGTGCACGGCTTCGCGCGCTTCGTCGCCGAACTGGTCGAGCGCGTGAACCCGCGCTACATCGCGATCGCGTTCGACGAGGCGCTCGACAGCAGTTTCCGCAACCGCATCTATCCGGCCTACAAGGCCAACCGTCCGCCGGCACCGGAGGAACTGCGGCGCCAGTTCGCGCACTGCAAGGCCCTGTGCCGTGCACTCGGCTTCGTGGTGCTGGCCGACACCGAATACGAGGCCGACGATCTGATCGGCAGTGCGCTGGAGGCCGGCCGCAAGCGGGCGCATCACGGCGTCATCGTCTCGGCCGACAAGGATCTGTCGCAACTGCTCGAAGGCCACGACGAGCAGTGGGACTACGCCCGCGGCGTGCGCTGGCGCGCCGACGGGGTGCGCGACCGCCATGGCGTGGAGGCGCACCAGATCGCGGACTATCTGGCCCTGTGCGGCGACGCGGTCGACAACATTCCCGGCGTGCCCGGCATCGGCTGCAAGACCGCGGCGAGCCTGCTGCATCATTTCCGCACGCTGGACGCGCTGCTCGAACGCAGCGAGGAGATCCAGTTCCTGCGCTTCCGCGGCGCCGGCCAGGTCGGACCGAAGCTGCGCCAGCATGCCGACGCCGCGCGGATGTACCGGCAGCTGACGACGATCGCGCGCGATGCGCCGCTGGGCGAAGGCGCGCAGGGGTTCGCACGACGCACGGGCGATGCGGACGCGCTGCACGCGCTGTGCGAGACCCTGCGCTTCGGACCGCTGACGCGTCGGCGCCTGCATGCGGTCGCCGGACTCGACTACACGCCGCCGGCCAGCGCATGAAACGCTTCTGATCGTCACGACGGCCGCGTTAGCATTCCCGCATGACCGATGCCTCGACGCGCGACGACACCGAAGTCCTCTACCAGGGCGACTGGCTGCGGCTGGTCCGCCACGGCAAGTGGGAAGCCTGCGAACGGACCCACGGCGGCAACGGCATGGCCGTGCTGGTGATCGCGGTGACGCCCGATGACGAAGTGCTGTTCGTCGAGCAGTACCGGGTGCCCCTGGGCGCGCGCACGATCGAGATGCCGGCCGGCCTCGTCGGTGATGGCGGCAGTCCCGATTCGCTGGAGGACGCCGCGCGCCGCGAGCTGGTCGAGGAGACGGGCTGGTCGGCCGGTCGCGTCGACGTGCTGCTGACCGGCCCGACGACCGCCGGCATGAGCAACGAGCGCGTCGCCTTCGTGCGTGCGCGTGACCTGACCCGCGTCGGCGACGGCGGCGGCGTCGACGACGAGGCGATCATCGTCCACACCGTGCCGCGCGCGACCGCGCCGGCGTGGCTGATGCGCAAGCATGCCGAAGGTTACGAGCTGGATCTCAAGCTCTGGGCGGGGCTGTGGATGGTGGATTTCAATCCGGACGGTTCGCCGGCCGATTGAGCCGGCCGCCCGCGTGGGAGCGCGCTTGCGCGCGAAGGGTGTCCGGACGGGCGCCGCCTCGCGCGCAAGCGCGCTCCCACCCAATGCACGTCAGGCCTTCTTGACGAACTCGGTACGCAGCACCAGTCCCTTGACCTTCTCGACGTTGCATTCGATGAGGTCGGCGTCGTCGGTCAGGCGGATGTTCTTCGCCAGCGTGCCGCGCTTGAGGGTGACGTTGGTGCCCTTGACCTTGAGGTCCTTGATCACCGTGACGGCGTCGCCGTCGACGAGACGGGTGCCGTTGCTGTCCTTGACGATGAGTGCTTCTTCAGACATCGAGAGTTCCTGTGCGCAGCGAAGGGCGTCGCGCATCGATCGGTAGCGGAAATCGGAGCGCCGCGGTCGGGCCGCGGCGCTCGCGGATCAGGCGAAGCGGTCGGTCGCGCGCACCAGCGCGTCGACGTTCTCGGCCTCGAACGCGGAATGGCCGGACGCCGGCGTCACGACCAACTCCGCCTTCGGCCACACCTGGTGCAGGTCGAACGCGTTCTGCACCGGGCAGACCACGTCGTAACGGCCGTGCACGATGACGCCGGGAATGTCGACGATGCGGTAGGCATCGCGCAGCAGCTGGTCGTCGACCTCGAAGAAGCCGGCATTGGTGAAGTAGTGGTTCTCGATGCGCGCGAACGCCAGCGCGAACTGCGCGTCGGCATGGCTGTCGGCGAAGTCGGCGTCGACGTGCAGGAAGCTGGTCGCGCCTTCCCAGACGCTCCACGCGCGCGCGGCGGCCAGGCGCGTGGCCTCGTCGTCGCTGGTCAGGCGCTTGTGGAAGGCGGCGATCAGATCGCCACGTTCGTCTTCGGGAATCGCGGCGATGTACTGCTGCCAGGCCTCGGGGAACAGGCGCGAGGCGCCTTCCTGGTAGAACCATTCGAGCTCCCAACGCCGCAGCATGAAAATGCCGCGCAGGATCAGCTCGGTGACCTGGCGCGGATGCGTCTGCGCGTACGCCAGCGCCAGCGTCGAGCCCCAGGAACCGCCGAAGACCTGCCAGCGGTCGACGCCCAGATGCGCACGCAGGCGCTCGATGTCGGCGACGAGGTCCCAGGTGGTGTTGTCGACGAGATCGGCGTGCGGCGTGGAGCGGCCCGAGCCGCGCTGGTCGAACAGGATGATCCGGTACTTGGCCGGGTCGTGGAAGCTGCGCATCTTCGGGCTGCAGCCGCCGCCCGGGCCGCCGTGCAGCAGCACCACCGGCTTGCCCTTCGGATTGCCGCACTGCTCGTAATAGAGCGTGTGGCGGTCGTCGACGGCGAGCGTGCCGGTGTCGAAGGGTTCGATCGCGGGATAGAGCTGGCGCATGCGCGGTGTTCCGGGAAAAACCGGCGTCCAGTCTATCAGCCGGCTTCCGCAGCCCCCGGCGCGCGGCCGAGCGTGGCGCGGTCGCGCGCCTCGAGATCCCGCACCGTGTCGACCTCGACGAGTCCCGCCTCGACCAACAGCGCGCGCACGGCCGCGCCCTGCCTCAGACCGTGTTCGACCAGCAGCCAGCCGCCCGGTTCGAGGTGCGCGATCGCGCCCGCGGCCAGCACACGGATCGCGTCGAGACCATCGGCACCTGATGACAGGGCGGCCGCCGGCTCGAAGCGCAGATCACCCTGCGTGAGGTGCGGGTCGCCGTCCTCGATGTAGGGCGGATTGCTGGCGATGAGGTCCACGCGCGTGCCGTTCAACGGCGCATACCAGTCACCGTGGGCGAACCGCACGTGCGACAGACCGAGCGTCGCCGCGTTCGCACGCGCGACCGCGAGCGCGGCGGCGCTGGCATCGGTGGCCAGCACGTCGGCATCGGGCCGCTCGCGGGCGATGGCCAGCGCGATCGCACCGCTGCCGGTGCCCAGATCGACGACACGGGCGCCACGCGCGGGCAGGCGCGCCAGCGCCAGGTCGACCAGCAGTTCGGTTTCCGGTCGCGGGATCAGGGTCGCCGGCGAGACCGCGAGATCGAACCCGAAGAATCCGCGCACGCCGGTGAGATAGGCGACCGGCTCGCCTGCAACCCGCCGCGCCACCAGCGCTTCGAAGCGGTCGACGACTTCGTGCGGCGCCGGATCCCGGCCGTGCGCGAACAGCCAGGTCTGCGATCGGCCGCAGGCATGCGCCAGTAGCCAGCGCGCATCGGTCGCGTCGATGCGCGCCGCCGCGCCGCGCAGCAGCGTGTCGAAGTCGGGTCTCCGGATCGTCTCCATGACTTCACATCGTAGCCGGGGGCGCGACGGGCATGGTGCGCACTCCTGCAAGGAGTGACCCGAATGCCCCGTCCCTTCCGCGCCTGCATCGCTGCCGCCCTCGCCCTGCTGGTCACGGGCTGCCAGAGCGCGTTCTTCGGCTTCGTCAACCGCGACAGCGCGCAACCCGACGCGACCGCCGTCTACGATCCGGCGCGCGGCCTCGCACTGGACGTGTATCGCCCGCAGCAGCCCCGGCCCGATGCGCCCGTGGTGGTGTTCTTCTACGGCGGCTCGTGGCAGCACGGCATGCGCGCGCAGTACCGCTTTGTCGGCAGCCGCCTGGCCGAGCATGGCGTGGTGGCGGTGGTGGCCGACTACCGCACCTGGCCTGCAGCCGGCTTCCCCGCCTTCATGGAGGACGCGGCGCGCGCGGTGCGGTGGACCCACGACAACGCGCGCAGCCACGGCGGCGACCCGGCGCGCCTGTTCGTCGCGGGGCATTCGGCCGGCGCGCAGATCGCCGCGCTTCTTGGAACCGACGCGCGGCGCCTGGCGGTGGTCGGCATGAAGCCGCAGGACCTGGCGGGCGTGATCGGCCTGTCGGGACCCTACGACTTCGTCATCAACGGCAAGCTCGAGGATATCTTCGGGCCGCCCTCCCAGTGGCCGGAGGCCATGGCGCTGCGTTTCGTCGACGGCGACGAGCCGCCGTTCCTGCTGATCCACGGCGATGCCGACCGCACGGTCGACGTCACCAACAGCCGCAAGCTGGACTTCGCCCTGCGCCGCAAAGGGGTGTCGTCGACCCTCGAGGTCATCCGCGGCGGCAACCACTTCGTGACCGCCGCGGCGTTCTACGATCCAGAGAAGGCCCCCGAGGTCCTGCCGGCGATCCTCGACTTCGTCCGCGGCGCCGGCGAGCGCGCCGAGACGAACTAGCTCCCGCCGACACGCGGACAAAATGAAGGCGGCCGAGGCCGCCTTCAAAGATTCCGTGGACGTGTGGGAGGGAGGTACGGACACGGAACTCGGTGCGCGGTGCGAGCACCGCGGGCGACTGCGTGACACGCGCTGCAGAGGCCGTTGACCCGATACTGCTGCAGCGCAGCAATGAATGCAAGTCTCAGAGAAGCGATTTTCGAAGCCGTGCGATCCGAGGCCATCTGATAGCCTCAGACTATTGATTGAATTCCTATAATCGATTTCCCATATCGATAGACGCCGCCTAACCTGTGCGCAGCCGGATCCGCCGGCAGCGACCCGCAGTCGTCCCGCCCTCCCCTGTTCCCAGGAGCTTTCATGTCCCTCATCAACACCCAGGTCCCCGCCTTCAAGACCACCGCCTACCAGAACGGCGAGTTCGTCGAGGTCAGCAACGAGACGCTGAAGGGCAAGTGGTCGGTCCTGATCTTCATGCCGGCCGCCTTCACCTTCAACTGCCCGACCGAAGTCGAGGACGCCGCCGACAATTACGCCGAGTTCCAGAAGCTGGGCGCCGAGGTCTACATCGTCACCACCGACACGCACTTCTCGCACAAGGTGTGGCACGAGACCTCGCCGGCCGTCGGCAAGGCGCAGTTCCCGCTGGTCGGCGACCCGACCCACCAGCTGACCCGTGGCTTCGGCGTGCACATCGACGAAGCCGGCCTCGCGCTGCGCGGCACCTTCGTGGTGAACCCGGAAGGCGTCATCAAGACCGTCGAGATCCACGACAACGCGATCGCCCGCGACGTGTCGGAGACCCTGCGCAAGCT
>ENA-UOWK01000755-UOWK01000755.1-bioreactor-metagenome-genome-assembly--contig:-NODE-755-length-13997-cov-19.262301_pt1 | contig 13997 bp, 10 predicted proteins | sample MGYA00238157_ERZ761612 | MGnify/ENA primary metagenome ERZ761612 (study PRJEB28901, sample SAMN06268035) | bioreactor metagenome | isolation source: Joint BioEnergy Institute, California, USA... | reverse complement strand
AAACAAGAAGTCAACAACTTTTTTGAAATTGTTTTTCTCGTTTGTTTCAAGCGCTTGTCGTTGTTAAGGACATGTAATAATATATCATGCGTTTTATTATTGCGCAACACTTATTTTGAAATTATTTTTAAAATCATGAGAAAGCCTCTTGATCCTTATTATTCCGGCTCAAGAGGCTGCTAATTCTATCTTTAATCCATCAACTGAATAATACTAAATTGTCGTTCTTCCATTAAATCAATAATCATCATCCGTCCTTGTTCTTCATAAGAAATGACAGGTCGATCAAAAATCGGATTCTTACGAGCAATCGTTGCAATCTTTCCATTACTCATCAGTACACGATCACCGACTTCGATTGGTAAAAGTAACTGCCCGAGCAATAAGACATACTTCGAACAATATTGCATCGGTCGTGCTTTTAAATGGCGGTATGCATCAAACGGCGTATAGGCTTCTCGGTACGGACGCCAGCTCGTCATAGCAGCAAAAACATCTGCCACAATAAAAAGTCGACTATGATCCGTAATCTTATCTCCTTTTACCTTTAAAGGATAACCGGTTCCATCTAAACGTTCATGGTGTTGGACGATCAAACGATTAACCGTATCGGAGATAATTGTCTCCTTTTGCAATGCTTGATATGCCATTGCAGGATGACGTTGAAAAATTTCTTGTTGCATTGCTTCATATCTTTTCGTGTGACGCCACTCCATGATCCGCGCTAGTCCGTAATCGGCAAAATAGGATGCCGTCCATAGCTCATGAATCATTTTCCGGTCTTTTCCGACTGCCTCAGCAAGCATTTGTGCAACGGCCCCTCGGTAAATGGCATGTCGAACTGTGTAAGCTTCTGTTCCACGCTCGAGGAAGAATGGTAAGACATCTTTTCTCGTAATTCGTTCTGGAACAGATTGTTTGACCCAGCTCAACGCATCATATACATTCGGCTTCATTCCTTGTTCCCATGACATGAAAACTTTATTGTAAGAGCGAATGAATTCTTCAAAAGGGTGTTCCGTGTGGGCTTCAACTGTTTCCACCTGCACCTCTTCACCTTCAGAAAAATCTGGTCGATCCTCAATAACGACTTCCTTGATCAAAAAACGTTGAATTCGTCGTAACTCATCGTTCCCTATTTTCTTTCCTGCTTCTACGATCGGATGATCCGTATGTAAGTAGATGGATTCAGTCAAACGATCCCCGATGCGTAATTGGTCACTTGCCACTCGCATATCGCTTCGTTCCTTTCTCTTCTTTCTATATATGTAGATAAAAACAGCAGAGTGGCATCACTCTGCTGTTACCTTACTAACATCTTGCTTACTCTTCTACCTCTTCTGAAGCATCCAATACGACTTCGTTTTCTTCTGATACGATGTCTGCATCGTCTTCCATCTCATCGTTCTCTTCTCGTTTCAGTTTCGCAACCGTTGCAACGCGGTCACCCTCTTCAATTCGAATGACCTTCACCCCTTGGGTATTTCGGCCAACACGTGAAATGTATTGCGAGTCTGTCCGAATGACGATTCCGCTCTCCGTCATGATCATGATGTCATCATCGACATCAACGATTCGCATGGCAACGATTTGACCGACGCGATCCGTCACCTTACTCGCGATCAATCCTTTACCACCACGAGACTGGCTACGGAACTCTGTCATCGGTGTTCGTTTACCGAATCCTTTTTCCGTAATGACAAGAACATCTTGTGCATCGCGTGCGAGTTCCATCCCGACGACAAAATCGTCTGGGCGTAACGTCATCGCTTTGACACCACGAGCGCCACGTCCCATCGAGCGGACATTCGTGATTGGGAAACGAATCGCTTTCCCACTTGTTGAAACAGCAAAGACTTCATCATCCGTTGATGCGAGACGAACCGATGTCAACTCGTCGTCTTCAAACAATCGAATTGCAATCAAACCATTTTTATTGATCCGTGCGTACGCAGACAACGGAGAACGTTTAACGCGTCCTTTACGTGTCATGAAGATCAATGATTTTTGCTCATCTTGGACGACTTCTTCGGTTTCGAGCGTTTCTTCCGTCTCTTCAATCTCTCCCTCAATCACCTCGACAGGTGCTTCAGCAGCTTGTTGCTCTTCGAGGTAACGCTTGAAGTTGACTGGAATCATCGTCTCAACCTTTTCATCGCGTTCAATTTGGATGAGGTTGATGATCGGTACACCTTTTGATGTCCGGCTCATCTCTGGTACTTCATATCCACGAATCCGGTAGACTTTCCCACGGTTCGTAAAGAATAAGATCGTATCATGCGTCGAACAAGACAAGAGACGTGTGACGTAATCTTCATCGTTCGTTCCGATTCCTTGAACGCCACGTCCGCCGCGGCGTTGTGTCCGGTACGAATCCGTCGTCATCCGTTTAATGTAGCCACTGCTTGTCAACGTGATGATGATATCCTGTTCCGGAATCAAGTCTTCATCTTCGAACTCGATATGATCCATACGGATTTCTGTGCGACGTTCGTCGTTGAAACGTTCCTTCAGCTCCTCGAGTTCTGTCCGGATCAAATCAAGCAAGACTTCTTCACTCGCAAGGATGCGGTTGAGTTCCGCGATCAATTGCATGATTTCGTCATATTCTGCTTCAATCTTCTCGCGTTCAAGACCTGTCAGGCGTTGCAGACGCATATCGAGAATCGCTTGTGATTGTTTCTCAGATAATGCAAAACGCTCCATCAACTGTTCACGTGCTGCGTCCGCTGTCCGGTTACCACGGATGATTTGAATGACTTCATCCAAATGATCGAGTGCAATCCGTAGACCAGCGAGTAAATGCTCACGTGCTTCAGCTTTTTCGAGATCGAACTGTGTCCGACGACGAACGATTTCTTTTTGATGCTCGAGGTAATGATAGAGCATTTCCTTGAGCGTCAATGTTTTCGGACGTCCGCCAACGATCGCTAGCATGTTGACACCAAATGTCGTTTGCATCGATGTCTGCTTGTACAAGTTGTTTAAAATGACACTTGCATTCGCATCACGACGAATTTCCATGACAACTCGCATACCACGGCGATCTGACTCATCGCGTAAATCAGTGATCCCCTCGATTTTTTTCTCACGGACGAGATCGGCAATCTTTTCAACGAGACGCGCTTTGTTGACCTGGTAAGGCAACTCCGTCACGATGATTCGTTCGCGGTCTTTTTTCGTCTGTTCGATTTCAGCTTTTGCACGGACGATGATCGAACCACGTCCTGTTTCATAAGCCCGGCGAATTCCGCTTCGACCAAGAATTTCACCAGCTGTCGGGAAATCGGGTCCCGGAATATGCTGCATTAATTCTTGAATCGTGATTTCTGGGTCGTGAGACAGTGCTAGAACACCATCGATTACTTCGCCAAGCTGATGCGGTGGAATGTTCGTTGCCATCCCGACCGCGATCCCGCTCGAACCGTTGACGAGTAAGTTCGGGAAACGTGACGGTAAGACTTCTGGTTCTCTTTCTGAACCATCGTAGTTATCTTTGAAATCAACTGTGTTTTTATTGATATCGCGAACGATTTCCATTGCGATTTTTGACATACGGGCTTCCGTATATCGCATTGCAGCCGCTGAGTCACCATCGACAGAACCAAAGTTTCCGTGTCCATCGACAAGTTCATAGCGGTAGCTGAAGTCTTGCGCCATGCGGACCATCGTGTCATACACAGCAGAATCCCCGTGTGGGTGATACTTACCGATGACTTCCCCGACGATACGGGCAGACTTTTTATGTGGTTTATCGGCACGAATACCGAGGTCGTTCATCGCATAGAGAATCCGGCGGTGTCCGGGTTTTAATCCGTCCCGTACGTCCGGAAGAGCACGTGCGACGATAACGCTCATCGCGTAGTCCATGAAGGACGTACGCATCTCTTGACTGATATTAATATCCTTGATGATTCCGTGATTTTGTTCGGACATGCTTCTGGCCACCCTCTCTGTTCAGCGTTAAATATCCAGGTTCTTGACGTAATGCGCGTGTGATTGAATGAAGTCGCGTCGTGGTTCGACTTGATCTCCCATCAAGATATCGAAGACTTCATCTGCTTCGATTGCATCTTGAAGCTCGACACGCAACATTTGACGACCACTTGGATCCATCGTTGTTTCCCAAAGTTGCTCAGGATCCATCTCTCCAAGACCTTTATAGCGCTGAATGTCGTACCGTGCGTTTTCAGGAAGTGCTGCAAGCGCCTCTGTCAATTCACGTTCGTTATGCACGTACGTGATGTTCTTCCCTTGTTTGATACCGTATAGCGGTGGCTGAGCGATATAGACATAACCATGCTCGACAAGCGGACGCATGTAACGATAGAAGAACGTCAACAAAAGTGTCCGGATGTGGGCACCATCGACGTCGGCATCGGTCATGATGATGACTTTATGATAGCGCGCTTTTTCGATGTTGAACTCAGAACCAATACTTGTTCCGAGTGCAGTGATGATCGTCCGGATCTCATTGCTTCCGAGAATCTTATCAAGACGTGCTTTCTCAACGTTCAAGATTTTACCGCGAATCGGTAAGATTGCTTGGAAATGACGATCGCGTCCGGATTTCGCAGAACCACCCGCTGAGTCACCCTCAACGATATACAATTCAGAAATCGATGCATCACGTGACGAACAGTCTGCCAGTTTACCTGGTAGTGAGCTCACTTCAAGAACACCTTTACGGCGTGTTAGTTCACGTGCCCGTTTTGCTGCCATACGAGCGCGCGACGCCATCATTCCTTTTTCGACGATTGCTCGTGCGTTCGTCGGGTTCTCGAGCATGAACTGCTCAAATGCACCAGAGAAGAGCGAATCCGTGACCGTACGTGCGTCAGAGTTACCGAGTTTCGTCTTCGTCTGTCCTTCGAACTGTGGGTTCGGGTGTTTGACGGAAACGATCGCGGTCATTCCTTCACGCACGTCTTCACCAGATAACGTACCGTCTGCATCCTTCATCAGACCGAACTTTTTCGCGTAATCATTGATGACGCGTGTCAGAGCCGTCTTAAAGCCTGTCTCGTGCGTACCACCCTCATGCGTCGGGATGTTGTTCGTGAACGAGTAGATGTTTGACGCAAATCCGTCGTTGTACTGCAATGCGACTTCGACTTCAATGCCATCTTTTGTTCCGTGTACATAGACCGGTTCCGCGTGAACGACTTCTTTCGAACGGTTCAAATGTTCGACGTAAGATTTAATCCCACCTTCGTAGTGGAAACTACGCGTCATCGGCTCATCCGCACGATCGTCTGCGATGATGATCTTCAAGCCTTTGTTCAAGAAAGCAAGTTCACGAAGACGTGTCGCGAGTAAATCATAGTCATATTCGAGCGTCTCTTGGAAAATTTCAGCATCTGGGAAGAAACGAATCGTCGTTCCTGTCTCTTCTGATGTTCCGATCACTTCGAGGTCTTGCGCTGGTACACCGCGATGATACGCTTGGTAATACAGCTTTTCATTCCGTTTGACGAATACTTCGAGTTTCGTCGACAATGCGTTAACGACCGAAGCCCCAACACCGTGTAGTCCACCAGATACTTTATATCCGCCGCCACCGAACTTACCACCGGCGTGAAGAACTGTCAGGATGACCTCAACGGCTGGACGACCCATCTTCTCTTGAATGTCGACTGGAATACCACGTCCGTTATCTTCGACTAAAATCGAGTTCCCTGGTTCGATCGTGACCTTGATCGTGTCACAGTAGCCAGCGAGCGCTTCATCGATCGAGTTATCGACGATCTCCCATACGAGGTGGTGGAGACCTTTTGATGCCGTCGAACCGATATACATCCCTGGACGTTTACGTACTGCTTCTAATCCTTCAAGTACTTGAATCTGATCGGCACCGTACCCTTGTTCCAATTCCATATCTTCATGATTACTCATCGGTTTTCTCACCTACTGTTTCTTTATATGATGTCTCTTCCAAATCGACCGTCCCTTGTTTCACGTGGAACAACTTCGCTTGGTTGATCGTTTCATGCGCAATCCCATCGACGCTTGTCGTCGTTAGAATCGTCTGGACCTTTTGTTGCATCGTATCGAGCAAATGTGTCTGACGATGATCATCAAGCTCGGATAAGACATCGTCGAGTAGAAGAAGCGGATATTCCCCCACTTCCTCGTGAATCAATTCGATCTCCGCAAGCTTTAAAGACAGGGCTGCTGTTCGTTGTTGTCCTTGTGAACCATACGTTTGGACGTTTCGTCCATTGACCTCCATCTCAAAGTCATCGCGATGTGGTCCAAACAACGTAACCCCTCTTCGGATTTCATTTTCTTTTATTTTACCAAACTTCCGCGTGTAGGACGCAGTCATTCCTTCGACATCGAGTAATTCGTCGCCGAATGTGTCCGAACGATAGATGAGCGCGAGTTCTTCCTGTCCACGACTGATTCCGTCATGAATCGGTCGTGCCCACTTTTCGAGCTGGGCCATGAAATGATGGCGGCGCTGAACGATTTTAACGGCTAGCGTAATCATCTGCTCCGTCAAGATATCAAGGAAGGTCTCGTCTCCTCCCTTCATGGACAGTTGTTTCAGTAGCGCATTCCGCTGCTTCAACACTTTTAGATACTGGCTCAATTCATGCAGATAGACCGGACTGACTTGACCGATCTCCATATCGAGAAATCGTCGGCGGACTTGTGGACTGCCTTTGACGATATGCAAATCTTCCGGGGCGAATAAAACGATGTTCAGTGCCCCGACGTAATCACTTAAGCGTCGTTGCTCTAGATGATTCAGCTTTGCTTTTTTCCCGCGACCCGAGATGACGATCTCTTGGACATGGGAACCCGTCCGTTTGACGACACGTCCTTCGACGCGCGCTGTTTCCTGATCCCAACCGATCAGTTCCTTATCATGCGTCGTCCGATGCGACTTCGCGAGAGCAAGAACATAGATCGCTTCCAATAAGTTCGTCTTCCCTTGTGCATTTTCACCAATCAGGACATTCGTTTTTTCGGAGAATGACAGTTCGAGTGCGTCATAGTTGCGATAATGACTGAGTCGGACTGAATCCAGCCGCACGTTAGTTGCCCTCGTTCTTGATGATGAACTGACCGTAGTCTTCTACATCAATGATATCTCCATCCCGTAATTTACGACCACGTCGCTGATCGACTTCGCCGTTGACTAGAATTGGCACCTCTGCTAAAAACGGTTTGGCTTGTCCTCCGCTTGAGATGATATCCGATAGCTTCAGGAACTGCCCTAATGTGACATATTCCGTTGTAATTCTGATTTCTTGCATGGATTGACTCCTCCTACCTACATATTATAAATGACGTACTCTTTATTGTACTAAACATTGAGCGATTTAGCAAAATCCCCGAACGTATATACGGTATACGAAAAAGACGGGTCCGATGTCGAAACAATCGAACCCGTCTTGTCACGTATTTTATGTTGATGCTTACGCTGTCCGGACTGGAAGAATCAGTTGCAGAACGTTGTCTTGATCAACTGGGTGCAAGATGAACGGACGAATCGAACCCGTAAACTGGATTTCGATATCAGTTGCGTCAAGTGCCTTCAAGGCATCCATCATGTACTTCGAGTTGAACGAGATTTTCAGCTCTTCTCCTTCAAGTGAAAGGATGCTGACTTGCTCTGAGACTTTCCCGACTTCTGGTGAATGTGAAGAGATCTCAACAGCTGTCGTTCCTTCAGCAGCGAACTTGATGACGTTGTTACGGTCCTCACGTGCAAGAAGTGACGCACGATCAATTGCTTGGAGCAATTCTTTTGCGTTCATGCGGACGGCTGTCCGGTACTCTTCTGGAATCAAGCGTGATGTATCCGGATAGTTTCCGTCAAGTAGACGCGAGAAGAACAGGACATGTTTCATTTTGAACAAGATTTGTTGGTTCGTGATCGTGATATCCACATGACCATCCCCAAGCAACTTCGATAATTCGTTTAGGCTCTTACCTGGAACGATGACGTTCTGGAATGAGATGTCCGTATCTGTCTCGAACTGAGCACGACGGAGGGCAAGACGGTGACTATCTGTTGAAACACACGTCAAGATGCCTTTATCGGCTGAGAAGTTCACACCTGTTAGAACAGGACGTGTTTCTTGAACAGCGACGGCAAAACTCGTTTGACGGATCATCGAACGTAAGAGATCTGCTGGTAAACGGAAACGTTGTCCCCCATCTACTTGTGGAAGACGTGGGAATTCATCTGGATCAAGACCGTTCAAATGGAATTCTGCAGTTCCTGACTGAATCCGTGTCATGAAGTTTGGTGAGACTTCGAGTGTCACTTCGTCTTTTGGCATCTTTTTGACGATATCGCCGAAGAAGCGAGCATTCAAGACGACACTACCAGCACGGTGGACCGTAACATAAGACGTTCCATTCTCTTCTGCATAGATTGTCCGTTCGATCGAGATTTCTGTATCGCTTCCTGTCAGCGTCATGCCATCTCCATGAGCTTCGAGTTTGATCCCTGTCAGAATCGGAATCGTCGTGCGGGATGAGACCGCTTTGGCTACATCTTGTACTGCTTGAATTAAAGCTTCGCGTTGAATGGTGATATGCATATCGTCGTTAGACTCCTCTCGAAAATAATGGGCATGCGCCCATCATAACATAATAATATATTTTTTTAATAATAGTCTTAGGGGCTGTGGATAGTGTGGATAAGTCGGTGGATAACTTGATATAAAGCCAAAAACGGTGTGGATAAGTTGTGGATAACTACCCTACTTTATCCACATGTTTATCCACAGTTTTACGAATGCTTCAATTCATGTTTGATTTGTTCGATGACTTTTCCCGTTTCACCATCCGATTTGATCAACATACTGATTTTTTCATGGGCATGAATGACCGTCGTATGGTCTCGACCCCCGAATTCTTCTCCAATCTTCGGTAAAGAGCTCTCTGTCATCTCACGCGAGAGATACATCGCAATTTGACGGGGAAAAGCAATCGATTTTGTCCGTTTCTTCGCCTTAAGATCATCAAACGGCAAGTTAAAGTGCTTACTGACCGATTCCTGGATGTCACGAATCGTGACTTTACGCGGTTCAGCGACCGGCATGATGTTATGCAAGGCTTCTGCAGCTACATTTGGGTCGATTGGTCGTCCGACGAGGTTCGCATAAGCGATGACGCGGGTCAACGCCCCTTCGAGCTCACGAATATTCGTATCAATCTGACTTGCGATGTAGAGCATGACTTCGTTTGAGACATCAAGTTGCTCAGCATTCGCCTTTTTACGTAAAATCGCGATTCGCGTTTCGAGATCCGGTGGTGTGATATCTGTGATTAGTCCCCACTCAAAACGTGACCGAAGCCGATCTTCAAGCGTTGGAATCTCTTTTGGTGGTCGATCGCTTGAGATGATGATTTGTTTTTGGTCGTTATGCAGTGCATTGAATGTGTGGAAAAACTCTTCTTGCGTCTGTTCTTTGCCCGCAAGGAACTGGATGTCATCAATTAAGAGGACATCGATGTTGCGGTATTTATTTCGAAACTCAACCGTCTTATTATCGCGGATTGAGTTAATGAAGTCATTTGTAAAGCGTTCAGAAGAGACATAGGCAATCCGTGTCCCGAGATTTTGATCTTGAACGTATTGTCCGATGGCGTGCATCAGATGGGTTTTGCCAAGACCAACGCCACCATAGATGAAAAGCGGATTGTAGGCTTTAGCAGGTGCTTCTGCAACAGCCAGTGAAGCGGCATGCGCAAAACGATTACCCGATCCGATGACGAATGTATCGAACGTGTACTTCTCATTTAATTGTCCGAGTTCACTCATCGTCAGCTCATCTGTTGGTCTGCGCATGTTCGATGGACGCGATTTTGGAGCCGGTGTTGCCTCAATCCGTTCCTCTTCTTGTCGATCGAGCATTTTCTTCGCTTGTCCCTCTTCAATGAACTGAATATCGAGTCGGCTTCCTGTTACTTCCTCAACTGTGTCTTCGAGTAAAGATAAGTACTGGCGCTCGAGCCACGTCACCGTGAATGCAGCTGGTGCTGAAACGAGTAGTGTCGTTCCATTTAGCGTGACGCCTTCTGTGGACTTCAACCACATATCATAACTAGCTTTCGGTGTTCGTTCCTCTTCCTCGATCACAGATAAGACATTATGCCAAAGTTCGGCAGCGTTTTTCATAAATACCCCCCTTTTTTTATCAAGATAGAAAAATTTTGTACACAGGCTTATACACAGACAAAGTTAATGAAGAAACTCGACTTATCCCCATAACGTAAAAACTGTGGATAACGTTATCCACAGGCAGTTGAATCTGTGTATAAAGTTATCCACAGGGTGTGTATAACTTGTTTTGTCCTGAACGATCAGGATCATGTTATGCACAATTAGTGTATCAAAAGAAATGAGCCCTGGCAATGGTTGGAATGATTTATCCACAAGTAAATTAAACCGTCCACAGGTAGTTACCCACAAGCTGTGGATAGTGTGGATAAATTGTGGATAAGAGGTGGATAACTTTTCGAAAGAGGAAGCGTCAAAAAAGAGTTATTCACAAAATGCAAAAAGAGAATCCAAAATCGAGGATTGACGTCGATTTTAAAAAATACTATTGTAGACAAAGTGAAGAGTTATCCACGGAAAGTGTGGATAATGTGGATAAGTCTGTGGATAGGTGGATAAGTCTACACACATCCCTTTCGTGATCCAGTCGCATTCTATCGCGTAATAGAGTTTACGCAGTCGAATCCTATCGCTTGTTTTAGAATCAATCATCCCTTAAACAGAGTGAGAAATCTTCCGAACTTTCATTGACAATGCCACAATCAGTTTATATAATGTACAAGACTGCCTTAAAGTAGAAAATAACAATTGGTTATAAAGATCTTTTAAAGGAGGTGCAGACGAATGAAACCAACTTTCAACCCAAACAACCGTAAGCGTAAAAAAGTTCACGGATTCCGTGCGCGTATGGCTACGAAGAGTGGCCGCCGTATCTTGGCTGCTCGCCGTCTTAAGGGCCGCAAAGCCTTGACTGTCTAATGCATTGATGCATCCATCACTTCGGGCATGATCCGAGGTGATTTTTTTTTATGTTTTTTCGTGTGTTCGTGCTTTTGTCACATGCGCCCTATCGCGTCGCATGTTTATTCTATGATATGATGAGAGACGACGAATTTTCGTAGTGTCAGGATGGAGTGTGAATAAGGTGAAGAAGGAATACCGCGTCAAGAAAGACAAGGAGTTCCAAGCGGTGTTTACTAAAGGAGCCTCTGTCGCAAATCGGCAATTTGTCGTATATGCCTTGAAAAAGGAGCAACAGACTCACTTTCGGGTTGGTTTATCCGTCAGTAAGAAAATCGGGAATGCCGTCGTCCGGAATCAGGTAAAACGGTATCTTCGGGAAGCATGCCAGCAGCATGAAGCCTCGATTGCCCCGAATTATGATTTGGTGATCATCGCGCGCAATCCGGCCGCTAAGATGACCGCGCAAGAAGTGGCTGACAGTCTCCGTCACGTCCTTAAACGTTCCGGTGTCTGGATGCGATCAAAAAAATGAATCGTAGCAATGCATCCTGTTGATTTGTACGGCGCTCCCTTTCCTTGCCTTACTATAGAAGAAGATGGCGTTCGACAAAGCGTAAACAATTTCTAGGAGGAATTATGAACAAGAGAACTAAGATTTGGTTAACTCTCGGACTCATGTCCGTGCTCGCGATCGTATTATCCGGTTGTACACCTAGCTCGTATGGTACTGGTGAACCGATCACAGCAGACACAGAAGGTTTTTGGAAACATTACTTCGTTTGGCCGATGGCGTGGTTGATTCGTGAGATTTCACAGTTCTTTAGCGGTGATTACGGTATCGGAATCATCATTACGACACTTCTCGTTCGCCTTGTCATCCTTCCATTGATGATCAAACAAACGAAGAGTATGGGTGGAATGCAAGTCATTCAACCAGAAATGATGAAGCTTCGTGAGAAATACAGCTCAAAAGACCAAGAGACGCAACAGAAATTGCAACAGGAAATGATGAAGCTCTACCAAGAGCATAACGTCAATCCGCTTGCAGGCTGTTTACCAATCTTGATCCAAATGCCGATCTTGATTGCGTTCTACAACGCCATCATCTATACACCGGCTATTTTCCAACACACATTCCTCTGGTTCGACCTTGGGAAACCGGATCCATTCTTCATCTTGCCGATCATGTCTGCGGTACTAACGTATCTGCAGCAAAAGATCTCGATGGCAGGTCAAGAAGACAATCCACAAATGAAAATCATGCTCTATGTTTTCCCGATCATGATCTTCATCATGGGGGTTACACTCCCATCTGCCCTTTCGCTTTACTGGGTCGTCGGTTACATCTTCTCGATCATCGTCACGATCGTCATCATGAAGCCAATGCGTGAAAAGATTAAGTTGCAGACGGAAGCGACAATGGCTGCTAAACGTGAAAAAGAAGCAGCACAAGCAGCTCCGGCTCCTAAAAAATCGAAAAAGAAACGCTAATATTTGAAGAGCGACGCTTTGTTTTGACAGAGTGTCGCTCTTTTTCTTTTGCGTCATTTCGTGTATAGTTGTTTCGTTATACCCATTGTAATAATTAAGGATTGAATACTCATAAAAAGACAGAAGAAAAACGAGGTGGAAGAACGGATGATGGAATTTGATACGATTGCCGCGATTTCGACGCCGATGGGAGAAGGGGCGATTGCGATCGTTCGCTTATCAGGTCCTGATGCAGTCGCTGTAGCCGACCGTGTCTATAAAGGGAGCAACCGCTTGACGGAAGTACCAACCCATACGATTCATTACGGGAAATTGGTCGACCACGAGGCGGATCGTGTCGTCGATGAAGTAATGGTGAGTGTCATGCGCGCACCAAAGACGTTTACACGTGAAGATGTCATCGAATTGAATTGTCATGGAGGAGTCGTCGCGGTCAATCGTGTCCTCGAACTCATCCTCGCACAACCGGAAGTTCGGTTAGCGGAACCTGGTGAATTTACGAAACGCGCGTTCTTAAATGGACGAATCGACTTGTCGCAGGCGGAAGCCGTCATGGATCTGATCCGGGCGAAGACGGACCGAGCGATGCATGTCGCTGTCAGTCAGATTGAAGGACGTCTTTCAAAACTCGTCCAAGACTTACGTCAACAATTGCTACAAACGATTGCTGCGATCGAAGTCAATATCGATTACCCCGAATACGATGCAGAAGAGATGACGCAACAGATCGTCGAACGCGATGCGGGTGCTGTTCGTGCGATTCTGGCAGAGTTATTAACAACGGCACGCCAAGGAAAAATCCTTCGCGAAGGGTTATCCACAGCGATCATCGGTCGTCCGAACGTCGGAAAGTCGTCTTTGCTCAACACATTGGTGCAAGAAGCAAAGGCCATCGTCACGGATATCGCGGGAACGACACGCGATACGATCGAGGAGTACGTCAATGTTCGTGGTGTACCGTTGAAGTTGATTGATACGGCAGGGATTCGCGAGACGGAAGATATCGTCGAACGGATGGGTGTCGAAAAGTCACGTCAGGCTTTAAAGACGGCCGATTTGATCTTACTCGTCTTAAACGGAAACGATGTTCTGACGGATGAGGATGTCTTGCTGTTTGAAGCGATCAAAGGAATGAATGCGATCATCATCGTCAATAAAAGTGACCTGACGCAACAGATTGATTTAGCGCGTGTCACGGAACTTGCCGATGGTCGACCAATCGTTACGACGTCCTTGCTCGAAGAAGCAGGCGTCAACGATCTCGAAGCGGCAATTGCGAGTTTGTTCTTTGAACAGGGTGTCGAGAGTCAAGATATGACATACGTCTCGAATGCACGGCACATCCAGCTCATCAAACGAGCAAGTCAGATGATTGAAGATGCGCTCGGTGCAGCAGAAGCGGCAATGCCGATCGATATGGTACAGATTGATTTACGACGAGCATGGGATACGCTTGGCGAGATCAATGGTGATACAGCACAGGATAGTTTATTGGATCAGTTGTTTTCGCAGTTCT
>ENA-UOWK01000754-UOWK01000754.1-bioreactor-metagenome-genome-assembly--contig:-NODE-754-length-14013-cov-33.921192_pt1 | contig 14013 bp, 9 predicted proteins | sample MGYA00238157_ERZ761612 | MGnify/ENA primary metagenome ERZ761612 (study PRJEB28901, sample SAMN06268035) | bioreactor metagenome | isolation source: Joint BioEnergy Institute, California, USA | place... | reverse complement strand
GGTAGTAATAGTCAAAAACTCGGTGTTGGTGTGGTGGCTGACCAGCTCGGTGGTGGATTACGTTATCCTTTATCAGATTAGAAATTTCTATTTTGTATCTTTATCCATCTTAGTGATACACTACCTCGGTTAGAAATTCGTCTATGCAATTACAATCTGCACAACGACTCATAATAGATAAGGTCGAGGTTACATAAAAGCTAGAGTACTCCTTCAACAGTTTCCTTTTAACCTCTTAATTTGACTTCAGTAATTGCATTCGTTGTCGTGCTTACACTTGACCTGCTCCTTTGGGATTCTTCCATCAAGGATGGCTTCAACAACGTGTTTCGGGACAATGACGCTTTCTTTGATAAACTACAAACTAGACGAGCGAGAAGAGGCAGACCGATGTATACCGGGCACATCCAAGGGTCATTGGTGAGTTTGCTTTCTTCACCTCCTGACTGCGAGCAAATCATCTAGAGGGAATAGCAGCTAGAGGAATCAACTACGCTATCCGGCCGTACTGCAAGGGCCTAGTTCGGATAAAGCAACAAAGTATGTATTTAGTGACAAGATAAAACGAGGGACTGCATAACAGAACTGTACTTTCGTTGGTCGATACCAAATAAAAAAAGAATGAGTTACGCCGTCGAACACTTCACACCCCGAACCGGTCCCTCATATACAGTATCTGGTCGGGAGGAGAGCAGAGAGTCCCAGTCTTAGCACCTGAAATTCAGTTCTACTACCTCTCCCTCGCTTGTCAAGGCCTGCCCCTGCCTCAACAGTTGAAGTAGAGGTACGCCGACTGCCAGTACCCACCCCCCTGCTTATTCGTACACCCATCCAGCTGCCCCGACGCGATGCCCACGCTCTGGTAGGACCCCGTGCAGTCTGAGCTCGAGAACATGGACCCCGTCGGCTTCGGGTTCCCGGCGCCGTCCTGGTGCAGGAGGATGCTCAGGGCCTGGAAGCCGGTGTAACAGGTGCCGCCGCAGCCAAAGTTCTCGACGAACTTGTAGTTGGCGCCGCAGTTGTAGTCGAAGGCGATGTGGGCGTAGTGGTAGCCGCTGCGTTCCGCGAGGGGGGTGTGCGAGTCGAGGAAGCTGGGGTCGGAGATGTTGACGTATCTGATCGGCTCGTCGGGGTTGGGGAGGGGGCCTGTTAGCTGTTAATACGGCCTCAAAAAAGTGCGTTATGAGGCAATATCCCTACTTGCAAGGCTGGGAGACGCCAGGAGCGCTCCGGCAAAGGCCAGGACGGAGGCTGGAGCCGCGAAGATTTTCATGTTGGAGATGCAATCGAAGAGTCGGTGCTGGATATGAAGTCGATAGCTGTGTCTGTAGTATAAATGAGTTCTGAGCTGCTGGGAAGCAAAGGCAAGAACCGCGGGAGTACACTTCATATTTATAGACATCCCAGTTTCATAGAATATCAGAATCAGCACGCCTATGGAAAACCATAGACAGTCCACTGCAGAACCAACTGATGTAACCGATACGACAGACAATAGCGCCGAATAAGTGAATCAACATAAGCTGACTGCATATACCGAATCCAATTCTCCTTCCCTGTATCCAAATGCCTGTTCAAAGTTGAGCATGTCTAGGTACTAGATCGATCGCTTCTGATTTTCAGGCGTGGCGGATGTATAACGATTTGGGCCATTGGATAACATATAGTAGTGGAGATTACAGCTTACTATTCTATCAAGTAATCAGCCGCTAAGAAGGTGCTGACATTGCAGGATGGTGCGCCGCGTCATGCATCATCCGCCTGCAGGGTGTTCCTCTTGGTGCAAGCCAATGAGTCTTTGGTCAAGGAGATCTAATCAAGTGACTTCTGACTAAGCAGTATGTCTATATCTTTGATTGAAAATTGGATTAGATACAAGCATTAACGAGAGTTTCCAGGGCCAAATATGGAAGGGATTGTGGCAGGAACACTGACGTGCCTGACAAAGAGGTACCCTAGTAGATGTACCCAAGACAAGGTCTGTAATGAAGAAAGGGAGTTTTCCAAAACAGTAGGGTACATTACTTCTATGCACAGATGGAGATGATGGATGGAAATCAAGTGGAAACTGTGGATGTCACTTGTACATGATTGAGGAACTGCAGAGACATTTCCTCTTTCTCTAGATTCACACTTACTACCTTGTTGACGACGCACTAGGCAATGTGCAGTTATCAGCCAATTACTCGGTTTTTCATTCCTTGGCAGTACTCAGCTAAACTGCAAGAGGAACAAGCGTTGCAAATAACCAAGAGTTTGTCTACAGTTGCCCTTTCAGGATCAGGCTCGTAGTGTATGCATATCGACAGTAAACTGATATTGGGACTGAAGATCTAGACAGCGATAGACACCGAAGACTCATTCCCAGCTACAACTCAACGAGGCTATGCATGCTGCTTGCTGACTCACTGCCGTGCATGTACTGTACAACATCGCTTGAACCAGCTAGGTAACTGTCTGTAGTGTAGAACCCTAAATCGGTCATGCGGGGACGCCACATCATGATGCTGGTCGCTTACTGCCAAAAACCAATCGCCTTGGTTTTTCATCAGCGGCCCCTTTCAGTTGCGGCTGATCCTGCGGCACGGCCAGATAGACATATTCCTCAAAGGGAAATAGCCCATGGACTTAGGTCGCAGTCACATCGTTAGGTATATCTCGTGTTTGTGACACGATATCTGGTGGATTGGATCGTGTACAGGTTCAAGGACCGAGCCTTTCAGCGATGAAAAAAAAACCCTGCTCCAAAGTGACATCATGTCGGAGGTTGTTCTGTGTCATACTATTGACGATTTGGAGTATCGCATTCCTTTCCAGGATCTAGCTAAACGTTCTCGATTTCTATTCCCATAATCATGCGACGGTCTGAATTTACTTCGGCACCTGGATGCTCTACAACCCATATCGGAAATGCTTCGACTCTTTATCCGTCATATCCTTGAATCCATCGAGGACCGCCTGCGGGTCGGCGCCCCGTCGCCACGCGCCTCTCTCGTACCCCATCGCCCTGTCGCGCCTTGCGTTCTCCACCCACATCGAGACGTACGCGGCCAGGGCGAGCACGATCATACCAGCGTAGCAGACGAGCAGCCCCATGAGCGCGGAGTAGTAGCGGGGTGCCTCGCGGGCGAAGAAGATGTTCGCGCCCGCGACGTTGCCGCTGGCGTAGAGCGTGAACCACAGACCGTTGGCGAAGGAGCGCTTCGTGTGTCCGGCCACGTTGGTCGCGAGGAGGTTCCAGCAGATGATGACAGGCGCGCCGACGATGTATTGCAGCCAGGTGCATCCGACCAGCGTCCAGCGGTGGTCGAGGTCGGTGAAGCGGATGCCGAGGAGACCGCCGAACGGGATAAGGCAGACGACTGCCAGTACCAGACACCGTGAGTTGGGAACGTATGTGGCGATGAGGCCGCAGATCGGAACGATGAGGGCCTCGAGAGCGCCCGTGGGCAGCTGCAAGAGCGTTGCATAGATACCGCTGAAGCCGTATCCCTTGATCAGGGACGAGGCGAAGTTGGACACGCCGCCGTTGATGATGCCGCAGGAGATGGCCATCCCCGCGCAGCAGAGGACATGGACGTCGTGGAGGACTTCAACGGCCTGGTGCAGCTTGATATGCTTCGTTTTGACGCCGATCATGTTATCCGCGACGCGCTGGACGGCCACGATGCGCTGCTTGTGCGTCAGGAACTTGGCAGAGCTTGGAGAGTCGGGCATCAGCCAGAGGAAGAGACAGCCGCAGACAATGTTTAACAGTCCGATGGTGAGGAATATCAGCTGCCAACTGTGGAGGGCCGTGTTATGGGCGTGGCCGAGACCGAAACCGAGGAGCGATCCTACCATGGTGGCCATGCCGTTGGCACTGAGCCATATGGCCATCCGTAGGGGCTGCTCGTCGCGGGAGTAGAACATGGACGTGATATTCATGACTGGAGATGTCAGTGGTGGGCAATAATCCGGGACATCAACAAGGCCACTCACTGCATGGGCTGACTCCGGCCTCTGCCATCCCGAGGAGAAACCGCAGCACCAGGATGCCAGCATAGTTCTTCGCACCGAGATGGGCCACCAGAAGACCACCCCAGATCAAGATCATGCATCCCAGATACTTGGCAATCGGAAGGCGCTGGATCAGCAGGCTGGCCGGAAGGGCCCAGAAGAGATAGCCGAAATTGAAGATGGCGGCCACCCACGAGTATCGCTGTCCCTGAAGGCCAAGGTCTTGGATGAAGGTGTAGGCTGATGCATAGTTGACGGAGAGCTTATCTGTTTGCAGTTAGCATGCATATATCAACTGCTGTGCAGGATCTAGGTCTATAAGCGTTGAAGGGAGAATGCGGGGATGCGGGGAGGATACCGAGAAATTGAATGACATAGGTGACATACACCTGAATTGTCAGCACGACATGAATCGTCCAGATGCAAAGTAGATATTCGACACTGATAGAATACCATTGGCATGATCCTCCAGTCGAGGATCTTCCGCACCCTTTCCTTCTCCTGTTCCAGCTCCTCCGCGGACAGCTGGTTGGCCTCGGCATAGAGACCAGCACCAATGTCGCGTATCTCGCTCAGCTCCGCACTTTCGGAGGAGGCGAGGGGCCCCGCCTCAGATTTCTTGATGTCAGACATGGCCGTTCACAGGACAACAGGCATGGGGGGACGGACGCTGCGGTACAGTACTAGATCCAACAGAGGACCTGTCGACGACATCCGCCGTTATATAGCCCGGTCTGGACATGTCCTGCCGTTTGTTGTACTCTTATCTGCCGATCCTGCTGTATCGTATCTCTTGGCAGCGCTCAAGCGACTCGTTATCGCATCGGCCTGCCGTATTTGATCGCTGCCACTAATGAAGCTCTGTGGCTGCGGCCGCTGATGAGCAGCGAGAGCCAGATTTGCCAGAAGCTGCTGTCTCTTCTTGGCTTGGGAGTCGAAGCCAATTGGTATGCTGCCCGCCTGCAAGGAATGTCAGTGCTTGATGGGGAGATAGATAACGCAGGCGTTCATGATAAGGAGCTTCATACCGGTCCTCAGGCTCCATCCTGATTCTTCCATAGTGGTCAGGTCCTTGCTGAATGTCCCTGTTTTTGAGAAACCTTCTATTCTCCATAGGAGGTCCCAGATATCTGCCACGAGGAAACAGTATCGTGTCTGTGTAGTGAGTGGAAGGTGGTCGCGAACTGCGAGACCCCGGCGCGAGCACATTTTCCATCTCTGTGTCGGCCAGCGTCCGCATCCATCTCTTCCCCCTCACATTAACAAGAACACCAATATCTCCTCTGCCCACGACCGCTTTCTAATCCTCCTTGTCATCTGCTTCATCCCCCAGTAGTGACGATGCCCCATGGACCCGCGCGAGCACCTCGAGGCGCGCCCCAGGCCGTCTCTACGGTCCTGTGCCTCCGCCATGGAAGAAGTGAACGGCTGAGACTCACACATCTGCGTCCAGCTGAAATTTTTCCCTGACCGGGTCCAGTTACTTAGTAGTAGGCTTGGGACAGTATTGGACGATGCCAGTAAGGAGACAATGAGGTCAAATGTTCTGCTCAATCTCGATCCAATATTCAAACTACGACATGGCTCCTCTCTCTGCGCAGTTGCCAAGCGAGGCATATCTCCCCCGGGCACGCTCTCGCACTATTGATGATGTGACTATTTTACATGCCTATGTGCTCTATATCTCTCGACAGTCATGCAGTATATAAAAAAGATGTTGATGCTGCAGGGAAAAAAAAGGCAATTTACGTGCTCAGTTCCGTTAGTCAGTGAGTCGGTTATTTAATACATTATCTATTCATTGCTCATAGACCGTGTCTGTCAACCATAAAACAGCATGATTCAATTTCCGGGCTTCTGGCGCGGGCGCAGCTTCACGAGGAGACCTTCCTGTTTGACGAACCACCTGGATTGAATCCATTGTTAGATGGCCTCACTTCGGTTATTGGCACTGGAGGGAGACAAGGAGAGGTGCCTACCAGCAAGTCTCCTTCAACGGAGCGCTCGGGTTGGCGAGCTGCACGTCGAACCGGAGGAGGAGAGTCGGGAGAAGCTATCACGGCGCGTTAGATGATATTTGTCCTTATGGTCATCGGTCAGAACAGGTCGGATCTGATTTACCTTACTCATTTCCATCCAGCTAATATCTGCAAGATTCTGTTAGTCACCGGGCAAATCCACATATCCATGGCCAGGGCATGCTACTCTTTCCAATACACAGACGTGCTCCCGCTCCAAAGGCGAAGAAAAACCGTTCTGAAGAATGAGCTGATTAGCAGGGCACTTTTCAGTAGATATGGGACCGTTGAACACACCCATGTCTCCCTTTTCCTTCCCCAGCCAGCGCTCCGGGCGGAACTCTTCCACGTCGTCTCCATATACCGATGTGTCGCGGTGTACCACCCAGGGGTTGACGCCGATGATTGTCTATTTCTCTTAGTTTTTAGACGTCACTTATGGATTGAGGTTTCTACTCACCTCCTCTGGAATGAATCTACCATCGACGGTGATGCCTCCTTTCGGTACCACGCGAGGCAGACTCATGCCCACGGCCGGATGCAGCCTCAGCGCCTCGTACATACACGCCTGGAGGTATGGCATGTTCATCGCCTCGCTCAGCTTGACCGGGTCAGACAGCCGCCCTTCGCGCCTCCGGTTCTCCATCTCCTCCATCAACCGGGCCATGCGCTCGGGATTCTTCAGGAGATAGTAGATGATTGCCCGCAGCGAGATAGCAGTGGTGTCGGACCCCGCGAAGATATTAGACGTCGCCATGGACAGGACATCATCGTCAGACATGTCCTTCCCCTTCTCGCTGCCCACCTCGAACAGCTTGGCCAGCATGTCGCGGTGGTCGCTGCCGCGGTCCTTGCGACTGGCAATCTCGCGCGCCGCAAACTGCCGGATCTTGCCGTGGCGTGCTGCGATGCCGAGATGGTTGCCGATGAGCGGCGTGAGTAAGTCATTGAGCCAGTAGACCCAAGGGACCTGGCCGACCCAGGAGGCGGAGCGTAGGGCCCCCTCGATCTGGGCGAAGGAGCCATCGTCCTCGCCCATGTCGAGAAAGCCGAAGCGTTTGGAGAAGGTGATTTCGCCGATGACGTCTACGTCTGCAGAGTCAGCACTTCCAGCTATATATATACCTCAGTCCATACAGAGTACACAAGTTGAGGAGCATACCAAAAGCAAAAAGCTGCAACCACTTGCCCAGATCGACGGTCCGGGATCCCTGGTCCTCCATCCGACGCATGAAAACCTCCACCGCGTCGTCCACCCACTTCTCCAGCTCCTTGAGAGAGCTCATGGCGTAGATATTGCTGACGAGTTTGCGCTGGCGCCCGTGGACAGCTTCGTCGCGCTCCGCGAACAGGTCGAACTTGCGCCGGCCCTGCCAGACGCCTGTGGCCGTTATCAGAACTATCCGGTACATATAATGGGCATAAAGATACTCACTGTACCAGTCGCTTTTCCTGAACTTTGTTCCGGCGCCTGCCAAACAGACGTCAGCAGAGCTATGCATCTTCTAAGCAGCAGGCAGGCCGCATACCATAAATCGTCTTAATAGCAGCCAGATCCGACACGCTGACCTCGTTGGGCCCCGTCCGCACGAGCTTCCCATGCTGCGCATGCAGCGTCATGACTGTTCTATGTATATCCCCGTCCCAGGCATGCTTCGTGATCCACAGGCGCGAGATGCTCGCCCAGAAGGGGCCCGGGATCTTGGCCAACGGGCTCACAGAGCGCTGATAGAGAACATATCCGACGGCGAGGACGAGCGCGGAGTAGCCGAGCAGGGCGAGAGGGTTGTCGAGGAGAGAACCGGCGAGGGAGAAGAGAGGGAGGTCGATCTTAGTAGGTGCCATGAGTGAGCAGGCTCATGTCAGATGGAGAGGATCCGAGTGTTCAGCTCCAGGTCAACGGTCCATGATCGTCCATCAAGCACCGGGCCTGTCAGTCCATAAGTACAGAACTCGGTCCAGCAGTAAGCAGCCCGATCGCAAGTGCCGACATGCTGGTTTCCCGAGAAGGGACCATCGGCAAGAAGGCGTCTGCATCATCCGGGTTCAGCTGGACGTTGGACAGCTCAGACCCGGTACGGGTAGCTCAGCACGTTAAGCACGGAGTCTGCTCCACCGCGAATTGCTGATATCCCGATTTGTCGGGGAAACCCCGCACGGTGACGTTCGCCGCCGCTGGAGTGCGGAGAGTGCGGGGAGTGGAGGAGGCGAGTTATCCAGAGTATCAAGTGCACATACCAGGAATAACGGTGCATTTACAGAAACCGACCAGATGCTCTGCGAGCATCTCGATACGCCCCCAATAATTAACGTCTCCTTCCTTGAGTATAATGTTTCGTGAAATATCCAAAAGCACGCCTCTCAGTCTCTCTATCGACATCTCTGTAACCTTTATATCGCCTTGGAGAGAGCCAACATGTTTTAACCTTGAATTTATATAAACTACTACCTAAAGTGTATGGGAATACCGTACAAAGTAGCCATACGGTTTCCGCTCCCACGGCTCGCTCCTTATGTCACCAACCAGGATAATAGATGGTCAACCAGGACGACTGCGGCGGGCTCGAGTTTCTGATAAAGTCCGGGGACTGGATCAAGGCGAAGCCGGTGCCGGAGTGGTTCGTGGTCAACATCGCCAACTGCTTCATGCGGCAGACGAACGACTTCTTCGTGTCGAGGATCCACCGCGTCGTCAACAACGACAGGAGCGGGCGGGAGCGGTACTCGTCCGCGTTCTTCTGGGGGTTTGATCAGAGGATGTTGCTGGAGCCGGTGCCGACCTGTGTCAGTGAGATGAATCCGATGAAGTATCCGGTTATGACGGCGGGGGAGTATTACCGGTGGAGGGCGAACTTGCGGAAGGACAAGTGGACGTACTAGAGGGTCCTCGACAAGAATTTTAACTATTATAATAAGTTAAACATGCCTAATGGTCCTCGAGAGAGCAAGGAGCTTTCGGTATGTATTGAATTCAGACCGATTTAACCCGAGATATATCTTCAAGCTGCTTAATATAAACTGCTTTCTATTGTCGCGTACTACGAACTTTGAGAAACTTCAATTTCTTTAGCTAGGCCAAACCAAGCAACTATGTCAATATACTGTTCACTATGTCCTGCCGCTGGGCACAACGTAAAAGCATAGGCCGCATCTTTGCTGCTATTGACAGCCTTGGCTACGAGCAGCGCATGCCAGCACTCATGATGAACACCACCCCTATATATTAGATTCAGATTCAGATTCAGATTGGAATCTGCACCTCCGCGAACGGCTTTATCCAGACCTCCCCGATCACTCCGTAATCATCGGCCTCCGGCAATTCCACCCAGCCACCAAAATGAGTAGTCGTGGTCCCGACCCCGCACGTCTGGAGGTCAAACCAAAACGGCCGCAGACGGTTGACCAATGTCGTTGCGACTATAGCTTCGACCGTGTTGGTCCCTTGAATGAGGTAAGGCGTTATATCTGCTTCCGGAGCGGTAGGGTCGAGCGGTGGGAGGGGATGCGAGTTTATGAGGACGCGGAGAGTATGGATGACTGGGGGGAAGGTGATATATGCGCCGGTGGGAGGGATGGAGGTATCGTCTGAGGATGAGGAGGGTGGCCATGTGAATGTGGTTTTATAGTACCCGCGTCCACTGACGTTCTGTAGTCCCTCGATCTCCTGCCAGGATACCAACTTGGGGAGGGAATGCGTCGTGTTTGATTTCACGGCCACAGTATCGATATCGGAGAGATCCGCGGGCGGGTCCCAGTGCTCGGCTGTCAGTGTCCAGTCGGTCAGGGACCATGGAGCAGCGGTTGTGTTGAACTCATGAGAAACGTCGCTGGAGGTTGTGATATGCGCGGTTGCTCTATCATGGGCAGCACCGACGTGGGCTGTCAAGCCTTTGACGCTATTGTAGGAGAGGGTGAACACTGGCCCAGAGATCGATGTGACGTGTGTATCCGGGACAGGAATGGACTCGAGAGGAGAAGCGTGGAATGCTATAATAACGGATTGGTTGCCAGCTAGATGGAAAGGGATCGTCGTCGTGGTCGAGGACTGCTTATAGTTCAAGATTGGCTTCTGCTCGCCTGTCCACGCGTTGTAAAGGTACGGAACTCCGGTGCTCTCAAACTCAACTGTGCCTTGACTAGATCCCTGTCCCATGAGAAGGCCAGCAGCGTCGTTGTAGACGAAGACGTAGTCAGTAGATGTAGCATCGTCACGGCGCCAGTACGTATACCAGATCCTGTCTGCTGAGACTTTTGTCTTCGGCTGGATTCCAATCGAGGCTACTGAACTTGCTAAATTCTCATATGGGACAACATGAACGTTCGCCAGCAACGTAAGGCTGGCAAGAGTCTCATTCACGTAAGCTGCTCCACTTGCATTGTAGCTCACGAGATACGATGGCAGCCCGCCAGAGAAGAGAATCGGCAGTCCGCTGTGGGCGTATTCAGCCAGCTTCGTGACACCATCCACGGTCATTGAATCGTTCGCTCGGACTATGAGCGCCTTGAATTCCTGTCGAGCCGGTGCAAAGATTCCGTCTTTGACGTACGCTTCAGGAAGACCGAAATTATCGGGACTGATGTACTCGTAGGTGTAGCCTGCGAGGTTTGAGCACGCGATCGCACATGCAATGCTGAGAAACTACCTACCAGCTTCCTCAAGGTCCACAGGCTGGTAGTTTTTGAATATAGCCGGGTACGTCGTCATTTTAGAGTAAAAGGCCAAGTCTCTCTTTGGGACGCCAGTCTGGAAAATATAGGAAAGCCTTGCAATAAAGTCTATTGAATCTTTATAAAAATCCCACGCAGGCTGATGGCGCCCATGCATCTCGGAGAACTCATAGTTGAAAGTAGTAAAGCCAGGCCAGGTAGTGTTGCCGTACTGTATGCCTTGTTAACAGTGCTTCCAGGGGACAGAAACATAGGAGATGATACTAACTGTCCCAGAATATGGATATCCATGAAGAATGAACTGGTTGACAGAGCCAGCAATGGAACGCTTTACATCCCACAAGAGAGAGGGTAGCGTCTGCTGGTACACTTCCTGGCGGTTTGCGCCGCACTCAGTGGAAATAATGCGCTTCCCAGCAAGGTTTGCCGGACCGGCATATTGTCTGTAGCCATCGATGAGATGATTAAAACCTAGTGATTCGCATTCCGGCGCATCGACGTTGGGTATATTATGTTGCTAACATGTTCAGCATGAGATATTCCAGACTTGATATTTGGATGTCTGCTCACCATATCCATTGGTAAGTTATAGGAGACCTGTGCGGAGAATTGAATGTCTAAATATTCTTCCGCCCATGAATTCAGCGTGGTCAGGTACTCAGCATAGAGCTCTGAGAGCTAGAGGCTGTCAGCAACATCTGAGTTCAATACGATAATGCCTTACTGCATACGCACCGTGGTTCTGTAGTCTCCGATATGGCTATTTCCAGCGTCTGGTTCATCCGTAATCCACCACGTGTCAGGAGAAGGCATAAATCCCAGCACATTCTGATGGAAAAGAATAGGCAACCACTTGTTGATCGAGTAGCCTCGGTTCTTCTCAAAGACCTCGGGAAGATATCTGGTCCAGTAAACATTTGGCGGGATCTCAATACTATCCTCCCACGCGTAATTGGCCACCTCCATGAGTAATTCCTTCGTGCCATTGACGAGGAGATACTTTTCCCAGAAGTCTGTCATCACCTTGGCACCCAAGGGGGAGAAGTGGTCTACTGTCCATGAACCGTTGTGGACGATATCGAGTGGCTCTGTCTGCGGGCCTTTCAGCGTTGTAGGGTCCGCTTCATTGCGATAATGCATCTTGACCAAATATATAGCAAAGATCGTGTATTCAATTCCGGTCTTGTCAGACGGAAACTGAATGTCGACTGTCCCATCAGGGCTGACCTGGCTCGTGATATCCTGAAGACTTTCGGTGGAGAGGGTAATCTGCGTCCGGTTTGACACGATATTATTAGGCAAACTTGGGGCGAGCCCGGACGCATTAACAGATGAAATTGCAAGACCAGTAATCGCTGCTTGAAGCTTGCCAGCACCCCATCCGGGGAGCCTGCCAGAGAAGGAACCTCCAATTGGCACCGAAACGTTGTACGCGTGAAGGTCCCACATCAAGCCGTCAGAGTCGGCGGGAGCAGGAACTCCCTGACCTTGGTTAGGACCCATAGCAAAGTCCATAATAAGGCTATTGTCTTTATGCGCTCGCGCCAAGACATCGAATAGTTGCTCTGTGACCAGTTGAGTCTTTGTACAGTCATCTAGACCAGAACTTATACTCACTCCAAGCCGGCGTGCCCCAGCCGTAGGTCGTCCAGTCGACAGGAACATATTCTCCTGGAACGTTGTTATACAGGTAGTAGCCCAAAACCTCAACGCCTCCTGCTCCGACCAGGCCGGCTTCTTTTATATCTTCTGCGACTCTGTCAGGGTCTACAGAAGCGTCCGGAACCCAGTACCGAAACCGCGGCCGGACATTCACTGAAGGGTTCTGAAAGGTTCCAGCGTCTATGGGCGCGTTTACTTGAGAGTTGGTGCGGTTCTTAGGCAGGGAAAATGCGCATGGAATGGCACAAAGGATAAGGACGGTATGCTGAAGTGTCTGTACAGGTTCATCATTAATGGAACGCGGACCCCAGAAGGTGGAAACATAGGCGTATAAGTGGGTAAGAAATTCTTTTCACTTACTAGAGACCACATTTTTGGAATTCAGTGCTCTTATTCCTGGAACAAAATTTTGAAATGGTTCACTGTATCATGTACATTCCTTGTAGATAGATATACTCGGGCAACGGGACAATTGAGCTGCCAAGGCCTACTCACATTTTGTTCTACTCGGGTTATGATTCTCCGTGAGCATTCAAGTGCAGGTGAATGTCTAGCTCATCGTCTTTTTCCTGCAGTACAGATGCAGAATCCTCTTTCTCATTCTCCCGGTGCAGGTTTTCCCTGGCTACGCCACTTGTCACTGCATTTGTCCGACCAGACGTTGGACAATGTGTTCGGAGTATTATCTCCCGAGTGAACATATTCTGCTGCACCAGGATGCTGTTCGATGTCCAAGTAACTGTGAATCACATGTTGCTCTAAGTCTTCCTGCCGGCCCATCCCACGCATGTTTCCGATTCGTCTGAAATCCTCAGGACTGGAGACGATAAAACCCGTCTAGGCCCAAAGCGTATTATTTACCGATTTAAGCATGTGGGGGGGTGCATTATACGAAAGGAAAATGCATTAACGTAGTCAACCACCGAGCGGGCCACACCACCGAACGGGCCACCCAACACGCGACGCGATATACTCAACAAATTCAAATCAAGATGTCAGCACCGCAGAGTGATCAAGATAGCTCTAAAGAAGGCAGATTTCTTCTGGCAATTAGAGCCTATCAAAATGGTCAATTTTCTAGTATTAGAGCTGCTGCTAAAGCATATGACGTGTCAAAATCTACCTTGACGGCGCGTCTTCGCGGCCGCACTTCGCGTGCAGATTCAGCACCAAATTGCCAAAAACTCACATCTATTGAAGAATCTACCCTTGTGGAATGGATATTATCCATGGATAAATGTGGTATGCCACCTCATGCTGCCACTGTACAGAAGATGGCCAATCTACTACTAGCTGAGCGTTCAAAATCAGCATCTATACCAACCACTATTGGCAGGAACTGGGTACAACGATTTATTAAACACCATGAGGAACTTCAATCAAGATATAACCATAAATATGATTATCAACAGGCTCAATGTGAAGATCCAAAGATCATCCATGAATGGTTTCAACGCGTGCGAGATATTATTCAACAATATGGTGTGGTTGATCAAGATATCTATAACTTTGATGAGACTGGCTTTCAAATGGGTGTGATATCAACTGCCAAAGTTATCACTGGCTCAGATCGATCTAGCCGTGCCAGATCTATACAGCCTGGAAATCGCGAATGGGTGACTGTCATTGAATCAATCAATTCATCTGGATGGGCCTTACCTCCCAT
>ENA-UOWK01000753-UOWK01000753.1-bioreactor-metagenome-genome-assembly--contig:-NODE-753-length-14022-cov-8.733730_pt1 | contig 14022 bp, 12 predicted proteins | sample MGYA00238157_ERZ761612 | MGnify/ENA primary metagenome ERZ761612 (study PRJEB28901, sample SAMN06268035) | bioreactor metagenome | isolation source: Joint BioEnergy Institute, California, USA | place... | reverse complement strand
CAGGCGCAACCCGTGGCCTTCGCGCTGGATGCGGGGGACGAGGTCACCATCGACCCGCCCGCCCAAGGCATGCGCAGCTATCTGGCGATCCGGGGCGGGTTCGACGTGGCCCCGGTGCTGGGCTCCTGCGCCACGGACACGCTGGCGCAGATCGGGCCCGCGCCGCTGATGGCGGGCGATGCGTTGGCCCCTGCGGGCCGCGCGGCGGGGGCGGTGACCGATCCCGGCCCCGGTCCGGACCTGCCGCAGGCGGGGGCGGTCGTGACCCTGCCCGTGACGTTGGGGCCGCGCACCGACTGGTTCGATGACGCGACCGTCCAGCGGTTCCTGGCGCAGGAGTGGACGGTCACGCCGCAATCCTCGCGCGTGGGCATCCGCCTGTCGGGCGAGGCGCTGACCCGCGAGGACGCGCGCGAACTGCCAAGCGAGGGCACCGCGACCGGCGCGATCCAGGTGCCCCATTCCGGCCAGCCGGTGCTGTTTCTGGCCGACCACCCGCTGACCGGCGGCTATCCGGTCATCGCGACGCTGCACCCCTCGGCGCTGGATCTGGCGGGACAGCTGCCGCCCGGCACGCGCATCCGCTTTGCCGCCGACGCCCCTTTTGCCGATATCGACCCGGAGGCCTCCGATGTTTCGTGACACCCCCCTGACCCCGATCCGCCGCATCCTGATCGCCAACCGCGGAGAGATCGCCCTGCGCGTCATCCGCGCCTGCGCCGACGAGGGCATCGAATCGGTGGCGATCTATGCCGATCCCGACCGCGATGCGCCCTTCGTGCGCGCAGCCGATCAGGCCTGGGCGCTGGAGGGGCACCGCCCCGCCGACACCTATCTGGACGCGGCCAAGGTGCTGGCCATCGCCGCGCGCGCTGAGGTCGACGCGATCCATCCCGGCTATGGCTTTCTGTCGGAGAACGCCGATTTCGCCCGCGCGGTGCAGGCGGCGGGCATCCTGTGGATCGGGCCCGACCCGGACGTGATCGACGCGCTTGGCGACAAGATCCGCGCGCGAGAGATCGCCCAGGCCGTGGGCGCGCCGCTGGTCGCGGGCAGCCCCGGCCCCATCGCCAGCGGGGCCGCGGCGCTGGCCTTTGCCCGCGAACACGGCCTGCCCCTGGCGATCAAGGCGGCCTTCGGCGGCGGCGGGCGCGGCATGCGCGTGGCCCGCGATCTGGCCGAGGTCGAGGAGCTGTTCGACGCCGCCACCCGCGAGGCGGTCACCGCCTTCGGCCGCGGCGAATGCTATGTCGAGCAGTTCCTGGACCGCCCCCGCCATATCGAGGCGCAGGTGCTGGCCGACCGGCACGGCACGGTCAAGGTGCTGGGCACCCGCGACTGCTCGCTGCAACGCCGCAACCAGAAGCTGGTCGAGGAGGCGCCCGCGCCGTTTCTGACCGACGACCAGCGCGCCCGCATCCATGACAGCGCCCGCGCGATCTGCGCCCATGCGGGCTACAGCGGCGCGGGCACGGTCGAGTTCCTGCTGTCGGCCAATGGCACGATCAGCTTCCTGGAGGTGAACACCCGCCTGCAGGTCGAACATCCGGTGACCGAGGAGACGACCGGCATCGACATCGTCCGCGCGATGATCCGCGTGGCGCAAGGCGCGCGCCTGACCGACGACGGCGTGCCCGAACCCACCGGCCACGCGATCGAGTTCCGCATCAATGCCGAGGACCCGGGCCGGGGCTTTCTGCCCACGCCCGGCCCGATCACGCTGTGGTCCGCGCCCGGCGGCATCGGCATCCGGCTGGACAGCGGCGTCGAACAGGGCGGCCAGGTCGCGGGCCAGTTCGATTCGATGATGGCCAAGCTGATCGTCACCGGCCCCGACCGCGCGACCGCCATCGCCCGCGCCCGCCGCGCGCTGCGCGAGTTCCGCATCGAGGGCGTGGCGTCCGTCCTGCCCTTCCACCGCGCTGTGCTGGAGGCGCCGGAGTTCACGGATGATTTCGCGGTCCACACGCGCTGGATCGAGACGGATTTCGCCGACCGCCTGGCCGCCGCGGTCCAGCCCGCCGACCGTGTGACCCCCGTCCCGGACCAGCCCATGCTGCGCCTGTCGATCGAGATCGACGGCAGGCGTCATGACCTGGCGCTGCCCCAGGGGGTGCTGGCCGCAGCCGCCCCTGCGGCCCCGCAGGAGGTGGCGTCCGATCCGGATTGCGTCAGTGCGCCGGTCGCGGGCACGCTGTCCTTGTGGCAGGCGGCCGACGGGGCGCAGGTCCAGGCCGGCGAGGTGATCGCCGTGATCGAGGCCATGAAGATGGAGACCAGCATCGAGGCCCCGCATGCCGGTCGCCTGACCCGCCTTGCGGCAGAGGGCGCGACCCTGGCGCATGGGGCGCCGCTGGCCCGGATCGACCCCGGCGAGGGATGACCCCATAGGGCTATTCCCGGGGTGGGTATCTGTGATATTCTGCACGTTGTGAATGTCACCCTTGTCCGAGGTCCCGATGAAAGAGCCGACCGCCCATGCCCGGCCGGGCCCCCTGGCCGTCCAGGCACGGGCCGAATTCACGTTGGACATGCTGCGCAACCTTGTCGTGGTCTTCGAGGCCGCCGCCGAGGATCGCAGCGTGCTGGTCGAGATGGGGGACCGCGGGGTCTGGGCCGTCACCCATGACGGGCACCGCCTGTTCATTGGTCAGACGGCCGCGCCACCGCCGCTGGATGCCTGATCCGATTGCTTTTTGTCAGAATGCGGGAACGCCTTCGCATCCCGGTCATTGACCCCCGCAGCCACTGTCGGAGGGACCGGGACGATGCGACACCTTTGGGGACCGGTGCGGGATGACGACGGCTTGACCTTCCGCCTGTGGGCACCGCGCGCGCAACAGGTCGACCTGCTGGTCGACGGGCAGGCGCAGCCCATGCACAAGGGCGATCTGGACATCTGGCAGGCCCGCAGCCATGCCACCCCCGGCGCCCGCTATCTGTTCCGCGTGGACGGCACCGACATGCCCGACCCGGCCAGCCGGCTGCAGGCGGGGGGCGTGAACGACGCATCCGTGGTGACCGACCCGCCGATGCCGCAGGAATGGGCAGGACGCCCCTGGTCCGAGGCGGTCATCTATCAGCTGCATGTCGGCTGCTTCACCCCCGAGGGCACGTTCTCTGCCGCCGTCGACCGGCTGCCGGGGCTGGCGGCGCTTGGCTTCACCGCGATCCAGCTGCTGCCCGTGGGCCAGTTTCCCGGCAACCGGGGCTGGGGCTATGACGGCGTGCTGCCCTATGCCCCGCATCCGGCCTATGGCAGTCCGGGCGATCTGCGCCGGCTGATCCGGGCCGCGCATGATTGCGGGATGATGGTGATCCTGGACCTGGTGATGAACCATTTCGGCCCGGACGGTGCGTGGATCCACCACGCGGCGCCGGACTTCTTCGACCCCGACCGGCATACGCCTTGGGGCGCGGCGATCGATTTCTCGCGTCCGCAGGTCTGCGATTTCTGGATCGGCTGCGCGATGCACTGGCTGCGGGATTATGGCTTCGACGGGTTCCGGCTGGATGCGGTGCACCAGATCACCGGGCCGGGTTCGGCCCAGTTCATGAAGGACCTGGCCGCCGAAATCGCCACCCTGACCCCCCGCCGCCACCTGATCACCGAGGACGAGCGCAACATCCCCGACCTGCGCGAGGTGGGCTATGACGCCAGTTGGAACGACGATTTCCATCACGCGGTCCATGTCGCGCTGACCGGGGAATCGGACAGCTATTACGCCAGCTTTGCGGTCGACCCGATCGCCGACCTGACGCTGGCCCTGTCGCGCGGCCATATCGAGGAGGGCCAGCCGCGCGAAGGCCTGGACCATCCGCGCGGCGCGCCCTGCGGTCACCTGCCGCCGACGGCCTTCGTGAACGCGATCCAGACGCATGACCAGATCGGCAACCGCGCCCTGGGAGAGCGCCTGCTGACCTTGGCCAGGCCCGAGGCCGTCCGCGTCGCCTATGCGCTGCTGCTGGTCGCGCCCTATGTGCCGATGGTCTTCATGGGAGAGGAGCGCGGAGAGACCGCGCCGTTCCAGTTCTTTGCCGATTATTCGGGCGATCTGGGAGAGGCCGTCCGCAAGGGCCGCGCATCCGAGTTTCCGGGCATCGCCAGCCTGGGCGACGGCGTGCCGGACCCGATCGACCCCGCGACCATGGAGCGGTCGCGCCTTGGCTGGCGCGACGATGCCGACGCCCGCGACTGGATGGACCTGACCCGCCGGGCGCTGGCGTTCCGCGCGGCCCATGTCGTGCCGCTGCTGAACAGCGGCAAGCCCGAGGCCAGCGTCACCCGCGAGGGGCCGGGCCTGATCCGCGCCCTGTGGCAGTTCCCCGGCGGCGGCCTTGCGCTGTCGCTGGCCCTGGGCCAGCCTGACCCGACACCGTTGCCCGATGCCGACCTGTCCGTGGGACAGCCCGGCGATCTCTTTTCCCTGACCGTGAAAGCCTTGTCATGATTCCGCGCATTCCGACTGCCACCTGCCGCATCCAGCTGCGCGAGGGGGTGGATTTCGCGGCCCTGACCGCACGCCTGGACCAGATCGCCGATCTGGGCGTGTCCCACCTGTACCTGTCGCCGATCTTCGCCGCGACCGAGGGGTCGACCCACGGCTATGACATCACCGATCCGACCCGGATCGACGACAGCCTGGGCGGGGCAGAGGGATTCGCCGCGCTGGCCGAACAGGCCAAGGCGCGCGACCTGGGGATCATCCTGGACATCGTGCCGAACCACACCGCGTTTTCCGTGCAGAACCCGTGGCTGGCCGACGTGCTGACGCATGGCCGGTCCAGCCCGCGCGCCCGGCATTTCGACATCGACTGGCAGGCGGGGCCGCTGGTCCTGCCCTGGCTGCCCGCCCCGTTCGAGCAGATGCTGACCGAGGGCGCGTTCCGCGTCCGCGACGGCCAGTGGATGTTCGGCGATCTGGCGCTGCCGCTGGCGCCCGGCACGAATGCCACCGACGATCTGCGGGCCCTGCACGAGGCGCAGCACTGGCGGCTGGTCCATCACGTGCTGGAGCGGGACGGCATCACGCATCGGCGGTTCTTCAACGTCACCGACCTGATCGGCATGCGGGTCGAGGACCCGTCGGTGTTCGAGGACACCCACGCGCTGATCCTGGAGCTGGTGCGCAGCGGTCAGGTTCAGGGACTGCGGGTGGACCATGTCGACGGGCTGGCCGATCCTGCGGACTATCTGGACAGGCTGGCGGCGGCGTTGCCCGACACGCCGATCTGGATCGAGAAGATCCTGACGGGCGACGAACCGCTGCCCGATGCCTGGGCGACCGAGGGTACGACCGGCTATGAAGCCGGGCGCCTGATCACCCGCATGCTGACCCCCGCCGCGGGGCTGGAGCGTCTGGACGATGCCTGGCATGACGCCATCGGCCCGACGCCGTCCTTTGCCGACACCCTGACGCAGGCCAAGCACGAGATCCTGGACAACGAGCTGGCCGCCGAGCGGATGCAGCTGTCGCGCATGGCGGCCCATGCGCTGGCGCCGGTCTCGGAGGTCGAACCCGGCCCCGAGGCCCTGCGCGAGGCGGTGACGGCGCTGCTGATCGCCACGCCGCGCTATCGCACCTATGTCACCGCACGGGGCGCAGGCGCCGATGATCGCGCGCTGATCGAGCAGGTGGCCGAGGAGGCCGCCAAGGGGTTGCGCAGCGACCTTGTGGTGCGACAGCTGGCCGAGGTCTGGGCCGAGCCGTCCACGCCCGCGCAGCAGGCCTTCGTCACGCGGCTGCAGCAGGTTTCGGGCGCGCTGCTGGCCAAGGCGCAGGAGGACACCGCCGGCTTTCGCTGGACCCGCTATCTGCCCGCCAACGAGGTCGGCGCCGAACCCGACGAGGCGACCATCACCGGGCCCGAGGCGACCGAGGCCATGGCCCGCCGCCGCGTGGGCGACATGGTTCTGACCTCGTCCCATGACAGCAAGCGGTCCGAGGATGCCCGTGCGCGCCTGATCGCCGCAAGCCACCTGCCGGAGGATCTGGCGGCGCTGGATCAGGCCGCGGCCCGGATGCCGCAGGCGAAGGGCGTGGACCCGCGCTGGCGGTGGTACATGGTGCAGACCGCCCTGGCCCTGCACGGGGCCGAGGATGCGGGCGAACGCGTCAACACCCATGTCGAGAAGGCCCTGCGCGAGGCCAAGCAGGAAAGCTACTGGACCAACCCCGACGAGGCGGTCGAGGGGCGCATCGCCGATCTGGGCCGCGCCCTGCTGGAGGAGTGGGACCGCGATGCGCCCGCTGCCCTGACGCGGCTGCTGGAACGGGGACAGGCGCTGATCCTGGCGCAGCTGATGTTCAAGATGGTCATGCCGGGCTTTCCCGACGTCTATCAGGGCACGCAGGGCCTGTTCCTGGCACTGACCGACCCGGACAACCGCCGCCCCGTGCCGTGGGATGCACTGGCCGCGGGCGATCAGGGAGACGACATCGGCGCCGTCAAGGCCCGCTGGACCCATCGCCTGCTGGCGTTGCGGGCGCAGATGGCCGATCTGCTGGATGATGCCGATACGCGGGTCCAGATCGACGATGCGGGCATCGGCCTGACCCGCCGCGCGAGCAAGCGACAGCTGATCGCCCGCCTGGATCTGCCCGGCGGGGCGGCAGCGGCCGACGACGGTGCCGCAATTCTGGACTGGCATGGGCCCGACGGCTGCCGGGTGCATCTGAGAGAGGCATGATCCCCTTTCGCCCGATTGATATTTGACGCGCGTGGGAACAACCGGAGGGCATGGCGGTTCGACAGGTGACGCGCCACAAGCCCTTCTCCATTGGGCAGCATGGCGGGATGAAACCCTAGCCTGCAAGAGATGTCGCCATGTCAGAATACATGCCCGCCGTGCCGCGCCTGGCCACCCCCGTCACCCGTCCTGCGCCCGTCCCCGTCACCGGGGTCGCGACCCTTCTGCTGGCGGGGGGAAAGGGCACGCGCCTGCATGAACTGACCGCCCGCGACAGCAAGCCCGCCGTGCCCTTTGCGGGCGCGAACCGCATCATCGACTTTGCGATGGCGAATGCCGTGCGGTCCGGCCTGCCGCGGATGCTGGTCGCCACGCAATACGCGCCGCACAGCCTGCATCACCACCTGCCGACACGGTGGGGCCACCGTTTCCCCCACGCCGGCTTGGCCATGCGCGATGGTCAGGACCGGTTCATGGGCACCGCCGACGCCGCGCGCCAGACATGGGACGCGCTGGAGGCGATGGGTGGCGATCAGGTTCTGATCCTGGCGGCCGACCATGTCTATGACATGAACTATGCCGATCTGCTGGCGGCGCATCGCGTGTCGGGGGCGGCGGTGACCGTGGCCGTCGACACGGTACCCCGGGCCGAGGCGCGCGGCTTTGGCGTCATGCAGGCCGACGCGCAGGGTCGCATCCTGTCGTTCCTGGAAAAGCCCGCCGACCCCCCCGGCATGATCGATCAGCCCGATCGGGCTATGGTGTCGATGGGCATCTATGTCTTCGACCGCCGCTGGCTGCAGGAGGCGCTGTTCGACCGTCCGGTCGAGGCGATGGATTTCGGCCATGACGTGATCCCCGATGCGGTGGCGCAGGGCGTGGCCGGCGTGTGGCGGATGCCCGCCGGGCCGTCGGGCCGCGGCTATTGGCGCGACGTGGGCACGCTGGACGCGCTGCGTCGCGCGCAGCTGGATTTCGTGTCGGCCGAGCCCGCGCGCCTGCCTTTCGCCAGCCCGGCATCCGACTGGTACCTGGGACGCGGCAGCATCGCCATGCCGGGCGCCGTGGTGCCCGAAAGCGCCCGCCTGACCTGCACGCTGGTCGCCCCCGGAACGCAGGTCCCCCCGGGACTGGTCACCGGAGAGAACGCGACCGAGGACGCCCGCTGGTTCACCCGCACCCCGGCGGGAACCGTCCTGATCACGCAAACGATGCTGGACCGCCGTGCCGCGCACGCGCATATCCGTCGTTCCGTCACCCCACCCCCTTCCAACCGCCGAGGACTTCATGCGTGATCTGACCACCCCTCCTATCTTTGATGCCACCCAGGCCCGTTCCGACATCCTGGGCGCCGAGTTCATGGGCGAGGGGACGAATTTCGCGCTGTATTCCGACCACGCGACCAAGGTCGAGCTGTGCCTGTTCGACGACGAGGGCCAGGAGGAACTGTACCGCCTGCCCTTGCCGGACATGGAGGGGGGCATCTGGTTCGGATACCTGCCCGACATCATGCCGGGCCAGGTCTATGGCTATCGCGTGCACGGCCCCTACGAGCCCGAGAACGGCCACCGCTTCAACCCCAACAAGCTGCTCTTGGACCCCTATGCCCGCGAACTGCGGGGCGAGATCATCTGGGACGATGCGCTGCATGGCTATACGATCGGCGAGGACGACCTGTCCTTTGACGAACGCGACAGCGCGCCCTTCATGCCCAAGGGCGTGGTCGTGGACAGCCGCTTTGACTGGGACACCGAACGCGCGCTGCGCACGCCCTGGGCGGACACGGTCATCTACGAGGCCCATGTCAAGGGCGTGACCAAGCGCCATCCCGACGTCCCCGAGGACCTGCAGGGCACGTTCCGCGGCCTGGCGACCGAGCCGGTGATCAGCCACCTGCAGAAGATCGGCGTCACCGCGATCGAGCTGCTGCCGATCCATGCCTTCGCCAACGACCGCTATCTGGTCGAGAAGGACCTGTCGAACTACTGGGGCTATTCGACCCTGTCGTTCTTCGCGCCTCATACGCCTTATCTGAAGACGGGCCAGATCCGCGAGGTCAAGGAGGCGATCCGCAAGTTCCACAAGGCCGGGATCGAGGTCATCCTGGACGTGGTCTTCAACCACACCTGCGAAGGGTCCGAGCTGGGCCAGACGCTGTCCTTCCGCGGCATCGACAATGCCAGCTACTATCTGCTGTCCGAGGACAAGCGCCACAGCTTCGACACCACGGGCACGGGCAACACGCTGAACGTCGCGCATCCGATGGTGCTGCGCATGGTGATGGATTCGCTGCGCTACTGGGTGCAGGTGATGCATGTTGACGGGTTCCGGTTCGACCTGGCATCTACCCTGGGCCGCGAATCCGAAGGGTTCGAGCGTGACGGGTCGTTCTTCAATGCCATCCGCCAGGACCCGGTCCTGTCCGGCATCAAGCTGATCGCCGAACCCTGGGACATCGGCGAGGGCGGCTATCAGGTCGGCGGATACCGCTGGCCGTTCCGCGAATGGAACGACAAGTTCCGCGACGACACCCGCGCCTTCTGGCGCCGCGATTCCGGCCAGCTGGGTGTGATTGCCGAGCGTCTGGTCGGATCGCCGGTGCAGTTCAACCACAGCCATCGTCCGGCCACCAGTTCGGTGAACTTCGTCGCGGCGCATGACGGGTTCACCCTGTGGGACACGGTCAGCTATTCCGACAAGCACAATGACGCCAATGGCGAGGACGGGCGCGACGGGCACGACCACAACCTGTCCGACAACCTGGGCGCCGAGGGGCCGACGGACGATGCGGGCATCGACACCGCCCGCGTCCGCCGTGTGCGCGGCATGCTGGCCACCATCTTCCTGTCGCAGGGCGTGCCGATGATCCTGGCCGGGGACGAGATGGGCAATTCCCAGGACGGCAACAACAATGCCTATTGCCAGGACAACGAGATCAGCTGGCTGGACTGGGACGGCGCGCGCGCCGACATCCGCGACGCCGTGGCGGCGCTGACCGCGTTCCGCAAGGACAGCGGTCTGGCACAGACGCATTTCAGCGGACCCGAAGGCCAGCCCGTCGCCCGCTGGTTCCACCCGCGCGGCGATGCGATGACCGACGCGGACTGGTCGGATGGAGAGTTGCGGATCCTGGGCCTGATGCTGCAGCCCACTGACGCGCCCGAGATCCTGATCATCGTGAATGCGGGCGATGATGGCGAATTCGCCCTGCCCGAAGGCGACTGGACGCTGCGCATCGACACGGCGCGCGACGATGTCGCCTGCATGGATACCGTTTCGGGGGTTCTGCCCCTGGGATGGCAAAGCGTGGTGGCCCTGACCCGTGCGTGAGGGCCGCCCCGACCCGAAGTCTCATCAATGGAGGACATGATGACCGATCTGGACAAAGACGACCTGATCCGCGCCCGCGCCCATCAGATCTGGGAAAACGAGGGCTGCCCCGAGGGCCAGGAGGCCGACCACTGGGCCCGCGCCACCGCCGAGATCGAGGCCGGTGCAGGACAGCCTGACGCCGCGCAATCCGCAGCCGATGCCGGTGAGCGCGCCGAGGAGGAGGGCAACGTCCCCTCGGCCGTCGCCGGACCCGCGGCGCGTCGTCGCGCGGCCCGCTGATCGCCGCAGGCATGACGTGAAAATAGGGCCGCGGCGCTGAAACCTTCGGCGCCGCGGCCCGTATCTTTCTGCAGGGCCCGAACGGTTCGGGTCAGGCCGCGATGGCGGATCGGGGACGCATGACGCGGGCGACGGCCAGCATCGACATCACCGCGCCGGCCAGCGTGGACAAAAGAAGGATCATCAGCAGCGCCTGCACCGCCGTGACGTGCAGCAATGATACCGCCGCCACCGCCGCGATCAGGGGGATATGGATTCCGGCAAAGACGATCAGCATGATCTTGGTCCTGATGCTCATCTTGGCAATACCCTCCGGCTGTTTTGAATCAAATGATCGACAACTTGAAATTGTGGTCCAGTCTGGAACTATGCAGCACGACCATCAAAAATCAAGACTGTACGGTTCATGACGGATCACGACGACAACGTTCGGATGCTTGTGGCCATCGCGGCCGGATCGCGGGCGGACTTCGCCGACTTCTATCGCACGAATTGCGACATGGTGTTCGCAATTCTGCTGCGGATGCTGCGCGACCGCACCGATGCCGAGGATCTGCTGCAGGAGGTGTTCGTCCGCGTCTGGACGCGGGCCGGCCGCTATGACCCGCGGCTGTCGAATCCGCGGACCTGGCTTGTGGCGATCACCCGCAACGCGGCCATCGACCGGCTGCGGTCGCGGCAGGTGCGCCCGGTCACCCAGCCCGTCGATCCGGGCCTGCCCGGTCCCGGCCCGGGCCCCGAGGCGCAGGCGATCGCCGCCGATCAGCGGACGCGGCTGGATGGTTGCCTGGATGAACTGGACGCAGACAAGGCGCAGGCCGTGCGCCGGGCCTATCTTGACGGCTGGAGCTATGAGGAGCTGGCCCGCGATGCGGACGTTCCCCTGAACACGATGAAGACCTGGCTGCGGCGGTCGCTGCAGCGTCTGCGCGCCTGCATGGATCAATTCACGGACCCCGAATGACCGACCCCTCGACCGACGACATCATGGCTGCGGAATACGCCATCGGCCTGCTGGACCCGGAACAGCGGGCCCTGGCGGATCGGCGTCTGGCCCGCGACCCGGTCTGGGCGGGACTGGTCGCCGCCTGGCAGATGCGCCTGTCGCCGATGAACGGGCAGTTCGGATCGGTGCCGGCGCCCAATGTGCTGCCCCTGATCCAGCGGCGGCTGTTCGGACCGCCGGTCCGCCGATCGCCCCTGTCCGGCGTGCCGGTCCCTGTGATCGTCGGTGTGGTGCTGGCCGCCAAGGCGCTGGTGCTGTGGATGCTGCTGGGGTGACAGGCCATCGCACGGCCATGTGCATAACGCGCAAATATTCCCGTCCAAGGTGAAACAAACGGTACTGTGGTTGCGTATCTTCCGGATGCACGACCCATGCGCCGGAGCCTCGTCATGTCGCACGCCCAGGACGTCTGTTTGCACGACTATGCCGGGCCTGTCCTGGCGGGACAGCTGTTGGACGGGCGACAGGTCCTGCGGCTGGACGCGTTCGGCCCGCGGCGGTCCGGGGCGGCGCTGGACGACGGGCTGCCGCTGGACATCGGGCGGATCGTGCATCCCGAACCTGACCGTCCGGCCGTGGTTCTGGGGTCGGGCACGGTCACGCCGGCCTTCGCGGCCGGAACCGCCGTGGTCCCGTTGGGCAGCCCGCGCACGGTGGTCCTGTTGCAGGACAGGGGCGGGGGCCTGGTGTTCCTCTATCCCGACGGTGCGCCGGACCTGCCAGGGGCCACGCAGCTGATCGCGAAGCTGCGGCGCCTGCCCCACGCCTTTGCCGCGGGGGTGATGTGCTTTGCCCGCGACACGATGATCCGCACCGCCGGGGGCGACATGCCGGTCCAGATGCTGCGCCCCGGCATGGCGGTCCAGACCCGCGATGCGGGCCTGCAGCGGATCGCATGGATCGGCACCCGTACCCTTGGCCCCGCCCGGCTGCACGCGGAACCCGACCGGCGTCCCATCCTGATCCGGCGCGATGCGCTTGGCCCCGGCATCCCGGCCCGCGACCTGGTCGTGTCCCCCCAGCACCGCCTTCTGGTCGGGTCGCGCATCGCCCGGCGGATGTTCGACGAACCCGAGGTGCTGGTTGCGGCACAGCACCTGACCTCTATCCCCGGGGTGGGTCCGGCGCCGTGGCAGGGGGGCGTGACCTATCTGCATTTCGTCTGCGAGGAGCACCAGCTTGTCCTCGCCGAAGGCGCCTGCGCCGAGACGCTGCACACCAGCCCCGACGCGCTGAAGACCCTGTCCGAGACCGCCCGGCGCGAGGTGCTGGCCCTGTTCCCCGATCTGGGGCTGATGACGGGTGCCGCCGACGGTCCGACCCGCCCGGCGGCGCGCCGGATGCTGAACGGGGCCGAGGGGCGCCAGCTGGCCCGCCGCCATGCGGTCAACCGCGTCATGACCCAGGGCTGATGATATTCAACGGTCTTGCCAACTGTTGAACATGGATGTATTCAACAGACATTACAACTGTTGTACATGATGCCCCGATCCCATTCCGCCTTGGCCCATGCCGCCTATCACGACCTGCTGCGCGCCTTGCGCGACGAGGGGCTGCGTGATCTGCGTGGCGCGCCTACCCTGGTCGAACGCAACGGGCGGGGCTACTGGTACGACAGCTTTCGCGTCGGCACCCAGGTCCGCAAGCGCTATCTGGGCGAGGACGGCCCGGACATGGCCGCCCGCATGCAGGCGCTGCGCGACGATCGGGTGCCCGCCGAACAGCGCCGTCGCGATCGCGCCCGGCTGGTGCGCCTGCTGCGGGCCGAGGGGTTTCTGGGCCTGGACCCGACCAGCGGCAGCCTGATGGCGGCGCTGTCGGGGGCGGGGGTGTTCCGCCTTGGCGGCACGGTCGTCGGCACCCATGCCTTTCGCCTGTACGAGGGGGAACTGAACCTGGTCCTGTCGCTGGAACAGACCGCGCAGACAGACGATCTGGACATCGCCAGCTTTGAGCGCCTGTCCCTGGCGCTGGAGGATGCGGCGGCGCCCCCGGTCACGCAGGTCCTGGCCGATTTCGACTTTGCCCCGGCGCCAAGCCTGCAGCCGGGCCGCGCCTGGCGCTGGCGGCAGACGCAGGGCAATGCGCTGGTCGAATTCCTGACCCCGGCTTTTGGCGAGGAGGGGCTGCGCGACCTGCCCGCGCTTGGGGTGCAGGCGCAGGCGCTGCACCATCTGAACTATCTGATCGCGGATCCGATCCCCGCGGCCATCCCCTATCGCAGCGGCGTGCTGGTCCAGGTGCCGCGCCCCGAACGGTTCGCCATCCACAAGCTGATCGTGGCAGACCGCCGTCGCGCCGATGACCGCCTGAAATCCGCCAAGGACCGGGCGCAGGCCGCGTTCCTGATCGACGCGCTGGCCCGCGACCGCCCCGACGATCTGGCCGAGGCGCATGAGGACGCCCTGTCGCGCGGCCCGCGGTGGCGCGACCGCATCGCGGCCAGCCTGTCGCGCATGCCCCAGACCGCCGCCCTGCTGGCGGCGCTGTAGACGGCATTCAGGGCAGCATCACGCGGGTCTGCCACCCTTCGCAGGCGCGGGCCAGATCGCCGGGCAGGGGGCGGTCGGTGAAGATCGCGTCCAGCTGCGACAGCGATCCGATGCGCGCGGGCGCGCTGCGCGACAGCTTGGAATGGTCCGCCACCAGGAAGGTGCGGCGCGACTGGCGCAGGATGGTCTGGCTGACGCCGACCTCCTGGATGTCGAAGTCC
>ENA-UOWK01000744-UOWK01000744.1-bioreactor-metagenome-genome-assembly--contig:-NODE-744-length-14211-cov-18.697513_pt1 | contig 14211 bp, 14 predicted proteins | sample MGYA00238157_ERZ761612 | MGnify/ENA primary metagenome ERZ761612 (study PRJEB28901, sample SAMN06268035) | bioreactor metagenome | isolation source: Joint BioEnergy Institute, California, USA... | reverse complement strand
CGGCGATGCTGTCGGCCGGCAGCGACTGGCCGGGCTGGGTACGCAGCAGGTGCATGACGGGCGCCGGTTACGCCAGCGCCGCTTTCAGCTCGGCCGTGATGGCCGTGTGATCGAGCGCCTGGCCGATCACGATGAGGCGGGTCACCCGGGCTTCGTCAGGCTTCCAGGCGCGGTCGAAGTGCTTGTCGAAGCGCTGACCAACGCCCTGCAGCAGCAAGCGCATGGGCTTGTTCGGCACCGCGACGAAACCTTTCACCCGCAGGATGCCGTGCTTGCCGACCACATCCTTGAGTGCCGCAAGCAGGCGCGCCTCGTCTGCTTCCGGTAGTTCCACGTGGAACGAGTCGAATTCGTCGTGATCGTGGTCTTCATCTTCGTTGTCGTGGTGGGTCTTGCGGCCTTCGATATGCAGCTCGGTCTCGCTGTTCAGGCCCAGCAGCACATTGAGCGGCAGCGAGCCGCCGTGGGCCTCGACCACCTTGACCGCCGGCGGCAGCTCTTCGCCGACTTCGGCGCGCACCGCGGCCAACGCCTCGGCATCGAGCAGGTCGGCCTTGTTGAGGATCACCAGGTCGGCGCTGGCCAGCTGGTCAGCGAACAGCTCGTGCAGCGGCGATTCATGGTCGAGGTTGGGGTCGAGCTTGCGCTGGGCGTCGACCTGATCCGGGAAGGCCGCGAAGGTGCCGGCGGCCACCGCCGGGCTGTCGACCACGGTGATCACCGCATCGACGGTGCAGGCGTTGCGGATTTCCGGCCAGTTGAAGGCCTGCACCAGTGGCTTGGGCAGGGCCAGGCCGCTGGTTTCGATGAGGATATGGTCGAGGTCGCCACGGCGCTCCACCAGCTCGCGCATCACCGGGAAGAACTCTTCCTGCACGGTGCAGCACAGGCAGCCGTTGGCCAGCTCATAAACCCGGCCGTTGGCTTCTTCCTCGCTGCAGCCGATGGTGCACTGCTGGAGGATTTCACCGTCGATGCCCAGTTCGCCGAATTCGTTGACGATCACCGCGATGCGCCGGCCCTCGGCGTTTTCCAGCATGTGGCGCAGCAAGGTGGTCTTACCGGCACCGAGAAAGCCGGTGACGATGGTGACGGGAAGTTTGGCGAGCGTTTTCATGGTGGCCCCTGGCGTCTGCAGAAACGGCGAGCGGGCGATAGGATGGCAGGCGCGAGCAGGCTGGCGCGAAGGCATCACCGGATCACCCCGCCCGGTTGTCGAAAGCGTTATCGAGGCAGGTCTCCTGGCTTGCGACTGGCGCATGGCGCGATTCCTTCGCCTTCCCGCGTCATCGCAGTGGCCTTGAAAAGGATTCAGTCGTTCACAGTTGCGGGGGCAGCCACGGCATTCCGTGTTCCCTCTTAGCTCCATGGCAACCCATGGAGAACCTCGAACACCGCAAGGCTACGCAGAGGCCGAGGCAGGGTCAATCGCGGCGCAACCTACAGCATATTGACGCTCTGCCTGCTTCGTGGTGTTCTTGCCCGGTTGTTTCAGGTGTCTCACGCCGCCGCGCGTGAGGTGAAACGGGAAGCCGGTTCGAGTCCGGCGCTGCCCCCGCAACGGTAAGCGAATGCCAGGATCGTTTTGGCCACTGTGCGCAGGCATGGGAAGGCCGATCCTTATCACCGCCAGGTGATCGTCGTGAGCCCGGAGACCGGCCTGAATCCTCTGTTTGGCAACCCGCGGTGGGCGGGCACGCGCCGACTATCGCCCGCCCGTGCGGGTAGTCTCGCCGTGTCCTGCTGTGCCGTTTACCCCCTGAGGTCTACGATCATGTCCAGCAGCGTCCTTTCCACTTCCAGCGCCTCCGCGCTGCCCCTGTCGCAACGTATCCTGCTCGCCGTCGGCAGCTGCGTGCTGGGCGCCGTGCTGATTTTCTTCGCCGGCTTCTCCCACGTCGAAGCCCTGCACAACGCCGCCCACGATACCCGGCATAGCGCCGCGTTCCCGTGCCACTGAGGACGCCAGAATGATCAAGCGCATCGCCCAGACCGCCGGTTTCGCCGGCCTGCTCGCCGCCATCGTACTGACGCTGCTGCAGAGCCTGTGGGTAACCCCGCTGATTCTGCAGGCGGAAAGCTTCGAGGTCGGCGAGCCTGCCGCCATCGAACACCACCACGAGGCCAGCGCCGCCCACGGGCACGACGCCGCAGGCGGCCACAGCCACGATGGCGAAGCCTGGGCACCGCAGGACGGCTGGCAGCGGCTGTTATCCACAGGCCTGAGCAACCTCGTGGTAGCCGTCGGCTTCGCGCTGATGCTCGCCGGCCTGTTCACCCTGCGCGCCCCCGAGAAAACCTGGCAGGGCCTGCTCTGGGGCCTGGCGGGTTTCGCCACCTTCGTGCTGGCGCCGGCCAGCGGCTTGCCGCCGGAATTGCCAGGTACCGCTGCGGCAGAACTGCTGCTGCGCCAGTACTGGTGGATCGGCACCGCGGCATCGACTGCCGCTGGCCTGGCGTTGCTGGCGTTCGGCAGCAACTGGATGCTGCGCATTCTCGGTGTGATGATTCTCGCCCTGCCGCATGTGGTCGGCGCACCGCAGCCCGAGGTGCATGCAAGCCTGGCGCCCGAAGCACTGGAGCAGCAGTTCATCCTTGCCTCGCTATTCACCAATGCGGCGTTCTGGGCGGCGCTGGGCCTGGCCGCTGCCTGGTTCTACCGGCGCAATCGCCAGGGCGCATGAGCGAGCGCCCTACCCTCGTCGCCGGCCTGGGTTGCCGGCGCGATTGCTCGCTCGATGAGCTGTTGGCGTTGCTCGACAGCACGCTGGCCGAGCACGGCTCGAACCCGGCCGAGCTGACGGCCCTGGCCAGCAGCGCCCACAAGGCGGATGAGCCAGGCCTGCAACGGTTGGCCGCGCACCTGAACCTGCCGATCCGCTTCCTGCCCGCCGAGGTATTGGCGGGTTACCATGGGCGCCTGAGCGAAACCTCGGCCAAGGCGTTACAGGTGACCGGCACGCCTGGCGTGGCCGAAGCCAGCGCCCTGGCCCTGGCCGAACAGCTGAGCGGCCAACCCGCTCGCCTGTGGATAACCAAGCGCAAGAGCGCCGCTGCCACCGTGGCTGTCGCCCGTGTTCACCGCTAGGCTGGATCACGCTCGAGCACTGCCGCCTTGCCCTCACATTCAGGAACCCCATGACCGTCTATTTCATCGGCGCCGGCCCTGGCGACCCCGAGCTGATCACCGTCAAGGGCCAGCGCCTGATCCGCAGCTGCCCGGTGATTCTCTACGCCGGCTCGCTGGTGCCGGAAGCGCTGCTCGACGGCCACCAGGCCCGCCAGGTGGTGAACACCGCCGAATTGCATCTGGATGAGATCGTCGCCCTGCTGCGCGCCGCCCACGCGCGTGGCGAGGACGTGGCGCGGGTGCATTCCGGCGACCCGTCGCTGTATGGCGCCATCGGCGAGCAGATTCGTCATTTGCGTGCACTGGCCATCCCCTTCGAGATCATTCCCGGCGTCACCGCCACGGCAGCCTGCGCGGCGCTGCTGGAAAGCGAGCTGACCCTGCCAGACGTAGCGCAAACGGTGATCCTCACTCGCTACGCCAGCAAGTCGCCGATGCCCGCCGGCGAACAGCTGCATGACCTGGCCCGTCACGGCGCGACCATGGCGATTCACCTGGGCGTGCAGCACCTGGCAAGGATCGTCGCCGAGCTGCTACCGCACTACGGCGCCAGTTGCCCGATCGCGGTGGTGCACCGTGCCAGCTGGCCGGATCAGGACTGGGTGCTCGGCACCCTGGCGGATATCGAAGCGAAGGTCAGCGCCAAGGGCTTCAAACGTACCGCGCTGATCCTCGTCGGCCAGGTACTGGGGGCGCAAGATTTCGCCGACTCGGCGCTCTACAACGAAGGCCACCGCCACCTGTTCAGGGCAGGTGCTGCAGACGATACAGACTCTCGCTGAGCTTGCCGCAGTTTTCGGCGATGGTGATCTGCGCGCCCTGGCGGGCCAGGCGCTGGTTGAGGTCGCTGGCGTACAACTGCTTGAGAAAGGTCGGGTAATCGGGGGCGCCATGCTGGCCGAACAACCAGGCATGCAGCGCGGGCAGATGAAAGCTCCACTTGCCTTGATGGCAATCGAAGCCGGCCGCGCGCAGCCGTTCGATCAGTTGCTGATCCCCCTGCAGTACAGCCGCGCAATAGGCGTGCAGCGTATCCAGCCATTTGTTCATATCAACTGGCGACCACCGGCAGTTCGATGCGGAAACAGGCGCCGCCATGCTGGTTGCTCACGCTCAGCTTGCCGCCCATCTGATTGACCAGGCCATAACTGACCGACAGCCCCAGGCCCGTGCCCTTGCCCACCGGTTTGGTGGTGAAGAACGGGTCGAATACCCGATCCAGCAGCAGCGGGTCGATGCCGCCAGCGTTGTCCTGCACCTGCACGATCACCTTGTCGCCCTCGCAGTCACTGCGCAGCAGGATACTGGGCTCCAGTTCGGGATGCTTGTCCCGGGCACCGAGCAGCGCGTCCTTGGCGTTGACCAGCAGGTTGATGATCACCTGCTCGAGCTGGTCGGCATGCCCGCGCACCTGGGGCGTGCCGCACAGCTGCAGGGTCAGGTCGATGTCACGCACCAGCTCGCCCTCGCGGATCAGGGTCACGGCGCCCTCGATGGCATCGTCCGGGCTGAACAGGTCGTCTTCGACCTCGGAGCGCCGGCCGAAGATGCGCATGTGGTTGATGATCTTCGCGGCACGGGTGATCTGCTGCTCGATACGCCCCAGCTTGTTCTTCAGGTACTCGGGGTTGGCCGAGCCGTTTTCCACGCCCTTGAGGGTATTGGTCAGGGCGATGCGCATGACGTTGAGCGGCTGGTTGATCTCATGGGCAAGCCCGGTGGCCATCTCGCCGAGCACCGCCATCTTGGCGCTCTGGTTGAGCATCTGCCGGGCCTTCTGCAGCTCGGTGTCGTCGCGGCCGACGGCCTGCACCTCGAGCAGCTTGCCCTGCTCGTCGAACACCCCGCGCTCGGACAGCACCCACCAGATGTGCTCGCGGCCGGGCAGGTCCATGCGCACCAGCGCCGTGCCGACTGGCTCCTCGGGCGTCAGCTGACGGTGGCGCTCGCGAAACTGGGTCAGCTCCTGGGCCGACAGGTAGGTGGCCAGGCTGGTGCCGGGCAGGTTTTCCTGGCGAATGCCCAGGTACTGGGCCAGCGGCCGGTTGGCGTAGACCAGGGTGAGGTCGGGGCGATAGCGACAGATGATCGCTGGCGAATCCTCGACCAGGATGCGATAGCGCTCCTCGCTCTCGCGCACCCGCTCGGCGGCCTGGGCCGCGTCGGTCACGTCCAGGCACAGGCCGACCGCCTCGATAGGGATGCCGCGTTCGTCACGCAGCAGCTTGGCCTCGTCCTGCAGCCAGTGGTAGCGGCCCTCGCGGTCGATCAAGCGGTAACGGCAGCTGGCCACACCCTGGCTGAGCAAAGTGCGGGTGTGGGCGAAGTAGATGTCGCGGTCATCGGGGTGGATGAAGTCAGCCACGCTGCGCTGCACGAAGTCGTCCAGGGTCCAGCCCAGCAGCGCGCTGCTGCTGTCGCTGCAGAACACCGGCACGAAGGCGCCTTCGTCGTAGCGATGCACATAGATCACCGCCGGCGCACTGGCGACCAGGCTCTTCAGGCGCGTGGTGGCGGCGTCGGCCTCGACCTCCTTGAGCTTCATGTCGTTGATGTCCAGCACGGCACCGACGATGCGCCGTTGGCCGTTGGCATTGACCACCCGTGTGTGAATGCGGAACCAGCACAGCGCGTCGTCGGCATCGCGCAGGCGCACCACCTGCTCGAAGGCGCGGCCACTGAGCTCGGCATCGCCCAGGCGGATGCGAAACTCGTCGCGATCGGCCGGGTTGAGCAGCTCCAGCCAGTCGGCCAGGGTGACCGCCGCGCCCTGGGTGAAACCGAAGCGCTGCATCAGGCAGGGCGCCAGCAGAAAGGCGCCGCTGCGTGGCACGTACTCCCACCAGCCGGTACCGAGCAGGTCCTGCAGGATATCCACACGCTCGCCATGCACCTTGCGCGTCTGTTCGTCGAGGCGCTGCAGCAAAGGCGCCGCGATATGGGCGAAAAGATCCAGCCAATCCCGGGTGTTGAGCTCCGGCATGCTTTGGTGGGCAACATAAGGCGAGCACAACAGCCAGGCGCGGATGCCCTGGTGATCGGCGTAAGGCACCAGCCACACCGAATCCGCGGCATGCCACTCGGCCATCCCGGCATCACCACGCAGCCACTGCACCGGCTGGTCGCCGGCATAGTGCTGCAACTCTCGCGGCAGGTGTTGGCCGTCGTCCCAGAACACCGGCGTCAGGGCGTCCCGGTAATGACCGACGACCTGCCAGCCGCCGCGCAGGCTATCCGGCAGCGCCAAGGCCACGCAGGCCATGCGCAGGGCCTGGGCCATGGCACCCAGCCAGTCGTGAATGTGGCGGGGAAATTCGACGCGCTCGGTGCCGCGCACGGCCTGCGCCACGGTGCTGAGCTGCGAGAACACCTGCAGGCGCTGCTCGCAGGCATGCAGCCGGGCCAGGAAATCGCCCACCTCGAAGGCCTGCAGCGACCAGCCCTGTACCTCGGCCTTGAGCCAGCCGCGGGTATGCAGGATGCCGCCGTCACGGGTAACGAAGGACAGATCGAGCATCTGCTGCACGAAGGCCGCCAGGTCGGTGACCAGGTAACGGCTCTGCCCGTGCAGCAGCTGCTCCAGCGGCAAGACCTGGGAAATCGCGATCGGCAGGCGATCGGCCAGGTTGCCGGAGACCTCGAACACGCGCCCCAGGGCGTCGATGGACAGGTTCAGGCAGGGGCTGTTGGCCGATATGGGTGTCGGGGGCGCTGAAAGCGCGCCGGTGTCGAGCGGCGAATGCGGATCATCGCCACGTTTGAACCAATCCTTGAACACTTGCATTGTCCGGCCCACCTACCATGATTAGCGCCGCGGGCGGATGAAACTCCGCCAACATGAATCGGGCTGCCACGCCCTTCTTCCCTGGATACCCGTTGTCGCCATGGCCTACTTCGTACTGCTCGGCTGGCTGGCTGCCTGTGCACTGCAAGATGCGCAACACCGGCGCATCAGCAACCTGCTGACCCTGGGCGCTCTCGCTGCCGCCCTGCTCCATCTGCTGGCCTTTGGCAGCAGCTTCACCGGTGCTGGCGTGCAGGCCGCCGCCCTGGCGATGGGCGTGGCGTGCCTGCTGTCGCTGCCCGGCTACCTGACCCGCCAGATGGGCGCCGCCGACGTGAAGATGCTGCTCGCCCTGGGCGCCGCCAGCGACAGCAGCCATGTGTTGTTCAGCGTGATCGGCGCGGCGCTGGCGCAAGTCGGCTGGCTACTGCTGCTGCGCGCCAAGCCGCGCATCGGCCTGGCGCTTCCCGAGAAATGGCTGTTCTTGCGAACCGTCACAGCCAAGAAGGCGCCCTACGCCCCCTTTTTATTTGCAGGTTTTGCACTGGCAGGCATCTGCTTTTGGATATAACAGGCACGTTATTAAATCAGGATAGCCAAGCGACCAAACTTTTCCTATAACACTAAAGTGATAAGTCGACTTAGGCGAAACCTGTACAAACAATCATTTTTGACACGATATGCGCCGCTGCTACTCTCCAGGTGGTTACTTTTAAATAGGCAGTGCTTCGCATGGACCGCATTAACACCCTGCGAATAATGATCGTTGACGACGAACCCCATATCGTCGAGGAACTCGCCGAGTTTCTCGAGCAGCTGGGTTATGAGGTGACGTCATGCAATAACACCCACGATGCCTTGCAGGCCTTCCAGGCAGATGAGCGCATCGCCATCGTGCTCAGCGACATGCATATGCCAGGGCTTACCGGGGTGCAACTGGTGGCTGAGCTGGCCAGGCTGGGACGGCCTGGGCGCCTCTACGAAACGGCCATTTTCACCGGCAGCACCGACAAGCAGGACGTCATTCTTGCCCTGCGCGCCGGGGTGAGCGACTACTACCAGAAGCCGGTGAACCTGCAGGAGCTGGAGGCGGGGGTGAAGCGCCTGCAGGAGCGTGTCGAGCAGAAGCTCAAGGAGCAGCAGATCCGCCAGCAGATACAGGATCTCGCCGCTTCGCTGCATGAAATGCACAGTGAGCTGATACCCACCATCGCGATCAAGAACGTCGCGCAGATGAGCGCCACCGCCGATACCGTTCCCGAGCCCTTCGACAAGTTGTCACGCCGGCAATTGGCCGTTGCGCAACTTATCGCCAAAGGAATGACCAATTACCAGATATCCTGCGAGCTGGGCATTACGGAAAATACCGTGAAGCTTTACGTCTCCCAGATATTGAGACTGACCCGCGTTCATAACAGAACGCAATTGGCCCTGTCCTACCCTTCCCATGGGTAAAGTTTGTAAACGCCTGAATAACGCCGACCGTCCATGACATCAATAAATTGTGCAGACCGTTTGGCTGTACGACTTCAATAATGCGTTGAACGGCCCGTTCGCCTAGTCACCCAGTTCCCCGCCTGCATCCTGTTCGAAGAACTCCGGGATCGGATGCTTGTGGCTGTCGAGCCAACGCTGCAGCGCCAGCTCCCGCTCGGCGGGGGTGGAAACCTGTGGGTGCGGCGAAGCCAACCGGCCCTCACGCTGCAGGCGCAGCCAGTGAGCGGTCTGGGTTTGCACCTCAGTGCTCACCAGCGGGCGGCCACCGCCCTCGTCCGCGGCCAGGCAGACAACCGGCAGGGCTGCCAGCAACGCACAGCCGATGATCAATCCTTTCATGCTGCTCTCCTCCTGGCAGCCGGCGGTCGCCGGGGTTCAGTTGACGCTGGCGGACGTTTCCTCGAGCGGAACCACGCGCACGAAGCCGCCATCGTCCGGCACGATCAGGCGGCCCGCGCGCATTTCGATACCGGCACGCACTGGCACCGTGGCGGCAGGCGCACTGGCGACCACTCGAGCAGGCGGAGTCGGCACGCCTGCCGGGCTGGCCGCCTTGGGCGCCACGGCCACTTCACGCGGTGCTGGAGCGGCTGCAGGCGCCGGCTGAGGCGCGGCAGCAGGGGGCGCGACGACAGGCGCTGGTGCGCGAGCGATAACGGGTGCCGCTGCCACCGCTGGTGCAACAGCAGCGCGGGCGACGGCAGGTGCAGGCGGCGTGCTGGCGCGTGGAGCCGAATCGGCGCTGCCTGCGACGGCTTGCGCCGTGACCGGCGGCCTGGATGCTGCACTGGCCAGCGACAAGGGCACCACGGGCGTCGGGCGGAAGTTGGACAGCCGCGGCGCGGGCACGGCAGGCGTCGCCGCCACAGCGGGCTGCCCGGCAGGCATCACGGGTTGGCTGACCGGCGCCGCTTTTACCGGCGCCACGACCACCGGCATAACCGCCGCGGCGCGGGCTGGTGCTGCGGGCACTGGCGCACTCACCCGGGCCTCAGGCACCTTGGCGGCCGGCGCCGGCGCGAGCGCTGCCGCAGGCGTCGGCTGGGCGGCGCTCTTGCTGCGCAGCGCCTGGGCGCGCTCTTCGGCGGCGCGCAACTGGCCGGCCGAGAAGCCCATGCGCTCGGCCAGGGCATTGGCCTGCGGGCGCATGCCCTGGTAGATCAGCAGCGTCAGCAGGTTGAGCGCTGGCTGCTGCTCGGTCTCGTTGAGCTCCAGTGCGGTCAGCAGTTCGAAACGCGCTTCGTCCAGACGCCCGAGGTTCATGTACACCACGCCGAGGTCGTTGCGAATCGACGCACTGGTCGGGTCCAGGCTGGCCGCCAGGCGCAAATGCTCGAGTGCTTCGGGGTAGCGCCCCGCCGCGCTGGCCAGTTGGCCGAGGCCCTGTTCGCCCTGCGCCTTGAGGCAGGTGCGGGTGAGGCTGGCGTAGAGTTCGCCTGCGTCCGGACGATTCAGCGAGCGCAGGATGCGCGCCTTGGCCAGGCGAGCCTGGGGCATATTGGCCGGCAAACGCTCCAGGTTGGCCAGTGCCGCATGCAAACGCCCTTCCTCGGCCGTCTTCTGGGCGAGGTTCAGCGCCAGCTCCTGCTCCTGAGACAACGGCGCACAGGCCATCGGCGTCGCCTGGGCCTTGCCGGTCAGCCAGGGCGACTGGGCCGGGCCGCTCGCGCAACCTGCCAACAGCCCCATCACCCCAACCACGGTCACAACACGTTTCATCTCAACTCCCCCAGGGCACCGACAATGGCAATGAAGCCGGGCCCCGCCAATACGATCAACAACGCCGGAAACAGAAACACCATCATGATGACGGACATCTTGCCGGACAGTTTGGAAACCCTTTCCTCGAGCGCCGTGTGATGACGGTCATCGATCAGCTCCTTGAGCCGCAACAACGAGGCCATGGCGCCGCCGCCCTGGACGATAAGCTGTTCGAGGATCACCACGCAATCGGTCACCTCGTAGACTTCCAGGGTGGCCGCCATGTCACGTAGTTCACGGCCCAATTCCAGCCCCGCATCGACGCGGGCCAGCGCCTGGCGCAGTTCGCCGCTCAGGTTGGGCAGGATGCCATCGGCCTCCTTGGCGAGCACCCGCAAACCCTGTTCGACGGTCATGCCGACATCGAAGAGGATGCGCAGCAGTGGGATGAAGGTGGTCACTTCCTCGGCCAAGGCTTCCTGGCGACTTTTCGCCGCCCAGGCCAGCCAGCGTTTGGGCAGCAGGTAACCGACGCCGAGGGCAAAGATCGGCGCCAACCAGGCAGGTTGTGGCGGCCGGCTCATCAGCAGCTGGACGACGATGACGATCAGCAGCAGCGCGACTGGCGTGCCCAGTTGAATGAACGAGAACATCGATTGCTGGCTGCGCTTGCGCCAGCCCAGGCGGTTGAGCAGCTGCAGGGTTTCGCTGTCCATGCTCAGGGTACGGCGGCCCAGGGAGCTGCCGCCGATGCCGCGCATCACACCGCCACCCGAGACCCGCGACAGGGTGCCCATGCGCTGGCTGAACTGGCGCCGGGCACGCAGATCGGCATAGGCCAGGTACAGGAACAGCAGCGCCAGCGCCAGTTGCAGCACGGCACTGAGCAGCAGCAACGCGCCCATCACAGGCTCCTCAGCATGCGCCACAGCGCCAGGCTGCCGACCGCCTGCAGGATGAACGCCAGCAGCAGCACCATGCGCCCCGAGGACGCCTGCCACATGCCCAGCATGAATTGCGGGTTGGTGATGAAGATGTACAGGGCCAGGGCCAGCGGCAGGCCACCCATCACGTAGGCGCTGATGCGCGTTTCGCCGGTCAGTGCACGCAGCCGGCGAGCGCTCTGCTCACGCTCGCGAATCAGCCGGATCAGGTTGTTGAGCAACTCGCTGCTGTTGCCGCCATAACGCTGGTTGACCCGCACGCCCAGGGCCAGCACCTGAAATTCGTCGCGCTCGTAAAGGTCGGCGAAGTCCTGCAGCGCGTCGCCCAGCGCCATGCCGCGCTGCACGTTGCGGCGTGTACGCGCCATGGCCCCCTGGAGCGGTTGCGGCGCGTTTTCCATGGCCAACATCAACGCGTCGCCCAGCGCACGGCCAGACTTGAGGCTGCGAATCACCTGGTCGAGAAATACCGGCAGTTGCTCGATCATGCGCAGCACCCGGCGCCGGTAACGCAGCGCGATGAACACGCGGCCGGCGAGCAATGGCCCCAGCAGCATGATCAACAGGCCCAGCCAGTGCCCGACGAGCAACCCCAGCACGGCGCCCAGCAGCCAGATGAACAGCCACAGGCCGAGGCCCTGGCGCGGCTTGCTGAAGCCGGCACGCAGCAACAGCTTGTCCAGGTGGCTGATGGAGGCCCCGTGCAGCGGCTCCGGCTGATCGGCCAGCAGGCGCTGGAGCACTTGCTCGGAGGCGGCCTGCTCGCGGCTTCTGCGCAGCATCAGCAGGCCCAGGGCCAACAGGGTCAGGCAGATCCCCCACAGCAGCATCGACGCGTTCATCCCGGTCCTCCCTTGCCTGCGGCAGCGATGTCAGTCACGGCGCAACTTGTGCCCGGCCGGGTTCGGTGCGTCGCGGCAAAAGGTGCCGCTGCCCGAGCGATCGAGGCGGAACAGGGTATTGGTCACGTACTGATCCTCACGCAAGCCAAGCACCTCGACCACCTCGCTGATGCAGCGGCGGCCATCGGGCAGGCGGGTCAGTTGAATCACCACGTCGAGCGCCGCGCAGATGGTCTGCCGCAAGGTGCGCTCGCCCACCTTGGCGCCGGAGAACCCGACCAGGGTTTCCAGGCGCAGCAAGGCATCCTGGGCATTGTTGGCGTGCACCGTGCTCATCGAGCCGTCGTGGCCGGTGTTCATGGCGGTCAGCACGTCGAGCACCTCGGCGCCGCGAATCTCGCCCAGCACGATGCGGTCCGGGCGCATGCGCAGGGCGTTGCGCACCAGCTCGCGGGCGGCGATCTGGCCGAAGCCCTCGGCGTTCGGCGGCCGGGTTTCCAGGCGCACCACGTGGTCGTGCAGCAGCTCCAGCTCGGCGGTGTCTTCGATGGTGACGATGCGCTCGCGGGGGTCGATCATCTGGCTGAGCATGTTCAGCAACGTGGTCTTGCCGGTGCCGGTACCGCCACTGACCATGATGTTGCAACGGCGCCTGACCATCAGCTCCAGGCAGCTGAGAATGGCCTGGTCCAGCGAGTTGCTGGCCAGCAGATCGGCGCTGCGCAGCATGTCCTTGCGAAACTTGCGCACCGAAATGCACGGGCCGTCCAGCGCCACCGGCGGAATGATCGCGTTGATACGGCTGCCGTCAGGCATGCGCGCATCGACCATCGGCGACGACTCGTCGAGGCGCCGGCCCACTGGCGCGAGAATGCGCTGGATGACCCGCAGCACGTGCTGGTCATCGATGAAACGCAGGTCACTGAGCTGCAACACGCCGTTGCGCTCGACGAACACCCGGTGCGGGCCGTTGACCAGAATTTCGCTGACCCCTTCATCCTTGAGCAGGATCTCCAGCGGGCCGAAGCCGGTGAGCTCATCGACCAGTTCCTCGGCCAGGCGATCCACCTCGTAGCGGGAGATGGCGATCTGCCGGCGGCTGACGTACTCGCCGACCTGCTCCGAGACGAACAACGCCAGGGAGTTGCGGGTGCCTTCCAGCAGGTTTTCGCCCTTGTCCTCCAGGGCATCGATCAGGTAGCGATGCAGCACGGGCTTGAGATCCTGAACACCGACTCGCGTGGCACTACCGCCAAATGGACCTATGGGCATCATTTAATCCTCAGCAAACGTCGCCACAACGGCCCTGCCGCACCATGGCCTGGCTCGAACAGCCCGTTGGCCAGGGTCAGCAGGCCCTGGGTCAGGCCGTCACGGGGGGCGAACTCGAACAAGGGCACGCCCTGGTTCTTGGCCTTGAGCCGGGTGACCGGGCTGAGCGGCAGGCCGGCCTCGAGCGGCAGCGCGAAGGTCTTGCTCAGCTCCGGCAAACCGGGTGCCACGGCCGGTTGATAACGGTCGACCAGCAGCCGCGCGTGATCGAGCTTGATGCCCTTGCTGCGCCACAGGCTCAGCAGCGCCAGGTTGCGCCGGCAGTTGGGCACGCTCTGATCGACGCACCAGAACAGCCGCTGGGCGTGGTTGGCGAAAGAGCGCAAACCGTCGCAGTCCGGCTGCCCACAGAGGTTCACCAGCACGTGCTGAAAGTGCTGGCGCAGGCTGCCCAGCAAGAGGAACAGCTCGCCGAGGCTGAAGCGCTCCAGGGCCTCGTCATCCGGGCCGTGGGGCAGCACCCGCAGGCCGTCGGGATGGCGGGCGAAGGCGCTTTCGATCAGGTTCGAATCCAGGCGGCGGATATGCCGTAGCGCATCACCAAAGCAGAACGACGATTCCATGCCGAACAGCTCCAGGCTCTCGCCGCGCGGCACGCCCAGATCGACGTACAGCGTGCGCTGGCCGCGGGCCTGGATCTGCAACGCCAGGTGCACCGCCAGCAGCGCGGCATCGGCATCCGGCTGCACGCCGTAGAGCAGGGTCAGCTCGCCCTGCTCGCGGGACGGCGGCAGTTGCGGCAGGCGCTGGGTAAGGCGGCGCACCAGCCCGAGCACCTCGCTGCTGCGCGAGCCGTAGGCGATGAAGTCCCGGGCACCGGCGCGCATGGCGTTGAGCACCAGCTGGTTGTCCAGGCCGTCGCCCAGGGCCACCACCACCACCATCGGGCGCATGTCGAGCAGCGCCTCGATCAGCGCGCACTGAGCGGTCTGGCCCTCGCGGCTGAGGCCGACGAACACCAGGCAACTGCCGGTCATGTCC
>ENA-UOWK01000735-UOWK01000735.1-bioreactor-metagenome-genome-assembly--contig:-NODE-735-length-14358-cov-21.155841_pt1 | contig 14358 bp, 13 predicted proteins | sample MGYA00238157_ERZ761612 | MGnify/ENA primary metagenome ERZ761612 (study PRJEB28901, sample SAMN06268035) | bioreactor metagenome | isolation source: Joint BioEnergy Institute, California, USA... | reverse complement strand
GGCCAGAGCCGCGACATCGGCACCAAGTACGTGTTCGGCGGGCAGGTGCTGGGCCAGGCGCTGGCCGCCGCCCAGGCCACCGTGGACAACGGCCGCCACGTGCACTCGCTGCACGCGTATTTCCTGCGCGCCGGCAACATCGACCACCCGATCGTCTACGACGTGGACCGGACCCGCGACGGTGGCAGTTTCTCGGTACGCCGCGTCACCGCCATCCAGCATGGCAAGGTGATCTTCTTCTGCGCCGCCTCGTTCCAGCAGGCCGAGCGCGGTGCCGAGCACCAGCACAAGATGCCCGAAGTGCCGCAGCCGGAAGATATCGAACCGAGCCAGCCGCTGCCGCAGCACGTGCTGGAGCGCCTGCCGATCAAGGTGCAGCGCTGGCTCTCGCGCGGCGGCCCGTTCGAGTTCCGCCACGTCTACCCGCGCGATGAGCTCAACCCGCCCAAGCGGCCGCCCTACCACCAGGTGTGGCTGCGGCTGAGCGAACCGGTCGGCGATGCGCCGGAACTGCACCAGGCACTGCTGGCCTATGCCTCGGACTTCCATCTGCTGGGCACGGCGACGTTCCCGCACGGCATCAGCTATTACCAGCCGCATGTGCAGATGGCCTCGCTGGACCACGCGCTGTGGTTCCACCGCCCGTTCCGCGCCGACGACTGGCTGCTGTATTCGCTGGACAGCCCCAGTGCGTCCGATTCGCGTGGCCTGGCCCGTGGCCAGTTCTTCGACCGCCAGGGCCGGCTGGTGGCCAGCACCGCGCAGGAAGGCCTGATCCGCGTGGTGCCCGACAGCACCGCCGCTGCCGCCGTTCCGGCCAAGGACTGATCCCGCATGCGCCAGATATTCAGCAGCCAGCGAGTGGAAACCGTGGAGGGCGTGGCCGAACTGCTGCGCAGCCACGACATCGAAGTGCGGGTGACCAACGGCCGCACCTACCACAGCCGCCGCCGGGGCCAGTTCAGTTACATGGACCAGGGCAAGCCGAGCATGCACCCGGCGGTCTGGGTGGTGCGGGCTGACGACCAGCCACGGGCACGCGAGATCCTGCGCGATGCCCGCCTGCTCGACACCACCCGCCGCGATCATCCCACCGCCGAGTTCGCCTTCCGCGATGACGTGGCCCCCGCCAAGGGCGGCCGCAGCTGGGCCTGGCGCCTGCGTATCGGCTTGCTGGTGGTGATCGCCGGTGTGGCGCTGGTGATCGGCCTGCGCCACCGGGGCGGCAGCGCGCCGGTGCCGGCGCCGCCGGTGCCGCCGCAGACGCAGCCGCAGCCGGCGCCCGCCGCTCCGGAGGAACAGGACGAAGTCCGCGTGCGGATCCAGCCGGTGGGCTGATCCGCACCGCAGCGCCCGCCGCGGTGGTCACAAAACGTGGCGGGCACCGTCTGTGCAGGGTCCCGCAAGGAGCCAGGAGCTGCGCCATGACCCGCTTTGCCGAAGGTATCGACGACACCCTGCACCGCGAACTGCCGGCCGCCGCCGGCGGCTGCCAGCAGGCCTATGGCCGCATCGTGCTGGCCTGCCAGAACACCGTCACTGCCATTGCGCTGGCGATCACCAGCGACCGCCCGGCCAGTGAAGACATCGCCCAGGAAGCCTTCGTGCGCGCCTGGCAGCGGCTGTCGCGGCTGCGCAACCCGGGCAGTTTCATGCCGTGGCTGCGGCAGATCACCCGCAACCTCGCCCGCGACTGGCTGCGCGGCCAGCGCGGCCGCCCGCTGTCCGGCGATGCCGCCGACGTGGCGATCAGCATGGCGGCCGATCCGGCCCCGGGTGCATTGGACCGGCTGGCGCGGCTGGAGGAAGAGATCGCGGCCGAGGACATCATTTCCGCGCTGCCCGAAGACAGCCGCGAAGTGCTGCTGCTGTACTACCGCGAAGGCCAGCGCTCGCAGCAGGTGGCCGCGCTGCTGGGGTTGAGCGATGCCGCCGTGCGCAAGCGTCTGTCGCGCGCCCGCGCGCAGGTGCGCGAAGGCCTGCTGCAGCGCTTCGGTGAGTTCGCCCGCAGCAGCGCCCCCAGTGCCGCGTTCGCCGCCGGGGTGGTGTCACTGCTGATGGTCGCCGCACCCGGTACCGCCGGGGCCGCCGTGATCGCCTTCGGCAGCGGTCTGGGCGTGGGCACCGGCAAGCTCGGGCTGGGCGGTGCCAGTGCCTCGGCCGGCACCGCGATGGGCTCGCTGGCCGCGGCGTACGGCCAACTGCACGCGCTGGCCAGCCACGTGAACCTGTTCGCGATCGTGTTCGCGGTGATCGGCGGCAGCCTCGGCGGCTACCTGGGCGGGCTGTACCTGATGTCGTTCGCGCAGACCCTGCAGGAGCGCGCACAGATCCGCCGCTTCGTGCTGCTCAATACGGTGACCGCGCTGGTGGTCTGCCTGGGGGTGCTGGTGCTCTCCCTGCTGGGTGCACCGCTGTGGAGCGAAGTGGCCGCGCTGGCTGCGGGCCTGGCCGTGCTGTGCTGGCAGTGCCTGGTGCCGCTGCAGCGGGTGATGGGCCCGATGGTGGCGCGTGATGCGGCACGCCGGGGCCTGCAGGGCACCAACTGGGTCTACGAATCGATGTATGGCCGCACCGGCGTGGTCCTGGCCTGCCTGGCGGTGGCGGCCGCGATGGCGTACGTGCTGTCCCACCGCACTGGCGGCTGAGCCGCGCCAGCCGGACGGGCCGCACCGTGACGGTGCGGCCCGTTGCAGCCGGGTGGTGCTTACCGCGCCGGCGCGGGTGCCGGTGCTGCGGCCGGTGCCGGTGCCGCAGCCGGGACCGGCGGACGGGGACCCTGCGGGCGCGGTGCCGGGCGCTTGGCCGCGTCGAACTCGGCCTTGCTCAGCTGGCCGTCCTTGTTGGTGTCGGCCGCAGCGAACCACGCATCGCGGTGCTGCTTCCTGCGCAGTTCGTGGTCGGCCTTGTCGATGAACCCATCGCGGTTGAGGTCGTGCTCGTCGAACCGGGCGGCGAAGCGCGGATCGGCCTTGGCCTCCTCACGCGAGATGCGGCCATCCTTGTTGCTGTCCAGCCGCTCCATGCGCGCGTGCGGACCGCGTTCGTGGCCACGGCCGTGGCGGTGACGCGGCTGCTCTTCGCGCGACAGGCGGCCATCCTTGTCGGCGTCCAGCGTATCGAAGCGCGCGGCCAGGCGCGGCGATGCGGCGGCCTCCTGGCGATCGATGAAGCCGTCGCCGTTGCGGTCCAGCGGCGCCGGGCGCGGCGGCGGCGGAACAGGCGCCGGCGGCGCGGCCAGGGCCAGGCCCGCGGTGGAGGTGCTCAGCAGTACGGCAAGCAGCAGGGGGGTACGCAGGGTCATGGGAACTCCATCGGATTGAGGGCAATGCTCGGGCGCACGCTCGCCGCCCTTGCTGACAGACAACGCGCGGGCACGGCGCCGGTTGACCGCCGCGGCCGCCACGTTCATGTGGCGGACAGTCGCGCGTGCTGCGACGGCCAGCCGCTATGCTGTGGCCATGGCGATACACGGCGAACGAGACGACGACCTGCGGTTGTTCCAGACCGGCGAACACCCCTGCGGCTACTGGCCCGAACGCACCGCGCGCGACCTGGTGCTGGACCCGGACGACCGCCGGCTGGGCGGGCTGTACCCGCTTGCGCTGAGCTGGGGCTTCCGCCGCAGCGGCGACCTGGTGTACCGGCCCCATTGCGCGCAGTGCCAGGCCTGCGTGGCCGTGCGCATTCCGGTGGCGCGCTTCGCTCCCGACCGCAGCCAGCGCCGCTGCCTGGCCGCCAATGCGGATCTGGAAGTGCGCATCACCGCGGCCAGTACCCGCGAGGACCTGTTCGCCCTGTACCAGCGCTACCTGCGCCACCGCCATGCGCAGGGCGGCATGGACGAGCACGGGCCGCATGAGTTCGAGCAGTTCCTGATCGGCAGCTGGTCGCACACCCGCTTCATGGAGATCCGCCTGCCCGGCGAACCCGGCCAGGACAGCGCGCTGCTCGGCGTGGCCGTCACCGATGTCACCGGGCAGGGGCTGTCGGCGGTGTACACCTTCTTCGACCCGGCGCATGCCCGGCGCGGACTGGGTACCTTCGCGATCCTGCAGCAGATCCAGTGGGCACGCCGCGAGGGCCTGGCGCATGTCTATCTGGGCTATTGGATCCGTGGCCACCAGAAGATGGACTACAAGCGCCGCTTCCGCCCGCTGGAAGCCTACGACGGCCGGCGCTGGCGCGATTTCGATGGCGACCGGGACGGCTGCTGACACCCTGCTGACACCGGCCCGGGTGCACAATAGCGCCATGAAAGCCCATGCCCTGATCACCGCGCTGGCCCTGCTCTGCAGCGCCTGTGCCCAAACGCCCGCCCGCACCGACGCGATGACCGCATCTGCCGCCACCCCGCTGCGCCTGGCCACCTACAATACCTCCCTGTACTCCGACGAGGCCGGCGGCCTGATCGCCGAACTGGAAGGCGACAGCGCGCACGCGCGCAAGATCGCCGCCGTGCTGCAGCAGGTCCGCCCGGACATGGTGCTGCTGAACGAATTCGATTTCGACCCGGCGCACCGCGCCGCCGACCTGTTCCAGCAGCGCTATCTGGAAACCGCCCAGCCTGGCGGCGGCCAGCCGCTGCACTTTGCCTACCGTTATCTGGCCCCCGTCAACACCGGCGTGCCCAGCGGCCTGGACCTGGACAACAACGGCGTGGTCGGCGGCCAGGGCCGCAGCCGCGGCAACGATGCGTGGGGCTACGGCCTGCACCCGGGCCAGTACGGCATGCTGGTGCTGTCGCGTTACCCGATCGACGAAGCGCAGGTGCGCACCTTCCAGCTGCTGAAGTGGAGCGCGCTGCCCGGGGCGATCCGTCCGGTGGACCCGCGCACCGGCAAAAGCTTCTACAGCGACACGGTGTGGCCGCAGCTGCGGCTGTCATCCAAATCGCACTGGGATGTCCCGGTGAAGACGCCGGGAGGCACCGTGCACATGCTGGTCTCCCATCCCACCCCGCCGGTGTTCGACGGGCCGGAGAAGCGCAACGCCGCACGCAACCACGACGAACTGCGGCTGTGGAGCGAATACCTGGGTGCGGGTGAAAAGCCGTGGCTGTGCGATGACCAGGGCCGCTGCGGCGGGCTGGCACGCGATGCGCGCTTCGTGATCCTGGGTGACCTGAACAACGATCCGGCCGACGGCGACGGTCGGCATGAGGCCATCGTGGAGCTGATCGAGCACCCGCGGGTGCTGCGCTACCCCACCCCGCGCAGCGTCGGTGCCGAGCAGACCAGCCTGGCCTATGCGGAGAAAGGCATCACCCGGCGCGGCGCGCCGTTCCATGCCACCGGCGATTTCGGCCCGAAATCCGGCACCATGCGGCTGGATTACGTGCTGCCGTCCACCGGTTTCACCCCGGTGGGAAGCGGCGTGTTCTGGCCGGCCCAGGACAGCCCGGAAGCGGCCATCGCCGATGGCAGCGACCATCATCTGGTCTGGGTGGATGTGACCCCGTAAGGGCCACATCCGGCCAGCCCGGGCCGCGCCCTGCCCTGTGCCTCAGCCTGCGGCGGGGCGCAGCGCCACGCCGATGGCCGCGGCGGCCTCGCGGGCGATGGCGCGGGCCTCGTCCACGCTGGCCGCGCGCGCCAGGGTCACGCCCACCCGGCGCTGGCCATGCACGCTCGGCTTGCCGAACAGGCGCACCGCCGAATCCGGTGCCTGCAGCGCGGCGGCCACATTGCTGAAGGACGGCACGCCCTCGCCCTGGGCCAGCAGCGCGCAGGATGCCGACGGGCCACTCTGGCGGATCACCGGGACCGGCAGACCCAGGATGGCCCGCGCGTGCAGCGCGAATTCGCTGAGCTCCTGCGAGACCAGGGTGACCAGACCGGTGTCATGCGGGCGGGGCGAGACTTCGCTGAACCACACCGCGTCGCCTTTCACGAACAGCTCCACCCCGAACAGGCCCCAGCCGCCCAGGTTGTCGGTGATCGCCTGCGAGATCGCCTCCGCACGCGCCAGCGCGGCGTCCGACATCGGCTGCGGCTGCCAGCTTTCGCGGTAGTCGCCATCGGTCTGCAGGTGGCCGATGGGCGCGCAGAACGCTGTTCCGCCGGCGTGGCGCACGGTGAGCAGGGTGATCTCGTAATCGAAATCGATGAAGCCTTCCACGATGCAGCGACCGGCGCCGGCGCGGCCACCGGTCTGCGCGTGCGCCCAGGCCGGGCCGATGTCCGCCGCCGTGCGCAGGGTGCTCTGGCCCTTGCCCGAGGAGGACATGACCGGCTTGACCACGCACGGCAGGCCGATCGCATGCACCGCCTCCCGGTACTGTGCTTCGGTGTCCACGAAGCGGTACGGCGAGGTGGGCAGGCCCAGGGTCTCGGCGGCCAGGCGGCGGATGCCCTCGCGGTCCATGGTGAGCTGGGCCGCACGCGCGGTGGGAATCACCTGCAGCCCCTGCTCCTGCTCCAGTTCCACCAGGGTCGCGGTATGGATGGCCTCGATTTCCGGCACCACCAGGTGCGGCTTTTCCAGTGCGATCAACGCGCGCAGGGCCTTCGCATCGAGCATGTCGATCACGTGCGAGCGGTGCGCGACCTGCATCGCCGGCGCATCGGCATAGCGATCGGCGGCGATCACTTCCACGCCCAGCCGCTGCAGTTCGATGGCGACCTCCTTGCCCAGTTCGCCCGAGCCGAGCAGCAGCACGCGGGTGGCGGAGGGGGACAGCGGCGTTCCGAGAGTGACCATGGCAGATCCGGCGGCAGGGAAAAGGCGGGCAGGCATTCTAGCCCCTCGCCGCCCAGCCCGCCGACGAACGGTAGCGCAAACCTGATATCAATTTGATATCTTTTTTCGCAACTCTCAAGGACGTACTGCCATGAAAGAGAAGTCGATCGGTTCCTACAACGGCCTGGGCATCCTGGCGCTGACCGCACTGGTCATCGTGGGCGGCGGGGTCATGTTCGTAATGGGTGTCGCCGCCAAGGCGCGCACCGGCTCGCCGGACCTGGCGCTGCTGTTCGGCGGCATCGCGGTGAGCCTGGTGGCGATCCTGGCCCTGAGCGGCCTGTACACCGTGCAGCCGAACCAGGCCGCGGTGCTGAGCCTGTTCGGCAAGTACGTGGGCACGGTGAAGGACAACGGACTGCGCTGGAACAACCCGTTCTTCAGCAAGCGCCGGGTCAGCCAGCGCGTGCGCAACTTCGAAAGCGGCAAGCTGAAGGTCAACGAGCTGGACGGCAGCCCGATCGAGATCGCCGCGGTGATCGTCTGGCAGGTGATCGATGCCTCCGAGGCGGTCTACAACGTGGACGACTACGAGAGCTTCGTGCACATCCAGTCCGAATCGGCGCTGCGCGCGATGGCCACCAGCTATCCCTACGACCAGCACGAGGAGGGTCAGCTGGCGCTGCGCAGCCACGCGGCGGAGATCTCCCAGCACCTGCGCGACGAACTGGCCGAGCGGCTGGCCGATGCCGGCGTGCAGGTGCTCGATGCCCGCATCAGCCACCTGGCGTACGCGGCCGAGATCGCCCAGGCCATGCTGCAGCGGCAGCAGGCCAACGCGGTCATCGCCGCGCGTACACGCATCGTGGCCGGCGCGGTCGGCATGGTGGAGATGGCCCTGGCCGAACTGCAGAAGAACGGCGTGGTGCAGCTGGATGAGGAACGCAAGGCGCACATGGTGAGCAACCTGCTGACCGTACTGTGCTCCGACCGCGGCACCCAGCCCATCGTCAACGCCGGCTCGCTGTACTGACCTACCCTCGCAACGGGGTCCCCCCGCCCCGCCAGGAGCACGCATGAGCGAGAAGAAAGCCTATCCGCTGCGCATCAATGCCGAGGTTCTGGCGGCGGCACAGCGCTGGGCCGACGACGAGCTTCGCAGCCTCAACGCGCAGATCGAATATGTGCTGCGCGAAGCACTGCGCAAGTCCGGGCGCCTGCCACGCCCGGGAACCCAACAGGAGAACAAGGAATGAGCAAGCGTTGGAGTTACCTGACCGTCGAGATCAAGCACCGTTCGGCGGTGCTGGGCATCTGGAAGACCAAGGAGGTCCAGGACGAATTGAACCGGCATGGCCAGCTCGGCTGGGAACTGATCAATATCATCGTGCCGACCTCCACTTCACCGGCGATGGCGGTGTTCAAGCGGGAGAGCTGACATGGCGTTCTGGCTGAAACACACGCTGCGGGCGCTGCTCTGCGTCGGCGCCGCAGGCGGTGCGGCGGCGGCGGAGCCGCTGGACGTGGCCACACAGCTGATCGACAACCTGCAGGCCGCGCGCACCGCGCAGGCCCACGCGATGTTCAGCGCCGACATGGCCACGGCGGTGCCGGCCGACCGCCTGGGTGCGCTGTGGGCCTCGCTGGGCACGCTGCAGCAGCGCGGGCAGCCAAGCGTGAGCGAGCAGCAGGGCGTGCAGCTGGTGCGGATACCGCTGCAGTTCACCGCCGGCGCAGTGGTGGCGCAGATCGCCGTGGACGGCAACGCGCAGGTCGCCGGACTGATGCTGCGCCCGGCCGATGCCGAACCCGCCGCGCCGCCTGTACCTGCCGATGCCGGCTACCAGGAAGAAGCCTTCAGCGTGCCGCAGCCCCGCGGGGCGCTGCCCGGCACGCTGGCCGTGCCGGCGGGCGCAGGCCCCTTCCCCGCCGTGGTGCTGGTGCACGGATCGGGACCGCAGGACCGCGATGAAACGGTGGGCGGCACGCGGCCGTTCCTGGACATCGCCCGCGGCCTGGCCGCGCACGGCATCGCCGTGCTGCGCTATGACAAACGCAGCTTCGCCCGCCCGCAGGATTTCGCTGGCGGCACGTTCACCGTGGATGATGAAACCACCGATGACGCCGTGGCAGCACTGGCCGCGCTGGCCGCCGATGCCCGCATCGACGCCACCCGCGTGTTCGTGCTCGGCCACAGCCAGGGCGGGATGCTCGCACCGCGCATCGCCCAGCGGTGGCCACCGACGCGCGGTGCGATCCTGTGGGCGGCGCCGGCACGGTCGCTGCTGACCCTGCTGCCGGAACAGAACCGCTACCTGCTGGGGCTGGACGGCGAGCTCAGCGCCCAGGACCAGGCCTTCCTGCGGGCGCTGGACACGCAGATCGCCGCCGCCCGCGCCGACGCCCCCGCTGCCGCCGCCGACCTGCCGCTGGGCGTACCGCAGGCGTTCTGGCGCAGCATCGAGGCAGTCGACGCACGCGCCGATGCGCAGGCGCTGGACCGTCCGCTGCTGCTGCTGCACGGCGGGCGCGATTTCCAGGTGACCGCGACCGACCGGGACCTGTGGCGCAGCGCGCTGCAGGCGCACCGGCACGCAGACCTGCGCGCCTACCCCGCACTGAACCACCTGGGCGTGGCGGGCAGCGGCACCAGCAGCCTGCAGGAGTACCGCAGCACCGGCCACGTGGACCCGACCCTCATCGACGATATCGCCCGCTGGATCGGAGAACAGCGATGAGCGGCAGCGACGCCCGCCGGTTCGAGGTGGCTGAGACCTCGTCACTGCGCCTCCTGTGGCTGGCCGTGCCGCTCCTGCTGGCCCTGCTGGGCACCCTGTACAGCCAACTGGGCGCACCGCGCGCCGACGCACCGTGGATGGAGATCACCCTGTCCCCGCCCTACTTCCTGATGGGCGGCAGCTCGGCCTGGACGGTGGTGGTGCTGGTGCTGATGGGCGCGGGGCTGGGATGGGCGTTCTTCCGCCGGCGCATCATGCTGCAGGGCGACGTGCTGGTGGTGCATGCCACGCTGTACCGGCGCCGCGTGCGCGTGGCGGACATGCAACTGGACGCGGCCGACGTGGTCGACCTCACCCGCGACCGGCGTTACGCGCTGGGCCTGAAGACCAACGGCTACGGCATGCCGGGCTTCCATGCCGGCCATTACCGGCTGCGCGCGGGCGGCAAGGCGTTCGTGCTGCTGACCGACATGCACCGGGTGGTGGCCATTCCGGTGCGCGGCCAGGCCACGCTGCTGCTGAGCGCGGCCGCACCGCAGGCCCTGCTGGATGCGCTGCACGCGGTGGCTGCGCGCCCGGCGCGGCGCTAAGCTGGCCGCATGCACCGAACGCCGCCCCTGCTGCTCAACACCACCGACGTCGAGATCTGGCCCGGCGGCCTGCTGCGCGCCCGTGCCAATGCCGAGGCGCGGCTGCTGGCCCAGTCCCTTGCCCTGCTGCGACGCAAGCGCGATGGCCGTTACCTGGCGGCCATCCTGCCGCACGGCGTGCACGCGCTGGTGCCCCGGCTGGCGCGCGAGCCAGGCGTGGATGAGGCGTTGGCACTGCTGGATGCGCTGCCCGGCCGATCCGCAGCGGCCGCGCTGGACGACCGGGTGCTGCCCCTTTCCGGACTGCAGCAGCGGCTGGACGGCCTGGGGCTGGACGCACAGGACTACGCGCGGCAGAGCGGGCTGGCACTGGAACCGGAACCGGTGCTGCTGCACGGCGCCGGCCGTGACCGCTTCGCCCGGCCACTGTGGCTGCGCCGGCGCGCCGCGCAGGGCTGGCGGCGCATGCGCCAGCACGCCGCACGCGAGGGCATCGCCCTGGACGCCATTTCCGGCTACCGCAGCCATGCCTACCAGCTGGGCATTTTCGAGCGCAAACGTGCGCGCGGGCAGTCGCTGCAGCAGATCCTCACGGTGAACGCCGCACCGGGCTTCAGCGAACACCACAGCGGGCTGGCGCTGGACATCGGCACCCCCGGCGAGCCACCGGCCGAGGCCTCGTTCGAGCGTACGCCGGCCTTTGCCTGGCTGCAGGCCCATGCCGGCGGCCACGGATTCGTGCTCAGCTACCCGCGCGACAATCCGCACGGCATCGTCTACGAACCGTGGCACTGGTGCTGGCGCGGCTGAGGCCCCTGCCCCGCAGCACAGGCACAGGCGCTACCATCGCAGCCCCGTTTCCCGCAGGACCGCTGCCCTTCCGATGAGCGCATCCCCGCACCGCGTGCAAGGCCTGGCCAATGACGAGGTGACCGCCGACTGGCCGCCGATCGATGCCGAGGCACTGGTGGGGCTGGCCCGCCACGTTCCTGCACTGGCCGGCGGCCGGCTGTGCTGGCGCAGCCCCCGGCCGTTCTCGGCGGCCGCGCTGGTGGAAACCGCTGCCGGCACGCTGTTCGTCAAGCGCCACGCGCCCAGCGTCCGCCGTGCCGCCACACTGGCCGAAGAACACCGCTTCATCCGCCATCTGGGCGCGCGCGGCGTGCCGGTGGTTGCCCTGCTCGCCGATGCCGCCGGACACACTGCCATCGAAACGGACGGCTGGACCTGGGAGGTGCATGCCGCCGGTGCCGGGCAGGACCTGTACCGCCAAACGCCCTCGTGGACCCCGCTGGATACCCCGCAGCGGGCGCTGCACGCCGGCCGCATGCTGGCGCAGCTGCACCGCGCCGCGGCCGGCTTCCACGCACCGCAGCGCAGCACCCACCTGCTGGTGGCACGCGATGACCTGATCCGCGCCGAGGATCCCGTGGCGCTGCTGCATGCGCAACTGCGCGAGCGCCCCGCGCTGGCTGCCTATCTGGCGCAGCGCCCATGGCAACGCGACCTGCAGCAGCATCTGCTGCCGCTGCAGGCGCCGGTGGTGGCGCCCCTGCGCGGCCAGCCCCGCCTGTGGACGCACAACGACTGGCACGCCTCCAACCTGCTGTGGTCCGATCCCGGCGAACAGGCCCACGTCACCACCGTGCTGGATTTCGGCCTGGCCGCGCCGACCAGCGCGCTGTTCGACCTGGCCACAGCCATCGAACGCAATGCCATCGCCTGGCTCGCGCTGGATACCGGCGTGGACCCGGCCCACCCGCAGATCGCCCTGGCCCTGCTGCGCGGCTACCGCCAGGTGCTGCCGCTCGACCCGGCGCAGGTCCACCTGCTGGCGGACCTGCTGCCCGTGGTCCACCTGGATTTCGCACTGTCTGAAGTGGAGTACTTCGCCGGACCCTGTGGCAGTCCGCAGAGCGCGGACGTGGCGTATGACACGTTCCTGCTTGGGCATGCGCACTGGTTCGGCACGCCGCATGGCCAGGCATTGTTGACCGCGCTGCGCGACGCCGCCTGAGCCGTCCGGGCCCGGCAGGCTCGCAATCGCGACGCAACTGGTGTGAAATAGACGCTGAAGCGGGGGTGCCCGGCATAGGCCGGGCTGAGAGAGTCCCTTGGAACCTGATCCGGTTTGCACCGGCGTAGGGAGCTTTGCGCAGCAGCCACCCCCTGCCCTGGGCCGGTCGTGGCTGCGCCTTCGCTTCGTCTCCTTGCCGATGATGACGAACCGAATGACTCGCTGCCTGCTTTCCACTGCCCTGTCCACCGCCCTGCTCTGCCTGATGGCCGCGCCCGCCGCGCACGCGCAGCAGGCCCGCAACGCCGATGCCGGCACCGCGGCCACCCCCACCGAACTGGACGAGGTGCAGGTGCGTGCGGCACGCCGCCTGCCCGCGCCGCCGCCGGCCAGCAGCTTCGGCAGTGCCTCGTGGCAGCAGACGCCCGCCTCGGTGCGCGTGCTCGACCGCACGCTGCTGGATGACCGCCACGTGCGCACCCTCAGCGAAGTGGCCAGCCACGATGCCTCGCTGGGTGACAGCTACGCGCCGGTGGGCTACTACCAGAACATTGCCATCCGCGGCTTCGCCCTGGACACCGGCACCGGCTACCAGTTCAACGGCCTGAGCACGGCGGGCGAACAGCGCGTGGCGTTCGAGAACCTGCAGCGGGTGGAGGTCCTCAAGGGCGAGGCCGGGCTGGCGGCCGGGGTGATGGCACCCGGCGGCATCATCAACTATGTGTCCAAGCGCGCCGAGAACGTGCGCCGGCTGACCGTGGGCACCGATCAGGAAGGCTCGCGCTACGCCGCCGTGGATGTGGGCCAGTGGCTCACGCCGAGCTTCGGGCTGCGCTTCAACGGCGCCTGGGAGGACAGCGCCTCGTACATCGACCACGCCGACGGCCGCCGGAATTTCTACGCCCTGGCCGCCGACTGGCTGATGGGCGCGCGCAGCACGCTGCAGCTGGACGCCAGCTACCAGACCAGCGCGCAGCGTTCGGCCTCGGGCTACCAGCTGCTGGGCGGCGTGGCGCTGCCCGGGCGCGTGGACCGTTCCCACATGCTCGGCTACCAGGCCTGGCAGGCGCCGGTGGCCATCGCCAGCACCCAGCTGGCGGCGCTGCATACCGTGCAGTGGAACGCCGACTGGCAGACGCGCCTCTCGGTGGGCCACAGTCGTTCGGTGATCGATGACAACGTGGCCTTCGCCTATGGCTGCTTCTATGCGACCGCCTGCGCCGACGGCAGCGTGCCGGGGCAGTTCTTCGCCCCGGATGGCGACTACGACATCTACGATTACCGCAGCCCGGATGACACCCGCCTCAATCAGCAGGCCCGCGCCGAGCTGCGCGGCAGCTTCCAGACCGGCCGCATCGGCCACGCGCTGAGCGTGGGGGCCGACGTGCTGCGGCGCCAGGTGGACAAGCGGCGCAACGTCAACGAGTACGTGGGCACGGCCAACATCCACGACCGTCAGGTTGAGCAGTTCGCGCCCTCGCCGCTGCAACCGGGTGCGTCGGTGCGCCGGCTGGACAGCCGCCAGGATGCGCTGTTCGTGCTGGACCGCATGCAGCTGGCGGAGAACTGGCAGTGGCTGGCCGGCGGCCGCCATGTCCGTCTGGACGAACGCGCGTTCAACAAGCGCGGCGCGCTGGAGCGGCACAGCCGGCTCTCGCGCTTCCTGCCGCAGACCGCGCTGGTGTTCCAGGCCAGCGACCAGCTCAGCGCCTACGCCAGCTACGTGCGTGGCATCGCGCTGGGCCAGGAAGCCCCGTTCTGGACCAGCAATGAAGGCACGTTCCTCGCACCGGTGCTGTCGCGCCAGCTGGAAGCCGGCCTGAAGTTCACCGGCGCCGATGGCCTGCAGCTGGGCGCTGCGCTGTTCCGCACCTCGCAGCCGTTCCAGTACGCCCGCCCGGACGACAGCGCCGCGGGTTTCAGCTTCGTGCAGCAGGGCCAGCAGACCCATACCGGGCTGGAACTGAGCGCCGACGGCACGCTGGGCCCTGCCCTGGAGATCACCGCCAGCGCCACCGTGCTGCAGGCGCGCGCTCGTGACAGCGGCACGCCGGCCTATGCCGGCCAGCAGCTGGTGAACGTGCCCAAGGTGCGCGCGAACCTGCACCTGGACTATGCCGTGCCGTTGGTTGACGGGCTGGCGGTCAGTGCTGGCTGGCGTTATGCCGCGGCCAACCCGGCCACCGCCGATGGCCGGACCCGCGCGCCCGCCTACAGCGTGTTCGACGCCGGGCTGCGGCTGCGGCATGCGCTGCACGGCAATGAGGTCACCTGGCGCCTGTCGGTGGACAACGTGTTCAACCGCTTCTACTGGCGCGATACCGGCAGCAGC
>ENA-UOWK01000725-UOWK01000725.1-bioreactor-metagenome-genome-assembly--contig:-NODE-725-length-14508-cov-20.099357_pt1 | contig 14508 bp, 10 predicted proteins | sample MGYA00238157_ERZ761612 | MGnify/ENA primary metagenome ERZ761612 (study PRJEB28901, sample SAMN06268035) | bioreactor metagenome | isolation source: Joint BioEnergy Institute, California, USA... | reverse complement strand
TACAGCGAACCGTCAAAGAAAAGCCGCACGCCTTTGCAGACGTGCGGCTTTTCCGATTCGGGAAGCGACGAACTGCTTACTGAGCGTGAGCAGTAACGTAGTCGATGGCTTCCTGAACAGTGGTGATCTTCTCGGCTTGTTCGTCCGGGATCTCGGTCTCGAATTCTTCTTCGAGAGCCATCACCAGCTCAACGGTGTCAAGCGAGTCGGCACCCAGGTCTTCAACGAAGGAAGCGCTGTTGGTTACTTCTTCTTCCTTCACGCCCAGTTGCTCGGCAACGATTTTCTTGACGCGTTCTTCGATGGTGCTCACGTGTTATCACTCCTATTGGACAAATCCAGCCAGCTGGTTGTGCCGGCAAGTGTATAGAAAGGGTTTTCAGCTTTTCAAGCTGAAAGCCAGTGGCGCCCACGGAAATACGCCAACGATTCGGTATGCAAACTTACAGCTTCATCACCATGTTTGCACCGGATCGCAGACGTTCGCCGACAGCGCCCCTTCAATTCAGCTCATGTACATCCCGCCGTTCACAGGGATAGTAGCCCCTGTGACGTAAGCTGCACCATCGGAAGCAAGGAAAGAAACCACGTTGGCGATTTCTTGCGCCTGCCCCAAACGGCCCAGCGGAATCTGTGTCAGCAACGCTTCACGCTGCGCTTCAGGCAATTCACGGGTCATGTCGGTATCGATAAAACCCGGTGCCACGGCGTTTACCGTGATCGAACGCGAACCCACTTCACGGGCCAGCGCACGGCCAAAACCTTCCAGACCGGCCTTGGCGGCTGCATAGTTCACCTGCCCGGCGTTGCCCATGGCACCCACCACCGAACCGATGTTGATGATACGCCCGAAACGCGCCTTGGTCATGCCACGCAGCACGGCCTTGGACAGACGATAGAGGCTGTTGAGGTTGGTATCGATCACGTCGTACCACTCGTCGTCCTTCATGCGCAGCATCAGGTTGTCGCGGGTGATGCCGGCATTGTTGACCAGCACCAGCACCTGGCCGAAATCCTTCTGGATCTTCTCCAGGGTGGCGGCGACGGATTCGTCGTTGCTGACGTTGAGCATCAGGCCGGTGCCTTCGATGCCGTTTTCCTTGAGGGTCGCGGCAATGCGCTCGGCACCCGCCTCGGAGGTGGCGGTACCGATCACCACGGCGCCCTGACGGCCCAGCTCCAGGGCGATGGCCTGGCCAATACCACGGCTGGCACCAGTGACCAGTGCAACCTTACCTTGCAGACTCATAGCATTCTCCCTTGTTCAGGACTGTACGTCGGCCAGTGCGGCGCGCGCAGCGGCAAAGCTTTCGGGGGTGTCGAGGTTGTGGGTGTTGACGCCCTTGACACAACGCTTGTTCAAGCCGGAGAGCACCTTGCCCGGGCCGCACTCGACCAGATCGGTAACGCCCTGCTCGCCGAGACGAACGATGGACTCGACCCAACGCACCGGGCTGTACAGCTGAGCCAGCAGGTCGCGCTTGAGGGTATCCAGGTCGGCCACCACGGCCGCGCTGACGTTCTGCACCAGGGGAATCTGCGGCGCCTGCCAGGCGATGGCGTTGACGGCATCGGCAAAGCGCTCGGCCGCCGGGCGCATCAGCTCGCAGTGCGACGGCACGCTGACCGGCAGCGGCAGCGCACGCTTGGCGCCACGGGCCTTGCAGGCCTCGACGGCACGCGCCACGGCAGCCGCGGAGCCAGCGATGACCACCTGCCCCGGGGCGTTGTAGTTCACCGCACTGACCACATCGCCCTGGGCCGCTTCGGCGCAGGCAGCCTGCACCTCGGCATCTTCCAGGCCGATGATCGCTGCCATGCCGCCCTGCCCGGCCGGTACCGCCTGCTGCATCAGCTGGCCACGCAGCTCGACCAGCTTGACCGCCTCGGCAAAGCCGACCGCACCGGCGGCGACCAGCGCGCTGTATTCACCCAGGCTGTGCCCGGCAACGAACGCCGGACGCGCGCCACCTTCGGCCAGCCACAGACGCCACAGGGCGACGGAAGCGGCGAGGATCGCGGGCTGGGTCTTGTCGGTCTGGTTGAGCTGCTCTTCCGGGCCCTGCTGGGTCAGCGCCCACAGGTCATAACCCAGGGCGCTCGACGCTTCGCCGAAGGTATCGAGGATCAGCGCGTGCTCGGCGCCGTGTCCGGCCAACATGGTCAGCGCTTGCGAGCCCTGACCGGGAAAGACGAATGCGAGGGATGCAGACATGGAACGGTTCCCTTAGTGATCTTCTCGTCGAAAAAGTTACGCCCACCCGTGGCGAGCGCTGGAAATCTGACACCTTGGATGGCTGCCCATCCCGAGCGGTCACATATTACGGATCAAGTGCTCGATTCGACCACCCAGTCGCGTCGGTAAATTTTCCTGCACATCGGTCATCGCCCGGCGGATGGCGCTCTTTATACCATCCGGCCCGGCACTGCCGTGGCTCTTCACCACGATGCCCTGCAAGCCGAGAAAACTCGCGCCATTGTGCCGCGCCGGCGCCAGCTCGCCGCGCAGACGACGCAGCAGCGGCAAGGCCAGAAGCCCGGCGACACGCCCCAGCAGGCTGCTGCGAAACAGCGCCTCGAGCCGTGACACGATCATGGTCACCAGCCCCTCGCTGGACTTGAGCAACGCATTGCCGACGAAGCCGTCGCACACCAGCACGTCAGCCTCGCCGCCATACAGCCCATCGCCCTCGACGAAGCCGACATAGTTGAGGCCCTCGACCCCCTCGAGCAACGCAGCGGCCTGCTTGACCTGCTGGTTGCCCTTGGTCTCTTCGCTGCCCACGTTCAGCAAACCGACGCGCGGCGCCCTGGTGCCCTGCACCTCGGCCGCCACCGCGCCCATGATCGCGAACTGGCACAGCTGCTCGGCCGTGCAATCGACGTTGGCGCCCAGATCCAGCAGCAGGCATACGCCCTTGCGATTGGGAATGGCAGCGATCATCGCCGGCCGATCGATGCCCGGCAGGGTTTTCAGCACATGCCGCGACAACGCCATCAACGCACCGGTATTGCCCGCGCTCACGCAGGCATGGGCCCGCCCGTCGCGCACCGCCTCGAGCGCCACGCGCATCGAGGAATCGGGCTTGCCGCGCAGGGCCTGGCCAGGGCGCTCGCCCATCTCGACGACTTCACCGGCGTGCTCGACGCGCAGACGTGCGCGATCCACACCGGGGCTAGCAGCGAGCAATTGTTCGATCAGGGGAGCTTGGCCGACGAGGACCAGGTGCAGCGAGGGGAATTCGGCCAGACAGGCGACGCTGGCTGGAACAATGCAGTGGGGACCGAAGTCCCCACCCATTGCATCAATCGCGATGATCGGAGCGGACAAGATTTACTCGTCAGCGCCCTTGTCGATCACTTTGCGACCACGGTAAACGCCTTCCGGCGATACGTGGTGGCGCAGGTGAACTTCACCGGTGCTCTTCTCAACGGACAGAGCGTTACCCTCGAGCGCGTCATGCGAACGACGCATGTCACGGGCGGAACGGGATTTTTTGTTCTGCTGAACAGCCATACTAGTAAACTCCTAAACGTTTGGGTCACGCTTTAACTGTGCCAATACACTGAACGGGTTGGACCGCGTCACCCCGTCCTCACTCGATTCGGGCTCATCAAGGCCCGCCGGCTGCTGGCAATCTTTCGGGTCATGCATCGGCACGATGGGCAAGGCGAGCAACAGCTCATCCTCGACCAAGGCCAACAGATCCAGAGGATCTTCACCCACTTCCAGTACGTCATAGCCTTGCGGCACGGACTGGGTATTCGCGCCTTCCTTCACCACAGCGTAATCACACTCGCTGAGGATCGGTAAGGTGACCTGATCCAGACACCGCTGGCAAACCATCTTGACTTCGACCTCAAGCTGGCTGTGGATGACCACAGCATGGCGCTCGTCACGCTCGAAGCTGAGCTTCACGCGCACGTTGCCGCCATTATCGGCAAGAGGATCGCAGAGCCTCGACAAATCAGCTAACGGCAACTCACCCTGAAGAGTGGCGCCGCGGTCAGCGAGTTTGCGTGGATCAACGTGAGGTGGAATCGGGCCATTTGACATAGGCGCCGCATTCTATGGATGCAACCGGGCGCTGTCAAAGGAAATTCCGCCTGTCCAGGCCCTTTGTCGACGACTAGAATCGGCGGCTCGTTCCGCACGAGGTCAATGCCCATGCTGCCCCTGGTTCTCGCTTCCAGTTCCCCCTACCGCCGCGAGCTGTTGAGCCGCCTGCGCAGGCCCTTCGAGTGGGCCGCGCCGAGCATAGATGAATCTCGCCAGGCCGGCGAGCCGGCCGAACAACTGGTGCGCCGCCTGGCCCGGGAAAAGGCCGCGGCGCTGGCGGGACAATTCGCCGCACACCTGATCATCGGTTCCGACCAGGTGGCAGTGCTCGACGGCCAGGTGCTCGGCAAGCCCCACGACTTCCCACGGGCCCATGCCCAGCTCAGCGCCGCCAGCGGCAAGAGCGTGACCTTTCTCACCGGCCTGGCGCTGCTCGACAGCAGAAGCGGCGCCTGCCAGGTCGATTGCATTCCTTATACCGTGCATTTTCGCACCCTGGATGCCGAGCAGATCACCCGCTATCTGCAGGCCGAAGAGCCCTACGATTGCGCCGGCAGCTTCAAGGCCGAGGGCCTGGGCATCAGCCTGTTCCGCCGCACCGAAGGCAGCGACGTCAACAGCCTGATCGGCCTGCCGCTGATTCGCCTGGTGGAGATGCTCGACTGCGTTGGGGTAAAGGTGCCCTGAGCTCAGAGGGGCTGGTTGATGGGTTGGCACCCATCCAGTTTGACCGACCTTTTATCCTGTGGGAGGGCGCCATGCGCCCGATTCGCGGGCATGGCCCGCTCCCACAGTAGGAGCAGTCCGGATGGGTCGGGCCGCGCAGGTGCAACCCATCAATCAATGTACACATCCCCAACCAACCGCTCCCACAACCCGCTGCGCCGCTCGACTCGCCGGCCAATGGCCGCCTCGAAGATGCCGGCGCGGCTTTCGATCAGGCTGAAGCAATCCCGGGCGCGGGTGATGCCGGTGTACACCAGCTCCTTGGTCAGCACCGGGTTGAGGGTATCCGGCAGTACCAGCGCGCAATGGGCGAACTCCGAGCCCTGGGATTTGTGCACGGTCATGGCGAACACGGTTTCCACCGCGCCCAGGCGGCTGGGCAGGATCGAGCGCAGCTCACCCGAACCGTCATTGCGCGGGAACACCACCCGTAGCGCCAAGCGCACCGGGCCGCCCGCCTCCAGGGCCGGTTCGGGCAGGCGCAGGGCGATGCCGATATCGCCATTCATCAGGCCCAGGCCATAGTCGTTGCGGGTGACCAGCACCGGGCGGCCTTCGTACCAGCCGTGCTCCTGTTCCAGCAGCCCGCGTTGCAGCAGGGCATGGGCAATGCGCCCGTTGAGCGCCTCGACGCCCCAGGGGCCCTTGCGTACCGCGCACAACAACTGGAAGCGGTCGAATGCCGCCAGCACCGCGGCCGCCCAGGCATTCCAGCGCGCCTCGCCATCCTGCAAATCCGGGCGCTGCTCACGCACAACGCGCAGGTAATCGGCATAGCCCACCGGGCGCCCTTCGCCACCGGGCAAGCCATCGAGCAGCAGGCGCTCGAAGGCACGGTCCTGCTCGCCCGTCAGGCGCAACTGGTGCAAGTCCGCGCCGCCAGCCGCCAGCACCTCACGGGCCTCCATCGCCGCGCCACGATTCACCGCCAGGGCCAGGCGGCCGATGCCGGAGCCGCCGGCGAAGCGCCGGGAATGGCGGAGCATGACGATATGCTGGGACAACGCCTGCGCGCCCGGCTGCAGCCCGGCCCCTTCGATGCGCTCGCCGGTCTGCTGCGCCAGCCAGGCACGGGTGGCCTCGCTGTAGCCACCGGCTTCGGCATCGCGGCACAGATCCCCGAGCACCGCGCCCGCCTCTACCGAGGCCAGCTGATCCTTGTCGCCGAGCAGGATCAGCCGCGCATGCAGCGGCAGGGCGTCGAGCAGATTGGCCATCATTTCCAGGTCGATCATCGAGGCTTCGTCGACCACCAGCACGTCCAATGGCAGCGGGTTGGCCGCATGGTGACGAAAGTGCCGGCTGTCCGGTCGGCTGCCGAGCAGACGGTGCAGGGTGGTGACGGTATTGGGAATCTGCCCGCGCACCGCCTCGCTGACCGGCAGGCTCGCCACCTGGGCGCCGATGGATTCGGTCAACCGCGCCGCGGCCTTGCCGGTAGGCGCGGCCAGGCTCAGGCGCAGCGGCGCACCGCGATCCAGGGCAGCGGCCTGCAGCAGCGCCAGCAGGCGCACCACGGTGGTGGTCTTGCCGGTGCCGGGGCCGCCGGTGATCAGCGTGAAGCGCCCCCGCGCCGCCAGGGCGCAGGCCAGCTTTTGCCAGTCGGTGAGGCGCACGCCAGCCAGCTGCAGCGGCTCGGGAAACAGCACGGCCAGGCGCTGGGCGAGATCGGCCGGCGCATCCGCCCCCTGCAGGCGCTCGCCGAGATCCTCGGCGACGCTGCGCTCGTAATCCCAGTAACGACGCAGATACAGGCAGCTGCCGCGCAGCACCAGCGGCGCAACTTCATCCTCGGCGTCGTGCAGCAAGGCGCTGCCGGCACAGGCCGCCAACCAGGCATCGACGCTCAGGCCGGCCAGCACCTCGGAAGGCAGCAGGCTGACGCCCTCGGCGTCCTCGCCTTCCGGCGGCAGCGACAACGCCGAATCCGGATCGGCCAGGGTGGTCTGCAGGTCGAGGCACACATGGCCCTGGCCCAGTTGATGGCTGGCCAGCGCCGCCGCCAGCAACAGCAAGGGCGATGCCTGGGGATCGAGCTCGGCGAAGAAATGCGCCAGGGTACGGTCCAGCTCACGCAGCCAGCCGCGTTCGCTCCAGGCCGCCAGCAGCTCGAACAGCGCGTGGCGATTTTCCAGCATCGGCGTCATGCCAGCTCCTCCACCGGCTCGCCGAGAAACAGCGCATCCAGTCGTTCGATCAGCGCCCGCTCGGGGCGCGCCAGGTACTGCCCGGCGCCGGGTGCACGCAGGAACAGGTACAGCGCGCCGCCCACATGGGTGTCGTAGTCGTAATCGGCCAGGCGCAGGCGCAGGTGGCGATGCAGGGCCAGCACGTAGAGCACGTACTGCAGGTCGTAGCGATGGCTGGCCACGGCGGCGCTCATGGCTTCGACGGTATAGGCCTGCTCGTCGGCGCCCAGCCAGTTGGATTTGTAGTCGACCACGTAGTAGCGGCCCTGGTGCTCGAACACCAGGTCGATAAAGCCCTTGAACATGCCGTTGAGGGTGTCCGGGCTGAGCAGCGGCCGCGCCACGCCCGGCATCTCGAAATGCTGCACCAGGGCATCCAGGCGCAGCACGTCGACGCGGCGGGCCTCGAACCAGAATTCCAGCTCCGCCTGGTATTCGCTCAGCTGCGCCAGGCTCACCGACTGGCCATTGCCCAATGCCATGGGCTGCACCAGCAGGCCTTGCAGCCACAGCCACAGCGGCTCGATCCAGATTTGCAGGCCGCGCCGCTGGCAACGTCGCGCCAGGTGCTCACGCAGCACCGCCGGCGCCGCCGCCATGGCCGCGAAGCCCTCGGCAGCGGCGATTTCCAGCAGGCCGTGGAGGAAGGTGCCGGGGTTCGGCCCACGGGGAAAGCGGTGCAGGCCCTGGGCCGAAACAGGAATCTGCTCCAGCGCCAATGCAGGATTTTCGTCGTCGCTGGCGATCTGTACGGCCGAGCTGTCCGGCGACACGTCGTCATGGCGATCGATCGTACCGGCCTCGCCCTCCTCCATGCGCAAGGCGCTGTAGGAGGCGATCCACCAGTGCTCGGCAGCGCGGCGCAATGGCGTGCGCCAATGGGGTTCGAACGCCTCGGCATCTTGTGCACGGTATTGCTGATCACCGGCGGCCGGCGCCGGCAACGCCACGCAGCGCGGTGGATCGGCCAGCGGGCTCAGCCACTCGCTCAGTTGCACGCTCTGCGCCAGCGGCTGCCCAGCGCCGAGCAGGTAACCCAGGGCGCTCTGGTGCAGGCGCGAGGTCTTGGCGGTGCCGATCTTCAGGTCGGCGATGCCCAGCCAGCAGGCATGCCGGGCCCGGGTCAGCGCCACGTAGAGCAGGCGCAGGTCTTCGCCGAGGCGCTCCTGCTCGGCCTGGGCCAGGCTTTCTTCATCGGGTTTGAGCAGCAGGCGGCGGCGTTCGCCGTCGTGCACCTGCACCGGTTTCTTGTCGTCCAGCGGGCGGAACGAACAGATGAAGGGCAGGAACACCAGCGGGTATTCCAGGCCCTTGGATTTGTGGATGGTCACCACCCGTACCAGGGCGTCGTCGCTTTCCAGGCGCAGCACCTGCTCCTCGGCCGCCTGGCCACGCCCGGCCAGCGACTCGCCAAGATGGCGGATCAGCGCCAGCTCGCCGTCCAGCTCGGCAGCGGCCAGCTGCAGCAGCTCGGCCAGGTGCAGCAGGTTGGTCAGCACCCGCTCGCCGTCAGGGCGGCTCATCAGCCGTTGTGGCAGGCCGAAATCCTGCAGCAACTGGCGCAGCATCGGCAGCACGCCCTGGCGCTGCCAGCGCTGGCGGTAACCACGAAACTGCATGACCCGCGCCTCCCAGAAGCGCTCGTCGAGATTCAGTTGTTCCAGCTCGGTAAGGCTCAGGCCCAGGGTGGAGCTGGCCAGCGCCGCACGCAGCGGGCGATCCTGATCGGGCTCGGCGCAGGCGCGCAACCACAGCAGCAGGTCATGGGCCTCCACGGTGGCGAACACCGAGTCCTTGTCGGACAGGTACACGCTGCGCACCCCGCGGGCCGCCAGCTCGCCACGAATCGCCTGGGCTTCCTTGAAATCGCGCACCAGCACGGCGATATCGCTGGGCCGCAGTGCGGTCAGCTCGTCACCCTGGAGAAAGCCGGCGCGTTGCTGCTGACCAAGCACCAGCAGGCGCACGATCTCGCCCGCCGCGCTGGCGGCCAGGGCCTCCAGATAACGGCCCTTGGCAATCGCCTCCTCGCTGGGCAGGTGCCAGAGATTGAGGGCGGGCTGCGCCTGGCCCTCGACCGTCCAGACCTCCTTGCGGCCCTGGGCACCGACCGGGATGAACGGCAGGTCGTCGCGCAGCAGAAAGGCGCCCTGCCCGTCCTCCCGGGCCTCGGCCAGCCCGAACAAGCCGTTGACCGCCGCCACCATGGGCTCGCTGGAGCGGAAGTTGGTGTCCAGGTTGTAGTGCCGCCCGGCGGTGGCCCGGCGGGCGCGCAGGTAGGTGTGGATGTCCGCGCCGCGAAAGGAATAGATGGCCTGCTTGGGGTCGCCGATCATGAACAGGCCGCAGTCGTCGCGATTCGCCTCGACCTGATAGAGCGTGTCGAAAATGCGGTACTGCAGCGGGTCGGTGTCCTGGAATTCGTCGATCAGCGCCACCGGGAACTGCTGGCGAATCACCTCGGCCAGGCGCGGGCCGCTGTCACCCTGCAGGGCATCGTCCAGGCGGCTGAGCATGTCGTCGAAGCCCATCTCGGCGCGCTGGCGTTTCTCGCGGTCGAAGCACTGGCGGATCCAGGCGGCGGCGTGGCGCAGCGCGGCATCGTTCGGTGCAGGCAGCGCATCGAGCTCGGCCTTGAGCCTGGCCATGGCATCGAGTGCCGGATGCGTGGGCGGCGCGCCGACCTTCCAGGCCTCGGCCAGGCCGTCCGGGGTCAGGCGGCTGAAGCCGGTGCCGATATCCAGCACCTCGTCATCGCCCTGGGCCCAGGCGCGCAGCTTGTCGAGCCAGGGTTTGTAGTAGCGCGCCTGCAGCTTGCGGGCATCGACCTGCTTCTCGGCCGCAGCCTGGTCGAGCAGGCCCTGCAGGGCGTCGGCCCAGGCTGCCCAGGGCTCTTTCAGCGCGACCAGGGCGCGCTGGCGATCCTGCAGGGTGACGTCCAGCAGGTCACCCAGGGCCAGGGCGGCGCCGTCAGCGTGTTCACCCAGCAACGGGCGGATACGCTGGCCGAGCACGTCCGGCTCACCCCAGTTTTCCGCCACCCAGTCGAGGGCCAGGCCCTGCAGCGGGTAGCAATGCTGACGCCAGTAGTCACGCACCACTTCGGCGAGCAGTTCGCTGTGGTCGGTTTCCAGGCTCTGGCTGAACAGGCTGCCGCTGTCGAAGGCGTGCTCGCGCAGCATGCGCTGGCACCAGCCGTGAATGGTCGACACCGCCGCCTCGTCCATCCACTGCGCGGCCAGCTCCAGGCGCCGGGCGCACTCGGGCCATTCGGCGGAGGCGAAGTCGGCCTTGAGGGTGGCCAGCAAGGCATCGCCTTCGGCATCGCCGCGAAACACCGTGGCCGCCTCCACCAGGCGCGCGCGGATGCGATCGCGCAGCTCGCGGGTGGCGGCATCGGTAAAGGTCACGACGAGAATCTGCGGCGGCAGCAGCGGCTCGCGGAAGGCCGCCTCGCCACCGTGCCGCAGGATCAGGCGCAGGTACAGCGCCGAGATGGTGTAGGTCTTGCCGGTACCGGCGCTGGCCTCGATCAGGCGGCTGCCGTGCAGCGGAAAACTGAGCGCCAAGGGGCGTGTTGGCTGGCTCATGGCTGATCATCCTGGAGTTCGGCGATCTCGGCGTCGAGCAGCGACTGGTAGAGCACGGCGCCCCAGTGGGCGAACTGGCCGTCGCGCAGCAGGGCGTCGAAATCCGGGTACTGGCGGGCCAGGCTGGCGCTCTGCTGCACTTCGCCGGTGGTGCTGTGGCCATCGCCTTCGTAGACCTTGCGGGCAGCGTCCGCGGCGCGCTCTTCATCCTCGCTCTTGTCGAGCTGGGCGAACCAGGCCGCGACCGTTCTGATCGCCACCGGCAGCGGCGCCTGCATGCCGGCGATATAGGCCTCCAGCCACTGGCGCAGCAGCTGTTCACCCGCGGCCTGACGCAACGGCGCGAAGGCCAGGCGCACGTCTTCGGCGACCAGCACGGTGGTCAGCGGATGGCCGCAGGCAGCAGCCGCCACATGGCTGACCCAGGGCCTGAGCAGGCGGTGCCATTTGTAGCTGCGATCCTTGCGCTTCAGCCCGCCTGGCTGCAGTTCCAGGCGCGCCAGGGCGTCGCCGTTCGCGTGCAGATCGCCGAGCCAGTCCTCCAGCGCCAGATCGGCATGGGCGAAGCTCAGGCGAATCGGCGACGGCAACCGCTCGGGCCAGCGCGCCAACAGCGCGGCGTAGCCCTGCAGTTGCGCCGGCAAGGGTTCCAGCAATTGCGCGCGCAGGCGCTCACCGAACCCGGCCACCGGCAGCAGGCCACTGCGCTGGATGCGCCGTGCGGCCCGCAGCAGGGCCGCATCGACATCCTGGTTCTCTTGCAGGGCCAGGGCGGCGGCCTGCAGCAACGCCTGTTGAATCTGGTGGCGCTGCAAACCATCCAGGGCGAACGGCTCGGCATCCAGTTCGGCCTGCTCGGCTTCGTCCAGGTGCACCTTGAGGCGCCCGGTGAAGAACTGCTTCACCGGGTCGCGCAGGAAACGTTGCAGGGTTTCCAGGTTCAGCGCGTCATCCGCGACGTAGGCGCCCAGCGGCTGCTCGCTGGCCTGCGCCAGCGGCGCACGGTGGGAGGCGGCCCATTCATGCACATAGCTGAACAGCGGCCCTGCGGCCGAGAAATAACGGCGGCTGAACGGCTGCAGCGGGTGTTCGGTGGTCAGGGCGTGGAGCAGATCGCCGCCATCGGCCAGGCGCCAGGCGCTGGCCAGGTGATCGCGCAGCTGGCCGACCAGCACCGACGGCGGCCGCTCGGTGTTGTCGCGAATGCTGCGCCCTACCCAACTGATGGTCAGGCGCTCGCGCACCGCCAGCAGCGCTTCGAGCAGCAGGTAGCGGTCGTCCTCGCGGCGCGAGCGGTCGCCGGGGCGGTAGTCGCCGCCCATCAGGTCGAAGTCCAGCGGCGCCTGGCTGCGCGGGTAGTCGCCATCGTTCATGCCCAGCAGGCACAGGTGGCGAAACGGAATGGCGCGCATCGGCATCAGCGTGCAGACGTTCACCGCGCCGGCCAGGAAGCGCTGGCTGAGGCCGCCCTGATCCAGCCCGCCCAGCCAGGCTTCGCGCACCACGGCCAGCGGCAGGGCTTCTTCCAGGCTGGCCGCCTCACAGAGTTCCAGCCACCCCTCCAGGGCATCCTGGGCCTGGTTGCGCAGCACCTCGTCGCGCTCGTCCTGGGGCAGGAAGAAGTCCTCCAGCAGCGCCCGCAGGCGCTCGCCCCAGACTACCGGCAGCAGGCTCTCGGCGAGGCTCTCGCCGTGCAGTTCGAGGGCATCCAGCAGACGGGTCAGCGGGCCGATCAGTGCGGCATCCAACCCGCCGATTTCGTCGAAGGGCTCGATGCCCGCTCGCGCCCCGGCACCGCCCACGGCGTAGCCGAGCAGCATGCGGCGCAGGCCGAAGCGCCAGCTGTTCTGCTCCAGCCCGGCGCCCAGGCCGAGGCCTTCGCGCTGCTCGGCATCCAGCCCCCAGCGCACACCGGCGCCTTCCAGCCAGCGGCGCAGCAACGGCAACTGCTCATCGGCGATGGCGAAACGCGCGCGCACCGCGGCCACGTCGAGCAGATCGAGAATCTCGCTGACGCTGAAGCGGCTGTCGGGCAGGCGCAGCAGGTGCTCCAGGGCGATCACCAGGGGCTCCTTGCCGCGCAGGCCCTGGTCGGCCAGGGTAAAGGGAATGAAGCGCGGATCGTCGCTGGCGAACTGGCCGAACACCGCGCGGATATGCGCGGCGTAGGTGTTCACGTCCGGCACCATGACGATGACATCACGCGGGCGCAGGGTCGGGTCTGCGCTGAACGCCGCCAGCAGCTGATCGTGCAGTACCTCGACCTCGCGCTGGGCGCTGTGGGCGACATGAAAACGCAGCGAGTGATCCCTGGCCGGGTCGACGGCCGGCCAATGGGTGCGGCTTTCTTCCACCGGGCGCAGGTCGAGGATGTCGTTGTGCAACTGGCCCAGCAGCGTGTCTTCGCTCATCGCGCTGAACAGGTCGATGCGCTCGAACTGCTCGCGGTAACGCTGCGGCTCGTCGTACTGGTCGAGCAGGTTGATGTAGTCGCGGCCCTGCTTGCCCCACGACGCCAGCAGCGGTTGGCCATGCTGGTGCAACTCCTCGACATCGAACAGCCCAAGCTGGCCGACCTGCCCCGGCTGCCCGCCGGCCTTGCGTTTCTGCCGGCGGTACTCGTGGCGCAGCAGGTCCTTGTCTTCGACGATGTCGCCCCAGTGGTGCTGCGACGGGTTGTGCACGTAGAGCATCACCTGGCTGAAGCGCGCCATGGCCGCCAGGGCTTCGAGCATCTGCGCCGGCAGCGAGGAAATGCCGAATACCGTGACCCGGCGTGGCAGGCCGCGGGGCGGCGCATCCAGTTCCGCCAGCTTGGCGACGAAGCGCGGGTGCACCCCGGCGCGGCTCTGCGACAGATGCTCCTCGCCGACATCGGCCAGCAGTGTGCGCCACAGCAGCGGCTGCCACAGCGCGCTTTCATCCAGCGGCTTCACACCACCACGGGCGTTGCGCAGCTGATCGTGGCCTGCAGCCCAGTCCGCCAGCCAGTCGGCGCGGTACACCTGGTACTGGTCGAACAGATCGGCCAGGCGTTCGGCCAGTTGGTGGCGCTTGCGCAGGTCGGCATCGTCGGCCAGAAAGCGCCGCAGCGGCGCGAAACAGGGCTCGTCGAGCAGGCTGGGCAGCAGGCGCATCAGCCGCCAGGTCAGCGGCGCCTTGTCCAGCGGCGACTGCTCGGGAATCGCCGCGCTGCCCAGCACCGTGCGGTAGGCCTGCCAGAGAAAGCGCGCCGGCAGGCTGACGTCGGTGGCCGCGGCGATGCCGCAGCCCTCCTGCTCGGCCAGCGCCAGCTTGAGCCACTGGGCGATGCCGTTGCTCTGCACCAGCAGCACCTCGTTCTCCAGCGGGCGCAGCGGGTACCGACGCATCCATTCCACCGCCAGCGCGCGCAGCTCCTCGAGGCGGTTGCCATGGATGACGATCAGACCGGGGTTAAGCGCCGACATGCAGGGTTCCTGGGTGCAGAATCAGACGGCGAATGATGACAGAGCCTGGCCACGAGGTGTGACGTCGCGCCGGATTTTAGCGCCCACGCGTTACCCTGAAGAACGCCCGCCCTGCCCCTCAGCCGACATCCTTGCGGGTGGTGCGCTCGTTGCTGATCCGCGCGCGGCGAAAATTCCAGCCCAGGAACAGGCGTGAGGCCAGGTTGTCGCGGCTGTGCGGTTCGCCATAGTGCAGCAGCACGGTGGAGCGCAGCGCCTTGGGGTCGCAGGGCTCGTTGGCGTGCAGCGAACGGTAGCCCCAGAAGAAGTAGGCGTTGCCGGGCACGATCTTGATGGTGACGGGTTTCAGCCAGCCGCGTTTGACCGCGAAGGTGATCAGCTTCTGGGTCAGGGTGTTCTGCATCAGCGCCTTTTCCAGAATGTTGACATACAGGTTGGCGCGGATGTTGCGCAGGTTGGGGAAGAAGATGAAGTCGCCGCAGTAGCGGCCCTCG
>ENA-UOWK01000721-UOWK01000721.1-bioreactor-metagenome-genome-assembly--contig:-NODE-721-length-14539-cov-9.775407_pt1 | contig 14539 bp, 13 predicted proteins | sample MGYA00238157_ERZ761612 | MGnify/ENA primary metagenome ERZ761612 (study PRJEB28901, sample SAMN06268035) | bioreactor metagenome | isolation source: Joint BioEnergy Institute, California, USA | place... | reverse complement strand
CGGCCATGCCGGACGGGCCGGCGACCAGCGGGATCGCCATCGGCACGATGAAGGGTTCGCCGTCGGGGATCTCGCCCATCAGCCCCTCGGGCGGCGGGAAGATCATGCGGATGCCGATCAGGAACAGCACGATGCCGCCCGCGATCGCGACCGATTCCTGGCGCAGGTGCATGACCTCGAGCGCGTACTTGCCCGCCCACAGGAAGAGCATCAGCACGAACAGCGCGATGAGCAGTTCGCGCGCGAGCACGATGCGCTGACGCTGCGGCGTGAGCCGGCGCAGCATGCTGAGGAACACCGGGATGTTGCCCAGCGGGTCCAGGATGAGGAACAACAGCAGCGCCGCCGATGCGATGGTCATGCGCCGGTCCCCGGCGACCACAGCCGGCCGCGCTGCGCGGCGCCCGCAGGCGACAGCAGCGTGATGCAGGCGTCGGCGACCTCGCCGGGCACGCGCGCGATGCGGTCCTCCGCCTCGACGTACGCCCGGGCGCGCAGCGGCGTGCGCATCGGCGGCGGCAGCAGCCCATGGATACGGACCGGACCTTCGCCCAGCTCGGCCTGCAGCATGCCGACCAGCGATGCCGTCGCAGCCTGGGCGAGGCCGTAGCCACCCCAGTAGGCGCCGCGCGTGCGAGCCGGATCGTCCACCGCGAACACCACCGCCGCGTCGTCCGTGCGCCGCAGCAGCGGCAGGCAGGCCTGCGTGAGCCACCAGCGCGCGGTGAGGTTGACGTGCAGCGTGCGCGCGAACGCAGCCGGATCCGTCAACTCGAGCGGCGTGAGGCCGTCGAAGGCCGCCGCCGCGTGGACGATGCCATCGAGTCGGCCGTAGGCCTCGTCCAGCCGTGCGGCCAGTTCGACGAAGTCGTCCGGCGTCGCGCCTTCCAGATCGAGCGGATACAGCGTCGGAGTGGCGCCGGCGGCCACGACGCGATCGTGCACGCGATTGAGGCGCGGCACCCGGCGGCCCAGCAGCACCGGCGATGCGCCGGCGGCGGCGCAAGCGAGCGAGACGGCCTCGCCCAGTCCGCCGGTCGCGCCGACGACGAGGACCACGCGACCGTCGAGCGCGCGCGTCCGTGCATCCGACGGTACCGCGCTCACGCCGACAGTACCTCGGCGACCATGCGCCCGAGCTCGCCCGACTCGTGCAACTCCAGCGTGATGTCGCAGCCACCGATCAGCTCGCCGTGGATGAAGAGCTGCGGAAACGTCGGCCAGTTCGAGAACCGCGGCAGGTTGGCCCGGATCTCCGGCTCCTCGAGCACGTTGATCGTGCGGTATTGCGTCGCACCGGCCTCGCGCAACGCCTGCACGGTGCGGCTGGAAAAGCCGCACATCGGATGGCGCGGCGTTCCCTTCATGAACAACACGATGGCATGGCCGTCGATTTCGGCCTGGATGCGTTCGAGGATCGACACGTGACGCTCCTGCGTGACCGCGCAGCCACCAGTGCGGCAGCGCGGATCGGACGTTGAGAATTCGGGCATTCTATCGCGTCGTCGCCATCGACCACCGGAATGCCGGCCATGCCCCTCGAACTCGCCGCCCTGCCCTACGACCGGACCGCGCTCGAGCCGCACCTGTCCGGCGACACGCTCGACCAGCACCACGGCCACGTGCAGCGCGCGCTCATCGAACGTCTCAACACCCTGCTGGCCGACACCGAACTTGCCGATGCGCCGCTCGATGCGATCGTGCGCAAGGCCCAGGGCGCCGCGTTCGACCATGCCGCACAGGCCTGGAACAACGCCTTCTACTGGCATTCGCTCAAGCCGGCCGCGGCCGGAGGCGGTGGCGAACCGAAAGGCCGGCTGGCCGAGGCGATCGCGCGCCAGTTCGGCGATCCGGCGGGACTGCGCGCCCGTTTCGACGCCCTGGCGCTGTCGATGTTCGGCGCCGGCTGGGTCTGGCTGCTGCAGCGCCCCGACGGCCGACTGGCGCTCGCGGCCACGGCGAATGCGGCCACGCCGGTCACCGGCCAGGACACGCCGCTGCTCGCGCTGTCGCTGTGGGAACACGCCTGGTATCTCGATTACCGGGACAATCGCCGCCGGTACCTGGATGCGTTCTGGCACCTGGTGAACTGGGACGCGGTTGCCGCCCGGATGCGTTGAAGCAGGGGCAGCGTCAATCGCAGCCGGCGATCGCCGCGGCGACCACGAGCTCTGCGTCCGCGGGGCGCCCGAGCAGATAGCCCTGCACGAAGTCGCAGCCGTCCTGCTGCAGCAGCCCGAGGGCGGCGTCGTCCTCGATGCCCTCGGCCACCACGCTCAGGTCCAGATCGTGGCCCAGGTCGATCATCGTCCGGACGATGCGCCGCGCGCGCGCGTCCCCGGTCATGTCGCTGATGAAGCTCCGGTCGATCTTGAGGCTGTCGATCGGCAGGCGACGCAGGTAGGCCAGCGACGAATAGCCGGTACCGAAATCATCGATCGCGATGCGCACCCCCGACCGGCGGATCTGTTCGAGCAGATGGCTGCAGCGCACGACGTCGCGCATCAGCGCGCTTTCGGTGATCTCGAGCACGAGCGCGTCGCCCGGCACGTCCCACAGCCGCAACAGATCCAGCACCTGCTCGACGAACCCCGGGGCCTGGAGTGCCTCCACCGACATGTTCACCGCGATGCGCACCTGGCGCCCGGCCCTGCGCAGCCGCGCCAGGTGCCGCAGGGCGACGTTGAGCGACCACCGGGTGAGATCGTTGATCAGACCGCCGCGCTCGGCGGCCGCGATGAAGAGGTCCGGGCGCACTTCGCCAAGTGTCGGATGCGTCCAGCGCGTGAGCGCCTCGTAACTGGTGACACGACGCGAGGGCAGCGCCGCGATGGGCTGGAGGAACAGCACCAGCTGCCCCTCGGCGATGGCCGCGCGCAGATCGCGATGCAGGGTTTCGAGCGGGACCGGTGGCGCCTTCCAGAATGCCTGGCGCTCCACGTTGCCGAGCGCGTCGTCGCAGGCCTGGTCCGCGCGACGGCACAGCAGTTCGGCGTCCTCGCCGTCGAGCGGCGCCACCGCGATGCCGGCCACGACCGAAGGCTGGGTCTGCAGACCGCCCTCGATGAGAAAGGACTGCTGGAGGACACGCAGGCACTTCGCCGCACCCAGGCCGGCATGCGCGCGTCCTCGCAGGTCCGGCAGGACGACCACGAAATCATGCAGGCCGATGCGCAGCACGCGGTCACCCGGACGGACCGCCGCGACCAGCGCATCGTGCATCGCATGACCGAGGATCTCGACGGCGGCATACCCGAAGGCGTGGCCGAACTCGCGCATCCCCTGCGTGCGCAGCACCAGCACGGCGACCGGCGCGTCGCCCCGCACCTCGCCCAGGCTGCGCGCGACGTCCGCGACGACGGCCGCGTGGTTCAGCATGCCGGCCGGCGCGCGGTGCTCACAGGAACAGGTCGACCGGATCGAGACCGTAGGCGCCCGGCGTCAGTGCGGCGACGATGCGGACCGGGTCGTCGCTGTGCGCGCGCACCAGCAGATCCACCGAGTTGAACTGGTCGAGCACCTGCTTGTCCGGACCGGTGAGCACCATCACGCGTGGCTGCAGGCGCCGCGCGGCGTTCTGCGCGGTGACGATCGCCACTTCACCGGTGCTCAACTCGACCAGCGTGCCGATCGGATAGACGCTCATGCACTGCATGAACTGCTCGACGATCTCGGCTGCGAACTGGCTGCCACGCTCGCGATACAGGGCCTGCAGTGCCACGTGCTGGGCGACGGCCGGCTGGTGGGGTCGATCGCTGGTCATCGCGTCGTAGGCGTCGACCACCGCGGCGATGCGCCCGAGCAGCGGAATCGCATCGCCCTCCAGGCCCCTGGGGTAACCGGTGCCGTCGAAACGCTCGTGATGACTGAGGATCATCGCGCGCACGTGCTCGGGCACCGCGCCACCCGCATCGACGATCGCGACGCCGTGCTGGACGTGCGCCTGCATCCGCTGGCGCGCCTCGGCGTCGTAGGCGGTGGTACTGGCCAGAAGCTCGGGATCGAGCCGCAGCTTGCCGACGTCGAGCAGCAGAGCGCCGCTGGCCATGTCGACCAGCAGGTCCTGGGGCAGTCCGACGTGACGACCGAAGGCCGCGGCGAGCGCACTGCACGACAGCGCGTGCCGGTATTCGTAATCTCCGCGTGCGCGCAATGCATCGAGCCACAGGAACGCGTCGGCGTTGCGCACCAGACTGCGGACCATGGGCTCGACCGCGCCGCGTACCTCGTCGACGGCGATCGTGCGCCCCGACCTCACATCGTCGAGCACGCGCTCGGCGAAGGCCGCGGCCCGGGCGTGCGCCTCGCGCGCCTGCGGCAGTTCACTGTCGAACTCGACGAGCTCGGGATACGTCGCCGAGCCCTGGGCGCCGGCGATCTCGTCCTCTGCGTAATTCCGCCACTCGGGCGGCGACGAGGCCTTCACCGGCGCGGCGGCCGGCTCGAGCGACAGCAGGTCGGGGGCAACCGGCTCGACGCCACGCTCGGTGTCGACGTAGACATGCTCGCAGAGCCCGGCGAGGGTCCGGATGTCGTCCTCGGATTCGATCATCACGCCCTGGAGGAGGAACGGCGTGCCCTCCCAGGGACGATCCAGCCGGCAGACGTACATGCCCACCGTCAACTGGCCCACGGCCAGCTTGCGCTCACTCGACAACATCGATGCCGGCCCCTCCCGGCGTGCTTCCAGTGTCCGCTTCCCCGCCCACCCCGCTTCCGTTCATCCGGAACGCCGCAGGCAGGACACCCGGCCTGTGGACGCGTGGCCGGAGACGCAGGGTACAGGCAGTGACCGTGGATGCCATGTGCACTTCGACAGGTGCCGGACCGCGTTCTGCACGGGCGGTCGACCGCGCGCCTGGCACCACGACGGCTGGCCGGCCCCGCGCCCTATGATCGACGTCGACGATCCCACCCGGAGCGCGACGATGCGACGCCCCCCGCACGCCTGGAGCACATGCACGCGATCCCGCCCGGCCGATCGGCGGCGCGCATGAGCGGCGGGGCGGCCGGCCTGCTCAACCTGCGTCGCGGCGAAGGCGCGCCGGTGCTGGTCGCCGGCCTGTTCTTCTTCTGCATCCTGACCGCACTGATGATGCTGCGACCCGCGCGTGACGCGCTCGGCATGGAACGCGGCCTGGACAGCGTGCGCTGGCTGTTCATCGGCACTGCCGTCGTCACGCTGCTGGTCAACCCGCTGTTCGGCTGGCTGGTCGCCCGGCTGCGACGCCTGCAGTTCATTGCAGCGACCTACACATTCTTCGCGCTGGGTCTGGCCGGTTTCTGGGCCCTGCTGGTCTTCGCGCCCGGCGCGATCGGCGCCCGCAGCGGCCAGGTGTTCTACGTGTGGTTCAGCGTCTTCAACCTGTTCGCCACGATGGTGTTCTGGGCACTGCTCGCCGATCGCTTCAGCAGCGACCAGGGCAAGCGGCTGTTCGCGCTGATCGCGGTCGGCGGCACGCTCGGCGCGATCTTCGGCCCCTGGCTCGCCGCGCGACTGGCCGAACCGCTGGGCACGCCGGCGCTGCTGCTGGTCGCCGCAGGATTTCTCGCGGCCTCGATCGTGCTGGCCTGGTGGCTGGTGCGGCTGCGGTCCGACGGGCCACGCGATGCGCCGATGCAGGACCCGGAGGCCGTCCGCATCGGTGGCAGCGCACTGGCCGGCATCCGCGCGGTGTTCGCGTCGCGCTATCTGATGGGCATCGCCGGCTACGTGGTGATCATGACGATCGTCGCGACCTTCATCTACTTCACCCGTTTGCAGATGGTGGCCGCAGCCGAAACCGATCTCGATGCGCGCACCGGGCTGCTCGGCAGTATCGACATGTGGACCCAGGTCGCGGTGCTGGTGCTGCAGGTCACGCTGACCGGTCACATCATCCGCCGGCTCGGACTGGCCTTCGCGCTGGCGTTGCTGCCGATCGCGATGGCGGTCGGCTTCATCGGTCTGGCGATCTACGGCTCGTTCCTGGTGCTGATCCTGCTCGAAGCCACCAACCGCGCGATCCAGCGTGGCCTGACCCGCCCCGCGCGCGAGACGCTGTTCACCGTCGTCGGCCGCGAGGACAAGTACAAGGCCAAGGCCTTCGTCGACACCTTCGTCTACCGCGTGGGCGACGTGGTCGGCGCGCAGACCGAGGGCGTGCTCGGACGCCTGGGCCTGGCGCTCGGCGGGCTGGTGGGCGTGGTCGTGCCCCTGGCGCTGGTCTGGGCGGCGCTGGGCATCTGGCTGGGCCGGGCGCAACAGCGGCAGGCCGATGCGGAATCCCTGCACCCGAACCGGGACGCCGCCCCGCGTTGACCGGCGCCCACCCGCGGCGGTCATCAGCGATGGATAATGCGCGCCCTTGCCGGCGCCTCCCGATGCAGCCCACGACGAAAGCCCACTGGCAGATCCACTTCTGCGTCCTGCTGTGGGGCTTCACCGCCATCCTCGGCAAGCTGATCACCCTGCCCGCGTTGCCGCTGGTGTGGTGGCGGATGTTGCTGGTCGCCGGCACGCTGATGCTGCTGCCGCGGGTCTGGCGCGGCGTGCGCGCGTTGCCGCCGCGCCTGCTGCTGGCCTATGCCGGCGTCGGCGCACTGGTCGCGCTGCACTGGCTGACCTTCTACGGCGCGGTGAAGCTCGCCAACGCCTCGGTCGCGGCGACCTGCATGGCACTGGCGACGGTGTTCATCGCACTGATCGAACCGCTGGTCGCGCGCAGCCGCTTCTCGTGGCGCGAACTCGCGCTGGGCATCGCGGTGCTGCCGGGCGTGGCGCTGGTGGTCGGCGGCATTCCCGACGGCATGCGCGTCGGCGTCGCGGTCGGTGCGCTGTCGGCGCTGTTCGTCGCCTGCTTCGGGTCCTTGAACAAGCGACTGGTCGAACGCGCCGACCCGCTGACCGTCACCGCGGTCGAACTGGGGGCGGGCACGTTGACGCTGACGCTGCTCGCGCCGCTGATGCCATTGCTGTTTCCGGCGTTCGCCGGCCCTTTGCTGGCCCTGCCCGGTCCGCACGACGCCGGCTACCTGCTGCTGCTCGCATTCGCCTGCACCCTGCTGCCGTTCGCGCTGTCGCTCGTCGCCCTGCGGCACATGAGCGCGTTCGCCGCGCAGCTGGCGGTGAACCTCGAACCGGTTTACGCGATCGCCCTGGCAATCGTGCTGCTGGGCGAGCAGCACGAACTGACGCCGCGCTTCTACGCCGGCGTCGCGATCATCCTGGCCGCTGTACTGGTCTATCCGGTGCTGGCGCGGCCCCGGCGGATCGCCCATGCCGAGAACCTCGCGGGCGAAGCGAAGCAGATCGTCGACTGAGCGTGCACCGGGGGCGCGTGCTCACGCCCGGGAACAGACCCGGTCGCGACCTTCGCGCTTGGCATCGTAGAGAGCCTGGTCCGCACGCGAAAGCAGCGACGACGCATCGTCCCCGGCCCGCAGCGCCGCCACACCGATGCTGATCGTGACCGGGAGTCCGCTCGGCATCGCCGCGACGGCCTCGCGCAGGTACTCCGACTCGCGTGCGGCCTCGGCGAGGTCGCGACCGGGCAGCAGGCGCACGAACTCTTCTCCACCGAAGCGGGCCACGCGACCGCGCGCGGCTTCGGTCGACAGCAGCATCGCACCGAGCGCCTGCAGCACGCGGTCGCCTTCCGCATGTCCGTGCAGGTCGTTGATCGACTTGAAGTGGTCGATGTCGACGATGGCCACCGACAGCGGCGCACCAAGCGCCTGCGCCTGTGCGATGGACTGGTCGAGCGTGCGCGAGAAGGCGCGGCGGTTCGCCAGGCCCGTCAACGGATCGGTCAGCGACTGCTCCTCGAGGTCGGCGTTCTGGTTCTCCAGCGCCTGCTGGTAATGCAGCAGCTGCTGCTCGTACCAGCCACGTTCCTCCAGCTGCAGTCGCAGCTCATGGCTGATCCGGTGCAGCTCCATCAGGCGCGCAGCCTGGCGCGACAGCGCTTCGAGCGCGGTGCGCTGCGCCGGCTGGAGTTCGCGCGGCTTGTGGTCGAGCACGCAGAACGTGCCCATCGGCTGCCCGTCCGCCGCACGCATCGGCGCGCCTGCGTAGAAGCGGACGTTGGCGGGCCCGGTCACGAGCGGATTGTCGACGAAGCGCGCATCCTCGCGCGCGTCGGGAATGACCATGGTCTCGTCCGGCTCGAGGATCGCATGCGCGCAGAACGCGATCTCGCGCGGCGTCTCGGTGCGGTCGAGTCCGCGCGCGGACTTGAACCATTGCCGGTCGCGATCGACCAGCGTGATGACCGCCATCGGCACGTCGCAGACGGCCGCGGCAATGGCGACCAGATCGTCGTAGGCGTCCTCCCGGGGCGTGTCGAGAATGCGGTAGGCGTCGAGCGTCGCCTGACGGGCGACCTCGTCACCCGGCAGCGGCGGGCGGATCATGGGCGGGGTGCGCGGGCGTGGCGCACGACAGATGCAAGCATCGCAACCATCCGGAACAGACCGCGGCTACCCTAACCCAGCGCAGCTGACTGCGCCCAGTCCCGATGGGCGCGATGCCCGTGCCGTGACACGGCGCACGTCGCGCGCCCACCACCCGCTTGCCGGATAATGCGCCCCCCGTTGCAAGGAGCCCGCCATGGCCGCGCCGATCGAATTCCCGCTCGAAGGCGAACACGTCGCACTCAACCAGCTGCTCAAGCTGGTGGGCCTGTGCGACAGCGGCGGTGCCGGCAAGGCGATCGTCGCCAGTGGCGCGGTGTTCGTCGACGGCGAAGTGGAACTGCGCAAGACCTGCAAGATCCGCGCGGGCCAGACCGTCGAGCTCGACGGCCAAGTCGTGCGCGTCCTGCCCGCCGGCTGAGCACCGCACGCAAACGCGAACGGCGCCTTGCGGCGCCGTCCGGAAGCTGCCTGGCGACAGGCTCAGCGCAGGCTGTAGCCCGACACGCGCCAGGTCCGGTCTTCGTCGAGACGGAACGACACCAGCTCGCGCACCGGCTGCGGCTGGTTGGCGAACGTGGTCGGAGAGGCGACGTTGATGTAGATGCCCTCGGGCACCGCTTCGCCGGCGCGGAACTGCGAACGGCTCACCACCGGGCGGTCGCGCTTGGACGGCGCGCCCAGGCGGTTGCGGTCGATGTTGATCTGGCGGACGAACTCGTCGCGGGTGACCGCGCGCTTCATCGTCGCCGAGGCCCCGTCCCAGACTTCGCCGGCACGGTTGCCGTCGATCATCTGCATCACCTGCAGGGCGGCGGCGCCCATTTCGGCGTCCTGGCGCGCGACCTGGGCCTGCTGCTCGGGGGTGAGCTGCTGCTGGGCCGCGGCGGCCGGACGGGCGGCGGGCTGGGCCGCAGGTTGTTGCGCGCTGGCGGCAGCGGCAGCGGCCATCAGCAGTGCGGCCGACAGCAGGCGTACGGTGTTCATGTAATGACGTTCCTCGCGGGACTGCAGTGAAGTGGGCCGAGTGTACGCGCTGCTGGCCCGCCGGCAACCCGGGGCGATCCCCGGGCCACCCCCGATGGACGCGCTGCGCGCAGCGGGTATGCTCGGGCGCTCCCTCCGCGCTGCCCCACGCCCATGCCATGCATCCCGGACATCGCACGCCCGGCACGGTGAACGCAGGCCACGCTGGCCCGCGCCGGTGGCGTTCGCCGGCACGTGGCGCGGTGCGCGCGCGGGTGGCGCGCTGGCTCGCGATCCTGTGCCTCGCTGCGTGCGCGGCGTCCGCGGCGGCGCAGGAGCGCATCCTGCGACACGACGTCGACGTCCGCGTGCTCGCCGACGGACGACTGGACGTCACCGAGCGCATCGCGCTGCGGGCCGAAGGCCGTGTCTTCCGGCATGGCCTCGTCCGGGACCTGCCGCTGCGCTTCCAGGGCCTGCACGGGCAAGCGGTCGCGGTCGACCTGCGCATGCTCGACGTCCTGCGCGACGGACACCCCGAACCCTGGCGGATCGAGCGCACTGGGCGCGTCGCGCGCCTGCACGTCGGCGATACGCGCTACCTGCCGGTACCGTCCGAGCCGGTCTATACGCTGCGCTACCGGACGGCCCGGCAGGTCGAGGCCGGTGCGCTGGACCTGCAAGCGATCGGCAGCGACCAGGCCGTGCCGGTCGAACACGGCACGGTCACGGTGACGCTGCCCGGCGCGGCGGCGATCGATGCGATGCATGCACAGGCCCGGACCCGCGCAGGCGCGCGCGGATTCCACGTGGCGCTGTCGGCCTCCGGCGTGGCGCGGTGGACTCTGACCCGGCCGCTGGCGCCGCATACCGGCCTGCAGGTGCGGCTGGCGTTTCCGGGCAGCCTCGTCGCCCCGCCTGATGCGCACCAGCGCCTGCGATGGTGGCTGCAGGACCATGCGGGCCTGTTGCTCGCGTTCGCGGGTCTCGCCCTGCTGACGCTGTATTGCGTGCTGCGCTGGCGCCACGTGCGTCGACCGCAGGTGATCGGCACGCCGACCGAACAGTTCGAGCCGCCCGCCGGATTTTCTCCGGGCGGTCTGCGCTACATGCGCCGCATGCGCCACGACGCGCGCGTGTTCACTGCGGACCTGCTGGCCAGCGCGGTCGACGACCACCTGCGGATCCGTCGGCTGCCCGCGGGCACGCGCACGGGCTGGCGGCTCGAGCGCACCCGCGACGGCGCGCAGACGCTGGCCACGATGGAGCAGCGTTCGCAGCTGACCGCCCTGTTGCCCGACCCCGGCAGCGTGGTGGATCTGCGCAGTCGCGAACACGTCCGCATCGCAGGCGCCTGCCGCGCGCATGCGCTGGCGCTGCGCAGGCGCTTCGTGCCGACCTTCTTCCGCGCGCACGGCGGCAGCATCCTCGGCGCGCTGGCGATCGCCGGCGCCACGGCCCTGCCGGCCCTGTGGTGGTCCAGGCACCTGCCCGCGTTCCCGGCGACGGTCCTGGTCGCCGGGCTGATGCTGCCGATGCTGGTCACGTTCGCGATGCTGGTACGCACACCGACCGCCGAGGGCCGCGCGCTGCTGCTGCACGCCGAAGGACTGCGCCGGCATCTCCTCTCGGCGGCGCGTCCGGCGCGCCGCCGAAACGACACGACGCCTCCGCTGGACGCCGACCGCTACCTGCGCCTGTTGCCGTATGCGGTCGCGCTCGAGGCCGAGGACGCGTGGACGAAGGCATTCGTCGCATCGGTCGGCACGTCGGCGGCCGTCGCCGCGGTCGCCGGGCTCGACTGGTATCGCGGCATCGAGGTCACCGATCTGCCGCGCTTCAGCCGTTCGATGGGCGACAGCTTCGCGGCGCGGATCGCGGCGACGTCGCGGCCGAAGAAGAAGTCGCGAGCGACGCAGCAGTCCGGCGGCTGAAATCGGCATCTCCGTTGGCGCGCGGGTCCGCCAGTCAGCACCCGGAACCGGTCCGACATGCGGGAGCGCGCCTGCGCCCGATGCTTGCGATGCGGTCGCTGCGATGTTGCGCGGTCGAGCGACGGCATCGCGTCTTTGCCGGGAACGCGGGCCGAGCCTTGTCGATTCGACCATTTGGAGCGCGACCGGGGCCGCTCCCCCGAGGTCGCGTCACGGTTCGAGGTAGTGCGCACCGGGCCCGCGCGACCCGGCCACGTCGTCGGGATTGCGCAACGGGCACGCCTTCAGCGACAGACAGCCACAGCCGATGCAGCCGTCGAGCTGGTCGCGCAGCCGCGTGAGCTGTGCGATCCGCGCGTCGAGCTCGGCGCGCCAGCGTCGCGACAGCCGGGTCCAGTCGGCCGTGGTCGGCGTGCGGCCGTCGGGCAGCGTGTCGAGCGCCGTGCGGATGGACGCCAGCGGAATGCCCGCGCGCTGGGCGACCTTGATGATCGCCACCCGCCGCAGCACGTCGCGCCCGTAGCGGCGCTGGTTGCCCGCGTTGCGGCCCCCGTGGATCAGGCCCTGGCGCTCGTAGAAATGCAGCGCCGAGACCGCCACGCCACTGCGCGCGGCCAGTTCGCCGACCGACAGCACCTCATCCGGACGGAGTGTTCGAATCGTCACCGCTTGACCTCAACATTGGTTGAGGTCTTAGCCTGCGCGCCATTCCTTCCGCTGTCCATGGCCGACCGATGACGTTCGACGATTCCACGCCGCAGCCCGCGCCCGCAGTCGACGATCCCGCCGCTGGAGCGCTGGCCGACGAGACCATGCTCGCCCTCGCCTTCTCGCGTTTCGGCGGCCCGGACGTGGTCTCGCTGGTCGAGCGGCCCATCCCGCTGCCCGGCCCCGGCCAGGCGCTGGTGCGGGTGCTGTCGGCGGGCTTCGGCCCCTGGGACGTACTGGAGCGCGAAGGCGCGCTCGCACCGTTCGCGGAGGGCGCGCCGGTGTTTCCGTACGTGCCGGGCGCCGAGGGTGCCGGCACCGTGGTCGAGGTCGGCGCGGGCGTGCAGCGGTGGCGCGAAGGCGACCGGGTCTGCGGTCTGTTGCCGTTGCGCAGCCCCAGGCACGGCTTCCATGCCCAGTTCGTCGTCGTCGATGCCGACCGGCTGTGGCCGGTCCCGTCCAGGCTGACCCTGCCGCAGGCGGCCGCGCTGCCGGTCGACGGCGGTCTGGCGATGCACGCCGTCGCGGTCGCGCTGGCGGCCGGTCCCGGCGACGCGCTGCTGGTGTTCGGCGCCAGCGGCGGACTGGGCCACATGGCGCTGCAGTTCGCACGCCAGCGTGGCGCGCGGGTGCTGGCGGTCGCCTCGGGCGCCGACGGCGTGGCCCTGACCGAGCGGCTCGGCGCGGACATGGCGATCGACGGCCGACGCCATGCACTGGCACCGGCGTTGCGCATCTTCGCCCCCGACGGGCTCGACGCCGCGCTGCTGACCGCGTCGACCGCCGATGCCGGGACGATCGTCGCGGCGCTGCGCCCGGGCGGACGCATCGCGTGGCCACGCGGGGTCACGGCGCCGCCGGTCCGTGCCGACATCGCGGCCGCGGCGTTCGGCGCGAGCGCCGGCGCGCTGCAGGTGCGCGCCGCCTGTCGCGCCGCCCAGCGCGGCCCGTTCCACCTTCATCTGGGTGCGCGCTTCGCGCTGGCCGATGTCGCGTCCGCCGCCCGGGCGATCGGCCACCATCATCTGGGCCGGATCGTGCTCGACGTCCCCTGAGCGGCCCGCTGCGTCCTCTCCATCGGCGCGACATCCCACGCCGCCATCGCCGACAATAGCCGGCTCCCCCGCGCGCCCCACGCGCCGCACCTGGATTGACCATGCTCCGCTGGTTCGAAAACCGCATCGATCCCTTCCCGCCCGAGATTCCCACGCAGCCCCCACGCACGCTGTTCGCGTTCTGCATGCACTACGTGCGCGGCAGCGGTCGCTGGCTGCTGCTGATGGCGGCGTTCACCGCGCTGATCGCGATCGCCGAGGTCACGCTGTACGCCTATGTCGGCTCGCTGGTCGACAAGCTCGCCGAGCACACGCCTGCGACCTTCCTGGCCGCCGAGGGCGGCCGGCTGGCGGCGATGTCGCTGCTGGTGCTGCTCGGCCTGCCGCTGCTGGTCTGGCTCAACGCGATGGTCATCCACCAGACCCTGCTCGGCAATTTCCCGATGCGGATCCGCTGGAACGTGCACCGCTACCTGCTGCGGCAGTCGATGAGCTACTTCCAGGAGGAGTTCGCCGGCCGCATCGCCACCAAGCTGATGCAGACCTCGCTGGCGGTGCGCGAAACGGTCATCAAGCTGCTCGACGTCGGCAACTACGTCATCGTCTATTTCACCGGCGCCATCATCGTCGCCGCGGCCGCCGACTGGCGCATGATGCTGCCCTTCCTCGGCTGGCTGCTGCTCTACAGCCTGCTGATGTGGCGCTTCGTGCCGCGGCTGAGCCGGATCTCCGAACGCCAGGCCGACGCGCGTTCGGTGATGACCGGGCGCATCGTCGACAGCTACACCAACATCGCCACCGTGAAGCTGTTCTCCCATTCGCAGCGCGAGCAGGCCTACGCGCGCGAGGCCATGGACGGCTTCCTCGCGACCGTGCACGGCCAGATGCGACTGGTGACGATCGTCAACTCGCTCAACTACCTGCTCAACATGCTGCTCGTCGGCGGGACCGCGGCCCTGGGCCTGTGGCTGTGGCACCTGGAGGCGATCAGCACCGGTGCGATTGCGGTGGCCGTCGCGCTGGCGCTGCGCATGCTGGGCATGTCGCAGTGGATCATGTGGGAGATGTCGGCGCTGTTCGAGAACATCGGCACCGTGCGCGACGGCATCAACTCGATTTCGCTGGCGCCGACCGTGGAAGACCTGCCCGACGCGCCGAAGCTGCCGCCGATCGCCGGCGACATCCGCTTCGACCATGTCGACTTCCACTACGGCCAGAACGACCGCACCGTCATCGAGGGTCTCGACCTGCACGTGGCGCCGGGCGAGAAGATCGGCCTGGTCGGCCGCTCGGGCGCCGGCAAGTCGACGCTGGTCAACCTGCTGCTGCGCTTCTACGACCGGGAGGCCGGCGCCATCCGCATCGACGGGGTCGACATCGCGACGATCGAACAGGATTCGCTGCGCGCGCAGATCGGCATGGTCACTCAGGACACGTCGCTGCTGCACCGTTCGGTGCGCGAGAACATCCTCTACGGCCGCC
>ENA-UOWK01000710-UOWK01000710.1-bioreactor-metagenome-genome-assembly--contig:-NODE-710-length-14702-cov-27.093261_pt1 | contig 14702 bp, 9 predicted proteins | sample MGYA00238157_ERZ761612 | MGnify/ENA primary metagenome ERZ761612 (study PRJEB28901, sample SAMN06268035) | bioreactor metagenome | isolation source: Joint BioEnergy Institute, California, USA | place... | reverse complement strand
TTAAAGCGCACGTAACAGCAATCTTCCGTAAGCTGGGTGTACAAAACCGTACCCAGGCGGTGCTTGCTATTAATGCCTTGAATATTGAAGAAAAGAAAATGTAAGGGATTTAACTTACAAAATAAAAAAGACCTCATCTGAGGTCTTTTTTATTGCGAAAATATTGCCAGATTAAGCAATATAATCCTGTTTTTGGGTGACATCGGTACAGAACATTGGATTCAGTGCGGACTGCAATTCATCAATCTGTTCTTGAGTGACATAGCCTTTGGAGATCAGGTATTCTGCCACGCGGTCATCACGCAGACTCAGGAAAGTTGCATCATAAACCCCCAAGTCTACAAACAGGGCAGCAGTTTCCAGACTGTTAAAACGGTCCAGATAAACTTCATCTTCATACATCAGGAATACATGCTCGTCTGTGCTATTCGGATCGACCTGTAGGTGCTCTGCCAGTTCATGCGGGCAGGTTTTGATAAAGAGCAAGTCAGAGAGTTCATCAAACTGGGTGGTATCCAGGCAATCTTCTTCATTTTTCACTTTGCCGAGCCACGCTTTAAAGACCAGTACAGCGCCACCACGCAGCAGCATACTCCAGATCTGATGACGGGTTTTTGCTGGTAAATCTTCGGCTTCCGCTTCCAGAGATTCAATCAGCTTGTTTTCCTGTTCAGCCAGACGTTCAAATAAGCCTAAACCTTGCGGTTTGTAGGCATAAGGTTCAAAGACATCAAAATGCAGTTCATCAAAAACTTGCAGGGCTAAAGGAACCGCATGCTGATACAGGGTTTCAAGTGCCTGAATCTGGGTATCGTCGAGTTTGCTGTATTTAAACATTTGTGCCCAGTCGATGCTGGGTAATAAGGCATTAGCACCATATTGGCGATGGAATTGCTGAGTCTGTGCGGGAAGCTGAGCAATTGATTCATCGAGTTTCATTTTTATAACTCCTATCTAGCAGTGCAAATAGACCAGCTGCCAAAAGGATTTAGGCATTGTCAGATGGAAACTGATCGTTTCTTATATTGTCTATTTTTAGAACTAAGCCTGTTGTATTAAAAATACGACCAAAGTTCTATCTGCCATAAAATAGGATTAAAAATTAATTTAAAACAATTGCTTAAATAATTGTAACTAGGTGTACACATGTATATTAATAGAATTGGTGGCTTTTGCCATAGAGAATGCTGAAATGATAATTTTGAGCAATTTATCAGCAGGAATTATGTGAAATTTGGTGCTTTTAGCACATTGGCCTGATTTTTTTGCCAGTCAGGTAAAGAAAGGTATTTATTCAGTATAAAAAATGCCCATTTTTAAATCATTAAAATGGGCATTGAGATGAAAATAAAAAGTTCTAGCTACCTGAGATTTTCAGACCGGATAACCAGGAACGGAGTGAAGCAGGCTTCAACGGTTTTTTCAGCAGGACAATATTTAAATCCTTCAGGCGCTGTGGCAGTTCCGGATCAGAATCTGCGGTAATCAATGCCACCGGAATATCACTGCTGCGATGTTCCAGAATAAAGTCCAGACCGATCTTGTCCTGATTTAAATGCTGATCGACCAGCCAGACCTGAATATTTTCCTGCTGGATCATTTCGGCTGCCTGTTCTGGTTCGGTGGCTTTAAAGACCTGATAGCCCCATTTGGTCAATAAGGTCGACATGCCTTCCAGAATGGTTTCATCATTGTCCAGACATAGAATCTTAAAGGCCTTGGACTTCAATGGCACAGCCTGAACAGGGGCGGCAACGACTTTCGGTGCTGCGGTCAGTGGCACTTCAATCATGAAGCAGGAACCTTTGCCCAGCTCGGAAGAAACATGAACTGGATAATCCAATAGACCAGTCATACGTTGCACGATGGCGAGACCAAGCCCCAGACCCTGTTCACCCCAAGGCGAAGTATGGCCACAACGCTCGAATTCCTGGAACAGCTTGATGCGCTGTTCTTCAGCAATACCGGGACCGGTATCCCAAACCCCGATCCGGATATGATTTGGCCGGTTGCTAGAACGCAGTACACCGACCACGACCTTACCTTTGGCGGTATAACGTAGGGCATTGCTGACAAAGTTCTGGATAATCCGGCGAATCCATTGTGGATCGGTGTCAATCCAGAACTGGGCATCATGCACTCGCAGTTTGATGCCACGTTGTGCCGCAATGGATTTGAATTGCAGTTCCAGATCACTTAATAAATCATGCAGTGGATAAGCCTGGCGTTTCGGCTGAATCGTACCGCCCTCCAGTCGGGCAATATCCAGCAGAGCTGAGAGCATGCTTTCTGCCCCATGCAGGGCACGATCCAGTTGCTGCAGGGTCTTGCGATCTTCTTCGCTTTGTACACTTTGCTCCAGCGCCGTACTGAACAGACGTGCAGCATGCATTGGCTGTAACAGGTCATGACTGGCGGCAGCAATAAAGCGGCTCTTGGACATATTGGCTTTGTCGGCTTGTTCACGCGCCAGTTGCTGTTCAGACAGGGCATCAGCGAGCTGCTGGGTACGATCCTGAACCCGGGCTTCCAGTAATGCTTCATTTTCACGGAAGGCAGTAATATCGGCAAAGGTCGTCACGAAACCACCGCCTTCAATTGGGTTACCCCGCATCTGAATCACGCGGCCATCTTTACGGATCCGTTCAAATTCATGCGCACTGCCGACCTGCATCCAGTGAATCCGTTTACGCACATGTTCTTCGACCGAGCCCGGACCACATTCACCGCGTTCAGCGTTATAACGGATTAGGTCAGCGATTGGACAGCCGACATAAACAATATCTTTTGGATAGTCGAACAGTTTCAGGTATTGGTTGTTCCAGGCGACCAGACACATATTTTCATCAACCACACTCACCCCTTGGGTCATATGGTCGATCATGGTCATGATCAGGTTCTGGTTAAAACGCTGCCATTGTGAGGCCTGATCCAGAATATTCGCCACCTGACCGAGGGCCAGGCCATTATTCACCATCGCGGTAGTCAGCAGGGTACGTGCCGAGGCTGCACCAATGGTACCGGCCAGATACTGCTCGGTAAAACGCCACCACATGCCATTGGCACTGCTATTTTCATTCAGTTCCACACTATTTTGAGCACAGAACTGCTGGAAGGCCTGCATGGTTGGACCTTCACCGGTAATGCGCTTGGCCAGCGTAATCAGGTCACCAACTTTTAAACGGGCCACATCCTGATGCGAGTAGCTGACATCAGTAGATGGACTTTGAGAAGGAAGCGGCTTGGTTTCATAGTAGAAGAAACTTTCCGCCTGAATCTGTTCAGCCACACTTGGACGGAACATCCGGGAAACCCAGATATATAGGAATGTGTTCAGACCTAGTGCCCAGACCACACCATGCGTTAAAGGATCAAAAGATTCGAAACCGATCAGGGCTTCAGGACGTAACCAGTTCCAGCCCAAAGGACCCTGTTCCAGAAAACTCTGGCTGAACTGCTGATAGGCTTCTGGCAGGCTGCGCAAAATCGTTGGTAATAGCAGGGTATACGACCATAAAGCGAAACCGGTCAGCAGGCCAGCATATACACCTTGCTTACTCCCGCCACGCCAATACAGACCACCAATCAGGGCAGGGGCGAATTGTGCCACAGCACTAAAGGCCAACAGGCCAAAAACAGAAAGCTGGTCAATATCATTAAAGAAGTTGAAGAACAGGAAGCCCATCAACATCACGGCCAGAATACAGATCCGGCGGGTAAATTTGAGTACCAGTGGTAAACGCTTGTCATGCCGTGAGATCAGGTTTAAACGCCAGAGCGCTGGCATGATCAGGTCATTACTCAGCATGATCGACAGGGCTACTGAAGATACCAGCAGCATGCCGGTGGAAGCCGAGAAACCGCCTAAGAAGGCCAATAAAGTCAGCCAGTCCTGATTATAGCTAAGCGGTAAAGACAGTACCGCGACATCAGGAATCGCTAAATATTGGGGGGCCGCATGCAGTGCCCAGCTGGCAATCGGGATAATTGCCAGTGTGGTCAGAATCAGATAAATGGCAAACCAGCGACGTGCACCACGGATATGTTTTTCATCCCGTAATTCAACCACTGCTACGTGGAATTGACGTGGCAAGCAGATAATCGCCAGTGCAGCCAGCAAAGTCTGAACCCAGAAGCTTTCCGGTACGCCAAACAGCTGTACATCATGGAAAGTAGACTGAATATCGCTACTGATCTGAGGCAGATTTTCTGGTGCTTCAAAAATAAAGAAACAGGCTACGGCCAGCAAGGCAAATAACTTGACGAAAGACTCAAAGGCGACAGCCAGCATCAGACCGCCATGCTGTTCGGTGTTGGCAATCTGCCGGGTACCGAAAATCATCGCCAGAATCGCCAGGACGCCAGTCAGGAACAGTACGCTATTGGTGGTACTGGCAATCCCGGCTGAAGGTTCCAGAATGACCGCCGCACTCAAGGCAATTGCACGTAACTGTAAGGCCAGATAGGGAATGATGGCAATCACCGCCAGAATGGTGACCAGCGAAGCCAGAGGCCCACTCTTACCATAACGTGCAGCGACGAAGTCGGCGATAGAGGAAATCGCATGATGCTGGCGTACCCGTCCCAGACGGCGCCAGATATCGTAACCAATCGCGACAAAGAGCAGGGGACCAAGATAGATCGGCAGGAAAATAATTCCTTCACGAACCGCAGCACCGGTCGCGCCATAAAATGTCCAGGAAGAACAGTAGACGCCTAAAGTTAAACTAAACAATAGCATGCGGCCACGGGTACTCAGCCGGCTGGCATGTTTTTCCCCATAGAAAGCGCAAGTAAAGAGTAAAGTGATATAGAGGGCGAGCACCCCTATGATGAGCCAACTGTTCATATAGCCTGATGTGTACTGTGCATGACGCTATGATACCGCATCATGCACTCAGCAGTTTAAATTGATCATTTTTTAACGACCAAAGTCTAAATTACAAGTCATTCTAAATGTTGTTATTTTGCAACAGTGATAATTCGAATTAAAAAATAGTAAGCCCATGGTGGGGCTACAGGAGTGTAACTATGGATGAGGCCCAAGTAGAAAGAATTCTACAGAATCCCAAATTCAAAGAAATGGTACGTAGAAAAAGTACGCTGAGCTGGACCTTAACCGGCATCATGCTATTTGTCTATGTCGGTTTCATGTTGCTTGTTGGCTACAACAAAGAATTTCTATTGTCTTCAATTTCTGGCGGTGTAACGACCTGGGGTGTACCTCTAGGTATCGGTATCATTATTTTGTCTTTTATATTGTGCTGGGTGTATTCCTACATTGCCAATAACAAACTTGATCAGCTGAACAGAGAAGCAATTCAGGAAGTGGAAGCGATTACAAAAGAAAAGGGGCAACACTAAGATGAAAGGGATTTCATATCAAGCGCTTGCTGCTGCAGCGCTGACCTTGCTCAGCTCGGCAATGGCATTTGCTGGACCAGATCTGGGTGCTGCGGAGCAGCAAGCGACCAACTGGCACGCGATTATCATGTTTGTGATTTTCGTTGGAGCAACCTTATTTATTACCAAATGGGCTGCCAAACAAACCACAAATACTAATGATTTCTATACTGCCGGCGGCGGGATTTCTGGCTTCCAGAACGGTCTGGCCATTGCTGGTGACTTCATGTCTGCAGCATCTTTCCTCGGTATTTCCGCGATGGTATTCCTGTCCGGTTTTGACGGATTGCTGTACTCACTAGGCTTTATGGTGGGTTGGCCAATCGTTTTATTCCTGGTGGCAGAACGTTTGCGTAACCTGGGTAAATTTAACCTGTCTGATGTAGTGTCGTTCCGTCTGGAAGAAAAACCGGTGCGTACTCTAGCTGCATTAAGTTCACTGGTTGTGGTTGCGTTTTACCTGATCGCACAGATGGTAGGTGCAGGTCAGTTGATCAAGTTACTCTTCGGTCTGAACTACAATATTGCTGTGGTGATTGTTGGCCTGTTGATGATGGCTTACGTAATCTTCGGTGGCATGCTAGCGACCACTTGGGTACAGATCATTAAAGCAGTAATGCTGTTGTCTGGTGCGACATTTATGGCTTTCATGGTCATGAAAGGCGTAGGTTTCAGCTTTACCAATATGTTTGAACAATCGATTCAGGTTTACTCTAAAGTACATGACTTGAGCCTTGCAGATGCAACCAAGATTATGGGTCCGGGTAATCTCGCTTCGAATCCGGTCGATGCGATTTCTCTTGGTCTGGCGCTGATGTTTGGTACAGCAGGTCTGCCACATATCCTGATGCGTTTCTTCACGGTAAAAGATGCCAAAGAAGCACGTAAATCAGTGGTTGTTGCAACAGGCTTTATCGGTTACTTCTACCTGTTAACCTTCATTATCGGTTTCGGTGCGATTCTATACGTAGCGAACAACCCGCAGTTCCTGGACATTGCAAAAATGGCAATCACAGGCAAGCTAGAGCTGGTGGGCGGTAACAACATGGCCGCGGTTCACCTGGCAGATGCTGTGGGTGGTGACCTGTTCATGGGCTTCATTTCTGCAGTGGCATTCGCAACCATTCTTGCGGTAGTTGCAGGTTTGACCTTGTCAGGTGCTTCAGCAATTTCACATGACTTGTATGCAAACGTATTCAAGAAAGGCCGTACTACACCTGAATCTGAACTGCGCATGTCTAAAATTGCAACTCTTGGTCTTGCTATCTTTGCGATGATTCTGGGAATCCTGTTCGAGAAGCAAAACGTTGCCTTCATGGTGGGTCTGGCATTCTCGGTAGCCGCATGTGCCAACTTCCCGGTACTGGTTCTGTCTATGTTCTGGAAAGGCCTGACCACACGTGGTGCTGTCATTGGTGGCGTGGTTGGTCTGGTGACTGCGGTAGTGCTGATTGTACTGTCTAAAGCCGTTTGGGTAGATACTTTCGCGATTTCAGATACACCAGTCGTTCCATTTAATGGTCCTGCATTATTTGCAATGCCATTGTCTTTCTTCTGCTGCTGGTTCTTCTCCATCACAGACCGCTCAGTGAAAGCACAGGCAGAACGCAAAGCTTTCGATGCACAGTTTGTTCGCTCACAAACAGGTATTGGAATCTCAGGTGCATCTGATCACTAAGATCTGATGTCCTAAAAAAGCCTCCTGATGGGGGCTTTTTTTATAGCGATAAAATACCTGAGCTACCCAATGAAATACTTTGGGATAGGTTATCTAAAATTAAATACAGCTATTTTTAACTGAGATTTCAATGATTTTTATACAATCCTGTTTCTAACCATCAGCTAGATCATGCTATGTTAAGCCAGCGATAACAATAATGATGCTCGACAGGACATCAAGACAAATCTCATGAAGCACTCCCTGCTACGATTCTGGACCCATTTTAAGTATCTGCCTTCTGCCTGGCTGCTATGCCTGCAGTTACTGATTCTGATTCTGTCGATGCTGAGTTATGACAGCGTTTCTTATCGCGCGGGTACATGGATGCTGGGGGTGGTGGTCTTGCTGGTGATTGCCAAGGTAATTCGTCAGACTCCGATGTTTACCATTCTGGGACTCATCTTTGTCGCAGGGGCCATCTTCTTTTCGTCATTAATTGTGTTGGGGCTGCGCTATACCTGGATCATGATCGTCGCGCATCTGTTTGAAGCCAGTGCCTATTTCAGCGCAGCGTATGGATTGTTACGTTATATGTTTCATGACCGTTATCTGACCAAAGACGAACTATTTGCAGCGGGAGCAGTTTTCACATTGCTGGCTTGGGGCTTTGCTTTTCTCTATAGCATTTGCCAGTTATGGGTACCTTACAGCTTTTCGGACCCAGATCTAAAAGCTTATCAGCCGTGGCTGGATCTGCTCTTTCTGAGCTTTAGTGTGCAGTCTGCTACAGGATTATCTGATGTGATGCCGGTCAGTCCGGTCGCACGGATGCTGGCCATTATCCAGATGTTTGTCGGGGTAATGTATCTGGCCTTAATAGTCTCGCGTCTGATTGCCTTACAGTATATTTCTCATCTTCCTAAACAGACTCATATACAACATAAGCATAGAAAGCCTGAGGAATAGAACGTACAGAGCTGCATAGCTTGGTTACAGTAACTTAACGGCTTTATTTTCCTGAATATTTTAAAATCTTAAGGTCCAAAACGTATCTTTGATCGTAATTCTCTCGATCAGAATGTTTTTACTTATCAATAATGATTCAAGCCTCCCGGCATTCAATCTATTAAAAAAATGGGGGATCTATGCCTTCCAAACCTTCATCCTGGTTTGCCAATATCAATCCGAATGTCTTTATTAGTACAGTGGTGATTATCGCCATTTTTTTGGGACTGGTAATACTGGCACCTGATTCATTCGACCTGTTGACCAAGCAAATGAATGCGTGGATTACCACTTCATTTAGCTGGTTTTATGTCCTCTCCGTGGCGATCTTCCTGATTGTCCTGATTTATATTGCCCTGTCTGATATGGGGAAAATCAAACTCGGGCCCGACCATAGTCAGCCAAAATACAGCCAGGCATCCTGGTTTGCCATGCTGTTTACCGCAGGCATGGGGATCGGCCTGATGTTTTTCGGTGTTGCCGAACCGGTTATGCACTATGTCACACCGCCTGCTGGTGACCCGGAAACTGTACTGGCCGCACAGCAGGCTATTCGCGTGACCTTCTTCCACTGGGGCCTGCATGCCTGGGCGATTTACACCATTGTGGGTCTGTCATTGGCCTATTTTGCGTATCGACATAATCTGCCTTTAAAAGTTCGCTCCGCCTTATATCCACTGATCGGCAACCGGATTCATGGCCCAATCGGAGACGGGGTAGATACTTTTGCCACCTTAGGGACAGTATTTGGGGTTGCGACAACTTTAGGTTTTGGGGTGACTCAGATTAATTCGGGTCTGAATTACCTATTTGGAGTTGAGCAGACCCCCAGTACTCAGGTCATTTTGATTATTGCCGTCACTGTAATGGCATCAATGTCCGTATTTTTTGGTTTGGATAAGGGCATCAAACGCCTGGCTGAACTGAATCTGCTGCTTGCCTTACTGCTACTCATCTTTGTTTTTGTTACCGGTCCAAGCATCTATCTTCTGCAGACCACCATTCAAAACTCTGGCCAGTATGTTGCAAACCTGTTCAGTATGACCTTTAATCTGTATGCCTATCAGCCTAGTGGCTGGATTGGTGGCTGGACCATTATGTATTGGGCCTGGTGGATTTCCTGGTCGCCATTTGTCGGGATGTTTATTGCCCGAGTATCCGAAGGCCGCAGTATCCGTGAGTTCATTGTTGGGGTTCTACTGATTCCTACCGGATTTACCCTGATCTGGATGGGCTTTATGGGCAATGCTGCATTATTCAGTATCATGCATGAAGCCAATACTAATCTGCTTGAGGCAGTACAACGTGACTCCTCTGTAGCATTGTTCGAATTTTTAGGTAATCTGCCATTTAATTCAGTCACCAGTATTATTGCTACGGTATTGGTTATCCTGTTCTTTGTCACTTCAGCAGATTCTGGATCATTAGTCACGGATTATCTCACGGCGAAAACCGAGAATTCACCGACTTGGCAGCGTCTGTTCTGGACCGTGTTAATGGCTTTATTGGCCATCATTCTGTTACTGGCAGGCGGGCTGGAAGCCCTGCAGTCGGCTACGATTATGAGTGCCTTGCCGTTTACATTTATTATGCTGCTGATTTGCTGGGGACTGATTAAGGCCCTGCATCTGGATGTAACGAAAATGCATGCGCTACAAGCTGCACGCATTACCCCGCGGGCCATTCAGAACCCGCGTAGCTGGCAACAGCGACTCGGTTTAATTATGCATTATCCGCATACGCATGATGAAGTACGTGATTATATTGATACGATGGTCAGCAAAGCTTTTAACAGTTTTCAGGCTGAACTGAAACGTCGTCACATCCAGGTGAAAATCTTTAAACTGGAAGATGGGATCGAGTTACGTGTCGATCATCAGAATGAAATGAACTTTATTTATCAGGTCATTGCTACCCAGACTTTAGCACCGAGCTTTATGCCGGATGCAGATTCTCCGCAGTCTTATCAGGCAGAAGTCTTTTTAAGGGAAGGGGGGCAAAATTATGATGTGATGGAATGGACTCAGGAAGATTTAATCCAGGACATCATTGACCAATATGAACGCCATTTGCATTTTTTAAGTCTGGTCCGTTCTCCGGAATAAATATTTGATCCAATAAAAAAGGACGCTGATGCGTCCTTTTTTTACTCAGTCACTAATTCAGAAATTAGAAACGGAATTTAGCATTTAAGCCTACAGTTTGTGTATCACGAACTACAGCATTTTGAGCAAGATTTGCTTCGTAGTTTGAGTTCACATAACTAGCACCTACAGCAACTGCTGGAGTGATGAAGTAGTTTACGTTTGCGCCCCAAGCTTTGTCTGGAGAGTTAGCGTAGCTAGATTCCATATAAGATGCACCAACGCTTAATTTAGGGTTGATGTACAAAGTAGTACCTAGGTTGTAAGCAGTATCTTCACCATAAACCAAGCCGCTTTCGAAGCCAAGTGACATGTTAGTGCCGTCAATTGCGCCTACATATTTAGTACGAGCAGTGATTGCATCTTGGTCTTCAGCGATTGTTTGAGACTCAATAGCAGCTTTAGCAACGCCGTTGTTGAACATGTTGAAAGCGTCATAAGAAGTTTGGTCTGCAACGCTTGTGTAACCTACAGCTACCAGGAAGTTAGGAATAGGAAGTACACCTACTTCTAATGCATAACGGTCGCCATTGTCATCATTTTGACCACCTTTACCATCAGTAATTGTATGGCTATAAGAAGCGCTTGCATAAGCAGGAACAACTTTAGTTGGGATGTAAGCTTCACCTTTTGCACCAAAAGTATGGTGTACAGTACGATCACCAAATTCTTGTCCGTTTTCGCCGTATGTATAAGCAGCAGAAACATTAGATGCCTGGTTGATGAAAGCAGCTTCAGCTAAAGGACCTTTAGAAGCGTCTACATCTTTGAAGTAGTAAGTACCTTGAACAGCGCCAGTGAAGTCTTTGTCATTCGCAGTGTTGTCGATGTACTCTGACTGACCTTGAACTTCAAATTGATATGCTTGAGCACCGGTCATGGCTAATAATAAAGCAGTGGCTAAACCGAGTTTTTTCATGATATTTACCATTTTGTTACAAAAGATGTACAACAGGAACGTATTGTATTGTGACAATTTATTAAGTCAATCTGATTTGAAATCGCTATTTTTTTGTGCAAAATCATTGTATTGATTTTGTTTAATAGTCTTTTAATTAGAAAATTTAGTTATTTTAGAAAAAAGCTTAAATAACAATGTTGTATACAAAATAAATTGTTAGATCTAATCAGGAAAATGAATTAATAAAGGATTTTTTGATTGTTTAATTAAGTTGAATAGTGGATTTTAATTCAAAAAACCAATTTATTTATCATGAAAATAATCATGTTTATTACACTGAATTTAAGAAAGGCGTAAAAACTATAATATAAAACAAATTTATGAAAGAATTGATCGGTTTAGCGACAAAATCAGGGTTATAATGTGATGTATTTCACTGTTTTGTCTATAAATTGTGATATGTCATAAATCCTAGTAAATTAATGTGCTTTACATTGTTACCAAATTGACTGATAATAAAAAAATCAGGTTAGAGTTCATGTTTTTACATGATAATTTGACTGATTCTCCACATATTTTTGTTTTTATCGGCCCAGCTTTCCCCAAGGTTGGGCTTTTTTTTGCCAGAATTTTTTAGAAGCATCAGTCTACGGATTAGTTCATAAAAGAAGATTAGAAAAACTAGTATAGAAAGCCGTCAAAGATGATTCTTAAGTGCACCTTAATGGTGCATTATTTCAATTTAAAAATTGCTTCGTTCTATAAAGTTGCAAAAAAAAACCTCAATTTCTATATAAAATTGAGGTTTTTTCGCCAAAATTTGCGGGTAAATCAAAAAATCTGCTGAGGAATAATTTAACTCGCCCTAATGCAGTGCATTATGCACCTAATTGTTGCACGTGTAAATAGTTCAGAAAGCGAGTTTTTTAATTTTCTTATATTTTAAATTATGAAATTTTCATTCCTATTTATATTTTAGTGATAACAGATGAAAAATCCTGAAAATATAAAGAGCTAAAACCTTTAAGAACATAAGAAAAACCTTCTGAAAATCAAAGCAATTGGGAAGAAATATTGATGATGAGTAGGCGTTTATTTGTATAATCTATCTACTATTAAATGGGGAGTCCTTGATTCATGTGAAGGACTAAAAATCAAGATGAATACTTTGCGCTCTGAGAAAATCAGCAAACATCTGTACTGGTCGATGTCGATCATTATTTTATGTTTATTGTGTATTTGTATTCCCTTAATTATTGATAGTAGTCAACATTATTTAAAATCAAAACAAACCTATCAGCAGCTTTATGCCTTACAACAGGTCACCGATCTCTCCAATAAAATCTCCCGGGAACGGGCACCTGCCAACAAAGTAATGTCCAGCTCGGTTGAGGAATTTGCCAAACATCAGCAGGAGTTAAGCGATTACCGTCAGGAAGTCGATCAACAGATGCAAATTACGGCTCAGGCACTCGATCAGGTTGGTTTTAATCACCTAAGCCAGCAACTTTTATCTGAATTGAAACCGAGCTTGCAGAATGGACGTCAGCAGGTCGATCTCTATACTCAAATACCTCGCCCGGAACGTACTGCACAGGAAATGGATCAGGCTATTCTCGCCATGTTTAGTGCCTGGGATAGCAGTCGTAAAATTCTGAAAGGAGTAGTGATTGCCTCTGCTACGCCATCTGCCCGTTTGGATAATTACATGAGTGAAATCCTGTTTTTATCTGATCTCAGGGATCAATCGGGTCGGGTAGCGTCAAATGTTATGGCTCATGTGACATTTGGAACCCACATTCCAGAGCAAAACATTACCCGTTCCTTGCAGGTCCAGCATCAGGTACGTTATCTCTGGGATATTATTGATACGCTACAGCCTGTTCAGGACAAAACTGATGAGTTTATTCGTTTACATCAACGGGTCGGCACTGAATTTATTCAGCAAGGTTTACCGATTGTGGAGCGACTGATTGAAGATAGCCGCCAGCAGCGTCCTTATTATTTAACTGGAACCCAGCTGACTGAAGCCATTGTAGATAAATTTACAACAGTGATTGATTTGCAGAACTATTTACTGCAATACACCAAAGATGTGGCTATTAAGGAAATGCGCCACAGTCTGAATCATTTGATCTGGACGGTGGCCTTATCTGGAATTTCCCTGATTACGGCAATTTTGACCATGATTTTTGCGCGTAAACGCATCTTTATTCCTTTAATTCGCGCACGTAAAATTTTATTTGATTTGTCCACTGGGTCTGAACGGAAGCAAGCACCATCAAAACTAAAAACAGACCGGCCTACTGAATCCTTATTTACAGCAATTCAAAAACTGCAGCATACGCTGCAAGAGCGTGAAGCATTAGAATTTCGACTGAAAAATATTGCCCATTCCGATTCCCTGACTGGACTGGCTAACCGTTTTGCGCTCGATGAATATATCCGTTTTATGGAAGTGCATCCGACCCAATTTAAGCGAACCTGCCTGATGATTATCGACATTGATCACTTCAAACAGGTCAATGATCAATATGGGCATATTATTGGTGATCAGGTTATTCAGCTGGTTGCAGAACGCTTAAAAGCCAATGTCCGTGCTTCGGATCTGCTGGTTCGCTATGGCGGAGACGAATTTCTGGTCCTGATTGAAAATATCGAGATGCAGCATGCTTTCATGCTGGCGAATAAAATCCGGACTGAAGTCGCTGAGCATTCTATTCTGACCTCAGCTGATGAAGATATTCATGTATCGGTGAGTATTGGGGTAGCGATTGGTGCAGAGTCATGGATTGCTTTACTGGAACAGGCCGATGAGGCGTTATTTAAGGCCAAAGCCAAAGGACGTAATGTGGTGGCTGAGGTTTAAACCACTTAACTGAATTTTTTAAGCTAAACAGTCTGAAGAGTCATAATTTTATAATTTATATTGTTAAAAAATAAAGTAAATTTCATTGAAGTTTTTAAAAAATATAAAAATTTAGGGGATCTTAAAATGAGTAAAAATTGTATTTTCTGTCAAATGGTAAAAGGGGAATTGCCATGTCATTTAATCGATGAAAATGATGATTTTATGGCGTTTCTTACTATATTTCCCAATACATTGGGCGCAAGCGTAGTGATTCCAAAACAGCATTATTCCAGCTATGCCTTTGAACTGAGTGACCAGGTGCTGACAAATCTGGTTTTATATACCAAGCAGGTAGCCCTAAAATTGGATCGTTATTTTGATGACGTTGGCCGAACAGCAATGGTGTTCGAGGGATTTGGTGTCGATCATGTGCATGCCAAGCTATTTCCAATGCATCAGACTAAAAATACCCATGAAAAATGGCAGCCAATTAATTCTTCAGTCGATAAGTATTTTGATGCTTATGAGGGCTATATTTCATCGCATGATGCTCGAAGGGCGGATGATCAAGCGCTGGCACAATTGGCTGAAAATATTCGCTCAATCGCATAGTCAAAAATAAAAGCCCCCTCTTTTTAAAAGAGGGGCACTCTCTCCTTTTTCAAAGGAGGATTGGGGAGGATTAAATTACTTTAATAATGGCTTTAAGAATTTCCCTGTATGTGAAGCCTTAACTTT
>ENA-UOWK01000704-UOWK01000704.1-bioreactor-metagenome-genome-assembly--contig:-NODE-704-length-14844-cov-15.973088_pt1 | contig 14844 bp, 10 predicted proteins | sample MGYA00238157_ERZ761612 | MGnify/ENA primary metagenome ERZ761612 (study PRJEB28901, sample SAMN06268035) | bioreactor metagenome | isolation source: Joint BioEnergy Institute, California, USA... | reverse complement strand
GCGCGTCGAGACGGTCGAGGGAAAGTTTCAGGTCATCGAGTTCGGCGAAGCGGGCATCGGCCTCGCGCTTGCCAACCAGGGTGCGCGATTCTTCGCTGAGGTAATCGGCCAGGCTCAGTTGCAGGCTGTGCAGGTTCTCGCGGCTCCAGCCGGCGCGGCTGCGCAGGTGGCTGGCCAGCAAGGCGGTCGGCACCGGGCCGAGCCAACGCGACAGCTGGTACTCCCAGTCCAGGTCGAGATCCTGCAGCACGCCGGCCAGTTCCATCAGCGCGCCGCTGTCGCCATCCAGCTCCACTTCGGGCTCATGCAGCACGGCCTGTTTGTCCCTGGCCAGCGCCAGGCGCAGCAGCGCACTGGCGGGCGCACGCAGGGTGCAATCGACGCCGCCGGCCCACTGGCTGGCCAGGCGCAAACCCTGGCCATCGGCGAGGATGAACAGCTGCAGCGCCGGCGCCTGGGACTCGACCGCAATCACCTTGCCATTGAGCCTGGCCAGGCGCGGCAGGGCGGTGCTGTCCAGTGCGAGTACGCGGTTGATGCCGCGCTCCACGGTGGCGAGCAGGGCCAGGGTCAGCATCAGGGTTTGATACCGCGGTGCAGGGCGACGATGCCGCCGGTCATGTTGTGGTAGGTCACGCGGTCGAAACCGGCGTCCAGCATCATCGCCTTGAGGGTGTCCTGATCCGGGTGCATGCGGATCGACTCGGCCAGGTAGCGGTAGCTGTCGGCGTCGTTGGTGACCAGCTTGCCCACCAGCGGCATGAAGTTGAACGAGTAGGTGTCGTAAATCTTCGACAACAGGCTGCTCTTCGGCTTGGAGAACTCCAGCACCAGCAGGCGGCCACCGGGCTTGAGCACGCGCAGCATGGAGGCGATGGCCGCGTCCTTGTGGGTGACGTTGCGCAGGCCGAAGGCGATGGTCACGCAGTCGAAATGATTGTCCGGGAAGGGCAGCTTCTCGGCATCGGCCTGCACGAAGGAAATGTTGCCCGACACGCCGCGGTCGAGCAGGCGGTCACGGCCGACCTTGAGCATCGAGGCGTTGATGTCGGCCAGCACCACCTCGCCGGTTTCGCCGACGATGCGCGAGAACTGGCGGGCCAGGTCGCCGGTGCCGCCGGCGATGTCGAGCACGCGGTTGCCGCTGCGCACGCCGGACAGCTCGATGGTGAAACGCTTCCACAGGCGGTGCATGCCGCCGGAAAGCAGGTCGTTCATCAGGTCGTACTTGGCGGCCACCGAATGGAACACCTCGGCGACCTTTTCCGCCTTGCGGCTTTCCGGAACGTCCTGGAAACCGAAGTGGGTGGTGGGTTCGCTGTTGTCGTTCTTGCGCGGATCGTTCATCTGGCCTTTTTCCTGAAGTCCGGGAGGCGGTGGCATCTGCTCAGTGTGCGGGCGCGAGGCCCTGTATGGCGTGACCGTGATCATGAGACAGCGCCGGGCTCGTCTCTTCGCAACGTGCCAGTGAGTCAGACAAGCGAAAAGGCGAGTTTACCGAGGTAAATAAGCGTTTCCATCGACTTGCTGATTCACGGCCCGTTCAACCGCTTGTACAGCGCCGAGTGGCGGCATTCTAAACCCAAAAGCCTGGTGTCGGCTGCAAGGGCGGTAGTGGCTCACGCGGCGCTTCTTGTATATTGCCCGGCCCGCGTTTTCAGTCAGGAGAGCCCTATGGCCAAAATCACCGTCGACCGCCCCCACAATCTGGGCATCGAGGCCGCCCGTGGCAAGGCTGAAAAGCTCGCCGAACGCCTGGCCCGCGAGTACGACGTGCGCTACCAGTGGCAGGGCGACACCCTGGAATTCAAACGCAGCGGCGCCGACGGGCGCATCGAAGTCAGCGAAGACCGCGTCCACCTGCAACTCAACCTCGGCCTGCTGCTGTCGGTGCTGAGCGGCAAGATCAAGAGCGAGATCGAGGAAGTGCTGGATCGCGAGTTGAGTGCCTGAGCCGAATAAGAGCAGGGCAATTTCATGGGTGCTCCAGCACCCGGCAGTAGAAGCGCCATTCCGCGTCCAGGGCATGGGCGAGGTTGCTGGCCTGGCGGAAACCGTGGCGCTCTTCGGGATAGAAATGCGCCTCGGCCTCGATGCCATTGGCCGTCAATGCGGTGAGCATGGCTCGGGTCTGCTCGGGAACCACCACGGTATCGAGTTCGCCCTGGAAGAAGATCACCGGTACCTCGATGCGCTCGGCATGCAGCAGCGGGGTGCGCTGGCGATAGCGTTCGGCATCGCGCTGCGGGTCGCCGATCAGCCAGTCGAGGTAGTCGCCTTCGAACTTGTGGGTGACGCGGGCCAGGGCCAGTGGGTCGCTGACCCCATACAGGCTGGCCCCGGCGCGGAACACGCCGCCGCGCATCAGCGCGCAGAGGGTGGTGTAGCCGCCGGCGCTGCCGCCGCGGATAAAGGCCCTGGCCGGGTCGATCAGCTCGCGCTCGGCCAGGTGCGCGACCACCGCGCAGGCGTCCTCGACGTCCACCACACCCCAGTTGTGCTGCAGTGCCTGGCGATAATCCCTGCCGTAGCCGGTGCTGCCGCGGTAATTGAGGTCGGCGACGGCGAAGCCGCGCTGGGTCCAGTACTGGATGCGCGGGTCGAACACCAGGTGACAGGCCGAGGTCGGCCCACCGTGGATGAATACCAGTAGCGGCGGCCGGCTTTCGCCCTGCTGCGCGGGGTAGAAGAAGCCATGGGCGTGGCCGTCGCCGCTGGCATAGTGCAGCGGCTGTGGCTGGCTGATCCGCTCGGGCGGCAGTGGCGAGCGGCCGCCGGCGAGCACCCTGACCTGGCCGTCGTCACGCCGGATCGCCACTACGGCGGACGGCGCCAGCGGGTTGGCGGCGATGACGTAGAGGTGATCGCGATCCACGGCCAGGCTGCGAAAGCGGCTGTAGGCGCTGGCGTAGTGCTGCAGGCTGCCATCCTCCAGGCGCATGCCCAGGCGGCTGTAGCCGTCCTCGAACCAGCTGGCCAGGTAGCTTTCCGGGCCGAGGGGTATCCAGCTGCAGGCGCCGAGCTGCCAGGGGGCGCCGGCGTGGTCGGCGGCCGCGGCGGGCAGTGCCTGCCAGGCGCCTTCGCGCTCGCCCCAGGGTTGCCAGAAGCCGTTGCGGTCGGACAGGCAGTACAGGCGGCCGCTGGCGTCGAAGCCGGGCTGCTGCAGGGCCTGCTCCTCGCCCGTGTCGCCCGCCACGCAGCGTACCTTGCCCCAGCTGCCGTCGGCTTGCCGGCGGGCGTGGTAGAGGCGCGTGGCGGTCCAGGGTTGGGCCGGTCGCTGCCACTGGATCCAGGCCAGCTGCCGGCCATCCTCGCTGAGCACCGGCGCGGCATAGAAGTCGGCGCCTTCGAAGAGCACGCTGCGGCTGCCGTCGCCCAGGCCGATGGCCACCAGGCGATGTTCGACCCGCTCGTCGGTGTGGCTTTCCTCGACCGCCAGCACCTGCTCACCGGCCTGCAGCAGATCGCCGTAGCGGCGCTGGCCCTGGGTCAGCGCGCGGGGTGCATCGCCGGCCAGGGGCTGCAGGTACAGCTGCTGGTCGGCGTCGTTGACGAACACCAGGCTGTCGTGGCACAGGCAGAAGGCGCCGCCGCCGTATTCGTAGACCCGGCTGCGCACGCTGAAGCCGTCCGGGGTCAGGCATCGGGCATCCGCCCCGCGCCATAACCACAGGCGGCAGCTGCCGTCCGCGGGGTCGAAGGCATTCCACACCAGGCCGGCGGGGCCAGCCCGCAACTCGGCGAAGTCGCCGGCGGCGGCTACCGCCTCGGCGGCGCTCAGGGGCTCAACTCTTGGCGATGAGGCGTGAGTTTCGTTCATTGCGAAAGGCCAGGTCGGTGATGGGCTGGGTGGCGTGCTCGGCTTCCGCGCGGGCGGCGAGGATCACGCCGTGACGGTCGGACTTGCTGCACACCGGGTCGGCATTGCTGGCATCGCCGGTGAGCATGAAGGCCTGGCAGCGGCAGCCGCCGAAGTCCTTTTCCTTTTCATCGCAGGAGCGGCACGGCTCGGGCATCCAGGCAAAACCGCGATAGCGGTTGAAGCCGAACGAGTCGTACCAGATGTGCTGCAGGCTGTGCTCGCGCACGTTGGGAAAGGCGATCGGCAGCTGCCGCGCGCCATGGCAGGGCAGGGCGGTGCCGTCCGGGGTGACGGTCAGGAAAATACTGCCCCAGCCATTCATGCAGGCCTTGGGGCGCTCCTCGTAGTAGTCCGGGGTGACGAAGATCAGCTTGCACGGGCTGCCTTCGGCCTTGAGTCGCTCCCGGTAGTCGTTGGTGACCCGTTCGGCGCGCTGCAGCTGCTCGCGGGTCGGCAGCAGGCCGGCGCGGTTGAGCTGCGCCCAGCCATAGAATTGGCAGGTGGCCAGTTCCACGAAGTCGGCTTCGAGGGCGAGGCACAGCTCGATGATGCGGTCGGTGCGGTCGATATTGTGGCGGTGGGTGACGAAGTTCAGCACCATCGGGTAGCCGTGGGCCTTGACCGCGCGGGCCATCTCCAGCTTCTGGGCGAAGGCTTTCTTCGAGCCGGCCAGCAGGTTGTTGACCTGCTCGTCGCTGGCCTGGAAGCTGATCTGGATATGATCCAGGCCGGCCTGTTTGAAGGCGGCGATCTTCTCCTCGGTCAGGCCGATGCCGGAGGTGATCAGGTTGGTGTAGTAGCCCAGCCGGCGTGCTTCGCCGATCAGCTCGGTAAGGTCCTGGCGTACCAGCGGCTCGCCACCGGAAAAGCCGATCTGCGCGGCACCCATTTCCCGCGCCTCGGCCATTACCTTGAACCACTGCGCGGTGCTCAGCTCCTGGCCCTGCCTGGCGAAGTCCAGCGGGTTGGAGCAGTACGGGCACTGCAGCGGGCAGCGGTAGGTGAGTTCGGCCAGCAGCCACAGCGGCAGGCCGACCGGCACCTCAGGCGAGGCTGATCCAGTGCTCGCCACGGGCGACCTCCATGAACTGCTCGATGTCGTCGCCGACTTCCGGCGCGTCGGGGAACTGCCGTTGCAGCTGCTCGATGATGGCCGCGACGCTGCGCTGGCCGTCGATCAGCCCGCCGATCAGGCCGGCGCTGTCATTGAGCTTGATCATGCCCTCCGGGTACAGCAGCACATGGCCCTGCTGGGCCGGCTCGTACTGGAAGCGGTAGCCCGGGCGCCAGCTGGGCACGCGGTTGCGGTCGAAGCTCATAGGGCGATTCCCTTGTGCCATACCCGTTCCGGGGTCACGGTGTGATAAGGCGGGCGGTTCAGCTCGTAGGCCATGCTCATGGCATCGAGCATGCTCCACAGGATGTCCAGCTTGAACTGGAGGATTTCCAGCATGCGCTGCTGGCCGGCGCGGGTGGTGTAGTGGCGCAGGGTGATCTCCAGGCCGTGCTCGACGTCGCGCCGGGCCTGGCCGAGACGGGTGCGGAAGTACTGGTAGCCGGCCGGGTCGATCCACGGGTAGTGCTGCGGCCAGCTGTCCAGGCGCGACTGGTGGATCTGCGGGGCGAACAGCTCGGTCAGCGAGCTGCTGGCGGCTTCCTGCCAACTGGCGCGGCGGGCGAAGTTGACGTAGGCGTCCACGGCGAAGCGCACGCCGGGCAACACCAGTTCCTGGGAGCGCAGCTGATCCGGGTCGAGGCCCACCGCCTGGCCCAGGCGTAGCCAGGCTTCGATGCCGCCGTCCTCGCCGGGGGCGCCGTCGTGGTCGAGCAGGCGCTGGATCCACTCGCGGCGCACGCTGCGATCCGGGCAGTTGGCCAGGATCGCGGCGTCCTTCATCGGGATGTTGACCTGATAGTAGAAGCGGTTGGCCACCCAGCCCTGGATCTGTTCGCGGCTCGCGCGGCCTTCATACATCGCCACGTGGTAGGGGTGGTGGATGTGATAGTAGGCGCCCTTGGCGCGCAGGGCCTGCTCGAATTCGCTGGGGGACATCGCTAGCGCGTCGCTCATGGGGGGCTCCTTACAGCTCGATGCTCATGCCGTCGTAGGCGACTTCCACGCCGCGGCGCCGGACCTCGGCCCGTTCCGGCGATTGCTCGTCGAGAATCGGATTGGTGTTGTTGATGTGGATAAGTACCTTGCGCTGGCGCGTGAACCCGTCGAGCACTTCGAGCATGCCGCCCGGCCCGTTCTGCGCCAGGTGGCCCATCTCCCGGCCCGTGCGGGTGCCGACGCCGCGGCGCTGCATTTCGTCGTCGTCCCACAGCGTGCCGTCGACCAGCAGGCAGTCGGCGCTGTGCATCATGCGCAGCAGCTCGTCATCGATCTGGCCCAGGCCGGGGGCGTAGAACAGCGTGCCACCGGTGCGGGTGTCCTCGACCAGCAAGCCCAGGTTGTCGCCCGGGTGCGGGTCGAAACGGTGCGGCGAGTAGGGCGGCGCGGCGCTGCGCAGCGGGAAGGGGGTGAACTTGAGGTTGGCGCAGGCGTCGATCACGAAGCTGGTGTCGAGGGCGATACGCTTCCATGTCAGCCCGCCGTTCCAGTGGCTGAGCATGGGGAACAGCGGGAAGCCGCTGCTCAGGTCCTGGTGGACCATGTCGGTGCACCACACCTGGTGCGGGCAGCCTTCGCGCAGGCTGAGCAGGCCGGTGGTGTGGTCGATCTGGCTGTCGAGCAGCACGACGGCATCGATACCGGTGTCGCGCAGCGCACGGGCCGGCTGCAGCGGCGCGAAGGCCTGCAGCTGGGCGCGGATATCCGGCGAGGCGTTGCACAGGATCCAGTGCTCGCCATCATCGGACAGGGCGATCGACGACTGGGTGCGGGCGAAGGCGCGCAGGCTGCCATCACGATAGCCCTTGCAGTTGGCGCAGTTGCAGTTCCACTGGGGAAAGCCGCCACCGGCCGCGGAACCGAGAATCTGGATGTACATGGCCTCTCCATGTCCTGGAAACGATGACGCCCCGGCTGGCCGGGGCGTCGCATCACTGGAGTGCTCAGCGGTTGGCGAAGTACATGGTGACTTCGAAACCGATGCGCAGGTCAGTATAAGCAGGCTTGGTCCACATGGCGTTGCTCCTTCCGGTTGGGTGCCGAGAAACGGATCAGGGTATGCAGGCTGGCGCCGCCTGGCCTTGTTCCTTGCGGATCGGTTTGGCGGGCTCCGGCTCCTTATTGGGCGTCATCTGCCCCGGGAGGTTCCACCTGACGAAGGTTGCAGGATTTTGCCGGCAGGGGCGCGATGAACGGCTGGCGACTCAGCGCGCCGGCAGCCACGACCAGCCTGCGGGCGGTGTCGCCTGGTTGGCCAGGCACAGCCAGCCGTGACGGGCATCGAGCAACTGCTGCAGCAAGTCGTCGAGGCACGCCTGCTCGACCCCGAGGATGGCACTACGCAGCCGCGGCAATGCCGGTTCCTCGCCAGCCAGGTGGGTCTGCCAGGCCCAGTCGGCCACTTCGGCATTGCCCATGGCCGGCTCGTCGAACTGCTCGGCCAGTTGCTGGCGGGCCAGCGGGTCGAGGTGCACGCCCTCGCCGAGTAGCGTCAGCAGGTGGCCCAGCAGTTCGCCATGGCCGGTGTGCGGGGATTGCACGCCAAACAGCAGCCCGCCATGGCCGGCGACCTGACGGAAGCCGCTGAACACCGCATAGCCGAGTTGCAGTTCGACGCGCAACCGCTGGTACACCGGCCCTTGCAGCAGGTGCCCGAGCAGGCGGCCGGCGGCCTGCAGCCCGGTCGGCAGCGGGCAGAACAGCAGCAGCGCGGCTTGTTCGGCGGGCGCATCGACCGGCAGCCAGCGCCGCTCTGCCGGGTACGGTGCAAGGTGCGGTGTGTGCGCCTGGCCCATGATGCCGTGCAGCGCGGCACCGAGCGCGCCGTGGCGGGTCTCGTCGAAGCCGATGGCCAGGCCCTGCCAGCGGGCCTGCTGCCAGAGCCCGTCGAGCAGCGCCTGGTCGAGGGTGCAGGCAGCTTGTGGCGGCGCTGCGCTGGCCTGCAGCGCCGTTGGCAGCGCCTCGAGCAGGGCGCGGATCGGCATCGCGGCGGGCTTTTCGCCGACGGACGCGTGCCAACTTTCGCGGGCCGGGTGGCGCAGCCGCTGCAGGGCTTCGCCGCTGGCGTGGATCACCGCGTCCGGCAGGCCACTGATCCGTAACTGCCAGTACTGGCCAGCGGCCGTGAAGGCCAACTGCAGCGCCGCCTGTTCGGCACGTTCGCGCAAGCTGCTCAGTGCGTGCTCGAGGATCACCTGCAAGCCCTGGCCCAGGGGCGAATCGATCTGCCAGCGCAGGTAGAGCGCCGCGAACTGCCGCGAGGCCGGCAGGCTGCGGTCGATGACCAGCCCCGCCGGCAGCGGCGCGCGCTGCTCGGCTGGCTTGGCCAGCAGCGGCTCATCCGCGGGCAGCTGCCAGCTGCCGAGGTCGCCCCGCGGCAGGTCGTCGAGCAACGCGCCCAGCGCCTCCAGGCCCTGTTGATCGAGTTCCTGCAGGGGTTGCCCGGCGCTGTCGCGGCGCGCCAGTTGCAGGGCGCTGGCAGCCTTGGCGCAGTGCCTTTGCTGCTCGCCAAATGCGGCGTTGAGGCGTTGCAAATCCTGTTGGCGGATAAAGCCCAGCCAGCCATGCAGCAGGGCCTGCGTCCGGTTCGCGCAGGCTGAGGGTGTCAGTTGCAGCTCGATGTGCCAGAGCAACTGGCCGGCATGGGCATACAGCGGCTGGGCCGAGCAGGCCTGCAGCCAGCCGCGCCGCCGCAGCTCGGCCAGCCAGCCGCCCGGGCGGCTGTCACGCAGCAGGCCGAGCAGCAGCTCCAGCGCCTGGGGTGCAGCCGCCGGCAGCGCCTGGTGGGCAAACAGCAGGTCACAATACGGGGCGGGCGCCTGGCGCAAGCGCAATGGGCCGTCGCGCAGGGGCACAGGTGCTGCAGGGAGCAGGCGGGTTCCGCCGGCGAACAGTGCGGCGTGGCGGCGGGCCAGCTGCTCCAGTTCATCCAGCGGCTGTGGCCCGGTGAGACTCAGGGTGATCTGCCCGGCCTGGTAGAAGCGCTGGTGGTAGCCTCGCAGAGCCTGCTGGAAGGCAGAGGCCTGCAGCGGCAGGCTGTAGCGGTTGCCGGCCTGGAAGCCGCTCAGCGGGTGGCGTGGCGAGACTGCCTGCAGCAGGGCGAAGCGCCGTTGCGCCTGCCGGTCCCGTGACCAGGCGATGAACTCGGCGTGGATCACCTCACGCTCGCGTCGCTGGCGTTCGAGATCCAGCAGCGGCTCAGCGAGCATGTCGCACAGGCGCAGCAGCGCGCCATCCAGGGCGCCAGGCGGCACCTCGCAGAAGAAATCGGTGTGACGCTCCGCGGTACTGGCATTGACCTCACCGCCCAGGCGCTGGACGTGGCGCATCAAGCCGTCCGCCAGCGGGAAACGCGCGGTGCCGAGAAACAGCAGGTGTTCCAGGAAGTGCGCCAGCCCTGGCCAGCGCGCCGGCGCATCGTGGCTACCGGCATGGATGCGCAGGGCTGCGGCGCTGCGCTTGAGGTGCGGCGCGTGGCGCAGATTCAACTGCAGGCCATTGGCGAGGGTGAGCTGGCGGGTGGTGCGCGGCATGGGATCTCCATCGTCCTGGCCGCCATCCTAGCAGGCCGCCGCCCGGTATCGGCGCGGCCATCGCCCGCCTGCACCAGGTTGACGGTTACAGCGCCGCTGCCGGAGAGCGAACGGCCTCATGCCGAAAAGAGAAGCGGGCCGCACCCGTCGAGGTGCGACCCGTATCATTGGGCTTGGTCAGCCTCGCATGATGCTCCACGCGGGCCTGTTCTTGGGCGTGAAGCGGTCACCGTCCGGCTCTTCGCCGTGCCCATCGACCAGATCCTTGGCATCGCCATTGGTTAGGCTCCACCAGTTGCTGGTGGTCTTGCCGCCGGTCTCGGTGAAGGCCTTGTACTGATCGGGCTGTGCTTCCCAGGCGGGGATGTCTTCCGGGAAGTAATAGTCGTACCACTCGTCGTTGAGTTTGGGGTCGTCCTTGGACACGTAGTTGTACTCGACGTGAGCCAGGTAGTTGAACTTGTCGCCCCAGTCGCTCTCCATCACCCCCAGTTCACCGAGGTCGGTCAGGTAGTCGCGAACTTCGTCGGCGGCCTTCTTCTGCTTGTCGTACTTGATCGCCGACGCGATACCCAGGCCGATCACCGACAGCACGATCCCGACGCCGCCCAGGGCGGTGCCTACCGTACCGGCTACCGCGCCGGCACCCGCCCAGCCCGCGAACGCCGCACCGGCTGCGCCCGTCCACGCCAGGCCGGCAGTCAGGCTTAGTGCCGCCTGGGCTTTCTCGGTGTCGGTGGTGTTCTCGTCGAATTTTGCGATGGCATCGGCGCCCATGTAGACGCCGAGCAAGCTGCCGCCCAGGTAGGCAGAGTTGGCCACCAGTTTCAGGCCAGGGCCGAACAGCTTGAGTTTGTCCGCGGTACTCATGTTGGCGTAGGCGGTCCCCATCGACTTGGCCATCTTGTCGACGCTCTTCATGATCGCGCTCTGTTCGCCCGGCGGCATCTTGTTGAACGCGTCGAGGATCTGGTTGCCGCCGGGCGTGCGGATATTGGCGTTGATGTCACGGAACAGGTTGGAGGCATTGGCCGGGTTCTTGATGTTCAGGTCGGTCTCCGGGACCAGTCGGCCTTTCAGAACGTCGGACATGTTCTTGTCCAGGCCCAGTACCTGAGTCACGCCATTCTTGCCCAGCAGTTTGGCCAGCGGATCGCCGATCGCGCTGACCGCGGTGGGCGACGAGGACACCGCGAACAGCAGGTAGAACGCTGCAGTCATGCGCTCGGCGGGCGTCGCCGCGTCGTTGCCGCCTGCCTCGGTCAGGGTCATGGTCGCGGCAACCACGGAAACCAGGGCGCCAACGGTGCCGAACACGCCGTCGCTGGCCAGGCCCTTGATCATTTCGCCAACCTTGCCGCGTGCCTCCGGGGCGATCTTGTTCTTGTCCAGGGCGGCGTTGATTTTCTTGTCCAGATCGCTGCCGCTGAGCTGGTCGATGGCTTTCAGCCAGCCTCGGTCGGTCGGCGACACTTCGACGGTGATGGTGGTCTTCAGCGAGTCCTTGACCATGGTCTTGATGGTGTCGACGGCGGACTTGGCATCCTTGAGTTTCTGCATCTCCTCTTTGCTGAGGTACTTGCCGCCATCCTTGGTCAGCTCGTCGAGCTTCTTGCCATCCATGTAATCATCGAATGCCTTGGACAGCGTGCCGGCGGCTTCCCCGAAGTACGAGCCAAGCACCGCTGCCTTGACGGTGGTCAGGACCACGTCGTCGACGGCGGTGTCCAGGGTGCTTTCATCGATGCCGGCGGGGCCGGCTTCGATGATCTTGTTCAGCTCCTCCACCGTCGAGGTCATCGACAGTTCCTGCTTGATCTCCTGGGCCTTCTCGGGGTTGAGCATGGCCAGTGAGTTGAGGTCGCTGCTGTAACGCATCAGCGCGCCATTCTCGGCCGCCGCATCGGCACGCTCGAGTTCGTCCTTGTAGGTGGGCGAGGTCATGGTCGAGACGATGCGGTCTTCAAGGCCTTTCTTGTCCTTGATCTCGCCAACCGCCTGCTTCATCAGCTTGTCGGTATCGGCGGCGATGCTTTCATTGCCCGCCAGTTTCTCGATCTCTTCCTGCAGCTTGTCTTCGTCGATCAGGCCGAGGAATTCTTCCCCCGTCATGGCCGCCGGGTCGTCGGCGTAATTGGTGATGTTGTTGGTCTTGTCGTACCAGTAGGGCAGGAAACCGAAGCCGCCGGCCATGGAATTCTGCGCCTGCATCAGCAGCAGGAACTTGTGCTTGTCGGAGCCTTCCGGCTCGTCCTTGTACAGGGCCTCGAGCTTTTCCATGTACAGCTGGTTGACGGTTTTACCGCCGGCGGTTTCAGCGTTCATGATGTCGGTCGAGGAGGGGGCCAGCAGATTCTTCTTCTGCTCGTCGCTGAGCTCGCCGTCCTTGGTCGGTTTGCCTGCTTCGACATAGACGCGATAGGCGTCTTCGGCTGCACGCTTGGCGTCCATGTCGCCGCCGTGCTTGTCGAAGTAGTTGTTCACCATGGTGATTTTCTCACCCTTGATGGCATCACCTTCCAGCGCGCTGCCGAGGCGCCCGAGGATGTCTTCCTTGACCTCTTCGATGGCCTTGTCCAGCGGTACCTTGTCGTCACCCTTGAGCATCAGCTTCTCGGTGATCAGGTTCTCGTAGAGCTTCTTGATCGTCGGATCCTTGAGGCCCGAGAGGGTGCGGGTGTCATCGATGGTGCCGCCGCCCAGCAGCGTGGCGATGGCATTGAGGTTGTCCTCGTAGCTGGGATTGTCGGTCAGCGTGTTGTCGGCGATAAACCGGGCAAAGGCCTCGCGAGCCACGTCACCGGCATTGGATTTGCCTGAGTGCTTGTCCCAATAGTTGTTGAGGATGGTCATCTTTTCCTTGCCGTCGGGATCGTCGCGCAAGGCATTGGGCAGGCGTTCGTAGAGTTCCTTCTTGACCTCGTCGTAGGCGGCGTCGAGGTTGACCGGGTCGCCACGTTCCTTTTGCTGCTCCAGCTTGTCGTGGATCAGGCTGGAGTAGGCGTCGCGCACGCTCTTGTCGGTGAACGGCGTCACCGTGCGGCTCTCGGTGTTGGCGCCAGCGGCCATCTTCGAGGCGACTTCGTTTAGCGTGTCGTCGTAGTTGATGTCCTTGTCGATCTCGGAAACCTTGTCCGGTGGCGTCGGCAAGGCCTTGAACTCCTCATAGGCTTCGCGGGCCAGGCCATCGGCATCATCCTTGCCGGCGTGGCGATCCCAGTAGCCCTTGATCACGTCGACGATCTTGTCCTTGTCGCCGGGCGAGTTGCTGGCGGCATTGCCGATGCGCTCGAACAGCTCCTTCTCGACTTCCTGCTTGGCTTCGTTCAGGTTGGTCGGTGAGCCCTGCTTCTTGAGTTTCTCGATGATCAGGTTCTTGTAGACCTCGGCCAGCGGGCCGTCGACGCCGATGGCCACGGCGAGGGTACGCTTGTCCACGTTGGTGCCGCCAACCAGGGCCGAGGCCAGGGCATTGAGGTTGTCTTCGTAGTTGCTGTTGCCGGTGTCGGGCAGATTCTTGTTGAAGAAATTCTGGTAGGCATGCGCGCCCAGCTCGGCGGCCTGGTCCTTGCCTTTTTGCCTGTCCCAGTACCCTTTCAGCACATCGGCCTTCTTGCCGCCATCCTGGTCATCGCGCAGGGCATGTTCGGAGCGACTGCGCAGGTCATCGGTGGCTGACGAGATGGCCTCCTGCAGGCTCGGCTGCTTGCCGTCCTCGAGCTGTTGCTTGAGCTTGTACTCCACCAGCGTTTTGAACAGATCCTTGTTCTTGTCGGTACCGGCGATGCCGACCAGCATGCGCTTGCCCACGTCGACACTGCCGCTGAGGCTGACGGCCAGCTCGTTCAGGGCATTCTCGTAGGACTGCGGGTCGAGCTTTTCCTTCTTGGGCTTGTCGTCCTTGTTGCCGGCCATTTTCAGGGCAATTGCGAAAAACGACTGCATGCCCTCCAGCGTGGTGGCGCCGCCTGTGTTCTTGTCCACGGACTGAGTCGTCATTGCGCAGCCCTCCGCTCAAGCGACACCGCGGGCAAAAAGGCTTCAGGCATCTTTCGAGCCTGGCAGGTGAAAATTGAAAACGACATGACCTGAACTCCAGGGCAGCGATCCGCTGGATTGCAATGCAATGGACCGCTTGCCATATGTAGTGAATGGCGCGACATGTCCCCACATATCGCCTGATAAAAATGCCGAGCGTTGCCTTGCGAGCGCTCACTACGTGAAACAGCGCTCACCGCACAACCATGAACCTGCCAGGGCAGGCGTGCGCCAGGCAGGCGCACCGCCCTCATTCAACAGGGGTCATCATTGCGTCACAATCGGCTGGCAGGATTTTTCGCAATTTTTCACTGCAAGAACCTGCGACTGCACAACTGGTCGGGCGCTCGGGTCAGCGCCAGGGCCAGGGGCAGGCAGTTTCGCCCGGTACTACCAGGTCTTTGTCGGCATCTGCAGCGCTTGGCGGGCAGCGCTGCAGGCATCCGGGGTCAACGCCCGCAGCCACGCACCTTGCGGCTTGCCTGCCTGCTGCGGCCAGGTTGCCGCCAGCGCCTGCAGTCTGTGCAGTTGCTCGCGCTCGGCCGCGAGCTCCAGTTGCTTGACCTGCTGGCGCAGAGCATCCAGCGCCGGATCCTGCCGTGCGGGCTGCCGCCATTGCTGGCGCAACCGGCGTAGCGGCACCACGACCTCGCGCTGCCAGGGCTCAGCGAGGCGACGCAGCTGCGCTTCGCGCTCCGGGTCATAGGCCACCCCACGGCTGTCCAGCCACAGCCCGCACAGGACCAGGCAGACATCTGCGCCGGCGGCCTGCAGTTCCAGGCAGGCGGCTTCCACGCCCGGGCGGGCGTAGAGGGTGGTGGCGAAGGTCCACAGGTCAGCGCTCATGCGTGCTCCGAGTATGTGGCGGGGGACTCTGTTAGAATCCGCCGCCATTATGATCCGACTCCAGAATCTTACCCTACAGCGTGGCCCTCAGCGTTTGCTCGAGAACGCCGAGCTGACCCTGCACGCCGGTCACAAGGCCGGCCTGATCGGTGCCAATGGCGCCGGCAAGTCCAGCCTGTTCGCGCTGCTGCGCGGCGAGTTGACGCCCGATTCCGGCGATTGCCTGCTGCCCGGTGACTGGCGCATCGCCCATATGCGCCAGGAGGTCGACACCCTCGACCGCCTGGCCGTGGACTACGTGCTCGATGGCGACCACGACCTGCGCCGCGTGCAGGCCGAGCTGGCCGCTGCCGAGCAGGGCCATGACGGCGCGGCCATCGCCCGCCTGCACAGCGAACTGGACAGCGCCGACGGCTATACCGCCGATGCCCGGGCGCGCAAGCTGCTGGCCG
>ENA-UOWK01000699-UOWK01000699.1-bioreactor-metagenome-genome-assembly--contig:-NODE-699-length-14906-cov-24.501111_pt1 | contig 14906 bp, 12 predicted proteins | sample MGYA00238157_ERZ761612 | MGnify/ENA primary metagenome ERZ761612 (study PRJEB28901, sample SAMN06268035) | bioreactor metagenome | isolation source: Joint BioEnergy Institute, California, USA... | reverse complement strand
CCCCCTCCCCCCCCGCCGTCACACCCATCTTGTTGACCGCCGGCCATATAGCCACAGCCACAACCGCCGCTCCCTAATCATTATCAATCTCTGCCCAAACCGGCTCTGACTGGTGCACGGCTAGCCGCCATGCTACACCAGCACGCCCCTCCATTTCTGCACCTCCAATGTCGTGTACAGAATACTCCGCATCAAGACGGCCATCGGTCCCAGACGTCCATTCGCGGCCCCAAGACAGAGATCCCAGATCTCTTGGCGCTTACTGCGTACCCGGTTTCCCGATCCAGGTTTTGCGATGTCTAGGTCTTTCTTATCGCCCGTTGACGGCATCTCGATCTATCTATACGAGCTGTGATGTAACTTCAACTTCTAGGCTCCTTCTAGCCTGTTCTTTTAAAACGACCAGACTACCAGTACTCCGTAACTTGACCTGTGCTCCGCGTTAGGCACGGTACCTAGACCATTCGTGGTTGCGCGGCTTGCGCCCGTCTGGGAATCGACCGCCTTTCTTTGTTAGCGACGATTCTATATTTATCCCTGCAGGAAGATTTAAAGTAATGGAGGAGACCTTTTTTTGAGATCTTCTTTGATAATGGAATCGACTCCTACGTACATCTCTTGAGGGTTCATCTGTGCTCTATATACGTACTACCGGCAAATCAGGTATTCCTGCACCTTGTATCAGGCCCCTAGCTGCTTGTCCGCTTCTCCGGCTCCGCAACTTCACGCTCTTTCTCCACGATAGGAAATATGATCGATTCCTTGTTTAGGTTTATCTATCAGCCGCAGCCAGGATCAGACCTGCCTCTTACCCATCTTGAGATCTCACCTCGTGTGAGAGACCCGATTAGACTACTCCATATAGAAGAATATCAATGCGGAAGCATGCCATATGCGAGTAAGCAGCCAAAGTGAGCAAAAGGAATAATAGATACGCACTATTAAAGCGCTCTCTGGAAACATGGCAGAACCTATAAGACATTCTATAAACGCCATTTTCACGTCGAGCTGTCAGTCAGGCTTCAGGTTATGTCCCGAAATAGACAGACATCTCAACATCTCGCACGGGAGAGACATTCGTTTTCCATTCTTGATACATGATCGGTGCCAGCCCCCCGACATACGAAAAAGAAGCATCGCGTAACTTCAAGCAAAGCAAAGCAGCAAACTAGAACGCCCAGAGGTATTATACAGCATCAAAAAAAAAGAAACGTCGTGGTCCGTACGTAATGGCCATTCGTTTCCCCGCTTCTCCTGTATTTACGTAATAACAGCACCAGCACCATCCCACACAGAGGCAAGTTGGGAATCGTACGCATCGATAAAGGCAAGATATAAAAAACGAGCGATCACGACTTCCTACTATCCTGGATCCTCAGCACAAAGTTCACCACGACGGCTGCCAGCAGCGACAACGTCAGCACCGTCGGCCCGAAACGGTCGTCGAACCCGCTCTGGCCGCGCAGCCGGATGCTGCGCGCGCGCCAGTGGAAGGTCACCAGCGCGTAGATCATGGCCCCCATGGCGATGAGGGTGAAGAGGGCGGCGGAGATGCGGCCGACGCGGTCGCCGAAGTTGAGCAGCCCGATGGCCAGGCCGCCCAGGATGACGGTGAAGTTGAGCCAGGAGAGGAAGGTGCGCTCGTTGGCGAAGAAGACCTTGGGCTCGACCCGGGTGGGGAGGGCGATGCGTTTGCCTGTTATGATTGTCAAGCGGGTTTTGTCAGTCTTTCGATGTTTATCGAAAGGGACAGGCGGTCAGGTCATGGGCGAGATATACGCACCTGGGGCGGTCTGAAGAAGGGGTCGGCTGGACATGGTGGCGGGTTAGGGTACTGTGATCGAGAGAAAGACGATTCAATTGTCTCGTAAATAGAGGGCGGCAGTACTGCCGAGCTATCGAGCTCGAAGGGTGGCTGGGAACCCGATTGAGCTCGCTCCCTGCACCTGGATAAGAGCTCAATGGAAAAGAGACTGGATAATACTAAGGATTGAAAAGGAACAACTTCACAGGCACGTAGAGAGACCGTGAAATAGAGATGCCGTGTGAAGTTGAACGGGACCGGGATGAGCTGGAGAGCTGGATCATCCCTAGCTTCGTCCCCACTCGAAGAAAACGAAGATATCAGGCAGAATACTGCCGCCGACCACCGCCCTGGAAGCTCTCTCACGTGCGTCCTCCGTCATCGCCCACAGGCTCACAGGGACAACGGGCGGGATTTACAATTTTCCCGAGGATGGGGCGCTAAACCCAAAATGGGCAAGTACCTGCTTGCGACGCGCGCAGGGACCGGGGCCGTCCATGGATGGACCGCCGTCCGCGGGTTCCACCCACGCGGTCGGCGCTCGATTGAGCTCGAGGCAGAGTCAGAAAACATCTGGCTTCCCTAGACGGCGACGTTGAATTGACAGCTCGCGAGTTGTCCACCTCCGCGCCTACAGACCTGTTGCGTCATAGCTTTGGTCCCGTATCACCTTTTGGACACCTGTCATCCAACGTTCTTCCCTTACCGCCTTACCCCGTATCCTAAAGTTTATCCTTCCGTCTTGTGGTCCGGTCCGCACTCCTCGAGCTCTCGAGTCTTGACGTCTATTCCAAGTCACCCGCATTTGCGACAGCGTTGCACCGGCCTCGACTGAGCATACGTACTCTGTCGAGAACCTCCGAGAGCGAGTGTCGCGCCTGTCTAATACCGAATAAGGAGCGTGAGATCAGGAAGTGAGATCGCAATGGCGGTTGAAACGACACCTTCTTCTGTATGCTATTTGCCCCTTCGAGTTCTGCCCTCAAGATATTATTACCATTCCCGTTGCACGTCTTCAACGGCTGTCGCAGCAAATTCTCCCTTCACGTACATATGTTTGCTAACAATAGTGTCCAAATAAATCACAGCCCGTTCCCATCGCAGAACTCACCAAAATCGCGACGGAGGTGCGTCTTTGCCTGTTCTATTCTTGATACTGCGCTGCGATTTCTCGCCGACTCTTGTTCAAGGAGGATCTTTGCTTTTTCACGATAGTCGAGAGAGGAGGTTTTCTTTTAAGAATTTTTTTGCATCTAACCTCCAAAGAAAAACAGGCCTGCGACACTGCACTGAAGGGCGCCGAGGGATACGACCACACCAAGGTCGGATCATGGAACTCGCTGATCATTGTACGTCTCACACCATACGCCAGCAACACATACACCAACAAATCCCTGTGAAGAGAAGAACCCACTTGCAGCTGATAAATGGACTCGTGATAACTAACCAACCAACCTAACCCGCCCGCCCGTCGGACGGGTCGGTTTGATTGATACTATAGAACCACATCCTCAAAGCCCTCATCGCCGCCACCGCCCCCTCCAACCCCTCCACCCCCCCGCCCTACCGCTTCACCGTCAACAGCACGATCGTGCAGCAGGGCGTCGTCGACCGGAAAGACGGCGTCGACGTCGGCAAGCGCGGGATGCACTCGGCCTCGGGCGCCTTCTGGGACGTCAACCGCGACGGCATGTGGACGTTCAAGTACCCCGGCGGGGAGGAGCGGGGGCTGGATGTCGTCGTGAGTGTGACTTGGTTTGCGATGAACTGAATTTGAAATTTGAATTTGGATTGGATGGAATTCCTTGGGTAGGGCCAGAGTCGGAGCTTTTCTCTTGACAGTTATAGATCTTTGATGAGAAACTATTGTTACTATTACTGTCACTATTACTAGTACTTCTGTTATTAGCCTTTTTGGTTTCGATGTGGTCAGATGCTTCGTTATGTGTTGTCGAATTTGCTGTGTTGAATATAAAGAGCAAGTCGCTCTTCTTTTTCGTGTTTGCTTCTGTATGTATACATGAAATGAAGAGGCCTTTTGGTGATGAGAGGAGAGAAAATTTTCTATTTATCTATCTAGCCAGGTGCTTGTCATCTACCTACTTATTATTGCCTACCTTTTGTTCCAATATATGACCATCTTGCCAAGACTGGATCTTAGAGTCCAAGAGTCGGATGTGTGCATATATCAACTAGACATCTACCTGTACCAGTCTAGTTGCCCTTAACAGGGATCTTGTTACAATGTAGAGGGGAAAGCAAAGTTTTGAAATCTCATTTTCATTCTGCGTCACAGCCCGAAAACAAAAGCGGCTGGCCATGTGCAAGTGCAAAAATGCAAACCTAAAAAAACCCGCAAGAACTGCCCACCCGACCTAACTCCCAGTCCAGCCCAGCAAGCCAGGAAATCCGATTCCGAGGCGCCATGCTAGTCATTTTAGATTGTGCAACCTGAAAATACATGCCTGAAAGGTTCCATTTCGATTAAAGAAAATTAGAGAATTAGAGAAAGGGGGAAAAAAGATCGTCATGCTCATGTCGTGAGAGTAAGGAAGAAAATCGTCGCTCGTCCCAGACAAGACAAGAGAAAAAAGCCAGTGAGGACAGAACTGTCGCGAGACTGTCCCGTCCCGTCCGGCCCTTTGCATCAAGTCAAGTCCAGTCCTTAGCGGGGTTCGGAGTAGTCGTTGAGCGCAACGCAGACCGCGCCACGGTGGTGTCCGCTGTACTGACGGATGATCTGGCCCGAGGACAGCTCCCAGAGGCGGGCGTAGTGGTCGCTGCAGACCGTGACGAGGTAGGCCGAATCGGCGGAGAACGCACAGTCCCAGACCCAGCGCTGGTGGTTGGCGAGCGTGGCCTCGAGATACAGAGTACCGGTGTTCGGGTCCATTGGCGGGCCATCCGGGACGGAGAAGTTCGAGGGCGCCTGATCACCCGACGCGGGGGTACCGGCATTTGCGCCAAACGTGTTGAAACCGTTCGCATTGGTATCCTTGGAGCTTTCCTGCTCACCGGCGGGCGTGTTGGCATTGCCTTGAGTCTCTGCGCCGCCAGCTGCGGGAGTTGCACCGCCGTTGGCATCAGCTTCCGCCTTGGCCTTGGCGTTCGCGGCCGCCTTGGCCGCATCTTCTTTGGCCTTGGGGTAGTCCGGGTCCAAGTTCCAGACTTTGGCGGTATGGTCGGCCGAGCAGGTCGCGAGGTGTTTGACGTCCGGAGAAAGAAGAAGACGCGTCAAGTAATCCTTGTGTGCCTGGAACATGGTGATCGGGATGATGCGCGTAACCTCGGCGTCTTGGATCATGCGCCAGATGTAGACGTTTCCCTGTTTCAGAGAGAAAAGTCAGCCAGTAAATTCTTCTTGTTTCACGGGTCGCGAGTGAACGGTGACCGCGTACCTTCTTGTTGCCCGCACAGAGCAGAGATCCATCGCTGGCGACACTAACACTGTGGATTGCCATGTCGTCCTCTGGGATGAGCTGGTGAGTGCAAACGCTCTCACCGAGATCCCAGACGCGAACAGTGCCAGAGCGGTCGCCACTGATGAGCTCTCCTTGATTAGGATGGATGACCACGTCGTTGACGGGAGACTTGTGGACGTAGTTTCGCTGGATGCTCCCGGTACGAGTGTCCCAGACCTTGACAGTTCCGTCCTCGGAACTCGTCACCATCCACTTGCCCTCACAATGGAAGGCAACCCCGGTGACATTGTTGGTGTGACCCTCGAAGGTCATCACCGGGTTGGGGTTGGAAGACTTAATGTCGTAAAGCTTGACATTGGTATGTCCGGCCGCGGCCAGGTACCGCTTGTCCGGAGTGATGCACAGCCGATTCACCTGGGAATCGGGGTGCTGGATCGTGCGCGAGCAAATGCCCGAGAGCGCCTCCCAGAAGCTGCATTTGACACGTCAGTAAGCACAACTCTTCGCTGGGAAGCGTGGTTTTGGATCACCTACCGGATGGTATGGTCATACCCCGCTGCGAATTGCGAGGACGCGTGTCAGCTCAAGACTTCAAAGAGAGCCCTGCAAGCGTTGCAGGCCGTCTGGGGATCAGAAACACGTACCAGTACAGAGAATGACACTCATGTTGCTGTTGAACGCGACCTTGGGTTCGTTCTGTCACTCGCGTCAGGAACGAAGCAAGTGTCCTGGAGATGGGCTGGGGAGACTGTACCTTGGCGGGGACCGAGGTCGAGGATGCGCCACTGGCGGTCGGAGACGCAGGCAGGTCGGCCATGGTTCGCTGGCGCAGCACGTGATGGAGGCGGTGAGCCAGGCGGTGAGAGGGTAGTGGTGAGAAGGGAAGGCGGTGAGGGAGGGGCGCGGAGGTTGGGTAACTTAAATCCGAGCGCAGGCAGTGACGGTGGCTCCGCCGCCTGAAGATCCAACACGGCCTTTTGCAGCATCAAGATACTGAAGCCCGCCCGCAACACTCACAGGCTTCACACGCATCGACGACGGGAGGCCCCCGCGAGACTCTCACCTTCTCTGCTTCACAGCCCTGCTTGTTCAGAGCTCCTGCAGCCTCAGGCGCCCTCCCGTCTGATCTGCCTGGTGGCACAAGCATTCACTGCAAGGAACACAATGCAATCTTTTCTTACTCGAATGGCATGGCTCATAGTCTGATCCCATTGTTCGAGCTTCCCCTGGCCCGGGGCGAGTTTCCTCGTCCCTCGTCCATTCTATATCCTCCACCTCCTTCGTCTTCCTCTTTCCTAACACATCTCTCCCCGAAATCCTGAGGTCTCGAGAGTTCTCGCGGTCCGCCACTGTCCGTCCTGTCTCCTGCAATTCCTTCTTCCTCTTTCCAAACACATATCTACCTCTTTTCCTTTTCCAAGGTTTCAGTCTCGATAGTCGCGCACAGTACGCCGCTGTCTAGTCTGTCTCCTTCAACTTCTTCCTCTTCTTAACACACCTCAATCCCTCCCCACTGTGATCCTGCGGGTCTTCTCGTCCCTCAGCTGTTCTATCTCCTTCAATTCCGACTCCTCCTCCTTCTTAACACCTAACTATCTCTGGATCTCCCCGAAAGCTTCGGTCTCGACAGCTGCTCTCAGTACGCCATTCGCAATTGGAGCCTTCTCGTTCCTTGTCGATCCTACACCCTGCAACTTCTTCCACTTGTTCTGCAAGACCTCTCTACTTCTATCTCCACGAGAGCTTCAGTCCTGGCAGCTGCTCTTAATCCACCGCCGTGGCTTGAGCCAAACCCAGTCAACGCGACCGTGTTCTCGATCACCCTGATTTTCGGGTCAAGATGGATGGAAGTGTGGCTGAAGGTATTTCTAGCTCGCTCCAGGAACACTCTTCTTTTTCCTCTGACCCATTGGGACACCCTGTTCTCGGGCACGCGTCCGAACTTGAACCTGCTTTCTCTGGTCATGTTGGTGATGATCTGGGGCTTACACTTTCCCCCGGATCTCAACAGGAGTTCCACCATGGTGGCCTCTTAAAGGAGCGTCCCTTTGACGACGGCGTCCGTCAATACCACAACGACTCGACCTATTGGACCGAAGAGGAGCATGAAACCCGCGAGGCCTCCATTAATGGAGAGTTGTCAGCGACTTCCACAAGCCGACTCGATGGCGGCTACGAATCTCGCAAGAGATCTAGAGACTCCGCGTTCGCTGACGAAGATACCGATCTTTTTGCTCCTTCGGAGAAAAAGCGACTGACGGGAGTAAAAAGTCCTCTCGATGCTCCTTCCGCCGAGTATCTCTCTCCATACCCTCTAGACTCCCTCCAGCAAGCTGATCACGGAGAAGCTGCCCCCAACTCCCCGGATGGTGTTGTCGCTGAGAGAGCAGAGTCTCCAAACTCCCTCTTTGACGAGCCAACGTCTCCAACAATTTCTCCGGACGTGCCCGCTGATGAAAAGAGAACCGGAAGTCCGTCAACAGACGAGAAAGCTACTGAAGAACACACTGAGCCGCGCTCGGCCAGTGACATTACAAAAGAACGGTTCGGGCTCAGCCAGGAGGACCTCGAAGCAGCCAAGACCCGAGAGATCTTTCAGGGGTTTGGGCAGCAGCCGCAGTATCTCTCGCCTTACCCTGTCTATGGTGGCGCTCTCGGCTATCTTCCTTCCACTCCAAACGTCCACCTCAAATGCGTCGAGGTCACAGGTGATGGCCGTATCAATGAGCAAATCGCGTTCTTCCAGCGGAGAATTCAAGCTCTCACCCACGAACGCAACAAATATCAAAGAGCCTGGGAACAATGGACAACTGTGGATCCCAGCACCGGGAAGACGAAGGAGCAGCTGCTCACTGAGAGTAACGCACAACTCAAGCGCCTACTCACCCTGCAAGAGAAGAAGGCAAATGGCTACAAGAAAGAGGCTGAGGCCTGGAAGCGCCAGGCCGAGGCGTGGCAGGAACGATGCCGAAACGTCTCGATTATGTATAACAACCTGCTCTACGACATCCAGCTCCGCATCCAGGCGGGGGCGGGGCACAACTTGCCAATGGTTGCCCCGCACCCCATGGGGGTTCAAGCGCAGCCTATGCCAGCTGCGAGCTGGATGCCCGCTCCGCAACCTACGGGCATCCAGGCCGGCTCCACGCCGGCGGCAAGACCTGAGCCCCCGTCTCAGCCTCAGTCTCAGCCAGCTGTGACACCAGCGCCGAGCCCCGTCACGATCGATCTCACCTCCGATGAGGGAGGTGAGGCGGGGCTCGCTCGTCCGTCGTCGCCCGTCGACAACAACGCGGGGGCGGAGCTGCGCCAGTCGTTCCGGAGAAAGAGTTACGACTGGTTGGGGGATAGGAACCACATGCGGAGTGGCTACAAGCCACGGCCTGACTATCCCCCATACTGGCACGAGGTCCAGAGTCGACGCTGCTCCTCCTCCTCCTCCTCGAGCAGCAGTCGCCGTGCCTCCAGCAGCTCCGCCAGGCCAAGCACAGCCGATTCGCCCCCGTCTGTTCTGCCCGAGACCGACACGTCCAACAGCACTCCGCTCCCGGCAGTGGCAGAGCAGACCGACAATGAAGGGGGCGCCGGCTACGACGACAACGAACTGGCGCGGATGCTGGAGGAAGAGCTTGCGGGGGACCCTTAGATGCCCCTAGGTCTGTTGTGTTCTGTGTGGTCTGATTGTCTTTTTGGGTGGAAGAAAGAAAGAGAAGAGAGCAAGCTGGTTTTTTGCTCTTCGTTGTTTTCCAGTGTTTGTCCTTTTCCAATGCATGAGATACCCATGACATGTTTTGCCCTGTCTTGTCTTCTTCTCTGTATTACTACTAATTAGTGCTGGTCGACTGTTCTTTTGTCCTTTCCTATCATGCATGTGTCAGTTGATCTGATACTTTCTCAGCGCTGGTCACTGAGAGGAGTGTACTGTACATATAGATTGTGACCCACCATTGATGGTGCAGTCAGCAGATGCAGCGTTTGTTGTTTCATGTATGTATAGATAGAGGATGTGTATATATGAATGCACTACTTGATTAATTGTGAATGAATGGGGAAACATACGACTCGAAAGGTTTTGATATATTCATGCATGAATAGCGGACTCATTTCTTGTAGCCACATTAACCCCCTATTATTGCAAAGGGGTCTCAAAGGTCAGAGCAACCTTTTCTGAATAGCCGCCCCAGTGTTAAGCATTGAAGATCCTGCTGCACCACCAGTTTTATTATGGCTCAGAGCCATAAAACAGAGATGTGTTTCCCCTCGCTGCTCTAAATGAAACGGGTGAAAATACTAATCTTCCGAAATATGATATGAAGTAGGTATTGCAAGACATTATAATTTGGAGGACGTCATAGGTAGAACCATAATTTCATCAATAGTATTTAAAGAAGAAATCTTTTAAGTGCACCAGTCACCATGCGACTAAGTGCCTCTTTAGGAATCTTAACAGCCCTAGGATAGTAGAGCCCGGGGGCCGAGCCAGATAATCATCGTCCGAGCGGCTCCTATGTCAGCGTCTCCGCGGATGATTGTCGAATGCGCCATGGGACGAGGCTCTCTCGGGCCAGTGGTGTGACCAGTGGTGTTACCCCCAAAACGAGACTTATCTGCGGCGGGATTCAATCGGGATTTGGTTCGGGCTTCGAACCCCTAAAAAGACGCCGAACGCCTCCCAACCGGCGTCTCCACACAGTCATCGGTCTACTGTAGGGCGGAGTTTGCTGCCAATCTAATCTGGATTCCCCAGTGATGGCGTCGGTCTCGTCGAGTCAAGACCAGCCTCGTCGCAAATTTAGCAGGCCTCCCGTTAAGCTTGCTTGCCTCTCTTGGTACGTTTCTGAGCGAGGCAGGCGGTATTTTTTTTAAAAAAAATTCATAGCATAACCCGAGTGATGCTAATATTCCTCGCAGTCGCTCGTTACGCACTCGTTGCGATGGCCAGGAGCGGTGCGCCAATTGCATCTCTAGAGGAGCCACGTGCTGCTATACTCCCAGCAGACGCGGGGGCCCCCGCGTCCACAAGAGGAAAGCCAAAAATACCGCCGCGACGCAGCAGAATGAACCCCAAAGCGAAAGGTCAAATGAGAAGAACGCCCTTGAACCGTCGGCTGATCTGAATTTCACCGAAGATGGTACGCGTTGATTACCGGGAGCAGTATGAAGCATCCCTTTTCCTGCTGACGGTCTTTGATTCTATATAGCATGGTTCAACCAGCTCGTCAGCCTGGGTGATCCGGGGGCCGGTCTTTGCAATGTTGAGATGCCGATTGCAGAGATAGAGAATATCTTTGATTCGATATTTGCCCCCCAACTAGAAAGGGAGAAGCAATTGCCGGGCGTAACCCCCGCGCCTGCGGAGATCGTTCAGCTATATGGAAGTGACCAAGACATGTGAGCATTCCCGTACTCATAGTTGTAGCTACTTAGTGCTAAAGCATAGGAACAGATTGGATGCGTACTACGTGTTTATCCACCCCTATTATCCCATCCTGCCGCCTCCAGTGCGTCTTCCGGTTGTCAACCGTCCGCTTACCGCGGACAGAAGTTCTTCATTCGAGCCATCAAGTCCTCTGAGTCTTGCTATTTCAGCTCTCTTGGTGCTTATCCCGCACCCTCAAGAGCAGAATCCCTCGAGACTCGAATATGTAAGACTGAGACGGGATTATGCTCAATCGTTCGCTCAGTCCGCCCTCGAGGCCGTCGAAGTAGACTCCGAGTTGCTGCATTCCAGCAGTGACCCTGCCAATGCTCTCTCCGAAGGCACGCCTCAGTTCAATCGAGAGCCGTTTCACCCAAAGGTTCCCGTAAGCTTGGAGAGCGTCCTCGCTCTTAACTTGCTCAGCGTCTATGAATACGCTCAGCGCGGGAATATGGCCAAAATGCGCAATCGCGCGGGCCAGGCTCTGACGGCTGCGATGAGCATGTCATTGCACGAAGCCACGGAGAATGATGAGTTCACGGAGGCCAGAAGAAGAGCCTGGTGGATGACGGTGAGTCTTTCCTGCCAATCATATACTCTTTTTGATCCGTCTGATACGGATAGTATGCGACTGCATGTCAAGGCTCTATTGTCAGCAACACGGTATGTGATAGCATGGTAAGCATATAAGGGCAGACCGCTAATACTGTATCAGCCGGCCGTCTTCGATGTGTACGATCGTCGGTTTGTGACGTCGTATCCCACATTCCTCTCAGATCTTGAGGTGAGTTATCCATATTTTCTTCTCGTTTGACGGTTCTATAGAACTAAAAACGTCTCAATACAGGGATGGTCCTTCTTTATACAGGCTCAACAAGCAATCCTAGCTGCCACCAAGTTTGTACATGACCTTTACAAGGCCTTGAAGTCTTGGTCAGACATGTCGTGGATACCCCAGAGAATGCTAGAACTGGACAACCAGATCGAAACCCTTCTTTCTCAGAAAGGACCGCAGTCCTTGTCTCAGCTCTCAGCCATGGCCCCTGTGGACGCTTCAGAATCCGTAGTCGCCAAAGCGATGAGGTCGATCGCTGAAATCAAACTACACAGGTAAAGCAACGTGTCCCTCGAATAAGCTTGCGGAGCCAATCTCACAAATCCACAATGCCCCAGTGCGAGAATAAAAACACACCGCTTCTGCGCCTTTTCCGACATCCCCATATTCCTCAAACGGCACTGTGATCTCCGCGCCGCCTGCGACCCTGCAGCAGCAGCAGCAGCAGCAGCAACAGCAACAGCAGCAAAGGACAGATGCACCTGTCAAGGGCTCCCCCTGGAATCAGCATCTCTGCCTGCCTCCAACACAACCCCAATCCCGTCATCTCCACCCGACTATTGTTATCATACATGCACATCCCTACTATCAGCGGCCGATCTCGGCCTCCGCTTTCCCTTTTCACCCCACGCCTCGTCGAAGATCTGCCTCCACTCCGCCTTGAATATCGTCTCCCTGCTCGAGAACTTACCCTATCCGAACCCAAACAGCAGCATCATTTCCTCCTATACGACAACTCCACCCCGCCTCTCAGATGCATCCTCGGTCGAGATCCCACGGACAATGCCGACGTTCGCCTGCTGCGCGATGCAGAGCAGCTACGCGTTGCTCATGCTGTGCTTCAAGGCTCGCAGCTGCGCGGTGCAGCAGAAAAAAGACACCGGCACCCCATTCGCATTTTCCGGTGGTGACGAAGGTGAAACTGAAGAACCTCATCTCCTGCTCAACGGGTTCATGAACGACCTGTACCAGAGCCTCCAGCTGCTCATCAGGGCGCTGGCAAATTACTCCATTGCGTTTGAGGCCTTGAAGGGCATGAGAGGTATTTCCCCCCCCCCCCTGCCCCCTCTAAAGCTAAGCCCACTTTATATTTACTTAACAAGTGCTGACTTTCTTCTTCTGCCTCCCCAGATGAAGTCTCGCGAGTTGTAGAGTACACTTTCTCCTGAAAAGGAGAGCTCAAGGCCTACGGACGCCCTAATGCCTGATTCCTTTTTTTTAAATTTTTTGTGCAGGCCACCTAACGTATGTTGTATTATTATGTCGCCCACGTTCTTTGCAGGTAGTAAATACGACGTGACACGATACTTCTTTTATGGTAATGTACATGGTTACTGTACTAGGAATAGGGAATAGGTAGGTAGGTAAATCAAAAATCGAATCTTCGCTCAAGGTTTTTTTTTTTTTAAGATTTATTGAGACAGAAAAATGCCCACTCCAAACATGTTTGCCAGCGTGGATTACCCACCGAGCAGATTTACTGTACTGTACTGTACCGCACCAACCGATCGACTTCTAAGAGAAGTTCATAAATTATTTTTTTGAAGAAAAAAGGAGGCTAGAAGGCTAGGCTAGCTTACCTTACCTAGCCAGGAGGTAGAGCCACTAATATATCCACATATTTTTAGATAGTTTAGATGGATTAGAAGATGTGACAGTTAGTACTGTAATTAGAGTTCGATGGGCTTGAAGTTAAAAGTGTTGGCGATCATAGGCACTTTACTTTTCCTCTTCTTAATATTGTTACTGTAATGTAATGTTTGTGCCTGCTGTTGCCTCCCCCTGCATATCCCCCTTTTTAGGTTATGTGTGTGTGTGTGTGTTATCAATGGCAAATACCACTGCTGCTGCTGCCGCCGCTGCTGTTGCTATATTTCTGAAAGAGAACCAGATCAGCGCACAATCTTCCTGCTAAACAAATACAAAAGACACTTATTCAGCCAGCCGTCTCCATTGCCAAGTTCAATCTTAATTTTGCTTCTTTTTGTTTCTTTTTTTGGCCATGATCTATCTATATCCTGTAACATATAGCTATCTATCCATCCATCCATCTATGCAAGGATATATACGTGTTGTAGGAATGAGTGATATAGAAATCAATAGCATGTATGTACTGTACGTACAGGTACGGTACCTAGACAGGTAGGTATGTATGTATTTGATCTTAAAAAAAATGTTGGGTATATATATATGTGTACATGATAGGCAACCTCCATCCGTATATATGTAGTACCGGATGTACTGTACAAACCCAAGTCCCTGGTCCAAGCTTGACGGTTCCCGTTCTATCATCAAACCAACCAGTTTTTTTTTCTGCATTCATGGACAAGTCCATCGACAGATATATTCCATGCAGAAGAGGAAGGCGAAAAAAAAGAAGAATATAACCAAGAAAAAAAAAACCAATCTATGTGGCCCGTTCTAACCCATTCTATCCCATTCTAGGTATTCTAGGTTTTTTTTTCTTTTAATGGATTCATATATGTATGTGCGCAGTGTAGCACTGTACCGTACCGTGGTCGGACTTCCTACGCAGCCAGCAGGGTCTTTTTTCTTTTTTTCCCCTGCGTGTGGATAAAAATAGGAGTAAAAAAAATAGGGAAATGTCTATCAAGGAAGGCTATGAAGAGGCAAAAAAGCAGAACAAGGAAAAGGAGAAGTAGGAGAAAGAAAAAGGAAAGGATACCCGACTCAATCCACCTCACCGCCGCAACCTTGCAAGCCGCTTCTTGATGCCACCGTCTGCGGGCCCGTCGGGGATGTTCCGGTCCTTCTCCCGCATCTCTGACGGGGTGGAGGTGCCGGTCCCGTCGAGGCCGGGCTTGCCCAACTCGCGACGGGCCTTGGCCGCCGAACGCCCCCCGCAGCAGGCGGAGCAGCACGACGCCGTCTGCACAATGAAGCCGATCAGGGTGCACGCGGAGGCGATCCACATGAAGGCCAGCATGCGGGCGCCCAGGTCGGCCTGGATGTTGAGGTCGACGCCGTTCTTGACGAAGACGTTGCGGAAGATGGAGAACATGACGGTCGCGATGACGGAGGCGACGACGGTCAGGACGGCGATGACGAAGGTGAAGAGCAGGAGGGGGAAGGCGCGCAGCAGGACGAAGGTGCCGCGGCGGTGCGGGCGGAGGGTGGACGACGGGGAGGTGCTGGGGTCGTCGTTGGCCAGCGGGTACGCGGCGGCGGCGGCGGCGGCCTGTGGGGGCCGGGAGGAGACGGCGAGCGGGGAGAGGAAGATGGCGACGAAGCAGAGGACGGTTGCGGAGAGGAAGAGGCCGAACATCCAGTGCGAGGCGGTGCGGGCGATGCGGAGGGCGTCGGAGATCTCGGCGGGGAGGGCGACTGCGGAGTTAGCATATGTCTGTCGTGAGAGGAGAAAGGGGGGGTGCTGGGGTCGTCGTTGGCCAGCGGGTACGCGGCGGC
>ENA-UOWK01000695-UOWK01000695.1-bioreactor-metagenome-genome-assembly--contig:-NODE-695-length-14958-cov-22.936456_pt1 | contig 14958 bp, 9 predicted proteins | sample MGYA00238157_ERZ761612 | MGnify/ENA primary metagenome ERZ761612 (study PRJEB28901, sample SAMN06268035) | bioreactor metagenome | isolation source: Joint BioEnergy Institute, California, USA | place... | reverse complement strand
CCGAATCGACGACGTCGGACACGATGACGGTGTCGGTGCGCGTCACCGGCCAGAGTGCCGGAACCGAGCCGCTGTTCGGGTTCAGCGAGACGACCGCCTGCACGCCCGACACCCGTTCGTCGAGTCGGACCTTCCCCGCCGTCGCCTTCCAACGCAAGACGATCTACGTCTGCGTGACGAGCACCTTCAACGGCATCGCGGGGTTCGGCGTCACGAACGACCAGATCACCGCCCGGCCGACCGGCAGCGTGTCCGCCCCGGGAGCCTTGACCTACTCGGTGTCGAGGACGCCCACCGGCGACCAGCGTTCCGGCTTCACGTACGCGGCGAGCGGGCACAGCGACGCCGGAAAGCCCCCGTTCGAGGGAGCACAGCTGCGCTACCGGCTCAACGGTCGAGCCGTGGACGCGTTCGCGCCGCGACTCAATCAGCCCGGCGACCGCTGGGGCGCCGTGTGGTGCGACACGTTCCTCGGGTTCGACGCGGAATGCTCAGACCCGACCCCGATCGAGCCCGAGGCTCGCAGCGCCGACTGGCCCGTCTACGTCGCCACCGACGACATCCCCTCCTGCCGCTCCGACGAGGCGGTGAGGGACTGGTTCCCCCGCGACATCGGCAGCGACGTGGCGACGGTCGCGAAGGACGTCGACGAGCGCGCCGCGGGCCCTCGGCGCGTCACGTACACGATCGACTGGACCGGCGCTTTGAGAGAGCTCAGGGCCGTCAGCATCACCGTCGACTGCCAGCAGATCGAGCAGCCGACCCCCACTCCGACCCCGACCGACGGTGCCCCGTGAGGGACTGCTGCATCACCGCCCGGATCACCCGTTCTTCGAGAGGAACACGATGACGATCACCCAGGAGCAGAGCGCCTGGTTCGCCGAGACCTTCACGACGCTCGTCGACAACGTCGAGCAGGTCGTGCTCGGTAAGCGCCACGTCATCGAGCTGGCTTTCACGGCGATGGTGTCCGAGGGCCACCTGCTCCTCGAGGACTACCCCGGTACAGGGAAGACATCGCTGGCGCGCGCAATGGGTCGTTCGGTCCAGGGAACCAGCTCCCGCATCCAGTTCACCCCGGACCTGCTCCCGGGCGATGTCACCGGCATCACCGTCTACGACCAGCGGCGCGGCGAGTTCGAGTTCCACCAGGGCCCGATCTTCGCCAACGTCGTTCTCGCCGACGAGATCAACCGCGCGTCCCCCAAGACCCAGTCCGCTCTCCTCGAGGTGATGGAGGAAGGCCACGTCACGGTCGACGGCATCACCCGGGACGTGGGGGTTCCGTTCCTCGTCGTCGCGACGCAGAACCCGGTGGAACAGGCCGGCACCTACCGGCTACCCGAGGCCCAGCTCGACCGCTTCCTCATGAAGACCTCGCTCGGCTACCCCGACCACGCCGCGACCCTGCGGATCCTCGAGGCGTCCGGCGAGGCCTCCCGTGAGGTGGCGCCCGTCGTCACTCCGCAGGGCATCGTCAGCATGGCCGACATCGCGCGCGGCGGGTACCTCGCCCCTCTCGTCCTGGACTACATCGCCCGCCTGGTCGACGCGACGCGTCTCGCACGGGAGGTGCGTCTCGGAGTGAGCGTCCGCGGTGCGTTGGCCCTGACGAAGGCGTCGCGGACCTGGGCTCTGGCGCACGGACGCACCTACGTGACTCCCGACGACGTGAAAGCGCTCGCCGTCCCGGTCCTCGCCCATCGCCTCATCCTCGATCCCGAAGCGGAGTTCGACGGCGTCACCGCCGAGGCCGTCATCGGTCAGGTCCTGCTCGACGTCGTACCGCCGACGCAGCAGGAGCGCGCGGACGAACGTCGTCAGCGAGAGAACGTGTGAGCTCGTCCACCGAGTCCCGACTCACCCGCACCTCGGCGGCGACGGGATACACCCGCACGAGCTACGGCACGGCCGGCTCGACGACCGTCCTCGCCGTCCGCGGCGTGCAGGGTTGGCGACGACTCCGCCGCGCCGCTTTTCGAGGCGCGCGGAACATCGCCGACACCGTCGCGCCCGCGGGGTGGGTGGTCGTCACCCTGACGATCCTGGGGCTCGGCGTCGGGTTCGGCTTCGGTCTGCTCGAGTTCACCGTCGCCGGCGGGGCGGGCCTCCTGCTCCTCGCCCTGTCCATCCCCTTCCTGTTCGGGGCGAGGGCGTACCAGGTCACCCTCCGCCTGGCCCACGACCGCGTCGTGGCAGGAACCCCGGTGGAGGGTGCTCTGGTGGTCACCAACATCGGCAGGCGAACGGCCCTTCCGGGCCGGGTCGACCTGCCGGTCGGGAACGGCCTCGTCGACGTGCACGTCCCGCTCCTGCGCCCGGGCCACGAGCTCACCGAGACGGTCGCCATCCCGACGCAGCACCGCGGTGTCATCACGGTCGGCCCCGCACGCACCGTCCGGGGCGACCCCCTCGGCATCCTGACCCGCGAAGCCACCTGGCAGGACACGCACACGCTCTTCGTCCACCCCGTGACCACCGCGCTGCGCAGTTCCGCGACCGGCCTGATCCGTGACCTCGAGGGCAGCCCGTCCCGGACCATCGTCGACGCCGACTTCTCGTTCCACGCGCTGCGACCCTACGTCCCCGGAGACTCCCCCCGGCAGGTGCACTGGAAGTCGACGGCGAAGACCGGCGCCATGATGGTGCGCCAGTACGAGGAGACCCGCCGCTCCCGCATGATCCTCGTCCTCGCCCTCGGTGCCGACGAGTACGCCGACGAGGACGAGTTCGAGCTCGCCGTCAGCGCCACCGCATCCATCGGCGTACGAGGCATCCGCGACGGACGCGACGTCGACGTCGTCGCGGGCGCCGAGATCCCCGAGTTCGCCCGCAGCCGCATGCGGACCTTCCGCACCCTCGCGACCGTCTCCAGCCGCACGCTCCTCGACGAGCTCGCCGGCATCGAGCGGGGCGAGAACCCGAGTCGGCTGCGCGACGTCGCGACGCTCGCGTCAGGACGTCACCCGGATGCCTCCATCGCCTTCCTCGTGTGCGGCTCGGCGCCCACCCCCAGCCAGCTGCAGAGCGCGGCCCTCGCGTTCGGCTCCGAGGTCGCCGTCGTCGCCCTCGTGTGCGCGCCGACGGCTGCCCCCGGCATCCGTCGCCTCGGGAGCATGACCGTCATCTCGATCGGACTCCTCGAAGACCTCCGGCAGCTCCTGGCCCGAGGCGGGCAGTCGTGACCTCACCAACCACCCGTCGCGGCGCCCGCCGCCGTCCGGGTCCCTCGCGGGCCGGGTTCTACGTCGGACAGGCCGTCGTCATCGACCTGCTCCTCACTGTGGGCGCGGTCGCGGCCTGGCCCATCTACCGCAGCGTCGCGTTCATCGTGGTCGTCGCGATCGGCGTCGCCGCCGGACACGTCGTGGCCGCGATGGGCACCCGGTGGCGCTGGTCGGGCTGGTGGGTCGCCCTCGCGGCCCTCGGCGCCTATCTCGCCCTCGGCGTGCCCGTCGCAGCGACGGGATCCCTCTCCGGAGCCGACGCCGCGCTCCGGGCATTGGCGGACGTCGCGACCGCCCCGGTGACCGGCTGGAAGGACCTCCTGACCCTCGAACTGCCCCTCGGCAGCTACCAGGCGACACTCGCTCCCACCCTGCTGGTCTTCCTCGGCAGCGCCGCCGCAGCGCTGTCCATCGCCTGGCGGGGAACGAGATGGTGGATGCCCGCGGTCGCCGTCGCGCTCCTTCCGACCGTCTTCGGGGTGACCTTCGGTGCGCGCTCGCTGGCGACGCCCCTGCGCCTCGGTCCGGTGTCGGTTCAGCCCGAGACCCTGGTCGGTCTCGCCGCGCTCGTGATGTCCCTCGTCGCGGTCATCTGGCGCACGAGCGACGAGCGCCGGCGCGCGTTGGCGACCGCGAGTGCCGCGACCGGTGTGGTGCGAGCTTCCGGGGACCGTCGCCGAGGCGGTGCGGCGCGCGCGGCGACGGCGGCCGGGATGGTGGTCGTCGCGGTCGCGTTCGCGGCGGTCTGGGGCCCGTGGGCTCTCGCCGACCACCCCCGGGCCGTCGCGCGAAGCGTCGTCGACCCTATCCTCGAACTCGAGCGCGCGCCCAGCCCGCTCGCCTCCTACCGCGGGTCGTTCACCGACGAGCGGTACGACCAGACGCTGTTCACTGTGGCGGCGTCGGCGGGGATCGACCGGGTGCGACTGGCGACGCTGCCGTTCTACGACGGTCGCACCGTCCGGGCGATCGATCCTGCCGCGGGTCCGGCGGATCCCTCGACCTCGTTCACCCGCGTGCCCTCGAGCCTCGATGACAGCGCCCCCGGTACGGCGGTCGTCACCGTGCGGATGGGAACCGGCACCGGCATCTGGGTGCCGACCATCGGCATCCTCCGCGCGATCGGGTTCGAAGGCCCACGTTCGGCCGACCTCGCCGACGGCTTCTTCCACAACGCGGCGACCGGAAGCGCCATCGAGATCGCCGACCCCGCACTCAGGGCGGGGGACGCGTACCGCCTCGAGGTGGAGCCCGAACCGGCCGCGAAGCCGATCTCGTCACTCACCCCGTCGCGGACCGGTCCGTCGCTGCCGCCGGAGGTGGTCCCGGCGTCACTGACGGACTGGATCGAGGCTCAGCAGGCGGGATCGGGAGGGACAGGTCTCGACACCCTGCTCGATCGGCTGCGCTCACGCGGCTACCTGAGCCATGCGCTGGAGCTCACCCCGGGTCAGCCGCCCGCATGGCTGAAGGACCTCGGCGAGGGCGGCTTCCAGTCCTCCCGTGCGGGCCACTCGGCGGACCGGATCGGGGTCCTCTTCACCCAGCTCCTCGACCGCGAAGCGGAGGTGCCCGGCGGTTCGGATGCGGATCTCGTCGCCGCCGTGGGCGATGACGAGCAGTTCGCCGTCGCCGGCATGCTCATCGCCGACCAGCTCGGCTTCGACGCCCGGGTCGTGGTCGGCACCCGACTCGCATCCTCCGACGACCTTCCGGTGTGCGATGACGGCGCGTGCCGCGGCGGTGATCTCGCCGCGTGGATCGAGGTGCGGGATGCCGCAGGTCGGTGGACCCCGATCGACGTGACGCCGCAGCACGAGAGCTTCCCCTCCCCCGACCTCGAGCAGCGACGGGATCCCGAGAATCCGACCGACGTCCGCCGGGACGAGGCCGAGCCGGTCCTGCCCGCGGATGCGTCTCCCGCCGACGGCGAGCGTCCTGCGCAGGATGCACCGGACGAGCAGGCCGACCTCTCGGCGCTGTGGACGACCGTCCGCGTCGGCGGTGTCTCGCTGCTCGCCGTCATCGTCCTCGTCGGCCCGCTCGTCACCGTCCTCGCGGTCAAGGCGCTCCGGCGTCGGGGACGGCGGCAGCGCCCCGACCTCGCCGGACGATTCACCGGCGGCTGGGAGGAGTACGTCGACACGGCGGTCGACCACGGGTACACCGCACCGGCGCATCTGACCCGGCAGGAGCTCGCGCAGCTCTTCGCGCAGGGCTCCGACGGCACCGCCGGTACACGGCTGGCGACGTGGGCGGACCGTTCGGTGTTCGATGCGGCGCCGCCGACGGCCGAGGAGAACGACGAGTTCTGGCGGATCGTCGCGGCGGAGCGTTCCCGCTTCGCCGCCGACAAGGGCTTCTGGGCCCGGCTGCGGGCGCGCCTGTCGCTCCGATCGCTCCTCCCGCGCACACGGCCTCGGCGCCGATAGGGTGTGCGGTGCGGGACCGAGGGAACCCATGACGAAGGACGAGGACACATGCAGAGCGTGACGACGGAGAGCGTGCTCCCGATCGCCGAGGTCGCCGTCGGTGCATCGGCGGGTGCCGCCGCGATATCGATCGTCGCCGTCGTGGTCCAGCTCATAGCCGCGATCGGCGTGTACGTCTGGGGGTCGATGGCTCTCGCTGCCGTCTTCCGCAAGGCGAACCGGCCGCCGGGTCGGGCATGGGTCCCGGTCTGGAATCTCTGGCTGCTGTTCGAGCTGGCGGGCGTGCCGGGCTGGTGGGCTGCCGCCCTGGTGGGCGGCGGCATCCTGACCGTGATCCTGGCGTCGGTCACCGCGGCGCTGATCGCTCAGTCGGCGCAGGACGCGGTGTTCGGCGGGGGCGGAGACGCCTCGGGCGCTCTCCTCGCTGCGACCGTCGTCCCGATGCTCTTCTTCCTCGTCTTCGCCGCAGCCGCGATCGTCGTCATGCTCCGTATGATGCGTCCCCTCAATCGCGGCTTCGGCCGGAGCGGCGGGTACGTCGTCCTCGGCGCCCTTCTGCTGCCCGTCTGGGCGTCGATCATCGGGTGGGGTTCGGCGACCTGGCAGGGAATCCCCCGCGGCGGCATCCCCCCGACGCCGTTCGCCGCGGCCGACGCTCCCGCAGCCGCAGCCCTCCCCACCGACACCACCGCCTTCGCACCGCCGCCCCCGCTTGCGGTCCCCGCGTCGTCGCCCTCGTCGCCCTCCCCCGTCGCGGTCCCCCTGCAGCCGGGGACCCCCGCGTCCACGAATCCCTGGTCGCCGCCGCCGCTGGCACCGACAACGCCGGCGTCCGCTCCGGTCGCGCCCTCCGCCGCGCCGAGGTTCGACCCCGCTCCCGCCACGGAGGCGGAGGTCGAAGAGCACACCGTTCTCGCCGCGCATCGTCGACCGAACATCACCCTTCGTCTGCCGACCGGAGAGACGATCGCGCTCACGGCCGCCGTCGTCGTCCTCGGCCGCAATCCCACGCCCCCGACGGACCAGCCCGGGGCGCAGACCGTCGCGATCGAGGACGCGACACGCACCGTCTCGAAAACCCATGCTCTCCTGCAGCGCACGGACGACGGCTGGACGATCACCGACCTGTCGTCCACGAACGGCGTCCTCGTCGGCGACGGAGACGCCGAGATCCCGGTCGGAACGCCGACTCCGGTCACCGGCCGGTTCCTCCTCGGCGATGCCGAGCTCACCCTGGACTCGGGCACGCGATGACGATGCGCGAGCCCTCACCCCTCCCGTTCGAGGTCATCAGCGGCGCCCTCACCGACACGGGGCTCCGCCGTCGCGTCAACGAGGACTCCTACCTCGCGAGCTTCCCCGTCTTCGTCGTCGCCGACGGAATGGGCGGTCACGAGGCGGGCGATCTCGCCTCCGCCGCCGTGATCGACGCGTTCCGCGGTTTCGTGGGCCGCGGGGACGTGACGCCCGAGGAGGTCGCGGATGCGGTCCACGCTGCCCACGCCGCGGTCGGTGCGATCTCGCGTCGGACCACGCGCGGCGCGGGGTCGACCCTCACCGGCATCGTCGCCGTGCAGCAGAACGGCGAGAACCGGTGGCTCGTCGTGAACGTCGGCGATTCGCGCGTCTACCGGCTGTTGTCGGAGCGTCTGGAGCAGCTCACCGTCGACCACTCCATCGCTCAGGAGATGGTGGATGCCGGGCGTCTCGCCCGTGAGGACATGTCGACGTTCGAGGGACGCAACGTCATCACGCGAGCCGTCGGCGGCGAGCAGAGCCCTGCGGACTTCTGGCTTCTGCCGGTCGTCACCGGCGAGCGCCTGCTCGTCTGCTCAGACGGCCTGTCCGGTGAGATCACCGACGAGGCGATCCGCGCCGGGCTCCTCTCCGGAGCATCGCCCGCCCAGACCACGGGCGCGCTGATCTCGCAGGCCCTGGCCCACGGCGGCCGCGACAACGTCACAGCGATCGTCGTCGACGTGGTGGGCGGCGGCATCCACCCCCGCCTCGAGGACACGACGGGCGGCCTCGTCACGAGCGAACCCGCCTCCGGCACCATCGAGGTCGAGACGGTGCCCTCGCGCCGGAGACGTCATGACTGATCCGGTCGACGACCGCACCCACCGCGTGACGTCCGAGGAGCCCGACGACGAGACCCTCCTCGCCGCACGACGCACACCCGACGACGAGACCCTCCTCGCCGCACGACGCACACCCGACGACGAGACCCTGCTCGCCGAGCGACGCACAGAGGACGCCACGCGGGTGGCCGAGCCTCGCTCGACACGGGATGCCGGCGGCCGCCCGATCGTCCACGGACGCGCCGACACACCGCGCTCCGCGTCGGCGTCGGGAACCCTGGCTTCCCGGGCGGTCTATTCGCCGCGCGGAGGCGAGACCGTCCCGGCGATCACGCGCGCGCCCGTCGCACCACCCACCTCGCCCGTCGCAGCACCCTCCGGGCGCCCGCGCCGCGGGGGCATCGTCGCCGTTGCGATCGCGGGAGCGGCACTGGTCGCCGGCGCCGTGTGGGGCATCGTCCAGATCTTTCAAGGGGGCATGTGATGACGGAAGACATCGAGATGACGGCCGAGACGGATGCCGCGGAGCTCGGCATCGAGTTCTGCGGCGAGTGGTTCCACCCGACGCCGGGCCAGACGTATTCGATCGGGCGGGACGCCGATCTCGTGATCGACACGAACCCGTACCTGCACCGACGGCTGCTCGAGATCGAGTCCTCCCAGGGCATGTGGTGGCTCACCAACACGGGACGGTCGATCTCGGTCGCCCTGGCGACGTCGGACGGCGCGTACCAGGCCATGCTCGGTCCCGGGACTCGTGTGCCACTCGTGTTCCCGGAGCTCGTCGTCATGTTCACCGCCGGGGCGTACACGTACGAGTTCACGATCCGCAACGGAGCGGCTCGATTCACCGGCCGGGTCACCGGCCTCGACGGCGACAGCACCGACGGGGGCACGACCATCGGCGCGGTGCCGTTGACCGCCAGCCAGCGCATCCTCCTGATCGCGCTGTGCGAGCCGATCCTGCGCGGCGGGATGATGGGCTCGAGCCAGATCCCGACATCGGCGAAGGCGGCCGAACGGCTCGGGTGGCCGTTGACGACCTTCAACCGCAAGCTCGACAACGTGTGCGACAAGTTCGACCGCGAAGGCGTGCAGGGTCTCCGCGGCGGCGCCGGGAAGCTGGCCACCAACCGGCGCGCACGCCTCGTCGAGCACGCGATCCTGTCGCGCCTCGTGACGGCGGCCGATCTGCCGCTGCTCGACGAATCGCAGAAGTCCGAACGCTGAGCCGCATCGCCGACGCGCAGGGCAGCCGCCGGCACCGGTCCGCGCGATAGCATCGAAGGCTGTGTCCGCACCCGCCCCCGTCATCTCGTATCCCCCGGAGCTGCCCGTCAGCGCCGCTCGGGACGAGATCTCGCGCGCCATCGCGGAGAACCAGGTCGTCATCGTCGCCGGCGCCACCGGATCCGGCAAGACGACCCAGCTGCCGAAGATGTGCCTCGAACTCGGCCGCACGCGCATCGCGCACACGCAGCCCCGCCGCATCGCGGCCCGCTCGATCGCCGAGCGCCTCGCGCACGAGGTGCAGGTGCCGCTCGGCGGTGCGATCGGTTACAAGGTCCGCTTCACCGACGAGGTGACCGACGCCACGCAGGTCACGCTGATGACCGACGGCATCCTGCTCAACGAGATCCACCGCGACCGGCTCCTGCGCCGCTACGACACGATCATCGTCGACGAGGCCCACGAGCGGTCGTTGAACGTCGACTTCCTCCTCGGCTACCTCGCCCGCATCCTGCCCGAACGCCCCGACCTCAAGGTGATCATCACCTCGGCGACGATCGACCCCGAGAGCTTCGCCGCCCACTTCGCGGCGACGGGATCCGACGGCGAGCGCGTCCCCGCCCCGATCATCGAGGTCTCCGGCCGCACGTACCCCGTCGAGATCCGCTACCGCGCGCACGACGAGGAGTCCGAGGACGACGTCGACGGCCTCCTCGCGGCGCTCCGCGAACTCGACCGCGAGCCCGACGGCGACGTGCTCGTCTTCCTCCCCGGCGAAGCGGAGATCCGCGACGCGATGGACGCCGTCCGCGGCCTGTACGCGAAGGACGCCCGCCCCACCGAGGTGCTGCCGCTGTACGGCCGACTCTCCTCCGCCGAGCAGCACCGCGTCTTCGAGCCGTCAGCGGTCGCCGGCGTGAGGCGGCGGATCATCCTCGCCACGAACGTCGCCGAGACGAGCCTCACGGTCCCCGGCATCCGCTACGTCGTCGACACCGGCACGGCGCGCATCTCGCGCTACAGCGTGCGCTCGAAGATCCAGCGCCTGCCGATCGAGGCGATCTCGCAGGCCTCGGCGCAGCAGCGCTCCGGGCGTGCCGGGCGCACGTCGGCGGGCATCGCCATCCGCCTGTACGGCGAGGACGACTTCGCGGCGCGCCCCGAGTTCACCGAGCCCGAGATCCTCCGCACCTCGCTCGCCTCGGTCATCCTGCAGATGCTGTCGCTCGGTTTCGGCGACGTCACCGAGTTCCCGTTCCTCACCAAGCCCGACAGCCGCGGCGTGAAGGCCGCCGTCGAGCTCCTGACCGAGCTCCGCGCTGTGGGGGGCCGTACCGGCGCCCTGCGCCTCACGAGCCTCGGCCGCCGCATCGCCCGCCTGCCGATCGACCCGCGGTTCGCGCGGATGCTGCTCGAGGCCGAGAAGCTCGGCGTCTCGCGCGATGTCCTGGCCATCGTGTCGGGGCTGTCCATCCAGGACGTCCGAGAGCGTCCCGAGGAGCGCCGCGAGGAGGCCGACCGCCTGCACGCGCGCTTCGTCGACCCGACGAGCGACTTCCTCACGCTGCTGAATCTCTGGAACCACCTGCGCGAGCAGCAGCGCGAACTCGGCTCGAGCGCGTTCCGGCGCCTCTGCCGCAGCGAGCACCTCAACTACGTGCGGGTCCGCGAGTGGTTCGACGTGCACCGTCAGCTCTCGACGCTCTCCCGGTCCGGTTCATCCAAGGATGCCCCGCGTCAGACGGCGGGAGCCGCCGACCCCGATGCGCTGCACCGCGCGATCCTGTCGGGGCTCCTCTCCCACATCGGCATCCTCGACACACGCTCGGTCACGACCGATCCCGCGAAGAAGAACGCCCGCAAGCCCCTGCCGCAGTACCGTGGCGCGCGCGGCGCCTCGTTCGCGGTGTTCCCCGGCTCAGGCCTTCGCAAGGCCTCCCCCGATGCCGTCATGGCCGCCGAGCTCGTCGAGACCTCGCGCCTGTTCGGCCGCACCGTCGCCGCGATCGACCCGGCGTGGGCCGAGGATCTCGCCGGCGACCTCGCGCACCGCAGCCTCAGCGACCCGCACTGGTCGAAGGATGCCGGCGCTGCCGTCGCGGCCGAGAAGGTGACGCTCTTCGGCGTCGAGATCATCCCGCGCCGCCGGGTGCAGCTCGCCCGCCGCGACCGTGACCTCGCGCGGGAGCTGTTCCTGCGCCACGCGCTCGTCGAGGGCGAGTGGAACAGCCAGCACCTCGACAAGCGGCTCACGGCGTTCGAGCGCCGCAACGGCGAGCTGCGACGTCAGCTCGAGCGCATCGAGGAGCGCGAGCGCCGCCGCGACATCCTCGTCGGCGACGAAGCCGTGTACGCCTTCTACGACGCGCGCGTACCGCACGACGTGTTCGACGTGCGGTCGTTCGAGACGTGGTGGCGCGAGACGCAGCCCCGGACGCCGAAGCTCCTCGACATGACCGAGGCCGACCTGCTCGGCGAGTCCGCCCGCACCGACGAGCGCGACTTCCCGGCGCGCTGGCGACAGGGCGATCAGGTGCTCTCCCTCGCGTACCGCTTCGAGCCCGGTGCTCCCGACGACGGAGTGAGCGTCGTCGTCCCGCTCGCCCTCCTCGCCCAGCTGCGCCCCGACGGGTTCGACTGGCAGGTGCCGGGGATGCGGGACGAGCTCGTCACCGGTCTCATCAAGGCACTTCCCAAGGCCATCCGCCGGCACGTCGTCCCCGCCGCGGACTGGGCGACCACCCTCGGCGACGAGCTGCGCGGGTCGGGGCCCGAGGACACCGACGGGCTCCCGGCATCCACCCTCCGTGCAGCCCTGGCCGCGCGCATCCAGCGCGTCGCGCACCACCCGGTCACCGAGCGCGACTTCGACCTCGAGCGCGTTCCCGCTCACCTGGGCGTCTCGTTCCGCGCCGTCGACCAGCGCGGGCGCACCGTCGCATCGTCGCGCGACCTGCGCGAGCTGCAGGACCGACTCGCCGGCCGTGCCCGCGAGTCCGTCGCCCGCTCGCTCGCGCCGAAGCGCGGGCCCCAGCCGGCGGCATCCCCCGCCGCCGCCGTCGCCGCGGCGAGCGCGCCGATCGAACGCACCGGGATCACGACGTGGGACGTCGGGGATCTTCCCGAGGTCGTCGACACGAAGGTCGCGGGCGGTGTCGTCCGCGGGTACCCGGCCCTCGTCGACGCGAAGGACGGAGTGTCGCTGCGCATCGAGGCGACCGCCGAACGCGCCGCAGAACTGACCCGCGCGGGCGCCCGGCGCCTGCTGCTGCTCGCCGTCCCCTCCCCGACGGCGTACGTCATGGACCACCTGACGGCTCCGGAGAAGCTGGCCCTGGCCGCCTCGCCGTACCCGTCCGCCAAAGCGCTCATCGAGGACGCGCGCGTCGCGGTCGCCGACGCCGTCATGGGCGAGACGGTCATCCGGACCGAGGCCGCTTTCACCGCAGCCCGCGATGCGTTCTCCGCCCGGGTCGTCGACGAGCTGTTCCAGACCGTGTCGCTCGCCGCCCGCATCCTCACTCTCCAGCGGGACGTCGAGCGCGCGGTGAAGAACCAGAACTCCATGACCCTGCTCGCCGCCCTCGGCGATGTGAAGGGCCAACTCGCCGGCCTCATCCACCCCGGGTTCCTCTCCCGCACCGGCACCGCGCGCCTCGCGCACCTCCCCCGCTACCTGCAGGGCGCGAAGGAGCGTGTCGACGGACTCGGGGACAACCCCGGTCGCGACCGTCAGCGGATGACCGAGTACGAGCGGGCCGCAGGCCTGTTCGCGGATGCCGGGGGCATCCTCCCGCTGCCGGCCGCAGCACCGGCACGACTCGAGCACGCCCGCTGGCTGCTCGAGGAGTTCCGCGTGAGCCTGTTCGCGCAGCGCCTCGGCACGGCCGAGCCCGTCTCGCTGCAACGGATCTCGAAGGCCCTCGCGGGCTGAGTCAGCTCCCCCGCAGCAGGTCCCGGTAGAAACCGATCCCCCGCAGCCACGAGCCCACCCGGATCCGCTCGTTGTGCGAGTGCAGCGCCTCGCGCTCGCCCCGCGTCAGGTGAAACGGAGTGAAGCGGTACACGTGGTCGCTGATGGCCGTGAACCACCGGCTGTCACTCGCGCCGAGCTGGATGTAGGGCGTGGGCAGAACGTCGTCGCCGAGCGCCGAGCGGGTCGCGGCGACCAGCCGGTCCCACGCGGGGCCCGTCCACGGCGACACCGGCGACGGATCGGATGCCGAGACCACCTCGACCTCGACGAGCGGGTCGCCGACGACGCGGCGGATGCGGGCGGCCGCCGAGGCCGCGGTGTCGCCGGGAAGGAGGCGCACGTTGACGCTCGCCCGCGCGGACGTCGCCAGGACGTTCGCCCCGGTCGCCCCGGAGAGCTCGGTCACGACGGCGGTGGTCCGCACGAGCGCGTTGAGCTCGGGGCCGAGGCGCGGGAACACCTTGACCAGCAGCCTCCCGGTCACCCCGATGCTCGCGAACACGCGGCGGAGCGGTCCGCGCGTGTGGGGCGCGACCGTCTCGAACATCGCACGGACCGGCGGCACGAGCCGCGTCGGGAACGGACGGCGGTGCACCCGGAGCACGGCCCGCGCGAGTCGTGCGGTCGCGGGATCGCGCGGCGGCGTCGACGCGTGCCCTCCGAGCTCGCGGGCAGTCAGGTGCACGGTCATCACACCGCGCTCGGCGACGCCGATGACCGCGGTCGGGACGGTCACACCCGGCAGCGCCCCTTCGACGACGGCGCCGCCCTCGTCGAGGACGAGCGAGGGCCGGACACCGCGCCGGCGCAGGACATCGACGATGGCCTGCGCACCGTCGCCGGCGACCTCCTCGTTGTGGCCGAACGCGAGGTACACGTCGCGATCGGGCGTGATCCCCTCCGCGACGAGGGATTCCACGGCCTCGAGGATCGCGACGAGCGACCCCTTGTCGTCGACCGCACCGCGGGCATGGATCTCGGCCGCGTCACCGGACCCGACGAGCTCGGCGCCGAACGGCTCGTGCGCCCACTCCGACGCGACGACGGGCACGACGTCGATGTGCGCCATCAGGACGAGCGGAGACACGGCATCCCGCCCGCGCCAGCGATAGAGGAGCGAGTAGTCGGCCACCACCTCGCGCTCGAGGATCTCGTGCAGGGCAGGGTAGAGCCGGACGAGAGCGTCGTGGAATCGGAGGAACTCGGTGCCGACGGCGTCGGGGTCACCGGGGTCGAGGGAGACCGTCGGGATCTGCAGCAGTTCGCGGAAGCGGCCGAGGGCGGAGTCGGGGGTGGGGGCCACGGTTCGACTCTAGGTCGGCGGAGCCGCGCCCGCCGATAGGCTCGGGACATGACCGCACTTCGATGGGGAATCCTGGCCACCGGTGGCATCGCCCACGCCTTCACCGCCGACCTGAAGACGGCCGGTCTGACGGTCGCGGCCGTGGGCTCGCGCCGCGCGGAGTCGGCGCAGGAGTTCGCCGCGACACACGGCATCCCCCGTTCCTACGGATCGTACGAAGAGCTCGTCGCCGACCCCGACGTCGACATCGTGTACATCGCGACGCCGCACAGCCATCACCTCGCCTGCGCGGCGCTCGCCCTCGAGCACGGCAAGCACGTGCTCATCGAGAAGCCCCTCACCCTCGACGCGGATCAGGCGGTCGCGATCCGCGACCTCGCAGCGGGACACCGCCTGTTGGCGATGGAGGCGATGTGGACGCGGTACCTCCCGCACATGGTGCGCCTGCGCGAGATCCTCGCGGCCGGCGTCATCGGCGAGGTGAGGGTGCTGAGCGCCGACCACACCCAGAACCTTCCGACCGATCCCGCCCACCGCCTCAACGACCTCTCGCTCGGCGGTGGTGCGCTGCTGGACCTCGGGATCTATCCCGTCTCCTTCGCCTGGGACGTCCTGGGTGCCCCCGCCGAGATCCTCGCGACGGCGCAACTGGGTGAGACCGGCGCCGACACCGACGTCGCGATCTCCGTGCGCCACGCGTCGGGCGGGG
>ENA-UOWK01000693-UOWK01000693.1-bioreactor-metagenome-genome-assembly--contig:-NODE-693-length-15002-cov-20.737205_pt1 | contig 15002 bp, 15 predicted proteins | sample MGYA00238157_ERZ761612 | MGnify/ENA primary metagenome ERZ761612 (study PRJEB28901, sample SAMN06268035) | bioreactor metagenome | isolation source: Joint BioEnergy Institute, California, USA... | reverse complement strand
GCTCCTTGCAGTACTTCAGCGCTGCGGCCAGCAGGGTGCCGGTGGACGAACCGCCCAGGATGCCTTCCTTGCCCAGCAGCTCGCGCGCGGTGTGGAAGCTTTCGGCGTCGGTGATCGGGTAGGCCTTGGTGACCCGGCTGAAATCGGCGATGGAGGGCAGGAAGTCCTCCCCGATGCCTTCCACCAGCCAGCTGCCGGACTTGTCGTTCAGGTTGCCGTCGTTGATGTACTCGGCCAGGATCGAGCCGACCGGGTCGGCCAGGACCAGCTCGGTCTGCGGCGAGTGCTGCGCGAACGCGCGCGACAGGCCGGTCATGGTGCCCGAGCTGCCACAGCCGAACACGATGGCGTCCAGCTCGCCGCCCATCTGCTCCAGGATCTCCGGCCCGGTGCCGAACTCATGCGCGGCCGGGTTGTCCGGGTTGCCGAACTGGTTGATGAAGTAGGCGCCCGGGGTCTGCTCGGCGATGGTCTTGGCCAGGTCCTGGTAATACTCCGGGTGGCCCTTGGCCACATCCGAACGGGTCAGCCGCACTTCGGCGCCCATGGCCTTGAGGTTGAAGATCTTCTCCCGGCTCATCTTGTCCGGCACGACCAGGATCAGCCGGTAGCCCTTCTGCTGGGCCACCAGGGCCAGGCCCAGGCCGGTGTTGCCGGCGGTGCCCTCCACCAGGATGGCACCGGGCTGCAGCTCACCGCGCCGCTCCGCTGCCTCGATCATCGACAGGCCGATGCGGTCCTTGATGGAGCCGCCCGGGTTGGCGCTCTCAAGCTTCAGGTACAGCTCGCACAGGCCGGTGTCCAGGCGCTGGGCCTTGACGATCGGGGTGTGGCCGATGAGGTCGAGTACGGAAGAATGGATGGGCATCAGGGGGACTTCAGTTCGCGCCCATGCTGGGCCGGACCCCCGATTATCCGACGGAACCGATGGAAAGTCAGTGATGCAGGCGGAAACGCGCCCCGGTGAAAAGACGCGGGCGGCGTGATTCGACGAGGAGAACACGCCGCCCGCGACGGTGACACGGGCATTCACGGCACAACCACCCCGCCGGCCCCCAGGCCGGCAGGGCGCGGGTTTCAGTGGGTGGGGGAGGAGGTGGATGTGGGGGATTCAAACATGCGCTGCAGCCGCTGCTTGGCCAGGAGCTTTTCCCGCTTCATCCGGCCCAGGGTGACATCGCTGACGGCCAGTACGCCCAGTTCGGCATCCATGCACTGTCGGTTCAACTTCCGGTGTTCGTCGTACAGGACCCTGAACTCCGGATCCGCCGCACGACGGGCCTCGATCTCGCTCTGGGACTGATCTTCAAACATGATGGACCTCCTTCTGCTGAAACACGTTCTGCACAAGCACGAACGCCCCGGCCTTGCGGCACGGGGCGTTGTACGGGAAGGACAGCCGGGAACCGCGCACCCGCCGCTCCGAACCGGCACTCCGCACTGGCCTGCGGGGGGTTGCCTTCTTCGGTGCGTGCCCTGGTTGCATCGGCCCGGCCCTCCAATCGTCCGGTCCGCGGTAGTGCGTCCCGGACAATCGACCCTACGCCTGCCGACAGGGGTCTTCAAGCCCTGTGCGTGTAAAAAACGCTCCGTGTTGAAAGCGGTTCAGACTGACTGCACGGAATAACGATTTTTTAAGCGCATACAGCAGCTTACGGGGCAATGATGACCTCGACGGAGCGGGCCCGCGTGGCCGCCGCCTTCTTGCCGGCCACCTGCAGGCGGTTGCTGCTCACCCCGGCGGCCACCAGCGCATCGCGCAGCGCTTCGGCGCGCCGCTGGCCCACACCATTGGCGGCGTCGTAGCCCTCGATCCGCACCCTGCCCTTCTTGCCGATGTTCAGGTACTCGGCCAGCGCCTTGGCCTGGTTGCCGGCGGCGGCCGACAGCGTGGCCTGGCCGTTGGCGAAGGCGTCACCGGCAAGGCTGAAGACCTCGCCACGGCTCTCGAAGCGGCTGGCCGGCAGCTTCTGCCCGGAGACCAGCTCGGCCTCCTCGCGGGCCAGCTTGGCCGCGTTCTGCTGGGCCGCGCTCAGGCGGGCCTGCTGGCGGGCGCCGGCGCTGGTGAGTGCGTTTTCCGCATCCTGGCGTGCCAGGGCCTCGGTCTCGGCAGCCAGCCGCAGGCGTTCGGCTTCCTCGGCCTGGATCTGTGCCTGCACGCGCAGCCGCTCCACTTCCTGGCGGGCACGGTCGGCGGCGCGGCGGTTGGCTTCGATCAGCAGGTCGCTGCGGGTGCGCTGCAGCCGATCCGATTCGCGCTCGGCCAGCTTGGCCCGCACCGCCGTCTCGGCGATTTCAACGCGGCGTTCGGCCAGGTAGCGGGCCAGGTCCTTGTCGCGGCGTTTGGCGTTGTCCAGCGTGGCGATCGCCTGCTGGGCCTGCAGGCGCTCGTAGGCGGCCAGTTCGGTGGTATCCGGGTTGGCCTGGATGGCCAGCAGACGCTGGCCCAGCTGGGCGACCGCCGGGTCGTCGGCGGCCACGGCAAGGGCGGGAGCGGCCAGTGCGCCGGCCAGCAGAACCAGGGAGACGGCGCGCATCAGCGGTCCTCCCCGGTCTGCAGCTGGCGTTGCAGCTGCTGGACCTCGTTGCGGTGCAGCTGCAGCTGCGCGGTGGCGGTGGCTTCCTCGCTGCGGGCGCGGGCCAGGTCGGCATCGGCGGCCGCACGCAGGGCGATGGCCGGCGCGTTCTTGCGCTCGCGGCGGTCGGCGGCGGCCCGCTGGGCCTGCTCCAGGCCCTGCCGGGCCATGTCCAGCAGATCCGGGGCGTACTGGTCGGCGTCGGCCTGGGTGGCCTTGTCCACTGCCTGCCGGGCCTGCGCCAGTTCCAGGGCGCCATCCTGCGCCCACGCGGGAGCAGAGAGTGCGAATGCCAACGCCGTCACATACAGGGCTTGGCGCATTTGTGCGAAGCTACGTCGATTCATTGGGGAGGCCGTGCCAGTTGTCGGTGCCCGGCCATTGTCGTCATGCCGGCGCTCTGCTTGCAACGGGAGATGGCAGTTTCATTGGGGAAACATTGCGATGGATATCGGCTACTTCCTGAAGCTGATGACCGAAAAGAACGCCTCGGACATGTTCCTGACCACCGGCGCGCCGGTGTACATCAAGATCGAGGGCAAGCTGTACCCGCTGGGCAATACCGGCCTGCCGCCGGGGATGGTCAAGAAGATCGCCTACTCGCTGATGGACGAAGGCCAGGTGCCGCAGTTCGAGCGCGAGCTGGAGCTCAACATGGCCATCGCCGTGCCGGATGCCGGCCGCTTCCGCGTCAACGTGTTCAAGCAGCGCGGCGAGGTGGGCATGGTCATCCGCGCCATCCGCAGCCGGATTCCCAGCATCGAGGAGCTGAACCTGCCGCAGGTGCTCAAGGATGTGATCATGACCCCGCGCGGGCTGGTGCTGGTGGTGGGGTCCACCGGCTCGGGCAAGTCGACCTCGCTGGCGTCGATGATCGACCACCGCAACAGCACCACCACCGGGCACATCCTCACCATCGAGGACCCGATCGAATACCTGCACAAGCACAAGATGTCCATCGTCAACCAGCGTGAGGTCGGCCTGGATACCCATGCCTTCCACAACGCGCTGAAGAACGCGATGCGTGAAGCGCCGGACGTGATCCTGATCGGCGAGATTCTGGATGCCGAAACGATGGAGGCGGCCATCGCCTTCGCCGAGACCGGGCACCTGTGCCTGGCCACGCTGCATTCCAACAACGCCGACCAGACCATCGAGCGCATCCTGAACTTCTTCCCGGAAAGCGCGCACCGCAACGTGCTGATGAACCTGTCGCTGAACCTGCGGGCGGTGATCAGCCAGCGCCTGGTGAAGAACCCGGAAGGACGCCGCCTGCCGGCCACCGAAGTGCTGATCAACACGCCGATGATCCGCGACCTGCTGCGCCGCGGCCAGGTGCACGAGATCAAGGCCGCCATGGAGGCCTCGCTGGAGGAAGGCATGGAAAGCTTTGACCAGTGCCTGTTCCGGATGGCCAAGGCCGGGGTGATCGAGCAGGAGGAAGCCCTGCGTGCGGCCGATTCGCGCGATGGCCTGGCGCTCAAGTTCCGGCTGTCCGAGGGTGGCAGTGGCGAGCACGACCCCTACGCGGACTTCTCCAACGGGGCGCCCAGCATCACCCACGGGTTCTGACCCGGTGCCGGGGCGGCCGGCCGTGCCGCCCCGGCCGCTGAAGCCTTCAGGCTTCAACGCGGCCAGTCTCACCGGCTGAGACGCACTCGCTATAGGTTTCCGCAATGGAAACCATCCGTAAGCTGGCCATTCTTGCCGACGCCGCGAAATACGACGCGTCCTGCGCCTCCAGTGGTGCGGGCAAGCGTGATTCACGCCGCTCCGGCGGTATCGGCAGCACCGAAGGGATGGGCATCTGCCACAGCTACACGCCCGATGGCCGCTGTGTGTCGCTGCTGAAGATCCTGCTGACGAACTTCTGCGTGTACGACTGCGCGTACTGCGTGAACCGGGTGTCCAGCAACGTGCCGCGCGCGCGCTTCAGCGTGGACGAGGTGGTGGCGCTGACGCTGGATTTCTACAAGCGCAACTACATCGAGGGACTGTTCCTGTCCAGCGGCATCATCCGCAACGCCGACTACACCATGGAGGAAATGGTGGAGGTCGCCCGGCAGCTGCGCGAGGTGCACCGCTTTGCCGGCTACATCCACCTGAAGACCATCCCGGAGGCCTCGCCGGAGCTGCTGGCCAGCGCCGGCCGCTATGCCGACCGCCTGTCGATCAACGTGGAGCTGCCGACCGAAACCGGGCTGGCGGCGCTGGCGCCGGAGAAAACCACGCAGTCGATCCGCGGGGCGATGGGCCAGCTGCGCTGGCGCATCGAGGAAGCCAAGGAAGCACGCCGGCCGACCGCGGCCGCAGCGGTGGCGCCAACCGCCGGCCGCAAGGCGCGCGCACGGCCGCCACGTTTCGCTCCGGCCGGGCAGAGCACGCAGATGATCGTGGGTGCCGACGGCGCCAGCGACCAGCAGATCCTGACCAGTGCCGACAGCCTGTACGGCAATTTCCGCATGCGACGGGTGTATTACTCGGCCTTCAGCCCGATCCCGGATGCCAGCCGCGTGCTGCCGCTGCAGCCGCCGCCACTGGCGCGCGAACACCGCCTGTACCAGGCCGACTGGCTGCTGCGCTTCTATGGCTACGGGGTGGAAGAGATCACCGATACCACCCAGGGTGGCATGCTGGATCTGGACATCGACCCGAAGATGGCCTGGGCCATCCGCCACCCCGAACGGTTCCCGGTGGATCTGAACCGGGCGCCGAAGGAGCTGCTGCTGCGCGTGCCCGGGCTGGGCGTGCGCAATGTCAAACGCGTGCTGATGGCGCGCCGGCACGGCCGCCTGCGCGTGGCCGACGTGGCACGGCTGAAGGCCCCGATGAGCAAGCTGCTGCCGTTCGTCCAGCTGGCCGACCACCACCCGCGCAACGCGCTGGACGATCCGGCCGCGCTGCGCGCCCGGCTGGCCCCACCTCCGCGCCAGGGCTCGTTGTTCGATGTCGCTCCTGCGGCCTGAGCCGGCGCGCGGTTCGCTGCGCGTGGATCCCCCGTGGTCGCTGGAGGCCTGGCGCGATGCCGCCCGGCAGGCGCTGCTGCGCGCGGTGCCGCCGGCGCAGATCGACTGGCTGGCCGGTAGCGAAGGCTCGCTGCTGGATGCGCCGGCCCTGCAGCACGCGGCCCTGCCCACACCGCCGGTTACGGTGGGCAGCGTGCCGCGTGATTTCCTGCAGCTGGCGGCAACCTGCCTGTGCCACCGCGATCCGCAGCGGCTGCCCCTGCTGTACCGGCTGCTGTGGCGGATCACCCACGGCGAGCGCAGTGTGCTGTCCAACCCCACCGACCCGGACGTGCTGCGCGCCATGGCGCTGGCCCAGGCGGTACGGCGCGATTCGCACAAGATGAAGGCGTTCGTGCGCTTCCGCGAAGTGCCCGGCGAGCCGGACGCGTTCATTGCCTGGTTCGAACCGGACCACTTCATCGTGGACCGGGTGGCGCCGTTCTTCGCGCGGCGCTTTGCCGGCATGCGCTGGGCCATTCTTACGCCCTACCGCAGTGCGCACTGGGATGGCGACACGCTGGCCTTCGGCGATGGCGCCAGCCGCGAGCAGGCGCCGGCCGAGGATGCCCGCGAAGACCTGTGGCGCACCTATTACGCCAGCATCTTCAATCCGGCACGGTTGAACACGCGGATGATGCAGCAGGAAATGCCCGCGAAGTACTGGAAGCATCTGCCCGAAGCACAGCTGCTGCCCACCCTGGTGCGTGACGCCGGCGACCGCGTGCAGGAGATGCACGACCGCCAGGCGCAGGCCCCGCGGCGGCGCATTCCGGCCGGCGCGCGACCGGGCGCTGCACCGGCGCAGCCTGCGCCCTCCGGCTTGCCTGCACTGCGCGAGGCGGCCAATGCCTGCCGCCGCTGCCCGTTGTGGGAGCCGGCCACGCAGACCGTGTTCGGTCAGGGCCCGGCCGACGCGCGGGTGATGGTGGTCGGCGAGCAGCCCGGCGATGCCGAGGACCTCAGTGGCCAGCCGTTCGTGGGTCCGGCCGGCCAGTTGCTGGATCAGGTCTTCGGCGAGGTGGGTGTGGACCGCGGCACGCTGTACCTGACCAACGCGGTGAAGCACTTCCACTTCCAGCGCCGTGGCAAACGACGCCTCCACGCCAGCCCGCACGCCAGCCATGCCACGGCCTGCCGACCGTGGCTGATGGCGGAGATCGAGAGCGTGCGCCCGAAGGTCATCGTGTGCTTGGGGGCGACGGCTGCGCGGGCGGTATTCGGGCCCGGTTTCGCACTGATGGACGACCACGGCCGCTGGCATGTGCTGGACGATGGCACCCGCGCCTTCGCGACGGTTCACCCGTCCTGGGTCCTGCGGCAACCGGATGAAAAGGCGCGCGAGGCGGCCTACCGGCTGCTGGCCACGGATCTGGCGCAGCTGGTGGACGCCGCGCCGGCGCACCCGGGCGTGGACTGACCGGGCAGCGCGGCGTCAGCCGTCCGGCTGCCCGCGCCGCTGCGTTGCCAGGCTCAGTGCGCGGCCAGGTAGATGTCCTGCAGCACGGCTTTTTCCAGTTCCAGCTCGCTGAGCAGGCTCTTGACGATATCGCCGAGGCTGAGGATGCCGACCAGCGTGCTGCCTTCGGTGACCATCAGGTGGCGGTGGCGCGAATACGTCATCAGCGCCATCGCCTGCTTCAGGGTGGCGTCCGGGGTGATGCCTTCCAGCCCCGCCGACGGCAGCGTGGCGATGACGCGGCGACCGGCCTGCGGGCCATCGTCGGCCAGGCTGCGCACGATGTCTTTCTCCGAAATGATCCTGACCGGCGCGTTGTCTTTCATCACCACCAGGGCGGCGATGTTGTGCGCGCTCATCTTGTGCGCGGCGGCACCGATGGTGTCCTCCACATCGATGGTGACAACGGCATCTTTCTTGGACTGCAGGAGTTCGCGGACGTTCATGGTTGTTTCCTGGTGCAAGGCTGCGGTGAGGGTCTGGATCACGCCGGCAACAAGCCGGGCGACGCTTCGAGCATCGCACTGCGCGTGGAACCGGTGCTGAATGTGTGTAACACATCGGCCTCAAGTTTCGCCGTGATGTGTCGAACCGCCTCAGACGGCAAAGCACCGCCGGCCGGCTGGTACACCGCTGCCGTTGGCATGAACGACATCGCGCCGCCGCCGACGCGGCGCACCCGGTCACGGATGCACGCGCACCGCTCAGCGTTGATCGAACCGTGCCCGTGCCGCCGCAATCGCCAGCTGGTGGTGGTCGACCCACTGGATGAGCACGGCAACCGGGTCCAGCAGCGTGCGCCCCAGGGCGGTCAATTCGTAGTCCACCCGCGGCGGAACGCTGGGAAACACCGTGCGGGTGACCAGCCCGTCGCGCTCGAGCCCGCGCAGGGTGAGCGTGAGCATGCGCTGGGAAATGCCCTCCACGTCACGGCGGAGCGCGTTGAACCGGCGCGGTCCGCCCCGCAGCGCCCCCACCACGTAGAGCGTCCACTTGTCGCCGATGCGTTCGAGGATTTCGCGTGTGGCGCGGCAGCCGCTTTCGCTGGGTGCGGGTAAATCGATGTGCCCTGGTGTCATGCGTGTTCCTTCTTGTGGGCGGTCCGGCGCGACCCTACGATCCCGGTTACTGATGGTAACCCATGCACCGGAGCATCCCCCATGACCGCTACTCCCTCCCCCGCACAGGCCATCGAACTGGCCCGCGACTTCCTCACCTGCATGGATGCCCACGGGGACTTCTTGCCGTTGATGACCGACGATGTGGAACTGACGTTTCCCAAGTGGGGGACCGTGCAGGGCAAAGCCCACCTGGGTCCGTTCTTCCAGGCCCTGGGCAGCTACGTCGCGGCGATCCGCCACCGCCCGGAAACCTTCCAGTTCCTGGTCGGTGAGCGCGACGGCCATCGGCGTGTGTGCATCGAGGGCCTGAGCGACGGCGCACTGCACGACGGCACGTCGTGGACCGCGGCACGTTTCAGCGTGATCTATGACTTCCGCGGCCCCCTGGTCAGCCGCATCGGGATCTACATCGATCCTGACTATGTCGATGCCACCGCCGCTCACTACCCCTGGTCCGCTGCCTGAGTCCGCGCAGCATCCGTTCTCTCCTCCTGCCTGAGACTGCTTGCATGACAACCTACGGAATCACCGGAGCCACCGGCCAGCTGGGCCGTCTCGTCGTCGCGGCACTGGCCCGCCGGGTCGGCGACGATGCCGTTGTGGCACTGGTTCGCGATCCGGCGAAAGCCGCCGCTCTGGGCGTGGCGGCGCGCCCGGCCGACTATGGCGACCGACCGGGACTGGTGGACGCCTTCACCGGGATCGATACCCTGCTGCTGATCTCCTCCAACGCGCTACAGACCCGCCGGTCCGAGCATGCCAACGTGATCGAAGCGGCCAAGGCGGCCCACGTGAGGCGGATCGTCTACACCAGTCTGCTGCATGCGGACCGGTGGGGCATCGACTTCGCCGAGGATCATCTGCAGACGGAACGTTCCCTCAGGGCATCCGGTCTTGACTTCACCGTGCTGCGCAACGGCTGGTACTGGGAAAACCACACGGCCGGACTGTCACAGGCCCTCGCCCACGGTGGGCTGCGCGGAAGTGCCGGCGATGCACGCATTTCCTGGGCGTCGCGCAGTGATTACGCCGAGGGGGCAGCCCGCGTGCTCAGCACGCCGGGACACGCGGGAATCACCTATGAGCTGGCCGGTGATCACGCCTGGACGCTGGACGATCTGGCCGGGGAAACCGTGACGCAGAGCGGTCGTCCGTTCGTCTACCAGGACCTTGCCCCGGCCGACTACGCCGCGTTTCTCGAAACGGCGGGCCTGCCGCCGCCGCTGGCGGCGATGCTCGCGCAGATCGACCGCCAGGGCGTGGCCACCGGAGTGCTGGCCGATGACAGCGGCACGCTGTCCACCCTGATCGGCCGGCCGACCACCCCGCTGCACGATGCGGTAGCGCAGGCGCTGTCGGGCTGAACGATGCGGCGCGCACCGGCGCCGGCGGGATGACCTCATCCCGCCGGCCGCGTGAGAACCCCATGAAGGCGCGCAATCATTGCGTTTCGAAACTATTGCTCTGAGCAATTGACCTGATGATTTTCAGCTGCGAGGATCAATCGGCCCCTACCGTCGTGATGAGACTTCCGTGGAAAACACCAACGGTCCGGCAGCCCCCCGACAGTTCTGTTCGCACTCCCGCCGCCGTTTTCTGCTGGCGTCTGTTTCGACGGCATTTCTTGCGGCCTGCCAACGCAGCAGCCCGACCACGGCCCTGCCCCCCCGTGCCGCCGAAGGCACGGACGCAAACGCGGGCGCGCACTCCGCGCTCGAACAGCAGTTCCTTGCACTGAGCAGCGCGCTGACCGGCAAGGACGATCTGGATCCGGTCACGTCGCGGCGCATTCTGGAAGCGCTCGCGCGGCTGGAGCCGGCCACGTTCGCCGCGCTTCCCGCACTGGTTGAACTCTCACGCGCCGGCCACACCCAGCAGGCCATCCTTGACCGCGCAGGCGAGGCGAAGACGGCCGCGTTGGCCATCGTCGCCTGCTGGTACACCGGTACCGTTGGCAAAGGCACACAGGCGGTGACAGTGGCCTTCCGCGACGCGCTCATGCAGCGTCCGGTCGCCGACGGGTTGTTCCCACAGACCTATGCGATGGGGGGGCCCGGATGGTGGTCGGCTCCGGCGCCTTCGGAGCATGCGATGGCCGCGCACTAGCCGCTGCCGCTGCATTACTGCCTCCGCCCCCTGACTGTTTCCGCGCCGTGCCGTGTGCACCGCGCGTGCTGAGTGATTCCCATGAAAAAACCTGTTTTCAACAACGGCGACGTCGAAGCCGATGTCGTGGTCGTTGGTTCCGGCGTGGTCGGTGCCCTGGTGGCCCACCAGCTGGTGCGCGCCGGCCGGTCCGTGCTGGTACTGGAGGCGGGCCCGCGGCTCGCGCGGGCCGAGGTGGTGGAGAACTGGCGCAACGTCAGCTTCGAGCGACGCCTGGGCAGTGATTTCCAGGGACCGTACCCACAATCCCCGCTGGCCACCGCGCCGCTGTACTACCCGCCCAACGACTACGTGGCCCTGTCCGGCCCGGATGCGAGCAGCTTCCGCCAGGGCTTCATCAAGGCCGTGGGGGGCACCACCTGGCACTGGGCGGCCTCGTGCTGGCGCCACCTGCCGGTGGACTTCCGGATGCACAGCGCCTACGGCGTGGGCCGCGACTGGCCGATGAGCTATGACGAGATCGAGCCGTATTACTGCCGGGCCGAAGAGGCCATGGGCGTGTCCGGCCCGAACGATCCGGCCCGGCAGAGTCCTGCGGAGCGATCGCGGCCCTACCTGGCCGACATGATTCCCTGGGGCCACGGCGACAGCACGTTTGCCGAGGTGGTCAATCCGCACGGTTACAACCTGGTGCCGATTCCGCAGGGACGCATGGTCCGCCCCTGGAATGAACGGCCGGCCTGCTGCGGCAACAACAACTGCCAGCCGATCTGCCCGATCGGCGCGATGTACAACGGGGTCCACACCGTCGAGGCGGCCGAAGCGCTCGGTGCGGTGGTGCTGGAAGAATCGGTGGCCTACCGGATCGACACGGACGCCGACAACCGGGTGACGGCGGTCCACTGGTACGACAACAACAAGGTGAGCCACAAGGCGACCGGCAAGCAGTTCGTGATCGCCTGCAATGCGCTGGAAACCCCGCGCCTGCTGCTGCTGGCGGCCAACGAGAACAACCCCACCGGCATCGCCAATGCGTCCGACCAGGTCGGCCGCAACATGATGGATCATTCCGGTTTCCACTGCTCCTTCCTGGCCGATCGGCCGATGTGGCTGGGCCGGGGACCGGCACAGTCCAGCTGCATGGTCGGGCCGCGCGATGGTGCATTCCGCGCGGAGTATTCGGCCACCAAGATCATCCTCAACAACATCAGCCGCGTTCCCGTGGCCACCCAGCAGGCGCTGGCGATGGGGCTGGTGGGCGATGCGCTGGATGCGGAGATCCGCCGCCGGGCGATCCATGGCGTGGACCTGTCGATCAGCCTGGAGCCGCTGCCGGATCCCACCAACCGCCTGACCCTGTCCAGCACCCGCGTGGATGGACTGGGACTGGCCTGCCCGGACATCCACTATTCGCTGGGCGACTACGCCCGCAAGGGCTATGAGAAATCGTGCGAGCAGCTGCGCCATATCGGCTCGCTGTTCAATGCGGACGAGTTCGTCATCACCACCGCACTGAATGCCAACAACCACATCATGGGGTCCACGATCATGGGCAGCGACCCGCGCGATTCGGTGGTCAACGCCGACTGCCGCGCGCACGATCATCCCAACCTGTGGCTGCCCGGCGGCAGCGCGATGGCCTCGGCCAGTGTGGTCAACAGCACGCTCACCATGGCCGCGCTCGGACTGAAGGCGGCCGACGCCATCGAGCGTGCGCTGTGAAGGTGCGTGGCTGGATTGCGCTGCTGCTCGCCACCGCCCTGCTCCCGCCGGTGGTCCATGCCGACGAGGCGGTTGAACGGGGCCGCTACGTGGCGCGGGCCGCCGACTGCATGGCCTGCCACACCAAGCCCGGCAGTGATGCGCCCTATGCCGGCGGCTACGCCATCGCCTCGCCGATGGGCGAGATCTGGGCCAGCAACATCACGCCGTCGCGGCGGTTCGGCATCGGCGACTATTCGCGGGACGAGTTCGCCCGTGCGGTACGCGAAGGCATCCGCAGGGATGGCGCCCACCTGTACCCGGGCATGCCCTACACCGCCTACGCCAAGCTGACCGATCAGGACATCAACGATCTGTACGCCTATTTCATGAAAGGCGTGAAGCCGGTCGAACAGCCCTCACACCAGACCGCGCTGCCCTTCCCCTTCAGCATCCGGCAGTCGATGGCGGTGTGGAACCTGCTGTTCCTGGACCGCACGCCCTACACCCCCGATCCGCAACGCAGCGCGCAGTGGAACCGCGGCGCGTACCTGGTGCAGGGGCCGGCGCACTGTGCGAGCTGCCACAGCCCGCGCGGGCTGCTGATGCAGGAAGACAGCGGCAAGGCCCTGGCCGGCGGCTCGCTGGGCCTGTGGTACGCCCCGAACATCACCTCCGATCCGGTCGCCGGCGTCGGCGCGTGGAGCGGGCAGGATCTGACCCGGTACCTGCGTACCGGCCGGGTGGTGGGCAAGGCGCAGGCCGGTGGGCCGATGGCCGAGGCGGTGGAGCACAGCCTGTCGCACCTTACCGAGACGGACATCGCGGCCATCGTCACCTACCTGCGCACGGTGCCTGCCGTGTCCGACCCCTCGCTTGAGCGCGCCTCCAACGCCTGGCCCCTGCGCCCGCAGGCCGCCACCGGCGAGACACGCATCCGCGGGACCGGGGTGGCCATCGCCGACGGCCAGGCGCTTTATGACGGCGCGTGTGCAAGCTGCCATGGCACCCGCGGCGAAGGCAGCCCCGATCAGTACTATCCCGCCCTCGTGCACAACTCCACGGTCGGCGCGCCCACCCCGCAGAACCTCATCGCCACGCTGCTGACCGGTATCGATCGCACCGTGGATGGGCAGCACGTGCTGATGCCACACTTCTCCACCGGCTCCCATGTGCAGGAACTGAGCGACCAGCAGGTGGCCCGCCTGGCGACCTATGTGCGCCATGCGTTCGGGCCGGGCGACGAGGTCACCGTGGCCGATGTGAAGCTGGCACGCTCCGGTGGCCCGACGCCGCTGCTGCTCACGCTGGTCACCTTCGGCCTGCCGCTGGCCGGTGCTGTGGTGCTGCTTGCGCTGTACCTTCTGTGGCGGCGGCGCATGGCGAAGAAGCGGGGGGCCCGCTGATGCGCGCGCCTGCACTGCTGCTCACCGCGCTGGGCCTGACCGTCGCCGCGCACGCCCGCGCGGCCGATGACGCCGCGGCGCCCGCCAAACCGGTGGACACGGTGAAACAGGTCCCCTGGAGTGTCGACCTGCCTGCGCGCCACTGGCTGCAGGACCGCGGCATCACCCCGAATGCGCGCGTGGTGGTGGCCACCAGCCATGCCGACGGGGGCTACGCAGGTTCGGGCCTGGCCACGGCCACGCATGTGGATGTCGGCGCGGTCATCGACACGGGCAAGGCGCTCGGGCTGGACGGCACGCTGCGCATCGTGCTGTCGGACCGGTTCGGCCAGGCCGCCCACGACCGCTACACCGGCAGCTATATCCAGAACCAGGCCTTCTGGGGGCAGGGGCAGAATCTGCGCCTGAACGAAGTCTCCTGGGAACGCTCACTGCTGGACAGGCGGCTCAGCCTGAAAGGCGGCTTCTTCTCGATGGGCAACGATTTCGGTGGCCTGCCCTACGTGTGCAACTTCAACAACAACGGGCAGTGCGGTCACCCGCTGGGGCCGATCTACAGCTCCGGCTGGCTGGACAATCCGACCGGCCAGTGGGGCCTGCGCGTGAAGTGGAGCGACCCGGCGGGCTGGTATGCGCAGACCGGCGTATTCGACGTCAATCCCAGCCGCAAGCAGTCCAACAACGGCTTCAAGGTCGCCCTGGACGGCAACACCGGACTGTTTTTCCCGGTGGAACTGGGCTACGTGCAGGGCCGCAGCCCGCGTGACTACGGCGGTACCTACAAGGTGGGCTACTACTGGGATACCTCCAACGCGGCGCGGGTGGATGCGCCATCGGCGCGCAAGGTCTCCCACCGCAGCGGCAGTTACGTGCAGCTCGCCCAGCGCGTGTGGAAACCGGAAGCGGACACCGTGCGCGGCATCTCGGCCTTCGCCATCGGCACGCAGGCCGATGCCCGCACCGGGCCGCTGCGGTACTCCTGGGAACTGGGCGTGAGCTGGCGCGGCCCGCTGGCGGCGCGTGAGGACGATGCGCTGAGCCTGGGCTGGACCCGCCTGGATTTCTCTTCGCGGCTGGGCGACTACCAGCGGCGTACCGGCGCGCCGGTGCAGACGCGCGAGCAGATGATCGAACTGAACTACGGGATGCAGGTGACCCCGTGGCTGATCGTGCGGCCGGCCGCGCAGTATGTCAGCCGGCCTTCGGGGCTGTCCGAGCGCCCTGACGCCTGGGTATTCACCCTGCAGGCGCAGGCAACGCTGTAGGCGCAAGGGCGCTCGCGCGCCCTTGCCGCACGGGAGGGGCAGGCGCCTGCGCGCCGCCCCACCCTGCTTATTCCACCGTCACGCTCTTGGCCAGATTGCGCGGCTTGTCCACGTCGGTGCCGCGCGCCAGCGCGGTGTGGTAGGCCAGCAGCTGCACCGGGATGGTGTGCACCACCGGGCTGAGCACGCCGGCATGGCGCGGGGTGCGGATGACATGCACGCCTTCGGAGGCGTTGAAATTGCTGTCCTGGTCGGTGAACACGAACAGTTCGCCGCCCCGCGCGCTCACTTCCTGCATGTTGGATTTGACCTTCTCCAGCAGGCTGTCGTTGGGCGCGATCACCACCACCGGCATGTCCTCGT
>ENA-UOWK01000692-UOWK01000692.1-bioreactor-metagenome-genome-assembly--contig:-NODE-692-length-15013-cov-22.031154_pt1 | contig 15013 bp, 16 predicted proteins | sample MGYA00238157_ERZ761612 | MGnify/ENA primary metagenome ERZ761612 (study PRJEB28901, sample SAMN06268035) | bioreactor metagenome | isolation source: Joint BioEnergy Institute, California, USA... | reverse complement strand
GGATCGTGGAGTTGGATCATAGAATTGGATCGTAGACGATCCATCACGTGACCTCCTTCCTAGTCCGTAACAGATGATTCTTGTGCGTAATGTCGAGTTGAATAATAGAATAGAATGGTCGGAACTGAAAGGGGTCCAGTGGCGCGTCAGATAGTTCAAATGATGGTGTGAAATGTGCCAGGCACTGTGTACAGCACTAGATAAATAGATCTCCACGGGGAGAACCAGAATTGACACGTTGCTAGATCCACGTGAGACCATGCCACAGAATTATTAACCTTCAAACGCCATGCTGTATTTAAAAAAAATCGAGACGATCGCAACTTCAGATCGCCATATCCTCGTCGCTATCTAAGATCCGGGACGCAAGCATGCGCAGGCCAGGCCAGGTCACGGGCAGCGAGGTGCTTGCTTGCTGCCTGCTCCCGAGTACAGTAAATATGCTTCCTGCTTGCAGAGAGCATGGGCATGAGCATGGATCATACAGTAGTCCGCAGCAGTAGTGCGGGGTTTTTACAGTCCTGGTTTGAAAAGCCAAAGAGCCTAAAAATTTTCCGGGCAGGACAAGGCATATACGCAGTCACTGCACAACCACGTCCCTGGATAACAGAAGTGAGCATGCATCCTAGCCCCTGGCCCGGCCCAAGGTCCGGGAGAGTCGACAATAATATACTCCATACGGTACTGTCCTATTTTAGGTGGCCATGGCCAAAAAAATCATTTACCGGCGACACTCGACTCGACAGCAAAGGACTCGAGCCTCAGCCTCTAAAGGGTCGACAGAGAACCCATTACTGCGTTTTGAGCACGGACCTCCAAGCTGGAAAGCAGCTCTGAGCTCCACAGTTTAATCATGATGTCCAAGGAATGATGATAGCCTGGCCGCCATCTATCCGTCGCTGGAAATTCGCTGCAAAAGCTCTACGGAATACTATCCTGCACTGCTGCGATTACTGCAGCACCGTGGCGACACGCATGGTGTTGTCCCTTCCCCGACAAGCCAGAAGCGAGTGGAAAAGATCCTCGGGATGGCAACCCGGGAGACGAGGACGCACGGGCATCAACGGCAGTGGGATGCGCCCGTTTGTCGCTCGACTCGCTCGACAGCTGAGCAGTATCGTGTACGGCACGGAGTACAAAGGAAACTCCTGTCATCGCTGCACAGCCCCACTAGCGAATCTGAAGACAAGGTCCAAGATCTGGTGACGTGCCATTGGCAAGTGACCGAATGATGACAGGTCGCCTTTTACTACCTGGAAGTGCGCAGCTCTGACGTCCTGCGTATCGCCGGCTGAACCACTTTTTCCACCGCCAGCAATCGTCCGACACGCCCTTGTCTCTCTTGCCAAGGGTCGACAATGAGTGTTATACCGAATGTGAGTGGCTCGGTTCTTGAACCCTAGGTAGGACGGCTGCAGGGGACGAACACGTCTTCGGATCACATCACCGCACGCGGGCCGAAGCTGAGCTGAAGAGCAGACGCTGGTATTTAATGAAAGCACGGGCAATCGACATGGAGGGGCAGTAAGTCGCAGGAGTGCGCAGGATCCTCGTACCCTGGAGTCTCTCCGCGATCCGAGTTCTTAATCTTGGGCCTGAGCCATCGACAGGATGGTGACACAGACGCGTTGGGTTCCTTCGTGAGTAGGTAGATCGAACTATTGCCCGGTGGGTACGTCGGAGTTCCCATGCTGGGAACGCCGGGCGAATGTTAGTTGCAAGTACGAGTACCTCTGGAGCTGTCGAGGCGGAGAACTTGCGGACTGTCCGGACGCCGCACGAGGCCAGCTGTTCTGATCACCGAGAGAACCGCTTCCTGCTGCTGGACTGCACGAGACCGTGGACCAAGAAAGAACGGAGGGCGTCGTCGCTCCGTGACCGGCCGAGCAGCAGCAGCCGCTAGCAGGGCGGAGAAGCGGCGGCGGTACGGAGGACGGAGAGGTGAACCAAGGGAGGTCGGAGGGCTCCAGCCCGATGCTTTCCACAGTCGACTCCACGCGGTTTTCTGCGCGCCATGGAGGAAACAAAAGACGATCAGCAGCGAGAGCCAATAACACCCGGTCCATGGCGTGCACCGTCTCTGGCCACCTCGTACTCCCAGAAGACGAGTGGCACCTCCAAGGGGGCCGGACACCGCAGTCGCATACTCGCCCTGTCGACGGTCCACGCCCTTGACCGCAGCCGCGGCCCAGTCCGGCGTCGCAATCATTCCATGCCCAACAGCGAGGAGTTGCCCGCGATGTGGCCAGGCAAGACCACAACCCTTCTTCTGATTGTTCTTTCGCTCCCTGGAGATGCTACATGCCGAGCACCCCATGGATCCAGTCACCCTACCGCGTCGAGAGCTGCTGGGCATCCGCGGCATCTTGTTCTTCAACCGGGGTGTCTTGCGTCTGGCAGGCGTGGACGCTTCGAGATGCCCCATTGCGCTACCCAGCTCTGTGGTACCAGAGGGGATGATTGGCCCAGGGGCGTACGGCCAGCGATCGACTCAAGCCACAGCCCGCCAGAAGGGGAAACGGTGCTGCTGGCCGGTCGCGGTCGCAGCCGATCCAAGACGGTCGGTCGAGCTCGAAAACGTCAAAAGGACTCGACGGAGGATTACGATGTGTTCTTCAGTCCTGGGATGTCTCTCCGTGCCTTTCCTAGTTCACGTCTTCTCCCGGACGAAGCCAGCTGCATGCAGTAACGGGTCCGGAGCAGGCCAGGCGACGCCAATCTGCAGAGGAAATTGTTTTCGTGATAGCGTAATCAATCGCGTCTCGACGATTCCCCGTTATGGTTATCTTTGGCGGCCCTGCGCCGTGCTATGGCGGTCTCCGTCGACAATGGTCCAAAACAAGTGCTGCGCTGCTAACTCCATCCGTCGTCAGAGATCACTGACCAGGCAGAAAGAGGTTTCGCTCGATTCCGTGCAGGGGGGGGAGCATCGTGTATCTCCTCGGGTGACAGGAGCAGTCTGACCCCCTTCCACGAATGAGCTGGATGATCGTGATTACCGGGTGGTAGTCGACGTCGGGGCCGCCTGAGCGGTCTTTTTTTTCGTTAAGCGCGAGGCACACGAGCTTAGGAGCACTGCTTGTTGGCTCCAGAGTTCACGCTTGATGCCATCCCCGTCCCAACCGGCAGATAGCCTCTGCGCCCACCAGCGCGCCCTTCAATTATTGAGTTTCGACAAGCACGCGCCAACTCCCCTTCACCCACTGTATCGGAGCTCTGCCAATCGGCCACCCATGCCTCCGGAGGGGTAGCGTCTGTGATCGAGGTGCGTCCTGGCCGTCGACGGTGGAGTTTCTGACGCTGCAGGTGCATGATTGGCATCTTCTCCTTCGCCCCCTGGTGGTGTCTTGGAGCGCCGGGAACCTGCCACCTGAGGTCCTGCTCCGGCGGGGTGAGAGTCGACCGCGGTGCCTTGGGCATGCCCGCTGGCACCGGCCGTCTCCAGCGCATGCCTGGATCTACTGAGGATCTCCCGTGAAGGTTTCAGCAAATTTAATCTTAGCTCAAGGAACCGGGGCCCCTGAACTTTGAAGAACCTGGAGAAGCTACCGCAAACTCAACCCTAACCTTAGATGGTCCCTGATATATGTTGGTCCCCCAGCTGTTTGAGGACCCCTGCGTTTGAGCGCGGAGGGGAGGGGGGCCTGGAGAGGAGGATCCTGTTCTCCGGAGTTGCTGGATCGGGTCGCTGCGGAGGTGGCCCAGCCAGCCAGGCTCATCCGCGGAAGCGCGCGGGATGCGCGATCGGACGAGGGCGCAGTATGCGCGGCCTGGCCGGTCATGACCAGACTGCTGAGTGATCCCCGAGCTGTGATCGCCGAGAGAGCAGTGGCAGGGTCACCAGGCGCCAGACTCGTGGATGCGGCAGCCGCCTGATCATCAGCAGGCCTTTGCTGGGGTGGGCCGTGGATCGTGCCGTGTTCGGGCGCCGCCGGCCCAGTCTCGACCGCGTTTGCCCGCCGCAGTCGCCCTGCATCTGGCAGGACCCTCGCCCTCTCGATCTCCAGCGTGGCAGATCCTCCCCTGGGCGATGCTCTTGGAGGCGGTCGGCCAGGCCCCGAGCCCCCTGTGCAGCGCACGCCTGCCCATGAGGGGAGGACACGGGCGAACGGGCGCCGCGCAGGGGCCATGCGCACATCACGCTGGCCAGGGCAGACCCATGGTTGGGCTGCGCGTCCCCACCGCCTGAGCGTCCACAGAGGCTGCAGAGCACACCCCACCGCCCCCTCCACATCACCGGCACCTCATCGCCCCTCTGCCTCTACCCCCTCATGGTTCATTCATCCACCGCCTCCGTCATTCTTGCTCTGATACACTCGTCCATCCCGTCTCCCTCCGCCCAGCACGTCTCCTGCCTCTCGCCCGGCCGCGTCTAACGAATCGTGACCCCCTTTCCCTCTCCGCCCCGTGCCCGTCGTCTGCCCTGCCGCGATCAAGCCTCGCCTTCTCCATCCAACAAGCGTCCCGGCAGATGCTCCACCGGCAGCGGGCTAGGCGCGTCTGGCACCGTCGCCCGTTCCTGCTGGCCCGGCTGTGCTTCCCTCGCCCACCGTGGGCCCGCACCATCACCTGCTCGTCCTAGCCTGCTGCACTGCTGCCCCCGATCTTCAAGCACACCCCATTCTGCACCAGGCTCGTTGATCAGCCCTCCGATGCCATCTCGTGCCTGCTCTGCTGCTTATTTTTATTTTTTTTTCTCTCCCTCCAGTCCTCGTGTCGTTCGGGCCCTGCTTGCTTTTGTGTCTAGTCTCTTGCCTTTGACACCCCCCGCAGGTGGAACGCATCGGCTTATATCTCCCTCTTCCCCAGCAGGCATCGAGCAACCCCACCACTGCAGCAGCTCCCGGTGGTGGTTGTCGGGGTCGTGGCAAAGGAAAAAGTTAGCTCGGGTGGGAGCCAAGCATCTCCGACAGAGCCTCTGCCAGTCCCGAACAGACGTTGGATATTTCCCGCACGGTGCTGTCCACTCAGCTCGCGGACACGACGCCTGCGCTATCGGGCCTGATTCCGTGGGACCAGAGCTCAAATAGTTCCAGCCTCATCGTCGCCGCCCACCTCCAGATCCAGATCTTCTCAGCCCCTCTCGGCCCTGTTGTGGTTTGAGATTGAGACTGGGCCCGTGCTTGCTTGTCGATCCGGGCAGCAGCAGACCCTGGGAAGCCGTCTTCGCAGGTCGTGACTCCTACTGAGGGGGCCTCCTGTCCGTCCCCCGCGGACCATTTACGTCGACGCGAGCGCATCTCCCTCTCTCCCTCACCACCGTCCCTTTCACCCTGGGCCTGCACACCTGCTGGAGGAGGAAGAAAAATAAACTTCCCTCTCGAGTGCAGTGATCGTTTGTTCCACATCTCTCCCTCTGTTTTTCTTATATGTGTTACATCTGCTTGCCATTCGCCGCTGAAGGGAGAGGGGAAGACAACTCGAGCTCCCCGCAGAGTAACAGCCTTTCGAGCTTGTTTTGACGTCTTTGTCTAATCTAATTTATTCTCCTCGATTCAAAGTATCCGCGTTGATCGAAACCTTGACCTGCTGCGGCTCAACTCTGTTGTTCTCTTTAACCTGGATTTAGGTTCGACCCTTGCGAATACGGACAATGGTCAACAACACCACGGCGGTGTTGGAGCCCACGTTCACGGGATACGTTGCTACGACTCTCGATGCACTGATCCTGTTCGAAGCCTGCCTCACGGGCGTCCTCCACCACGTTCCCCGGCGGCCGCACGACCGGGAGCGGAGTCACCTCGTCCGCAGCGGGAGCGTGTTCATCTACGAGGAGAATTCATCGGGGATCAAGAGATGGACGGACGGTGTCACCTGGAGTCCCAGCCGTATCCTGGGAAATTTCCTGGTCTACCGCGAGCTCGACAAGCCCTTCCCGCCGGGCGAGAAGAAACGGGCATTGAAGAAGGGCAACCGACGACCGGCGGGATCGACGAGACCGGGAGAGCCGTACCCGCGGCCGGACAGCAACGGACAGGGGTACTCTCCCACCGGAAGCGGTTCTGGCCCGTTTGGAGACAGACCTCCATCGGAGGTGGAGAGGGCGCTGGTCGGTTCTCTCGTCGATTCATACGGCTTCAAGGACTCCGGCTTGGTGAAGAAGACGATGAGCGTGACGGTTTCGGGGGTGACTCACCACTTGGTTTCGTACTACAGTGTGGAGGATGTGATACGAGGCGTGCTGAGTCCGCCCTCCATGGTCGAATCACTGCGGTACATTCGGCCGCGACCGGAGCTCACGACGAAGCAAAGCTTCCGTGCCCCGATTGACGACCTGGAGACCGCCCTGGACAATCCGAACGATCCTGCGCACGCTCTGTACGGATATCGTTCCGCGCTGTTCGGGCCTCCGGCATACGCGATGCCGAGTCCTCATCCCGAGTACTATCTCCATGGGGTGCCCTACGTGACCACGCATCCGCCGCAATCGGGGCCGATCCCCGGGTACGCGGTGGCGGGTGCGCTTCCAGCACCACCCGCCTCCAACCCCTATCCCTCTGCTCCTTCTGCCCCCTCACAGCAGCAGCAACAGCAGCAACAGCAACAGCAGCAGCCCGTGAAACAGGAGGAGTACTCACAGTTTCGGACCGCTCCGTACGGGACCGGTTTCGACTCGATCAACCAGAATCTTCCCCCGAACCACATGCCGTCGTCGATCCCACCTGCCCTCAACACCACGATCCCGAGTCCTTTGAACGACAGGAAACTCTCCCAGCCAAACAACAGTCCCACGGTCTATCGGAATCCTTCCATCTCTTCGGGTCGCGTGCCCGACGCGGCCTCGCCGGTAGACGTATCGACACCAACAGCCTATTCGAGGGGCAGCTTCAGCGTGCCCGGGCAGCTCGACGGGGCTGCGTCCCAGCAGCTTGACCAGCGAGCAGTCGTATCCGCACCTTTCGATCCGAATATGCCACGCCGGGATTCGAATCCAGTTCACGCATCCTACTACACCGGAAACGACCGGAACCAATATTACGTCGGGGCCACCCCGGGAGCACATTCGGGCTATCTGGGTGGACAACCGATTTCCACATGGAGCACACCCGCTCCAGCCCAGCCGCAGATATAATCTATGATACCCCGGGGAGGTTCTGTGCAGGTGAAGGCAAGGTTCTCTTTTTCTTTCTTTCTCTTTAGGGGGGAGGGATTTTGTCACTTTGGTGGGGCTGCATCATAGGCACCGTTGCAGACGTCCTTAGTACTGCAAACACATCTGGACTCTGGGGTGTCGTTCTCCTGTCCACAATGGCACAGTTTATGGTTGTTTATTTCCCCTTTGACAGTGGTGTGGTGAATTCTTTCCGTGCCTACGATGGAACCGTGGGCTGTGTACTGTGCTTGCTTTTTTAACGCTTTTTATGAGCCACGGCTTGGGTGGGTTGGTCGGTCAGGAAGGGGGCGGTTATCTGTGTTTTGACATCATCATCATTGCCATCACTGTCCGCGGTTTATGTGGGAGGTTCTGACGGAGGCTGCCTTGGATGGAACAGAGAGCATAAATACGAACCCTACGCCGCCGACTGTGTCGGCTGATATATACCTGGACTCTTTGATATCCTTGCCCCGCTCTCTCTCTCTCTCTCTCTCTCTCTCTCTCTTCTTCCATCTTTCATCTTTTCTGTTCCATGCTCTGTCTGGGTGAGAGTGAGCATATGGAGTGGAAGCGCTAGTTCTGATCCACCTGCTTTATATTGACCGATCTCTTTATTCTGCTGTTATGTCGGACAACGTTGAATGATGGGACGACCATGGTGGCATAGGATTTTCTGCCTTTTTTTCTCGTATATTATTTATCCGAGCGCAAGACGCGGTTGGGGTTTCCAATGGAGACGATGTGGGAGTCGAGTGTCTTTGGCTACTTGGCATCTGCGGGTGGTTTCAGCCCTGACCCGGTCGCGGTCTGTTGGTGCAACGGAGCGAGTCCCTCAAATGAATGCCCCAGGTTCGAAGGCCTCTCGGGGCTACCCCGCCGTGGAGGATGTCTCGAGTAATTTTGTGGAATGTTGCCTCTAGCCGTTTCGGGGGCCTTGTGCCTCTGCCCATGGCTTGGCGGTTCCCTTTGTGGCAGCGGGCGGCGGTTTCCATTCGCCCCGGCGGGTTTCAGGGACGACGACGCGCTAGCCGCCTTGGTCGGCGGACATCGCCCGAGCTGCGCGGGCGTCGGGCAGCGAGGCAGCGAGGGACCGGGTCGGGGCCTGCAGACGTGGTGGTCTCGTGCAGGTCGGCTGCAGCTAGGAGAGTAATAATAATAATACAGGGTTGCGGGCAATAATAGATGGTGGCTGTCTGTCAGTAACGTACGGAGCTACTTGTACCTAGGAACTCGAGATTGGAAACACCCAGTCTATCTCTGCCTTTGTCGGACTACGCGAGGCCCTTTCTCCTGCGATCTTTGTATTCGATTGGTTTCACTACCCGGTTACCTATGTGCATAGTGGTAACGATGATTGTTCACATGCTAGTTCTATTTGTGCTGCGCAGTGAGTGCGTTCAGACTGATCGCTGACAAGGAGTAAGCTGTATAAGTATGTACTGTACCTAGGCAAGAGTGATGTTATCGGATAGAAAGGTGCGGTTTATATCAGCGATCCATCTAGTTACCTATCTATTTCTTATCTGATTGGATTTGATTGGATCTGGATTCCGGATTCGATATCCGCACTTATCATTATTAGTCTTCCAAGTTCTTTTCTTGTCATGGTAGTCATGCGGTTTAGTAGTTATATTATCATTCTAGAATCAAACACGCAGACGATTACCCCCTCCCCACTCCCTCTGTTAGCTACGTGCTAGTTAGCTATCTAGGTACCTAGGTAGGTACAGTACTCTAACCTACCTAATCTAATCTAGGTATATAGGTATCTATTTATGATCTATGATTTATCATCTCCTTACGTACAGTACACACACTGACGACTCACGTACTTAACTGATAATGTATGAAATAAGGAATCTCTCTTTTTTGACCCTTTTCACCAAAGAAAAAAAAAAACAATATCGCCGCCGCCGCCGCCGCTGATGATGATGATGATGATGATATGATAGTAATAAACAGACACAACTGCTTGCTTACATTAGTCATCAAAAGCAAGAAACCCGTGACGGAACCAGAAGAGGAAGACGAAGACGAAGAAGGTGATGATGATGATGATGATCTGAGTTGATCTGGAGCCGGTGTCGGTTGTCTGTAGAGAAGAGAGTTGTGGGTGCGGTGTGTGTGTGAGGGAAGAAGGGAAGAAGGGGCGGTTGATTGGGGTGGAAGGGTGGAAGTTTGATATATGTTCCGGGGGTGTGGGGGGGATGAGGTTTCGGAGGAAGAAGAGAAGGCGAGGGAGAGAGTAGACCGGAGGGAGGGAGGGTGGTATCTGAGGCTGAGGAGGGAGAAAGGGATGGGTGACTTTTTGTGATTTTTTTTTTCTCGATATTGTTAAGATGACGGTGACAATGGGTCAAGTCAAATTGAAGGTTTGAAGTAGGTATGTGCTGCATATATATCAAGTTATGTACAGTATATCCCATTATTTTACCTAGGCGTGCTTATTATTATGCTTATGACAGATTGATATTATATACTATAACGGTTACAGGAAGCTGAGTTTTGCGAGGCACTTGCTTACTTGCCCCATCCATCCATCCATCAATCTATAATGATGCATTATTGGAAGGATTGCTGCACTGCTGCAAACGATCTATCTGGACATGGAAATAAACCCCCCTATCTATCACTGATACATATAATATGACATGATATGATACGATACGATATACGATACAACACGGCTTGGAACTTGGTGATGATAAACCCGCAGATTCTTGAAATCCTTCCCGCAACCTATAGACTATCTACTGTACATACATACATTTCGCACGGGTTTCTCAATTACCTTCTTACAAACAAGATCGTCACATCGAACATCGATCAACAGAATAATCACCCCCGCAACAACCCCCTGAAATACAATCCTCCCTCTTTCCCATTCCCATTCCCACTCTCCCGCACCTCCATCCACCACGCCATCCTCGAGAAAAAAAAAATACTCGACCACCTCCGGGGTCCAGCCCAGGGCCGCCTGCAGGAAAGCGCACGTCACGTCGCCCCCCTCCCCCTTCGGTCGCCTTGCCTTGCCTTGCCGGCGGGTCGTGTGAAACGCGGAGCAGCTTTTGCTGCGGAGGGGGACGAGGGTGTTGAGGGTGTAGATCTCTCTCTGTTCGTGCTCAGAGTTGCTGATGGGGGAGTTGACGAGGGAGAACGCGTCTGCTGCAGCGGCGGGAGGGGAGGGGGTTGTTGCCGGAGTCTGGTTTAGATTATCATTAGATAAAGTATTTAAATAGAGTAAGTAGTAGGTAATCAGCGAGAGCGTGGTGCTAGATCTAATATGTAATTGGAAAGAAAGTTGAGTCCGAGGTTCCCTCTTGAATTCAATAAATAATATCCTGATCTTAAAATTATGCGTGGGGGATGAATAAATGGGAGTTAATGCCAGATCTAAAAGTATTTCTCTCTATGATCCTTCCAAAAAAAAATAAAAAATAAAAAAAGAAAGAAAAAAAAGAAAGCTTAATTGGAGAAGGTAAAAAAGAATATAAACGAATTGACTATTACCGCTCTCGATCAGATCCACCTCCACGTTGATCGGCAGGTCGCAGTCGTCGCTGTACTGGGGGTCAGTCCTGACGAAGACCCGCATGATGCCGCTGATGAGGCTGGTGTGTGGGATGGTTAACCTATACATATGGACCAAGAAGGTGGATGTGGATATGTAAGTAGACATACATCAGTGAATATGTGCTATGGCTGTATATAAATATACTGCGCAATGTTATGTATAAGGCAGGCAAGGAGTGTTCTCAACATATCCATATCAATCTCATTCATGTCATACATCTGTACAGTACAGATGAATTACATTCATAGCAACTGACTACTGTACATACATCAGACAGGTATATACATCCGCTTTGAATTCAGACACACTGACACGCCATAGACATATAAATAATACAAACATACATACGTCCTCTCCCCCTCCATCACCACCACCACCCCACAGCTCCCGCCTCCGCCCCGGCGCCTGAAACGCGACGTCCACGTCGTGCGTGCGTGTGTGACGCGCGGCGACCCCAGCAGCCGCAGCGCAAAGCCGACCATGAACGGCGTACATGATGCCGCGGCGCTCGAGCAGGCGCCCGCGACGAAGAAGGCCCCGCGGCCAGCAGGTTGGCGTCAGGGACATCGTGGGCGTCGGTGTCTCCGAGTCGTCGTAGGCGACGAGGTTGGAGTGGGATGCCTGTTTTGACTTTTCACTTCTTTTTAAGGAATATATACTTCATGTAGTATACATGTATGTGTACCATGCGGGGTGTACCCGTGGGGGGCGGAGGGGAGTCCGTGTAAAGAAGGGCTTTGACAACAAAATAAGAGAGACAGAGATTGCTCATAAATCTCCATTTATCTATTTATCTAATGTAGGTATCTTAAAAATAGCAGGATAATTCAATTAACTACTACAGAGAGCATTTCTGCCTTGTGGATGTTTGGCGCATGCTTAGCTACATAATTAGGCTGCTACGAAATCCGATTGAACGATTGAGTTGATCGGGTTTTTCTCTACAAAAGGGAACCATGAATCTCAGAGCTTGTCCGCTCTGCTTACCGATCAGCAATTAGGCAGGCAGTATGCAGTCAATGGTAAGTAATCGTGCTTCGATGACAACTAACCCTGCTGCGTCGGGCGACAAATTAAACTGCCTCTTTTGCCGCGCGATGCAGATGAAAGAGTCAAGTAGATAGACAAGACTTGCTGCGTATCTGGCTAGATTGATGCAGCTGTGTCTGTCTACTTATGTACGCGTGAGAATTTAGGGCTTATCCTTATCATTGGTCTTTTTTCAGGGAGACACTGGGCGAAAAGTGTGTGATTTGAGAAGCAGTTTGAATGTTGATTTGGGGCTCTTTCAGGCTTCTATAATGTATCTAGGCATGTCTTGAGTGGAATTGGTAGATTTAAGCTTAGAAATAACGAGCATGAGAAATCTATATATTGTTAGCACTTCTTATGTTCCAGGTACTTCCTTTTGGTTTCGATCTGAGGCGTTGGTGGGTAGGTAGCTGTGTGTATCTTAATAATTATAAGTTTTTCCTTTGAGCGGAAACTCCTGTGAGGGTTATCGATGCATCAGAGGCCAGCAGTCCTTTGAAATTTCTGGAAAAATTTACCTCCGAGAGGTGCGGTTTGCATTATTGCTGTTTTACAGTTGCAGGTCTCGGTCCTCGCTGTCTGAGGTACACAAGCACATAAATAAATACATCCGTCCTCACTATGACAAGAAAGACATTAAGTATATAAATGGCGACCTATCTAGGTACTTATCTCCTGGGTAGAACTAATGCCTGAACTAGGGGGAAAAAAAGGCAATGAGAGGTTACGCGAACAGTGGGTCCTGAAAGCTATTGTTAAGACTTGTGATAAGGAATATCCTCTTATCTGATCCCCTAGTAGTCAGGAAAATGAGGATGTTTCTGATAGCAACCTGCTAACATTTCGATGAAGGCTGATGACTTGAAGGTTTATGATGAGTAATGAGATGAAAATTCCCTGACGACCGAAAACGTAAGCGGGGTTTTCATCTATGTAATATTCCTCCAAGTAGAATAGATCAGTTGTGAGCCTTTTTGATCCACCCTGTTATCATATCAATTGGATGAGATTTTGGATTTTCCTTGGTATCCTTTTTCGCTTGACTGATCGGAGGGCATTCAATGATAATGTATGCATCATACTCACAGTGGCTGCTCCGGCAAGCAGGTAGGATGATCTCGCAACTTGATCATGATCACAGAGGGCTTATGCTGACAGGATGTTCCACAGAAGAAGAGAAGGACAAGACACTAACCTCTGCAGCTTTGAACAATCATAGTATATCAAATTCTGACATCCGATAAGATTTTCCTGGAAATTGAAGCACCCCGGCCACTTGCCAGGCAAAAGTTAATGGTTCGGTGATGAGTTCATACAGAACGCACTCTCTGTTGCAGAGGATATTGCAGTTGACGATTATAATTAACAGTATCTCAGCATATCTGGAATTATCTAATCGCCATGTTCCCAGTTCTCTTCCTCTACAGCATACACTTTACTACTGGTCCTCCGTCATCGCTTGTAACAGCTGGAACTTGCCAGCATTGTTCTCTTGTTTTCATCTTCATGTACAGTACTTTTTCTTCTTTTTTTTTCGATAGAGACTAGTCATTATTTCCACCTACTTCAAGGTACTGTACTTAATGTAGTTAGCAGGTCAGGCATGCACGGAGCACAGAGTATGCTTACTCCCAGCGCACTGACAGTGAGCCATGAGCCATGAGCATGATGACTTCGCCTCCCCGCAGTTCTTCCGGCTAACGGCAATCCACTGTTCGTCTTCGAGAGACGGGATGGCTGGGACGATGGGTTCTTGGCATTGTACTGTACCTTTTCTGTCTACAATCGATAGGTGATTGATCATTGATGGGTTGAATAGTCCAGTAGCCGCGGCATAACCTCTACTTGCCTAACTAGGTAATCCCAGCGTATCGCGGCGCCCGGCCATCTCCGAGTCTCTGTCAGCTTACCCACAAAGACATGCAAGGCGTGATTGGAGCCCGGAAAAGAGATCAGAAAACATGTTTGGGCCAGGTGTTCTGTTCTGGTTCGGTGCGGACAGCACGCCACGCGTAGTTCGGCAGGGGGGGGGGGGGGGGGGGGGGGGGGGGGGGAATAGGGGCCTCGAGAATTAGGTACTAAATTAGATCCTTTGATGATCTCCGATCAATCACGCGTTGGATGGCCCGGACCCCGCCTGGGCCAACCTACCTAAGGTAGGTAAAGATCCAGTGTGGAGGGACCCAGCCAGCCATGTGCCGAGATGCAGATCCACATCCACCTGGCTAGTACTGTGCTTAGTGAGAAAAGTATTACTGTATTCTGTGGGCTTTGGCGGGCTGAGGGCTCGACACGACATGACACACCGCCAGTCTCGAGGGGCTGAATGGTAAGCATTGTTCTGCTATTGATTGGTGTGGGGGTGAGATGCTCTGTCGATCAACAGGTACTCCGTACTTCAACTAGGTACCACCTACCTATGGTAGAGATGGGTGGGTGATCACAGGTGGAGATAAGCTTAGGATGTGGGGTAGATGGCACGATCGATCAACCGATAAGATACAGATCGCGAGCAGCAGCATAGCTTTAAAATCTCTGCAGTAGGTGGGTCTGTGTGCACAGTTACCCCTCACGTCCATCTCTGTAGACATGGCACACTGCCCCATGGCAACTCGCGTGGTTCTAAGAAGGCGTCAGCAAGATTGACTGACCTAACCTGCATCTAATCGTCATCACCTCTCCGACGGCAGAAACCAGTAGCCGGTCTAGTTGTACGGAGTATATTGCGCAATGCTCTGTACCTAGAGTAATACCTGCCTGATCTACTAGGAACCTATTGCAACAACCCATGATTTACTCCTTGTAACAGGACATTCATGAGACTCCTGGGCATGGATGTAAAAGGACTTTGCTCACTGACCGGACTCTTATTTGTTCCATTGGAGCCTCCCACCTATCTCAATGGCAGATCATCTATATGAGTGTATTTGTAGACGGCTAGGTTACGGGGTTGCAAATCTACCTTGAAATCTGGCAAGTTGTCTGGACTAAATTTCCTACTCTCTAGCTTCATGCCATTGGCAAAACCTATTTCTAAATACCGAGCAACCAGGAGAGCAGTAATAATGACCTTAAAATGACATGGACAACAAAAAGAGTGGCCAAGACAGGCGTGCCTGCTCGGCTCCAAAGCAACCAACGGGGCCTTTAAGTAATATATACCTAGTTATATATGGTATAGTTGAGCGAGAGCTCTGCTGTATAATTACTTTGTGCGTTTCTCCCTAGAAGACAATTACTCGCTGTCCTCCTCCCATTCACTGACGGCGGGTGCCCTCGCCCCCCCCCCCCCCCCCCCCCCCCCCCCCCCC
>ENA-UOWK01000678-UOWK01000678.1-bioreactor-metagenome-genome-assembly--contig:-NODE-678-length-15176-cov-31.777660_pt1 | contig 15176 bp, 13 predicted proteins | sample MGYA00238157_ERZ761612 | MGnify/ENA primary metagenome ERZ761612 (study PRJEB28901, sample SAMN06268035) | bioreactor metagenome | isolation source: Joint BioEnergy Institute, California, USA... | reverse complement strand
TAAAATAAGGCTTCTTGGCTTTTACCTTCTTTTGAAAACGTGTCACGTCGAGTTTCTTTACCAAGTTCGAAGGTGCGGGACAGGCTTCTCCTAAAATTTGGGCTGCCAGAATTTCACTACACAGTGGTGCAAATAGAAAACCTTTGGAGCCGAGACCTGCAAAACTGTAAATCTCTTCATCTGCTTTCATTTTTCCGAGTAAAGGAAAATAATCCTGACTCTGTGCGCGTACTGCCGCTCGACCTTGCCAGGTTTCGGTAGAGGGTAATAACTGTGCATATTCAGGAAAGACACTGTGGATAAGTTCATAATTATGCACATGATCTTCTATTAAGACTTCTGCATCATCCCGGCCTGGATAGAATGAAGCACCCAAAATCAGTTGTTCGGGATTGAGCTGCATACAGTAACCGCCATAACTATAGGCTGTATCCTGATTTAAGGGCTGATCTTGATTATTGACCCAGCTGACCTGTCCGCGAATCGGTTTCAGGACTGGATAATGTTCAAAGAATTGCTGGGTATCACGTGCGGTACATACAATGATGTGATCAAACTTGCCTAAGGATTGCTGATCTGCAAATAACTCAGGTTGTTCAGCAGCCTCAATATGACTAATTTTGGCTTGTTTATACTGAATAAGAGGATGCTGCAAAATTTCATCACGCAGTTGATGGGGTGAAACTGCACCCGCTGCTAATAGTTTTAAAGCTGGAAATTCAGTTTGAATCTCTTGGTCTGCTGCACTTTGAGCAGCAAGAATTTCTGCGGGATATTCATCTGCCAATCCTAAAAGCTGTTCAGGATTTTTTAAGGCAAGCTGATTGACCTGAATTGAGCGAAAAGCTTTAAATTTCTGATAATGATTTAAGGCATGCTGCCAGGCCACCGTCATCAGATGTTCAGCACTTTGCTCAACTGGACACAGTTTAGGATTAAGCAGGGCAAGGGGATTGCCGGAACCGCCTGAAAGCGGCGCTGACTGGTCGTAAATCGTGACTTGATGACCACGCTGAGCGAATGCCCATGCTGTACTTAAACCTGCGATTCCAGCGCCAATCACAGCGATTTGACGAGGTCTGGTAGGACGCTCTAGATCTGGTTCAGTTTTTTTTTGAGTAATTTCCTGTTCTAAAGCCGTTTCACTGTCTTTATTTTCTTCAACAGGATTCCAGATCGCTTTCAGCATTTCACGTTTATGGCCAAATCCACGTGGACGGGAAATAGAGATGCCGTGCTGTTTTAAACCACGTTTTAAGACACCTGCAACGCTAAAAGAAGCAAAAGTCGTCCCAATCTCGGATAAACGCACGATATTATTTAAAACATTTTCTTCCCACATGTCTGGATTACATGATGGTGCGAAGCCATCCAGAAACCAGGCATTAACGGGTGCAGTTTTTTCAATGACAGGAAAGACATCATGTGCATCTCCCAGCCACAGGTCCAGACTGAAACGCTCTTCAGGAAAGCTGAGACGATGACAACCGGCAATCGGCATTGGATATTGGGAGATGAGTTGATCTGCTAGTGGTTTCAATTCTGGCCAGGCATTTAAGGCACGGACTAAATCTGCTTTAGAAAGCGGAAATTTTTCTACTGAAATCGCATGCAGATGGCTTTGATTATCCGGACGAACCTGTTGCCAGAGTTGCCATAACGCCAGAATATTTAAACCCGTACCAAAACCCGTTTCACCGACACAGAAATATGCAAAAGGTTTTAAATCGGCCAGGCGGGTACTAAGGTCATTACCATTTAAAAAGACATGCCGGGTTTCCAGCAATCCATTGTCTTTGGAAAAATACACATCACCAAATTGCTTGGACACAGGCACATCAATGCCATCCACCAATTGCCAATCCAGATCGGCAGTTTGAATTGCATGCGACAAAACGGGTACAACCTTAAAGATATTTGGAAGGCTTATAGATTACCACTGACGGCGACGTTTGGTATAAACATAGCTCGCAATCAGAAAGCCAAGTAATACACCGACTGCCAAAGTTGCAGCGCCGTAGAGAAACATCTGGGCACTACGTTCACTTTGCAGGACCTGTACCTGAACCCCGAGATTGTCGTTCTTGAGCTGCAATTCCTGATTTTGTGACAGGGCTTCCAGATTGGCTTTTTCCAGTTGCTGTAGACGCGTTGCCTGATCTTTGACTAAAGCTTTGACTTTGGCATCTTGCTGGGCTTTCTGCTTGGCAATTTCTTCTGCGGTGAGCGGCTTTTTCTCAGTCGGCTGAACAGTCTGAGCAGTTGTTGCAACTGCTGGAATAATTCCAGCCTGCTGTGCAGAAGCGCCCTGAACAGGGGCTTGTGTGGTAACAGCTTGGACAGGAACTGCCGGCTGTGTAGCCGGGGCAGAAACTTCAACAGCCCAGGCAGAAGGAATCATGAAACAAAAGCCAATGAAACTGGCGGTAACAGCGCGCATGAACCTTATCCTTTAGGAAATGCTTTATTAAATGGTTTCACATCAATATGCGCGTATACGCCTTCTTTCAGGAATGGCTCATCCTGTAACCATGCATCCAGTGCTTCACGACTGTCAAAATCAACGATGATGGTGCTGCCATAGAAACCGGCTTGAGGATTGGCTGGATCTTTAGGCATGGCACCTGCAACAATCAGACGGCCTTCAGCATCTAACTGTTCCAGACGTGCAAGATGTTGTGGACGAATCGCAAGGCGTTTTTCAACTGTACCTTCCCGGTCGGTACAGCTAACGACGAATAATGGCATGATGACTCTCTATCGTTTGTAGTTGGACTTATTCAGCTGTTCTAAAGTATTTGCGCAATACAATAAACTGAATAATGATAAAGGAAAACATCACGATCATGTCACCGAATGCAGTAAATTCGCCCCAATATTTTCCATCCATCCATAAATAGGCGAAGAATGTATGCAGAAATGACATGAGAGTAAACATACCGACCCAGGCATAGTTCAATTTAAGCCAGCCTTTGGCGCTCAAATTAAATACTGGGCCAAACAGACGCTGGATGAGTGGCTTCTTATCTTTGCTAAACCATGGCGATAACAGGAAGACACCGGCAAAGACCAGATTCAGTAATACAGCTTTAAGACGGATATAGAAATCGTCGCTGAGCATCAGGGTGATCCCACCGAAGATCACCGTCATAAACAGAACGATCCATTGCTGTTTGTCCAGGCGGAATTTTTGCATGACAAATAACGCACCATAGACCACCAGCATGGAAATGATCAGACCCGTAGTTGCAACGAGAATATTGTTATTGTCGACACCCCCCGCAGAACCGATCAATTGTAGAAGTTGATGGTCAGTGTCTTTTGGATCTACAGTTTTATATAAATAAAAGAAAATAATGAGTGGCACAAAGTCTAAAAGTGCTTTCATGTTAGAGTATCTAAATCTGATCAAATAAATGTCATAGTATAGAGATGCACGGCGTAGATTTACATACACATAGTAATATTTCTGATGGAACTTTGAGTCCTCAGCAATTGGTCGAAGCGGCTGCGGACAAACTTATCCATACTTTGGCCCTGACTGATCATGACACCATGGACGGTTTGGTGCTGGCTGAAGAAGCTGCCAAAAATCATGAGATTAAGATAATTTCTGGAGTCGAGATTTCCAGCCAGTGGTCACGTCCAGCGACCAAGAAAAATTATGGCGTACATATTGTGGCACTCAATGTTCAGAATCCTGAGCCGTTACAAAAAGCCCTCAATCAGCAGAAGATCATTCGTGCCGAACGCTCTAAACAGATCTGTGACCTTCTGGTTCCTTTAATTGGTCAGGATATTTATGCTGACGTGATTGCCAAAGTTGACAATATTCCTGATCGGGTTACCCGAACCCATATTGCCAAAACGCTGGTAGAAAAAGGCATTGTGACCCGTCCACAACAGGCTTTTGATAAATACATCAAGGAAGGTAAAAAGGCCTATGTCAAATTTGATGGTCTGGGTCTGGAAGAAACCATTCAGGTCATACATGACAGCGGTGGCTTTGCCGTGCTGGCTCATCCGACCCGTTATGATTTATCCGCGACTAATATTCGTTATCTGATCGAGATCTTCGCCAAGTTTGGTGGAGATGCGGTGGAGTTGCCGCCCGCTATTGATCCAAGTTCAACCCGTCAGATGGTCGACCGGATGATTGCAGAGCAAGGACTTAAAGTTTCAATTGGCAGTGATTTTCATGGCGATAATATGCCGTGGGTTAAACTCGGTCAGGTGCCAAGTTTAAAACCAGGACAGATCGGGATCTGGGAGAGTTTTATTTAATGAGTTAAGCAGTAGTCGCAACACTGCTACCCATCCCAACGTGAAGGAATTCTCTCTTTGGATAAGAGAGGTAACCTATTAAAGCAAATTATTATCTTGAGCCTGAATCGGTGGTGGTGTCGGTTTACCTAAAGTTCCCAAGAGTTCAATTTCAATAGTACGAACCATAGAATCAAGTGGTAAGTCATTGCTTTGGGTACCAAAAGGCTCCTCGATTTCTGAACTTAAAGCGTCCAGTCCTAGGAAGGTATAAGCTAGAATGCCGACCAGAAAAGGGGTGAATAAACCTAAGGTTGCACCAAGGCTAAACGGCAGAATAAAACAGAAGAAATAAACAGTACGATTCAGCAGAACCGAATAAGCAAAAGGTAAAGGAGTCGTCGCAATCCGGTCACAACCTGTCTGCACAATACTGAGTTCCGCGACATGATTATTCATCTGCATATAAATGATGTCAGAGATTTCACCTTCTTTGAGAGCCTGCATCAGCTCCCACTGGATCAGACTTAAAGTATATTGCGGTGCATTGGCCTGTTGATAGAGCTGAGTAATCGCCTGCTGGCTCATCCCACTGGTTTCCACCAGCTCAGTCGGATTGGCTGTCTGATGGCGTAGACGGTCACGCAGGACATTTGCGAAAACGATGACGTGCTGAATCACACGTTCACGACGGCCTTGAGACAACATCCGGCAGTCACGGTCAAAATGACGTGCATTGGCAATCAGAATACCCCAGAGTTTACGTGCTTCCCACCAGCGGTCATAACAGGCAGTATTTTTAAATCCGAGAAAGATAGACAGTACTACGCCGATGAGGGTAAAGCCGACGAGAGGGAGTTCTGGAAAATGAAAATAACCTACACGTGAAAAACCACCAATAATGGCTGAAATCAGCATGACCACGCCTAAAGGAGGTAAAACCTTAGGTAAAATCGTTCCTCGCCAGGAAAATAATAATTTAAAAACGTTCTGCTGGTCACGTACGATCATTTATTGGAATCATCACAATTTTTTTCATGATCTTCTTGAGTTGTAGCTGCTTTGTCAAGTGCTATTCCCCCTTAGACTTCAGGTTTGATGAGTTGCTGCTCAGCAAAGGAAAAACTGCCCTCCAGAGCAATGATGCAATGGTCAATTAAACGGATATCGACCAGTCGACATGCCTGTTGAATCTGGCGGGTCAGATACAGGTCAGCCTTAGAAGGAGTGGCTTGGCCCAAGGGATGATTATGCGCAATCACAATTGAAGTTGCCTGTTGGGTAATGGCATATCTGAGCAACTGATTAATCGAAATATCACATGCATTCACAGAGCCATAAAACAGCTTTTTAAATGCAATTTTCCTTAAACTGGCGTCCAGACACAGGACCGCGAATACTTCCTGATTTTCACCCAATAATTCGAAACGTAAATAATCCCGCAGTCTTTTTGAATTACTTAATTCTAAGGCATCCTGTTTAAGATGCTCGGCAATATAACGCCGTCCTAATTCTTTAACCGCCATCAGTTGGGTATATTTACTGATGCCCATGCCATGAAACTGACTGACTTCTTTTAAAGGTGCATCGAGTAAAGCAGTTAAATGACCAAAATGTTGAATCAATAGCCGGGCTAATTCTACGGCTGAATGCTGTTGTGAACCTGATCGGAGAAAAATGGCCAGCAGTTCTGCATCAGATAAACTTTCTGCCCCATATTGAATTAAACGTTCCCGCGGCCGTTCCAGTTCAGGCCAGTTTTTGATTGAAAATTGCATAGTTATTAGACTTATTTATTATGAATTATGAGTTTTCCCTGAAGCTGATCTCTTGGGAATGCAATTATTTAATGCTATTGTGAGCCCCACTGCAACAGAAAGGTAAGCTGTTCGTGAGCTTTGATCTAAGTGTAATTCCTCATAAAAATATCATTTTAGCAGTCACTGGCGGTATTGCTGCCTATAAAAGTGCCATTCTGGTTCGCCGTCTGAAAGATGCCGGGTTTAATGTGCGGGTTGTCATGACTCAAGGCGCACAGGCTTTCATTACTCCTTTGACCTTTCAAGCTTTGTCAGGCAATCCGGTACATACCGAGTTGCTGGATCCTGAAGCAGAAGCGGGCATGGGGCATATTGAGCTGGCACGTTGGGCTGATCTGTTATTGGTTGCGCCAGCCAGCTGCGACACGCTGGCAAAATTTGCAGCAGGTCTTGCAGATGATTTGCTGAGCACTTTGTATCTGGCAACCAATGCACCGGTCTGGGTCGCACCAGCCATGAACCAGCAGATGTGGGCTGCCAAAGCAACCCAGCGTAATCTTGCGACTTTGATTGAAGATGGCGTGCATGTGATTATGCCGGATGCCGGTTCACAAGCTTGTGGTGATGTAGGCTTGGGCCGTATGCCGGAACCGGAAGATCTGGCACGTCAGGTCACAGAGTATTTCCATAAAGCTCAGCGCGCGATTGCAGAAAAATTTGGCATGCTGGCGGGCAAGCAAGTCACGATTACAGCTGGTCCGACCCGTGAAGCGATTGACCCGGTACGTTATATTTCCAACCATAGTACCGGGAAAATGGGTTTTGCATTGGCAGCAGCCTGTTATGCAGCTGGAGCGAATGTCACCCTGATTGCTGGTCCGGTGAGCCTAGATACCCCAAATGGCGTCAAACGTAAAAATGTTTCTTCGGCAGTGCAAATGCTGAATGAAAGCATGCAAATGCTGGAGCAGGGTTGTGACATCTTCATTGCGACCGCTGCAGTAGCTGATTATCGTGTCGCACAGGTAGCCGAGCATAAAATCAAGAAAGCAGGCGATGAGCTGAATGTCGCTTTAATAAAGAATCCGGATATTGTAGCGACTATCGCACAGCAGGAAAAACGTCCATTTATGGTAGGCTTTGCTGCAGAAACCCGAAATATTGAAGAATATGCAGCGGGTAAACTGGTGGCGAAAAAACTGGATATGATTGCCTGTAATGATGTTTCGCGTGCGGATATCGGCTTTGCATCCGATGAAAATGCCATGACGGTATTCTTTGCCGAACACTATCATCTGGATAAGCGTGATCTGGACAAAGCCTCTAAACAGGAAATTGCTCAGCAGTTGGTTGAAGCGATCCATGATGCCTTGCACCATGATCCTGCTGCAGAAGATGATTTTTAAGTTTTAAATGACGATTAAAGCCCTGACTGGTTCAGGGCTTTTTTATAGGTTTTTTTACCATGAAGTTAAAAAGCCAGTACAACATAAAAATAAAAACGACTTTATAGACTAAGGATTTATTTATTCATTTATTTAAAAAAAGTATAAAATGGATCACAGAATAATCCAAAGATGAAAAGTTTTACACATCTGTAAAGCAGTGAGAGAACACAAGGGGGCGGGATGAAAAAAATCATAATGATATTGATGATCGCCTGTCTGGCTGGATGCAGCTATTTTGTATCGATTGATGAACTGGCCAGAAATATTCAAGGACAAATGCAGCAAGAATTTAATGCCAATCCGAATTATCAGCATTATCGTCTGACTGTGGTAAATGTAAAAATCCGCCATCGCAAAGGCAATGAGTTTGAAGCGGTTTCACATCTGAATTATCAGGGTAATGAATATCCCATTAACGTCAAAATTTCAAAGGTGAATGGTGGTTATAGCTGGGCCATTGAAGATGATGCTTTTGCCTTTATCGATGAAATCGAGATTGAGAAATATCGTCAGCAACTGGATCGTGAACTGGAACAGCTGGCCTCATCACTCGATGATCTGGAACCTGTGAATGAACCTACCAGTATTGAGTTAGGGCCAGATGTCCGTCCAGTTACAGAACCTGTCCTGCAAGCGGCTTCCTATGATGAAGAACCGATTCCGGTCGGAAATATTACGGCCTATACCCACTAATTTTTATTTTAGGTCATAAAAAAGCACCGGGTCTCGGTGCTTTTTGATTTTAAGGCTGAACTTGATGTTCACGCAGATAATCTTCAGTGCGCTGCATGGCTTCCTGAATATTCAATAATGCTGTTTCTACATCTTTTAGCGTTTTGGCATTGCCACCACTTAAAGCCTGACGCCATTTACGTGCACCTGGTAAGTTCTGAAATAAACCTAAAATATGACGGGTAATAATTGACAATGGTGCACCTTCAGCCATACGTTGGGCAATATAAGGCAGCATTTGTTGCATGATCTCAAAACGGTCCGGTGCTTCGAGATTCCATAGTTGACCCAGCTCAGCTAACAGGTACGGGTTGTGATAGGCTTCGCGGCCAATCATCACGCCATCGACATGCTTGAGATGTTCAAGCGTTTCTGCATAAGTTTTAATTCCGCCATTAATTTCAATGGTCAGTTTCGGACGGTCCTGCTTCAGACGGTAAACATCTTCATAGCGTAGTGGCGGGATTTCACGGTTTTCTTTAGGTGAAAGACCTTGGAGTAAAGCAATTCGGGCATGCACAATAAAGTTATCGCAACCGGTTTTGGCGACCGTATCCACAAAATGCAGCATTTCTTCATAAGAATGCATGTCATCAATACCAATGCGGTGTTTCACACTGACCGGAATATCCACGGCATTACGCATTGCATCAATACATTCTGCGACCAGATCAGGTTCGGCCATCAGGCAGGCACCGATTTTATTATTCTGTACCCGATCACTCGGACAGCCGACATTCAGGTTAACTTCGTTATATCCCCAGTCCTGAGCCATTTTAGTACAAGTTGCCAGATCTTGAGGGTTGGAACCGCCGAGCTGTAACACAATCGGATGTTCTTCTTGATTGAAGTCCAGATGGCGTTTGGCATCGCCATGAATGATGGCGCCCGTAGTCACCATCTCGGTATATAAAATGACATTTGGATTAAACAGGCGCGCAAAGAAACGATAATCTTTGGTGGTCCAGTCCATCATCGGCGCAACACTGATGCGAGGTTGAAGTTTGTTTTCAATGGTGCTGAGATCAGTCATTCAAAATCACGCCTTAAATGAAATGGAAGAGTAATAGCAGTACAAGAATGAGCAGGAATTGCTGGAAATCTGCTCAAAAAAGCAGTACTGCAAAAAGAGGGCGTAATACTAGCATAAAATTTGCATGACCAAAGGCTGAACTGCATGAGGAACGATAACTGTCATTCCAATAAAAATATTTAACAAGAGAAATTGTGGGAATTGAAAAAATAAACTCCCAGTCATTCTGCAATGCTATATTTTGAGATATTTAAGATTAAGATAAAGAAAACGAGATAAATAAGGAGAATAACGATGCTCATGTTGGAGGAGATTTATAAAAGCAAAAAACCTCAGCATTCAGACTATTTTAATTTACGGATTCAACGGGGACTTAGCTGGTTTAAAAAAGCATTAGAGCTAGATCAGGAATTAGAGTTTAAGTTTATTAGCCTGTGGATCAGTTTTAATTCGATTTATGCACAAGAAACAGAGGTTCGTCAGGATCAACAAAGCCTGCATCAATTTCTGGAAACCCTCTGTCAAAAAGATGTGGAACAAAAACTTCAGCATATTGTCTGGGAAAAATACAGCCAGCCAATTTCTGCACTGCTGGATAGCCCTTATACCGATCAAGGTTTCTGGGATTATCGCCATCATAAAGTCAGTCTGGAAAGCTGTCGTGAAGCATTAGATCAGCAAAAACAGAAAATACAAAAAGCTGTTCAAGAGCGGAATTTAACTGAAATCTTATTGGTGATTTTTAACCGTCTTTCTACTTTATATCATCAGCTTATGCAGGGCGGTGCGACTTATCAGAGCTCATTTAATATAAAGCAGCTCCAAGACAGTTGCCGGGTTCTGGCCGGGTTGCTGCCCACTTTTATCTGCATCCTTTTGGAAAATGCAGCAACTTGGGATTCGGGTAAACCTTACTATCCCGTGGTACAAGTCAGCTAAATCTGTTTAAGCTTTTGCTCGATATTGTTGCCATTGATCCATCAGCGCAAACAGGGTGGCACATAATGCCAAGCCAAGTCCAAACAGACAGGTCATGCTCCAGCCACCATGATGCCAGGCATATACCCCCAGAGCTGAACCACAGGCACCACCAATAAAATACAGCGTCATGTAAATAGAGTTCAGTCGTGATTTGGCATCCGGGCGCAAGCGGAAAATCACGTTCTGATTACAGCTATGAGTAATCGCCAGACCTAAGTTAATCAGGGCATAACCCAGAATATAACTGAGCAGGGACACGCCACCAAAATATAAAAATAGCCAGCTTCCTGCCAGAATTGAACAGCCAATCCAGGTCAGGATCTTGATATAACCACGATCTGCCCATTTACCTATAACTTGAGTCGATAGCGCACCGAAAACACCAACTAGGGTTACTAGGCCCACCATCACATCAGAAAGATGAAAAGGTTTTTGGGTCAGCAGCAGGGCAATGGTTGAAAACAGCATGCTCATGGCTGCAAAGGCACATGCACCAATCAGGGAGCGTAAGCCCAGTCGCGGTTCCTCACGCAGTAACATACCCATGGATTTAAAAATTGCTGCATAGCTGATTCGCATACGCGGCATGCTGGGCAATTGTCCTTTTAAGTAAAAGCCCAAAACCAGCAGTGCCATACTGCTGAGCGCATAAATGGTTTTCCAGTGAAACAGGTCTGAAAGCAATCCGGCAATACTGGTCGACAATAAGATACCGACTAATAAGCCACTCATGAGAAAACCGACCACTTCTCCGGTTTTTTCAGGTCGGACAGCCATCGTAGCTAAAGGAATCAGAATCTGGGCAGCAACAGAAAATAGCCCGGCAATAATAGTCCCCACCCAGAGCATCGGCAGGTTGACTGCTGTGGCACAGATCAGCAAGCCTAATGCGGCACCAAACATCAAGAAAGGAATGAGTCTGGACTTATTCAGCATGTCTCCCAAAGGCACAATAAACAGCAGGCCCAAGGCATAAGACACCTGCGCAAAGGTCACGGTCAGCGCCACTTGGGATTCTGGTACCTGATAATATTGCTGAATTGAGGAGATAAGCGGTTGGCAATAATAGTTTGCACCTGCACATAAACCACATGCGATCGCCATCAGCCATAACAGAGATTTATTTTGACTGATATCGAGAGGAGGAGTCATGCCAAGTACCTTAAGCTCAGGGAGAATTTTTATAAAGAACATCAAAGATGATGCAGAAGTTGCAGGCACTATAGGCGAAAACCCGTCAGGATAAAAGTAGAAAAATAGTGCAAAGTACTCAAACTCATACAAGAGAAATGCCACAAAAAAGTACTTTTCTGGATTGATAAGAGATGAAAATTCGCTAGAAATTTAACTTTTTCACTTAAGAAAATGTACGTGGAAGCGCTTTGTATTAAGTCATCTCATTTAAGACCAAGTGACAGAGATCAATCTGAATCAGTGATTGCCCAAAATTGGTGCAAAATGAAGAATTTGTAAATCTGACAGTGGACTGAGTATTAATATAATAAATGTTGCAGAATATTTTTTTCACCTATTTCAGGTGGGTCTTAAGACTTGAGCTGAATAAGTCAAATAAGTGAATCCCCAATCAATTTTTTCATCATCAATTCATATTTTTTATGAGTGAAAAATGAAAAAGTTATAGGAAAACAGTATTTTTAGATCTTAAAAATGAATATTCCAAAGTAGATTAAATTTGTCAAAAAGGTCAAAAACAGAAAACTGCCCTAGAAAAGTGCCCTAATTTAGGCTTTATCAGTTCATTTGAAATAAAGATTTGCTGAGCAGAAAAAATGAAATATCTGTCAGAATGATCAATGTAACAAAATAAAACAAAAAGTAATCTAATAAAAAATAACCAGGAAAACAGTCATCGTTCAAGAGAATGAATATCGTTTATAAATTCAGCAAATCAAAATAATCAGGCTGAACTAATAAATGCTATATGACAGCATCATTTTTATGAATCGTCAGTTCAAAATATGGGTATTTATTAAATAAATAATAGGTAGTAATTTCTAGAAGTTTAATTAGAATCCAAAAATTCAACAAAAACACATCCTGAGGGGAAGCACCGTAAATCACGGTGTTTACTTAAGAAAAAATTAGCTTGAGGGACGCTCATGCAGATTGGAATTCCAGCCGAAACTGTCGTCGGTGAAAATCGCGTCGCTGCGACGCCTGAGACAGTAAAGAAATTGATCAGCGCTGGTCATAGTGTGGTGATCGAACGTGGAGCAGGTGTTAAAGCTGCCTACATCGACAGTGCCTATGAGCAAGTTGGTGCCAAAATTACGGATGATGCCTACACCGGTAGCCAGATAGTTTTGAAAGTTCGTGCACCGAAGGGTGAGGAAATTCAAAAGCTGTCAGCCAACACCACGGTTGTAGCGATGTTTGACCCATACCGCAATACCGAGCTTGACCAGTTCGCGGCACAGAATGTGTCTGCATTTGCTCTTGAGCTTTTGCCACGTACTCTATCACGTGCGCAAAACATGGACGTATTGTCTTCGCAAGCGAACCTTGCAGGTTATAAATCAGTGCTTTTAGCTGCTGCTGAATATCAGCGCATGTTCCCGATGCTGATGACAGCGGCAGGTACGGTGAAACCGGCTCGTGTCGTGATCATGGGTGTCGGGGTAGCAGGCCTTCAAGCAATTGCAACAGCGAAACGCCTGGGTGCAGTCGTAGAAGCAACTGACCTTCGTCCGACTGCCAAAGATCAGGTTGAGTCTTTGGGTGGTAAATGGCTAGACGTGCCAATGTCTCCTGAAGAGCAGGCACGTGCTGATGAAGCAGCTAAAAACGGTTATGGCTGGATGCCAGGTGAACAGTACATCAAGGATCAGGCAGCGATTGTCGATAAAGCGGTATCGAATGCCGATATCGTGATTACCACTGCATTGTTACCAGGTCGTGATGCACCACGCTTAATCCGTGCTGAAACTGTAGCCAAGATGAAACCAGGCTCAGTGATTCTGGATATGGCAGTGGAATCAGGCGGTAACGTTGAAGGTTCTAAGTGCGGCGAAACTGTTGTGACTGAAAATGGTGTGAAGATTCTGGGTGTTCCAAATATTCCATCAACGGTGTCGACTGAAGCTTCAGCGCTATATGCACGTAACGTCTATAACTTTGTTGAAACACTTTTTGATGCAGACAAGAACTTTGTCCTGAATCAGGAAGATGAAATTCAAAAAGCCCTACTTGTCACTCACGGCGGCCAAGTGCTGTTAAAACGTGGTTAAGGAGCAGACTCATGGTTGAAACAATTACGATTTTCGTCCTGGCCATCTTCGTGGGTTACTACGTGGTTTGGGGGGTAACACCAGCACTACATACGCCATTGATGGCGGTGACCAATGCCTTGTCTTCGATCATTATCGTGGGCGCAATGATTCAAACCGTTGGCCTGCCAATGGTGGGCGTTGAAGGCAGCGTGGATTTCCAGACCATTAACGTGGTGAGTGTACTGGGGGCAATCGCAGTATTTCTGGCGAGCATTAATATTTTCGGTGGCTTTGCCGTGACTGCACGTATGCTGGAAATGTTCAAACCTAAGCAAAAGAAAAAAGAGGGTTAAACCATGGAATTTATTCGAGAGTATGCGGATTGGTTCTACCTGATTGGCGCCGTTCTTTTTATCTTAACGCTACGTGGTTTATCTGGTCCTAAAACTGCAATTGCAGGTAACCGCTACGGTATGATCGCCATGGCGATTGCTGTAGTGACCACATTCTTTGTTGCTGAAAATCCAGTAGTCTGGATGATTCTTGCAGCAATGGCTGCGGGTGCAGTGGTGGGTATTGCGCGTGCACGTACTGTACCAATGACCCAGATGCCAGAAACAGTAGCACTCATGCACTCACTGGTGGGTCTGGCTGCGGTACTGATTGCAGTTGCGGCAATTATCCATAACAACAAGCTGGTTGAATTAGGTCCGGACCTGTTAGCTGCAAATGGTGTGACTTTCCATGAAATGAGCAAGGTTCACCTGTTTGAACTGTTTGTGGGCTGTTTTGTTGGTGCGATTACCTTTACTGCTTCTGTATTTGCATACGGTAAGCTGGCTGCAAAGAAATGGGCAAAAACCATTTCAGGTGGCTGGGTAAAACCGGTTCAGGCTCTGATCTTTATTGCAATGCTGGCAGCAGGGATTCACTTCTTCCTGACAGGTAGCATGACATCTTTCTGGGCAATGACTGGTCTTGCGCTGGCATTTGGCTGGGTATGGATTGCGCCAGTTGGCGGCGGTGATATGCCGGTTGTGGTTTCGCTGTTGAACTCATTCTCAGGCTGGGCAGCAGCGGGGATTGGTTTCACACTGGAAAACAACATGCTGATCGTTGCGGGTTCGCTGGTTGGTTCTTCAGGTGCGATTCTGTCTTACATCATGTGTAAAGCGATGAACCGTTCAATCATCAACGTATTGTTTGGTGGTGCGATGGGTGGTGCAGCTGCGCCGACAGCTGCTGCGGGTGCACAAGTGCAACGTAACTACCGTTCAGGTTCTGCAGATGATGCTGGCTTCTTAATGTCAAATGCAGACAGCGTTGTCATTGTACCGGGTTATGGTATGGCACAAGGCCGTGCACAAAACGCAGTCAAAGAACTGGCAAACTTGCTGAAAGAGCAGGGCGTGACTGTACGTTTTGCGATTCACCCGGTTGCTGGTCGTATGCCAGGTCATATGAACGTATTGCTTGCAGAAGCTGATGTTCCTTATGAAGACATTCTGGAAATGGACGAGATCAACTCGGACTTCCCGGCAACTGACGTAGTACTGGTTATTGGTGCAAACGACGTTGTAAACCCGGCTGCAAAAGACGATCCGAACTCACCGATCTACGGCATGCCAATTCTGGAAGCTCACAAGGCGCGTACCATCATGGTCATCAAGCGTTCTATGGCGACCGGTTATGCAGGTCTGGACAATGACCTGTTCTATAACGACAAGAC
>ENA-UOWK01000670-UOWK01000670.1-bioreactor-metagenome-genome-assembly--contig:-NODE-670-length-15264-cov-6.043461_pt1 | contig 15264 bp, 12 predicted proteins | sample MGYA00238157_ERZ761612 | MGnify/ENA primary metagenome ERZ761612 (study PRJEB28901, sample SAMN06268035) | bioreactor metagenome | isolation source: Joint BioEnergy Institute, California, USA | place... | reverse complement strand
CCCGGTGGCGGGGCGGGACATACTGGATCTGGGCTGCGGCACGGGCTGGTGGGGGAGGCAGATGCTCGCACGTGGCGCCCGATGCGTCATGGGTGTGGACGGTACGCGTGACATGCTCGTAGAAGCGCGGCGATTGTCCATCGCAGGGGGATCCCGCCTGATCCTTGCGGAGGGCGACATACGGACGTGGAGCGCTGACGTCCCGTTCCACATCGTGATCGCCGTATGGGTGCTGTGCCATGCCAGCACAGTGCATGAGCTCACGGCGATGTACCGCTGCGCTTCATCGGCGTTGCCACCGAATGGCCAGTTCGTCGCGGTGATCAACAATCCGGCGTATCGGCTCGACGAAGGTGATGGCGCTGCCTACGGCGGACGGGTGATCGAACAGACGGCATGCCCGGACGGCCACCGCATCGTTTACGAACTTGCCAGCAATCCGCCGTTGCGGGTGGTGGATCACCAGTGGAGCGCCGCAGCGCATCAGGCTGCGGCGCGTGCGGCGGGTTTCGGCAAACTGTCCTGGGTGCGCCTCGCGCCCAGCAGCGCCGAGCGGGCTGCGTGTCCGGCGCGCTTCCGGGATGAGCTCGAGTGCAACCCGTTCTCGGTGGTCATCCACTGCAGGGCATGAAAGGCCCTGAAGCGAACGCGTGGCGCATCACGGCGCGTAGGCTGATCGGCTGTTCTCGGCCCCGTGGATACCCTGCAGGATGAGGCGGGCACCGCCGCCTTCAGCCGCCGCGATCTCCAGGTGCAGGCCATGCAGGCTGGCGATGGCCGCCACGATGGACAGGCCGAGACCGAATCCGTCCGACTGCCCGGCGGGGTCGCGACCGCGCTGGAAGCGCTGCACCACGCGCGAGCGGTCTTCAGCCGGGATGCCGGGACCGGAGTCGACGACCTCCACCTGTACGCCGGCAGCGTCGCTGACCGCACGCAGCACGATGCGCCCACCCTCAGGCGTGAAACGCAGCGCGTTGGACAGCAGGTTGGCGATGGCCTCGAACAGCAGCTCCCGGTCGCCACGCAGCAGGATCGGGTCCGTCCCCGTTTCCAGCTCCAGCCGCTGCTGCTTTTCCTCCGCCAACGGCAGGTAGAACTCGTGCAGTTCCGCGAGCAGCGACATCACCTCCACGTCTTCGAATGCGGAGCGGCGCTGGCCGCTTTCCAGCTCGGACACGCGCAGGAGGGCGCTGAAGCGTCCCATCAGCAGGTCGGTCTCGGTGAGGGCGCGATCAAGCTGTACGGCTTGGGGGTCCTGGTCATCCAGCGCAACGCGGGTGCGGTAAAGATGCGCGCGCAGGCGCGTGAGCGGGGTGCGCAGGTCGTGCGCGATGCTGTCCGAAACGCCCTTCACTTCCGTCATCAACTGTTCGATCCGGTCCAGCATGCCGTTGACGATGCTGGAGAGGCGATCGATCTCATCACGACGCCCGGACACCGGCAGGCGCTGGCCCAGATCACCCGCGGTGATCCGGTCGGTGGCCGCCTCGATCTGCTGGATCCGCTTGAGCGGCCGACGGCGCAGGACATGCCAGCCAGCCAGGCCGGGGATCACTGTCAGCGACACGCCCCACCACAGCGCGTCGAGGATGATGCTGTTGACCGCCGTCAGCTTGCCGCTCTGCCGCACCAGGACCAGCACGCGGTCATCCTGGGTACGCATCGCCAGCGCCCGGCCGTTGTCTTCGCGGACGCCATCGGCGAGTTGCCAGCGACGGATCTGGCGCGAACGCTGGTCCGCTTCAATGCCCTGCGGCAGCGCCTGCAGCGGCCCGGTCAGATGCCTTCCCTGCGCGTTGAACACCCCATACGCGTAGGTGCCATGGATGTCGTAACGCAGGCTTTCACTCAGCGCGTCGTCCAGCGTCTGTCCCTGGAAGCGCTGGAACAGATGCGCGCGCTGCAGCAGCGCCGATTCGGCCAACCCGTCCAGATAGTCTGAAACGCGCCAGTACATCACGCCCAGCAGCACGCTGGACCAGGCGACGAACAACAGGCTGTACAGGCCGAGCAGCCGGCTGCTGGACGAACGCCAGCCTTCAGTCAGCGGCGTCGAAGACATAGCCGGTCCCCCGCACGGTCTTGATCGGCTGCGCGCGCCCGGGCTGCTCGATGCGTCGCCGCAGACGACCGATGTGGACCTCGATCAGGTTGGTGCCCGGATCGAAGTGGTAGCCCCACACTTCCTGGAACAGCATTGTGCGGCTGAGCACCTGGCCCGCGTTGCGCATCAGGAATTCCAGCAGTTTGAACTCGGTGGGCAGCAGGCTGATGTCCTGACCGCTGCGGCGGGCACTTCGCGTCATCAGGTCAAGCTGCAGGTCGCCGACGCGCAGCTGGCTGTCCGCAGTTGCGGCGTGCGCATGCCGTCGCAGCAGGACCTCCACGCGGGCGGACATCTCATCTGACGCGAATGGCTTGGTGAGGTAATCGTCGCCGCCGGCACGCAGGCCGCGCACGCGCTCATCCACGTCGGAAAGGGCACTGATCATCAGCACCGGTGTCGTGATTCCCTGTCCGCGCAATGTCGCAACCAGCGCGAGTCCATCAAGGCCGGGCAGCATGCGGTCCAGGGTGATGGCGTCATAGTGGCCGCGTTGCGCCAGCGCCAGTCCCTCGCGGCCATCAGCCGCCAGGTCCACCGCGAAACCATGGCTGCGCAGCTCGGTGGCGATCTCTTCGGCCGTGACGAGGTCGTCTTCAATGGTCAGGACGCGCGGCATGGACCCATACGGAAAGGAGGCCGGTCGCATCCTCGCCTGTGCGCGTCGCTACTGCAAATGAAGAAAGTTTCATCCGGATCCGACCGGGTACAGGGGGCCGGTCTTCTATATTCGCCAGCAGCTCCTTCCACGTTCCGCTTCCAGGAAACCGTCCCGATGTTGCTTTCCACCCCCCGCAGCCTGGCCTGCGCCGCCCTGACCTGCCTGCTGCTGGCTGCCTGCACGCGGGAGCAGGCCACACAGCCCTTGCCGCCGCGCGTGGTGCAGGTGCTGACGCTGCAGGCGCAGCCCCTGGCCCTGCAGGAAGAGTTGGCCGGGCGCACGGTGGCATCGGAGGAGTCGGACGTGCGGCCGCAGGTGTCCGGCGTGCTACTGAAGCGGCTGTTCGAGGAGGGCGCCCTGGTGCGTGCGGGGCAGCCGCTGTTCCAGATCGAACCGGCGTTGTACGAGGCTGCGGCCAACGAGGCCGAGGCCAACCTGCGTACGGCCAAGGCCACTGCGGTGGCGGCATCATTGCGTGCTCAGCGAATGCAGGCGCTGGGCAAGGATCAGCTGACTTCGCGGCAGGACGTGGACGATGCGCTGGCCACTGCCAGGCAGACGGCTGCGGCGGTGGATGCCGCGGCCGCCGTGGTGCAGACCGCACGTACCAACCTGCGCTTTGCCGCAGTGGCGGCACCGATCAGTGGACGCATCGGCCGCGCGCTGTTCACGCCCGGTGCGCTGGTGACCTCCGGCCAGGCCGAACCGTTGGCCAGGATCCAGCGACTGGACCCGATGAACGTGGACATCACCCAGTCCAGCAACGAGTTCCTTGCGCTGCGCCGGGCGATCGCGCAGGGCGGGGTGGAAGCCACGTCGGCACCGGTCACGCTGAAGCTTTCCGATGGCAGCGACTATCCGCTCGCCTGCACCCTGCAGTTTGCCGACCTGGACGTCGACCCGGGCACGGGCAGCATCACCCTGCGCGCGACCTTCCCCAATCCGGAGGGTCAGCTGCTGCCGGGCATGTATGTGCGCGCGACGGTCGGGCAGGGCACGCGCCAACAGGCGCTGCTGGTGCCGCAGGCGGTGGTGGACCGGAGCCCGCGCGGCAATGCGCTGGCATGGGTGGTAGGCGCGGACGATACCGTGCGGCAGCGGGAATTCAGCACGCTGCGCGCGGTAGGCGACCAGTGGCTGGTGAAAGACGGACTCAAGCCCGGCGAACGCATCGTGGTTGGTGGTCGCCAAGGCCTGACCGACGGTGCGAAGGTGGCGCTGGGCGCCCAGCCCGCAGCGGCCCCGCCCGCGCCGCCCGCAGCGAAGAAGGGCTGATCCCCGATGCTCTCCCGCTTTTTCATTCACCGCCCGATCTTTGCCTGGGTCCTGGCGATCGTCATCATGGCGCTGGGCAGCATGGCCGTCGTGCAGCTGCCCGTGGAGCAGTACCCGGACATCGCGCCGCCGCAGATCAACATCACCGCGCGCTATACCGGCGCGTCCGCACAGACGGTGGAGGACAGTGTCACCCAGGTGATCGAACAGCAGATCAAGGGCATCGACAACCTGCTGTACTTCTCCTCCACCAGCGCTTCCAACGGTCAGTCGCGCATCACCGTGACCTTCGACCAGAGCGCCGATCCGGACATCGCCCAGGTACAGGTGCAGAACAGCGTCAACCAGGCCATCAACCGGCTTCCGCAGGAAGTGCAGCAGCAGGGCGTGACGGTGGCCAAATCGCAGGGCGATTCGCTGATGGTGGTCTCGCTGTACGACACCACCGGGCGGATGCAGCGGGTGGATGTGTCGGACTTCCTGACCAGCAGCGTGCAGGACCCGATGAGCCGCATTCCGGGCGTCGGCGAGATCGATGTCTTCGGTGCGCCGTACGCGATGCGCATCTGGCTCGACCCGCATCAGCTGCGGGCCTATGGCCTGATGCCTTCGGATGTACGCCGTGCAGTGGAAGCGCAGAACACCCAGGTCACCGCAGGGGAGCTGGGCGCGCCGCCGGCCGCGGCAGACCAGCAGCTCAACGCCACGGTCACTTCGCAGTCGCGGCTGCAGACGCCGGAGCAGTTCCGCCAGATCATCCTGAAAACCCTGCCCAGCGGCGCGGCAGTGACCCTGGGCCAGGTGGCACGGGTGGAGATCGGCGCCGAAGGCTACACGATGAGCAGCTTCCTCAACGGCTATCCGGCCGCGGGCTTCTCGGTCACCCTGGCTTCGGGCGCCAACGCGCTGCAGACCAGCGATGCGGTGCGCGCGGAGATCGAACGCCTCAAGCCCGGTTTCCCGCCCGGCCTGGAGGTCGCCTACCCACGCGACAGCACGCCCTTCGTGCGCGTTTCGGTGGAAGGCGTGGTCCATACCCTGATCGAGGCGATCATCCTGGTCGTGGTGGTGATGTACCTGTTCCTGCAGAACTGGCGGGCCACGCTGATCCCCGCGATCACCGTGCCGGTGGTGCTGCTGGGGACGTTCGGCATCCTGGCGCTGGCCGGTTTCACCATCAACACGCTGACCTTGTTCGCGATGGTGCTGGCGATCGGCCTGCTGGTCGACGATGCGATCGTCGTGGTGGAAAACGTGGAGCGCATCATCCATGAGGAAGGGCTGTCTCCACGCGAGGCCACCGAGCGGTCGATGGGCGAGATCACCGGTGCGTTGATCGGCATCACCGTCGTGCTGGGGGCCGTGTTCCTGCCGATGGCGATGTTCGGCGGGGCCACCGGCATCATCTACCGCCAGTTCTCCGTCACCATCGCCTCGGCGATGGCGCTGTCGGCACTGGTGGCGCTGACGCTGACCCCGGCACTGTGCGCCACCCTGCTCGCACCGGCGGACAAGGAGCGGCCGCCGGGTCGCTTCTTCCGCTGGTTCAACGGCCGGGTGGACCACGCGCAGGGCGCGTACCAGGACCGCCTGGGCCGGATCGTCGCCCACCCGCGGCGTTGGATGGCGTTCTATCTGGTGATTCTGGTCGCGGTGGGCGTGTTGTACGCGCGCATGCCGACCGGCTTCCTGCCGGTGGAAGACCAGGGCATGGTCATGTTCCAGTTCAATACGCCGGAAGGCACGCCGATGGCCCAGACCGAGGTGCTGGGCGAGCAGATCGGGCGTTATTTCCGCGAGCAGGAGAAAGACAGCGTCGACGTCGCGTTCATCGTGGTCGGGCGCAACAATGCCGGCACCGGGCAGAACGCAGGGCAGGGCTTCGTCGCGTTGAAGCCGTGGGACCAGCGGGGCAGCGGGAACACGGCGGCGGCGATCATCCGGCGCGCGAACGCGCACTTCGCCGGGCTGGCCGATGCGCGGGTCAACGTGCTGTCGCCACCGGCGGTGCGCGGCCTGGGACAGTCCAGCGGGTTCGAACTGTGGCTGCAGGACACCACCGCGGTGGGGCGATCCGCCCTGCAGGCGGCGCAGCAGCGCATCGTGCAGGCAGCCAGCGAGGACGACGGGCTGTCGTCGGTGCGCTTGAACGGGCTGGGCGACAAGGCCCAGCTGCAGCTGGACATCGACCATGCGCAGGCCAGTGCGCTTGGTCTCTCGCAGGCCGATATCAATGCCACGCTGTCTGCTGCGTGGGGCGGCAGTTACATCAACGATTTCCTCGACCGCGGTCGGGTCAAGCGCGTCTACATGCAGGGTGACCAGCCTTACCGCTCCGTACCGGAGGACATCGGGCAGTGGTACGTGCGCGGTAGTGACGGACAGATGGCGTCCTTCGCCAGCTTCGCCAGCAGTCGCTGGACGCGGGGGCCGCAGCTGCAGCAGCGCTTCAATGGCCTGCCGGCGATGCAGGTGCAGGGCAGTGCCGCAGAGGGCAGCAGCTCGGGCCAGGCCATGCAACGCATGCAGCAACTGGTGCAGGACGAGCAGGGAATCGGACTGCAGTGGAGCGGGTTGTCCTACCAGGAGCAGATGGCCAGCAGCCAGACGCTGTGGCTGTACCTGGCCTCCGTCGCCTTCATTTTCCTGTGCCTGGCCGCGCTCTATGAAAGCTGGACGGTGCCGGTCGCCGTGTTGCTGGTGATTCCCCTGGGGGTGATCGGCACGGTGCTGGCGACGATGGGTGCTGGTTTCATCAACGATATCTACTTCCAGGTCGGCCTGCTGACCACGATCGGCCTTTCGGCCAAGAACGCAATCCTGATCGTGGAGTTCGCCGAGGCCGAGTACAACGCCGGACGCAGCGTGGTCGAGGCGGCCCTGGAGGGCGCCCGCCTGCGCCTGCGACCGATCGTCATGACCTCGCTGGCGTTCGTGGCAGGTGTCGTGCCCTTGGCGCTGGCGACCGGTGCGGGTGCGGCCAGCCGACGCGAGATCGGGGTCAGCGTCATGGGCGGGATGATCTCCGGGACCGCGCTGGCGATTCTGCTGGTGCCACTGTTCTTCGTATTGGTGCGTGGCTGGAGCCGCAGGAAACTGCCTGGCTGAACGACGGCGGCGGCCATGTTCAGCGCGGTCATCATGGTGTCATCGGCGAATCACATGACGGTCTCCAGCGCGGGGGTAGCGTGCACCCATACCCCCGCACCACGGAGACCTGCCATGTGGCTACTTGATCGCCTGCTTGCCACCCCTGTGGGTGCTGATGCCACGGTCGGCGCAGGTTCTGCGCGGGATGCCGAAGACAGTCTCGAAGAAAGCATGACCCTGCCGGAGACCGGCGGGCGCCGCTTCAGTCTGAAGCGCACCGCGCGGGCAGGGCGGATGCCGATTTCGCCTTGGCAGAAAGTGGCCACGTTCGGGCGCCGCGCCCGCAACTGAGATCCGGGCGTCCGGAGCTGCGGCCTATGTGCCCTGGGCGGACCCGCCGGTGGCACGGTCGCAGGGGTGGTGGACCCCATCGCTCGTCGGTACCGGGCCCAGCGCAAACGGATCCACGCCGTCCAGGCAGCCGACGTTGTACCCATATTCGTTCGGGTTGGAGCGCCGCCGGTGATGCGTGTAGATGCCGCACACGCTGCAGAACCAATGCTCGGCAACGTGAGTGTTGAACTGGTAGCGGCGAAGCAGATCGGCTCCCCGGACCACCTCGATGGCCTCCAGCGCGGCCGTGGCAGCAATGGCGCCGCGGCGTCGGCACATCGAGCAGTCGCAGCGACGTGGGTCGACGATGCCATCCGGCAGATGGATGCGCAGCTCCACGCCGCCGCAATGGCAGCTCGCCCGGTGGTGTCCCTCGACCCTGGTGTTTCCAACGACCGTGATACCCATGACGCGCTCCTGGGGCAATGCGTCCATTGTGCCGTGATTGCCAAACTGAACAGGCAACGATTCCGCCGTGCTGCCCGTTATGGCTAACTAGGCACCCTCCGCATATGACGCATCAGGCCTCTCGTGAAAGCAACAGGACGTTGGATGATCGGTTTCACCCTGCTGCTGGGTGCCTTGTGGGTGGGGGGACTGGCGGTTTACCAGATCCCGGGACCGCGACCACTGGCTGCCGCAGGGGGCGCCCTGTTGGTACTGGCTGGGGGCTGGGTCGCTTGGCGGGTCGGACGCGGCCAGGCCGACCGGCGCCTGCTGTCGGCGTACTCGATGGCATTTTTCCTGGCCCTGCTCGGCTGGCTCGCCCTGAGCCCCCGCCAGGACCGCATCTGGGCGGACGACGTGGCGCAGCGCCTGCATGTCGTGAGCTTCGACGGGCAGCAGGTGGTGCTGGACAACGTACGCGACTTCACCTGGCGCAGCGAAACGGACTATGACGCGCGCTGGGTAAGGCGCGAGTACGACCTGACGCAGCTGCGCTCGGCCGATCTGGTGATGTCGTACTGGATGGGCCCGGCCATCGCTCACACACTGGTCTCCTTCGGGTTCGCCGACGGTCGCCAGCTGGTCTTCTCGTTGGAGATCCGCAAGGAGCGCGGTGAGTCGTTCTCCGCGCTGGGCGGGTTCTTCCGCAAGTTCGAGATGACCCTGGTCGCGGCCGAGGAAACCGACATCATCCGCACGCGCACCAATGCCCGCGGAGAAGACGTCTACCTGTACCGGATCCGGGGCCTGGACCAGGCGCAGCTGCGCACGCTCTTCGCCGGCTACATCGACGAAGCCAGGAAGCTGGATGCAGCGCCCGCGTTCTACAACACGCTGACCAGCAACTGCACCACGATCGTGTTCGATCTTGCCCGCCACATCGCGCCCGGGCTGCCGCTGGACTACCGGTTGCTGGCCTCGGGCTATCTGGACGAGTACGCCTATGACCAGCACGCGCTGGCGCCAGGGCATTCGTTCGACGAGCTGAAGCAGCGCGGCCGCATCACCGCGCGGGCGCTGCAGCCCCAGGCAGACGCCGACTTCTCCCGATGGATACGCCGCGGCATCCCCGGCACCGCGCAGGAGAATGACCGATGAGCGCCGTCGATACCCGGTTCCCCGGGTTGCGTCGGCTGCGCGTGCTGCTGGCGGCCAGTGTGCTGGTGATGGCCAGCGGCTGCGCGATGGTGACGGTCAAGCAGGTGGCCAATACGGACTACCTGGCCAGCAAGCGATCGGACGTGCTGACCAGCGGCAAGCTGAGCGCCGCCTCGCAGGAAACCCTCAGCGTGGTGGGGCTGGATGAAAGCCAATGCGGCAAGGATGTCGTGGCCTGCCGCCGCACGCTGCTGGAGACCGATGGGATCAGTGCCGAACAGCGCATGTCAGCTCTTTCCGAACTGTGGGTGCAGACGGCGATCACGCTCAGTCCGAAACCGAAGCACGCCGACGTCGAGCCCATGAGCGATGCGGCTGTGGACGCCTGGCTTGAAGCGGCCCGTTACGCCTATGCGTACCTGTTCTTCAGTGGCCGGGCGCCCTCGGACCGCGCCTTTGAAGATCGCCAGACCCAGGTGCGTGATTACTACAATTACGCTGCCGAGCAGACCGCCTCGGTCGTATTCCGTCGCGCGCGGGAATCCGCGCTGGACGGTGAGGATTACAACGCAGCGGTTGCCGGTGAGCGTTGGACCTTGACCTCCGACTTCGACCGCTTGGCCATGCCGAGCATCCCGACGCGTCTGGTGTCGGCCGCGACGATCAGCTTCGTCGGCCTGCGCAGCACCTACCGGCGTGATGGCTTCGGTGCGGAGCTGGTGGTGGTGATGGACCCGCCCCAGCTGAGCACGCCGTTGCCGCAGGCCGACGCACCGCTGGAAGGCGAGGCAGCCAAGCCGGTCCACGACGTGCCGCAATACAGTGAGATGTCATCCATCAATGCCACGGCCCTGTTGCGCTTCAAGGGCAATACCCTGGATGAAGTGCTGCACACCTCGCAGGTACTGCTGGATGTGTATTCGCCCGAAGCCACTGAACGCGTGGAGCTGCAGGGGCAACAGGTGCCGCTGGCCGGCAACTTCACCGCAGCGTATGGCCTGTGGCTGGCCCAGAGCGGATTTGCGACGCAGGCGCTGCGTACGCTGTTCGGGATGGCCGAGGGCATCAAGGAGCCGCACATCTACCTGATGCAGCCGTGGGATCCCGACCGCCGCATCATCTTCATGCTGCATGGCCTGGGCAGCAGTCCGGAAGCCTGGGTCAACGTCGCCAACGAGATCATGGGCGAGGAAGAGCTACGTCGCGAGTTCCAGGTCTGGCAGGTCTACTACCCCACCAATGCGCCGATCGCGCTGAACCGCTACGAGATCTCCCGCGCGTTCAACAGCACGCTCAGGCACTTCGATCCGGGCGGAACATCGCGTGCATCCAGGGACCAGGTCTTCATCGGCCACAGCATGGGCGGCGTGCTGGGACGGCTGATGCTCAGCGGCTCCGGCGACGTGCTGTGGGACGACCTGATGGCCCGCTATGAGCTCAAGGGCGAGCGCCTGCAGCGGGTGAAGACCAAGCTGGGGCCATTGCTGCAGTTCAAACCCCAGCCCAACGTGGAGCGTGCCATTTTCATTGCCGCCCCGCACAAGGGTACTGATATTGCCGGCAACCGCGTGGGGCGCCTGATTGGACGGTTGGTGCGCCTGCCACTGACCATCCTCGGTTCGTTCGAAGACGCGTTCCAGACGCTCCAGCAGGCCGATCCGCAGCGTGGTGGCAGCGAGAAGCTGCGGGTACCCAACAGCATCGACAACCTGAAATCCAGTGATCCCTTCGTCAGGGCCGCAGCGTCACTGCCGATCCAGCCGGGCTTGAAGTACCACTCGATCATCGCGCAGCGGCGGCCCGACGTGCCGCTGCGGGCGTCTGACGATGGGCTGGTGCCGTACTGGAGCGCACACCTGGACGGCGCGCTTTCGGAAAAGGTGATCAGCTCCGGCCACAGTGTGCAGGAGACGCCGCAGGCCGTGCTGGAGATCCGGCGCATCCTCCGCGAGGACGTGGACGCAGTGGGCCCGCGCCCCTAGCGCAGCGGCGCTCTGTGATGCCGGCTTCAGCCGGCATCCACGCCCGCCCTCAAGGCAACGGGGGGAGCCGCGCAAGCCGGCGCCACAGGCCGGCTCTCCGGGCCATCAGGGTCAATCAGATCCGCCGTGCCACCACGGTGCCCAACAGTGCCAGCACCAGCGTCACCGTGAAGCACAGCAGATAGCCCAATGTTTCGCGGCCGTCGACGAACGCGGCGAACAAGGAGCCCGACAGCGCCAGCGCAGTCGCCACCGCCACGCCTTCGCTGAGCTGCAGCGCCGAGCTGTTCGCGCCCTGTTCGTGTGGCGCGGACATCGACAGGGTAAGCACGGACAGACTTGGATAGATCAGGCCCATGCCGAGGCCCGTCAGCGACCAGCCGGCAAGGGCCAGCAGCAGCGGCACGCCCTGCTGCAGGGTCAGCGAAGTCACCAGCAGGCCAACGCACATCATCCACGCGCCGGTCCGGACCAGTTGGCTGCGCGTCCAGCCATGGCGCTGGTGTCCCTGGAACCACGAGCCGGCGAACCAGCCCAGCGCTCCCATGCTCAACGCGGCGCCGGCCCACAGCGGAGAAAGATCCCGTTCCCGCTGCAGCAGCAGCGGAAGGAAGGCTTCGGCGGCAAAGAACGCGGACGCGGCGATGCCGCGCAGGGCGATGACGCTGGGCAGGCCGCGTGCCAGCTGCAGTGTGCCGGCAGGCAGCAGGTGCCGGCAGCAGAACACCAGGCCCCCCAGCGCGGCGCCCACCAGCGCCACGGCGACGACGCCGTGCTGCTGACCGCCGACGTACAGCGCCAGTGCGGCCAGTGCCGTGCCGACTGCCCAGCGCACCACGGGCCGCGCGGTGGTGGTCCGGCGCACGTCCTGCGCACTCGCGCGCAGTGCGGGCACCAGCAACAGTGCGGCAGGGATCGCCAGCACCGGCACCAACAAGAACACCCAGCGCCAGCCGAGATACTGCACGATCAAGCCGCTGATCGATGGCCCCACCAGCGAGGGCACCACCCATCCGGCCGAAAACGCAGCGAACACCTTCGGCCGCAGAGCCTCGGGGAAGGTGCGGGCCACGAGAACGTAGAGCGACACCGATATCGCACCGATGCCCATCCCCTGCAGCAGGCGACCGCCCACCAGCACGTCCATGCGCGTCGCCAGTCCTGCCACCAGCAGACCGGCGATGAAAAATCCCAACCCCAGCCACAGCGGGCGCGCGGGCCCCTGCTGATCGCACAGGCGCCCGGCCACTGTCATGCCGATCACGCTGGTGGCCAGCACGCCCCCGAACGCCAGGGCATACAGCCGCAACCCGTCCAGGGCCTGCGCAACGGTGGGCATCGCGGCGGCCACGGCCAGCGATTCGAACGCCATCAGGGCCACCAGCACCACCATGCCGAGGGTGGTGGCACGGTACTGCACCGCGAGGACCGAAGCATCAGGCGGCGGGTTGATCGAAGTGGTCGGGGCATGCATGGAGGGACTTGTCCTGGCGAGGCGGAGGCGGCAGCATGCGACCTCAACAATGGTTGAGGTCAACAGATGGCGGCGCAGGAGCTTAGTGTAGGCGAGGTGGCAAGGCGCAGCGGGGTGGCGGTGTCGGCGCTGCATTTCTACGAGCGCAAGGGACTGATCCGCAGCCTGCGCAACGCCGGCAACCAGCGGCGCTTCCCGCGCGAGGTGCTGCGGCGGCTGGCGGTGATCCGCGTAGCGCAGCGGGTGGGCATGCCACTGGAAGCGGTCGGCGTGGCGCTGGCCGAGCTGCCCGAGGGCCGCACGCCGACCAGGGCGGAGTGGGCGCGGATGTCGGCACGCTGGCGTTCCGAGCTGGATGAGCGCATCCAGATGCTGCAGTTCCTGCGCGACCAGCTGACCGGCTGCATCGGCTGCGGTTGTCTGTCATTGCAGCGCTGTCGCTTGGCCAATCCGGGCGACGTACTCGGCGAGCAGGGGGACGGGCCACAGCGCTGGAGCTGAAGCCGGCTACCAGACGGTCAGGGTCTGTCCGCTCTGGATGCCTTCCACCGCGCGCTGGTAGGCCAGCGCGACGCGGTCGGCGGAAACAGGTTCGAAGCCGGGGAACGAGGACCCGTAGCTGGCCATCGACTCCTGCAGCACCGTGGGGCTGACGATGTTGATGCGCAGCCCCTTGGCCGCCAGCTCGAAAGCGGCCGCGCGCACGAACCCTTCCAGTCCGGCGTTGACCGCAGTGGCATTGCTTCCATCGCGGATGGGCTGGGCACTGATGATGCCGCTGGTCAGGGTGATCGAGCCGCCTGGACGCAGGTGGTGCTGGGCGGCCAGCGCCAACCGCACCTGACCCAGCAGCTTGTCCTGCAGGCCGGTGTTGAACTGGGTGGCGGTCATGTCCGCCAGTGCGCCGAAGTGGACCTGCCCGGTCGTCGCGATCACGGCGTCGAGCCGCCCCGTGGCTGCGAACAAGGCCTGGACACTGTCGTCACGGGTCAGGTCCACGGGATGCTCGGAGCTGCTGCGCCCGGCCCGGAGGACTTCGTGCTGTCCGCTCAAGCGGTTGGCCACCGCCTGGCCGAGGGTGCCAGAGGCACCGACGATGAGGATTTTCATGACACGACTCCTTGCGAAGGGATGTTTAGTGTCGCCCGCTCCGTGGGACGCGGTAAGCGGCGTATCCTTCGTGGATCACCAACCATGGGTTTGCAATGGACACCTTGCGCTGCATGCAGGCCTTCGCGACCGTGGCCGAACTGGGGAGTTTCGCGCAGGCCGCCGTGCGGTTGCAGGTGTCAGCGGTGATGGTGGGCAAGTACATCCAGCAACTGGAAGCCCACCTGGGCACGGCACTGCTGCAGCGGAATACCCGTCGGCAGCGACTCACCGAGGCCGGCCGAGCCTACCTGGCAGGCTGCCACGCGGTGCTGGAGCAGGTGCAGCAGGCCGAGGCGAGCGTGGCCGGCCTGCAGGTGCAGCCCCACGGGCTGCTGCGGGTAAGCGCGCCCAGTACCTGGGGCAGCTGCGTGCTGGCGCCTGCCCTGGCGGGCCTGCTGCACGCGCAGCCGCTGCTCGACATCGAACTGGACCTGGGCAACCGCACGGTGGATCTGATCGAAGATGGCTTCGATGCTGCGATCCGGGTGGGCGCGTTGCCGTCGCGGGAAATCGTCGCACGTCCCTTGTCGCCCTATGCGATGAGCCTGTGCGCGTCGCCGGATTATCTGCGGCGCCGCGGCGTGCCGCAGGTGCCTGCGGACCTGGCGACCCATGATTGCCTGAGCCATCTCGCGTGGCGCGGGGGACGGGGATGGCAGCTGGCCACGGGGGAGGCATTGGACTGGGAGGCCGGAGCGCGCCTGCGCAGCAACGACGGCGAGGCGTTGCGCCGGGCCGCGCTGGCAGGCGCAGGGCTGGTGCTTCAGCCCACTGCGCTGCTGGCCGAAGACATGGCCGCGGGGCGCCTGGTCGGCCTGCTGGTTGATTACCTGCCATTGCCTCGCCCGATGCACCTGATCTACCTGCCGGACCGGCGGCCGCGGCCGCGGTTGCAGTGCTTCGTGGATTACGTGGTCGCGCGGTTTCCGCCCGATGGGGGCCTGCAGGCTGTGTAGCGCCGGCTTGCGCCGGCTGGGGGTACGCGCTTGCCCGAAGGGCGGGCGGGATTGTGGGCGATTGCAGGGCGGCCGACCGCAGTCGGCGCGGCATGACGGCCAGCGGCCGTCACTACCCTTGCCGGGTCAATCGTTGGCGGCGGACAGACTGCGGCCGCGCTGTTGGGCGGCGAGCAGGGCATCGGCGACCAGTGCCTCGAATCCGCCCGCCTGGAATGCCTCGATCGCGGCCTGTGTGGTGCCGCCGGGCGAGGTGACGCGGCGGCGCAGTTCGTCGGGGGCTTCGCCCGCTTCTTCCAGCATCCGTGAGGCACCGAGCAGGGTCTGCTGGACCAGCGTACGGGCGGCCTCGGCGGGCAGGCCCTGCGCTATCCCTGCCGCCTCCATCGCTTCGGCCAGCAGGAACACGTAGGCCGGCCCGCTACCGGAAACGGCAGTGACCGAGTCCATCAGCGCCTCGTCGTCCACCCACACGGTGCGCCCCGCACTGGCCAATACATGATCGGCCTGCGCGCGCTGCGCAGCGGTCACCTGCGCCGTGGCGAACAGACCGGTGACGCCCGCACCGAGCAGCGCGGGCGTGTTGGGCATCGCGCGCACCACGGCCGCGTTGCCGCCCAGCCAACGTT